>Ga0302220_10003419_pt1 | contig 11026 bp, 8 predicted proteins | sample II_Palsa_E1_3_FD_194572 | JGI IMG/M metagenome (GOLD analysis project Ga0302220, IMG submission 194572) | Peat permafrost microbial communities from Stordalen Mire near Abisko, Sweden - II_Palsa_E1_3 | ecosystem: Environmental > Terrestrial > Soil > Palsa > Peat permafrost | place: Sweden... | reverse complement strand
TCCATATGAAAGATGGCCGCACGATTTCAGGACGTGCCGATTTCGGCAAGGGTAGCCCAGCCAATCCGATGAACTACGAGGAAGTGGCCGAGAAGTTTCGCGGTTGTGCCGAAGCCGCCCGTTGGCCTGCGGCGAAAGCGACGGCGATCATCGAGACCGTGCGTCGATTGGAGACGCTGGCCGATATTCATGAACTGACGGCGCTGTGCACGCGTACTTGATGCGAAGACGGTGAACAGCACTGCAAGCAGGTTGTGGTACTGGGCTCTACTGGGCTTTGAGGCCCGCCCCTTGTATAACGCCCTGCCACTTCTTCGCATCGTCCTGCATGACCTGGGCAAACGCTTGCGAACCGCTGCCGACCGGCTCGCCGCCCAGCTCGGCGATGGTCTTGCGCAAGTCCGGGTCCTTCAGGTCCTTGATGACCTCTTGCTGTAATTTCAACACGATCGCCGGCGGCGTATTTTTCGGCACCACCAGCCCTTCCCAGCCTTCGACCACCACGCTCGGGTATCCCAGCTCGACAAACGTCGGCACATCCGGGTAGCTGGTGGCGCGACGCGTGCCCAGCGTGGCGATCAAGCGCAATTGACCCGAAGCGATCAGAGGCGCCGCAGTGGGCAGCGTCGAAAACATCAGGTCGGTTTGACCCGATACCAAGTCGATGATCGCCGGGGCTTCGCCGCGGTTCGGCACCTGTTGCATCTTGATATGCGCCTTCGCAGAAAATAACTCCGCACCGAGCTGGTTCAGGTTACCGACGCCACCAGAGCTGTAGTTGAGGCCACCGGGCTTGGTCTTGGCGAGCTTGATCAAGTCCGCCACGGTCTTTACCGGCGAAGCCGCATTGACCACCAGACCAAACAAGATGATGTGCGTTTGCGCGACCGCAGTGAAATCCTTGAGGGGGTCGTACGGTATGTGGTCGTACATGAACTGGTTGACCGACATCGTGCTCGGCACCACGGCCAATATCGTGTAGCCGTCGGGCTTGGCCTTCGCGACATAGTCTGTGCCGATGATGCCATTTGCACCGGGGCGATTCTCGACATAGACCGAGGTGCCCAAGCCCTCGGTCATTTTCTGCGCGACCTTGCGTGCCACCAGATCGACGCCCGACCCGGGCGCCTGCGCGACGACCAGCCGGATCGGCCGCGATGGATAGTCGTCCGCGTGGGCGAGCGTCACACTCATGCCGGCGGTGAGCGTCGTTGCGCAAAAGAATGCGCGGGTGAGGCGCCGGGTCAAGAGGGTCGCAATCATGGGTCTCCTTTATTCTTAGTTAGTCCGAGTCTTTCAGCGCGGGGCTTTCAGCGAGACAGCAATAAAATCGACGAACGCCCGGATACGCGTCGATAGCTGGTGCCGCTGCGAATACACCGCGAAAATATCCGCGTTAGGTGTCTCGTAATCGGGCAATACGCAAACCAGATCGCCGCTGTCCAGATAGTGCCGGATATCCCACTCGGCGCGCATCAGTATCCCATGACCGTCCAGCGCCCACTTCACCGCGATCTCGCCGTCGTTGGTCGTCAGATTGCCTCGAATCTTAACGGTATCGGTGCGGCGCGTGCTGCCTCGCCCGCTCGACAAGCGCCACACCCCGTAGGCTTCATCGCCTTGCCGTATGCCGATGCAGTTGTGCTTCGTCAGGTCGTGCGGTGTCGCCGGTGTGCCGTGCGTCTCAAGATAAGCGGGCGAGGCGCACAGCAGCCGCCGGTTAAGCGCAATGCGGCGGGCAATGATGCGCGTATCGGGCGGCTCACCAAAGCGGATGCAGACGTCGAAGGTGTCGTCGCTAAGCGGCGGCGGGCTCGCCGACAACTGTAGTTGCAGCGTGACCTGCGGATATTGAGCGACGAAACGGGAAATGGCCGGCGCCACGTGGCTGCGTCCAAAACCGAGCGTCGAATTGACTCTGAGCAAGCCTTTCGGCTGCTCTTGCGAACTGCCCAGCAACTGAGCCAGATCGTCGATGTCGTCGAGGATGCGTCGCGCGTGCGCGAGATATAGCTCGCCTTCCGGCGTGAGACTCATGCGCCGCGTGGTCCGATTGACGAGCGAGACGCCAACGCGCGCCTCCATCAGAGCCAAATGCTTGCTCACCGCCGCAGCGGTAATCCCCAGCTCGCGGGCGGCCGAGCTGAGGCTATCGCAGGCCGCCAGCGTCGAAAAAAAGCCCAAATCCAACGGATGTATCGTCTCCCGCATCTGTCTGACCTCGTCTAACTTGTGAACCGCCACTTATGAATTTAAGTTAAAGATGCTTTTAGTTTAGCACCGATCTTATCGTTCCAAACACCGGTAAAGTCATGCGATCGATCAACCCACATCAAGGCTGGAAACACCATGAAGACATATCGCATCGCGACCATTCCTGGCGACGGTATCGGCAAGGAAGTCGTGCCTGCGGGGCAGCAGGTTCTCGAAGCACTGGCTAAGGCCGGCGGTTCTTTCAAATTCGAGTTCGAGGATTTCGACTGGGGCGGCGACTACTACCGCAAGCACGGCGTGATGATGCCGGCGGACGGCCTGGATGCCTTGCGCGACAAAGACGCGATTTTGTTCGGCTCGGCAGGCGATCCGGATATTCCCGATCACATCACGCTCTGGGGTCTGCGCTTGAAGATCTGCCAAGGTCTCGACCAGTACGCGAACGTGCGTCCGACCCGCATCCTGCCCGGCATCGATGCGCCGCTCAAGCGCTGCGCCGCTGAAGATTTGAACTGGGTGATCGTGCGCGAAAACTCGGAAGGCGAATATTCGGGTATCGGCGGCCGCGTCCATCAAGGCCATCCCATCGAAGTGGCGACCGACGTGACGATTCTCACGCGCGCAGGCGTCGAGCGCATCCTGCGCTTTGCGTTCCGTCTTGCACAGTCCCGTCCGCGCAAGCTCTTGACGGTGGTCACCAAAAGCAATGCACAGCGCCACGCAATGGTGATGTGGGACGAAATCGCCAACCAGATCGCGAAGGAGTTTCCGGACGTCAAATGGGACAAGGAACTGGTTGACGCCGCGACGGCACGGATGGTCAACCGGCCCGCGTCGCTGGACACCATCGTCGCCACGAATTTGCATGCCGACATCCTTAGCGATTTGGCTGCGGCCTTGGCCGGCAGCCTGGGCATCGCGCCGACCGGCAACATCGACCCGGAACGCCGCTATCCGTCCATGTTCGAGCCTATCCACGGCTCGGCATTCGACATCATGGGCAAAGGGCTGGCCAACCCGGTCGGCACATTCTGGTCGGTCGTGATGCTGCTCGAACATCTGGGCGAATTTGCCGCTGCCAAGCAAGTGATGCAGGCCGTGGAAGCCGTGACGGCCGATGTATCGCTGCATACGCGCGATCTCGGCGGCAATGCGACCACCGCCCAAGTGACGGCGGCCATGTGTGCTCACCTTGCAAAGGCTGAAGCTACGGTTGGCTGAAGCGCGCGTTTGCAGCATCCGGTTGAAGCAGCCAATAGAGCACTGCTCAACCTCCCAGAAGGAGACAAATGATTACCGATATCGAAGCACGCGTTTCGCGCAAGATCATGCTGCGCATCCTCCCGTTCGTCATGCTGCTGTATTTCATCAGCTTCCTCGATCGCGTCAATGTGGGATTCGCCGCGTTGACGATGAACAAGGCGATCGGTTTATCGCCGACGGCGTTCGGTTTTGGTGGAGGGATCTTCTTCCTCGGCTATTTTCTGTTCGAGGTTCCCTCCAACTTGATCCTCCATCGTGTGGGGGCTCGGCTCTGGATTGCGCGGGTGATGGTGACGTGGGGCATCGTCTCGGCGGCGTCAGCGTTTGTCATCGGCCCCAACAGCTTCTACGTTCTGCGTTTTCTGCTCGGGGTTGCGGAAGCCGGTTTTTTCCCCGGCATCATTCTGTATTTGAGCCTTTGGTTTCCTGCGCGGCAGCGCGCAGTGGCCGCCGCCTGGTTCATGGCGGCGGCGCCCATCTCGACTGCGATCGGCTCGCCGATATCGGGCGCGATCATGCAGATGCCGTCGATTGCGGGGCTTGCCGACTGGCAGTTGCTCTACATCATCGAGGCCGTGCCGGCGATCATTCTGGGCTTCGTGGTGCTGAAGTACATGACCGATGCCCCGGCTCAGGCGCATTGGTTGCAGCCCGATGAGCGCGTATGGTTGACGGCAACATTGCAAGCGCAAGCGCAGGCTAACCAATCCCACGGGGGCCATTCGACGGGAGCGTGGCGAGCGCTGCGCGATCCTCGGGTACTGGTGCTCGCGTTGATTTACTTCGGTACGTCGGCGGGGCTTTATACGCTCGGTCTGTGGGCACCGCAAATCATTCGTCAGTTCGGCTTCACCTCCTGGCAAACCGGGCTGCTTAATGCCATTCCAAGTGTGATCGCCGTCGTGGGCATGATCCTCTGGGCGCGCCATTCCGATCGCAAGGAAGAGCGTACCTGGCACGTCGTCATTCCTTGCGTACTCGCCTGCCTGGGCTTTGTGCTCGCGGGTCAGGCGCAGACGGCGCTGTGGGTGATCGTGGCGCTGACTGTCGTCAATCTGGGGATCAGTGCGGCCAAGGCGCCGCTTTGGGCGATGCCTACGATGTTTCTGTCGGGCGCCGGCGCCGCGGCGGGTATCGCGATGATCAATGCAATTGGGAATGTCGGCGGGTTCGTCGGTCCGTTCGCGATCGGTTGGATCAAGGATAAGACGGGGAGCTATGCGGGCGGCTTGTATGTGGTGGGTGCAACGTTAGCGATTTCGGCGGTGCTGACCGTGATGCTGAGCAAGCAAAAGGTCGTTATCGAATCTGCAGATGCTGCCTGACGCGTTCGATCACGCCATCCCAATCGCCGAGCGCGGTCTGCCTGAATAAGCGCATCGACGGATACCAAGGGCTATCGTCGCGCTCGGTCAACCAACGCCAATCCGGGCCGTAGGGCAACAAGACCCATACCGGCCGCCCCAATGCACCGGCCAAGTGCGCGACCGCGGTATCGACCGTGATCACGAGGTCCATGCAGGAAAGCAAGGCTGCGGTATCGGCAAAATTCTGCAATCGGTCGCCAAAATGGGCGACGCCGTGCTGCTCAAGCCATGCCGCTTGCGTTGCCTCGTCGCGTAGGATCTTTTGCACGCTGACGAACTGCATCGGGATGTCCAGCAGCGCAGCCAAGGCCGTCAATGGCAACGAGCGACTACGGTCGTTGCTGTGTTCGGGGTTGCCGCTCCATGCCAAGCCGACTCTCTGTTGGGTCGGCTTCTTCGTGCCTAAGCGCTCTTCCCAACGTCGAATTCCGGCGCCCTCGCCGTGCAGATATGAAACCGCCGCCGGGATGTTTTCAAGCGTGGTCCCGCATGCCCACGGCAGGCTCAGCAACGGGCATTGATAATCGAACTCCGGCAAGGCCTCGCCCTGGGCAAACACCTGCGCGATACCCGCGAAATCCGCCGACTGGACGAGCAGTGACTTTAGCGCTGGCTGCACTTCGAGGATCACATGGGCGCCAAGCTCAGCCACGAGCTGCGCATAGCGACAGAATTGGATGGTGTCGCCGAAGCCTTGTTCGGCATACAGCAAGATGCGCTTGCCCGACAACGGAACTTGTCCGTGCCATAGGGGCTGACTTCGGGGCTGAGTCGGAGGCGGACTCAAGGGCTGAGTCGGAGGCGGACTCAAGGGCTGAGCCGGCCGCTGACTCGTGGGCTGCCCCAAGGACTCCTCAAAGGATTCCTCCGACTTCCCCGAGGCCTCCCCCGTTGGCGCCCCCACAGACTGCTCGAAACGGCGAACATGCGGCAGCATATCCGGCGTCTTGAAGCGCCACTCATACTTTTCCCAGCCCACTGCCATGTCGCCGACCAACAAGCGACACAGCCCCTCGTTCATATGCGCCACCGCATGCTCGGGATCGATGTCGAGCGCGGCGGTGTAGCTGGCCAGCGCTTCGTCATAGCGCCTCAACGCGCGCAGCACATTGCCGCGGTTGCACCACGCTTCGGGATAGGCCGGTTTGAGCGCCAGCGCGCGATCGTAATCGCTCAACGCTTCCTCATACCGAGCGACCTCGCCCAACGTATCACCACGGTTGGTCAGGATCTCCGCGGAATCGGACTGCAACCGCAGCGCCTGATCGATCGCCGCGAGCGCTTCGTCGTAGCGCTTCAACGCGCGCAACGTGCTGCCGCGATGGGAGATCGCCTGGCAGTAATCGGGCGCGATGGCCAACGCCGCGTCGTAGTCGATCAACGCATCGTCAAACCGGCCCAGGTCGAAGAGCCCATTGGCACGATTGAACAGAAGCACAGCAGACTGCGGATCGAGCGCGAGGCCCCGGTCGAAATCGTCGAGCGCCTCGTCGAACCGGCGCAGCTCACGCAGCACGTTACCTCGGTTGGCTAGTACATCGGGCCGATCCGGCTTGAGCGCTAGCGCGCGGTTGTAACTGGCCAGCGCGTCTTCACGGCGTCCAGCATCGCGCAGCGTGTTGCCAAGATTCGAGAGCGCTTCGACGAAGTCAGGCCGCAACGCCAGCGCACGCTCGAAGCGCACGATGGCCTCGGGGTATCTCCCCAGCTTCTGATAAGCGCTTGCGAGATTCGAATAAGCGTAGGCGTTCGATCGCTCGTGCGCCAGTGCCTGCGTAATCAGGTCGATGGCGCGCAAGGTTTGGCCGTTCTGCAGGGCGATCACGCCCAGGAGGTGCAAGGCGTCGAAATGCACCGGTTGCTGCTGAAGCACAATTTGATAAGCGGCTTCGGCCTCGCTTAGACGCCCCTGTTGATGCAACGCCAGCGCCTGCTGCAACTGTGCCGCCAGCGCCGCCGCAGACACCGTAGACGGCGCGGCGGCGGGCGATTCAGGGAAAGCGTCGGCGAAAGGTCCTGTGTCCATATCCGTTGTGTAATCCGGCGGTCCGATCGACACGCTCATCGACCGAAAGATTACAGCAAATTCTATGGAACCCGTTCTTTAGTCCAGCGCCTTGTCCGACGGATGCAAAAACAGGTCATGCATTTCGTCAGACATCGGATATTGCAGATTCATCCCTTTGGGCGGAACCGGCTTGTCGAACCATTTGTCGTAGAGTTTCGCGGCGTCTCCACTGCGCTCGGCATCCGAGATAACCGTGTCGATGATGGATTTGAAATCGGCGTTGTTTTGCCGAAGCATGCACGCGTAATTCTCTTTGAATAAGGGGTTGCCGACCACGGCGAAATCTTGCGGCTGATGCGACTTCGCGCGCTCTCCGTAGAGCAGCGGCTCATCCATCACAAACGCCGCCGCTCGGCCGGTCTCCAGATCGAGGAACGCTTCGGAGTGGTCCTTGGCGCTAATGACCTGCATATTCCATTTTTTTTCTTCGTTGATTTGTCTTATCGCCTTTTCAGCAGAAGTGCCGGCCGTCGAAACAACCGTTTTCTGCTTCAGGTCTTCGAAATCCTTGATCCCGCTATCGCGCTTCACCAGCATCTTTACACCGTAGACGAAAAAGCTGTCCGAGAACGCTACCTGGCTTTCGCGCGCAAACGTGTGCGACGTCGAGCCGCAATCGAGATCGATGGTGCCGTTCACGAGCAAAGGAATACGGTTTTGCGAAGTAATCGGTATGGTCTTCACCTTCAACGTAGGAAGTCCCAGTTTCGTCCTTAAAGCCGCGACGATTTTGTCCGACAAGTCCTGCGAATAACCCACCGTCGTTTGATGATCGTCATAGTATGAAAAAGGAATCGACGACTCCCTGACACCTAGAATTATCGTATTGGTCTGACGCAATTTGTCGACGGTCTCGCCGGCCTGGGCTAACCCGAAGAAGGTTGACGCGACCGAGAACAACAGGCAATTCCTGATAAGGACGGCTCTTAACATATTCGCACTCCGAAATTTTATCGTTTAGATTAATAGACACCGGGTCACGACTTCGTTTGAGTAGTACTTTATTGTGTTGCACCCGGTCGACGGTCGGTGTCCCGACCCGCGTCGCGGTCAGCTTCGCTCATCAGTTCTACGGTACCGCTAAGCCAACAGCCGGCATGGAGGCCGTCTGTGGGGTCGGCGAACCGTACGCTGATCGCCGACGGCCGCCCCATCGCTAGCCCTTGCTTCACAGTGATCGACTCACCCGCCGCCGGAGAGAAGCCGTAGTAACGTAAGCCGTAAAGCAGCGCAGTGGCTGCGATGCCCGTCGCCGCGTCCTCGTGATAGCCCGACGATCTTGGGAATTGGCGTGCATGAAAGACATGACGCTTGGAATCTTCTACCGCGAATGGGTAGAGTCCTGTTGAATCCAGGGCCGCGCAGACCGCTTCGACCGATGCGAAGTCGGGCCTGAGCGCGTGTAAAACGTCCGGGGACCTCAGCGCAATCAAGGTCTTGATCCGGCTCGTCTTTGAATTCAAGACCGAAAGCGGCATCATGTCGCCCGCACGCAAATTCAACACCTTCATCAAGGTGTCGATGATCTCCTTATCCGTGAGCGGGTACACCGCGCCTTCAGGCTGACTGACTTCGATCCGCTTCGCGTCTGTGCCCTGAGCGCTTATGAGCGGATCGGTGAGTGGGTCCATGAGCGGACTCGAAGCCGCACTTGCGAGGCGGCCTACGACCAAGCCACTCAGGGTTTCTACACGCGCCTGCGGCGTCGTCCATAAACCGTTGCGCCTAAGCAGCCAGAGCGCGCCAACCGTCGCATGACCGCACATCTCCATTTCGTGATTCGGCACGAAAAACCGAAATCGGAAATCATTGCCACGGTCCTGCGCAGGCAGGACGAACGCGCTCTCGTGCCCATAAGCTGCCGCAATTTCCTGCATTTGCGCCGCGTCAAGCTGGCTGGCATCGAGCACGATCGGGGCGGGATTTCCGCCACCGGGCCCGGCACTGAAGACCTTAACGACATCGACCGGGCAATCGCCTACAGGACCGCCTCGTGCCCTGCGCATCGAATCCTCTCCAACACCTCGCATTTTTTCCGCTCCATCCATTGTTGGAGCAAGCGTAACGCGTCAAATATTATTTTTCGCGCCGGATCGGGCCAACTTATCGACACGATCGGGCCACGTAATTGGGCCACGTAATTGGGCCGCGTAATCGGGCCACATATGCGAGCGACGTAAGCGGGCCGCGTTATCCGGCTACATAAACGGGCTAGACACGCGCCTCACAGACAAGGGCGCTAGATTCGCGGAGTGCGCGGATGTTGCACACCGTATTTTGCAAACAATTTCGCCAGATAAGAAGGCGATTCGAGCCCAACCGCGAGGCACACGGATAAAACCGTGGTTCCCGGACTGCTCAACAAAACGGCAGCTCGCATGACTCGCAGCCGATTAATGAACTCAACGATGCTTACCCCACTCTCCTCGCGAAACACCCGAGTGAGGTGCCGGCGAGAAATACCAAATTCGGCCGCGACGCTATCGATTTCGATTTTCTCGTCGAGCCGAGCTTCGATAAACGTCTGAATGCGCTCGATCAAGAGTGTGCGCCTTACCCCCGTCGACACGGCAACCGAATCGGCGAAGATGCTGTGCTCGATGCACAGCGCGGCGAGCAGCCGATCCGCCAGGTCATCGCAGTATTGAATGCGGCCCCGCGGCGCGGCGTCGTCCAGAGCATCTCGGCATGCAATGGCCGCCCTCAGTCGCGTGGGCACGTCCCAGACCGGCGTTTTGTCTTGCGCTATCGAGCGCCCGGCTTGTCCCTCGCAATATTTTACGAAGTCGCCATCCACGTAGACGGAAAGATGCGCTTGCCGGCATAGGCTCACCTTCGTCGAATGGTAAATCCCCGATGGAACCAGCGCGTACTGTGCGCGAGCAACTTGCAAAGGCGCTTTCGAGATCTCGGTTGAAATCGACAGGTCCCCACTTCGAGGCAGGATGAACATGTACTGGTCGTGAGCGTGCCAGTCAGTTTCATAGTCGGCCGTGTCGACATAGCAAAACTTTGCCGCTGCACCAGGCAAAAGGTGCGAGCGTGTCGTTTCGTAGGACATATGCCGCCTCCCTCGAAAAAAGAAAGAGAAATACCAGGTTCGGAACTCGGACCGAGGAATAACGCAATGTTACCCGGTAGTGATCAATCGCCGCGCCGGCTTTCAGCCGTCCATTTCTCATTGTTGCGACGCCGCAAAATTTAACAGGATTTATACATGTTAACCCCTAGAATTCGAGCCGCTTGCATGAACGTCGGTTCGCGTCTCAATTGACTGGGATTTATGCAGGCTGCTTTCGTTCGGTTCGAGTCGAGCGCCAAGCAAAGCGTTAATTACAGCATTAAAGGCCTCGCCACGCATGCAATCGCCACCTTACTTGAGTTTAGCCATTTGGGTCCCCATCCTGTTTGGCTGCGCGATCCTCGGGTTCAGCTCGGACCGTAACCCGCAAAGAGCGCGGTGGCTCGCGCTCGTCGGCGCGACCGTCGGACTGCTGCTGACCTTCCCGTTGATTGCCCACTTCGACAATCATGCCGGGCAGATTCAGTTCGTCGAACAGCTAGCCTGGTTGCCGGCGTTGGACATCTCCTACCATCTTGGCATCGACGGCGTTTCGCTGTGGCTCACCGTGCTGACCGCTTTTACGACGCTGATCATCGTGATCGCGTCGTGGACCGCCATCACCGTGCGCGTCGCGCAATATCTCGCGTCCTTCATGTTTCTGTCGGGTCTGATGGTTGGGGCATTCACCGCGCTCGACGGCATGCTGTTCTTCGTGTTCTTCGAGGCGACGCTGATCCCGATGTATCTGTTAATCGGTGTCTGGGGTGGCGCGCAACGCGTGCTCGCGGCACTCAAGTTCTTCTTCTTTGCCTTCATCGGCTCGCTCGCGATGCTGGTTGCAATGCTGTACCTGCATCGGCAGTCGCATACCTTCGACATGGCCACGTGGCAGACGATGCAGCTCGGCTTTACGCCCCAGCTTTTGATCTTCCTCGCGTTTTTCGCCGCATTCGCGGTCAAGGTGCCGATGTGGCCGATCCACACATGGCTGCCGCAAGTCCACCTGGAAGCACCGACCGGCGCCTCCGTCGTGCTTGCCATGCTCAAGCT
>Ga0302220_10003414_pt1 | contig 11031 bp, 8 predicted proteins | sample II_Palsa_E1_3_FD_194572 | JGI IMG/M metagenome (GOLD analysis project Ga0302220, IMG submission 194572) | Peat permafrost microbial communities from Stordalen Mire near Abisko, Sweden - II_Palsa_E1_3 | ecosystem: Environmental > Terrestrial > Soil > Palsa > Peat permafrost | place: Sweden... | reverse complement strand
GTGCATTTGAATCCCGATCGGGCTGAATCAAACAGCACGACCTCAAACCCTGCTCACCAGGAGAAAAAGGCTGCATAAATTTTATCCGTCGAGGCGACAACTAGCTTGAAATCTTCCGATAGCGGTGGTGCCGGCAACTCCAGTGGCCTCGGAGGTTAATCACGACGCCGGAAGCGATCCCATTGATGTTGACCGGCAAGAGGCGAGTGCGCTCGAGAGCAAAAGCAGACGGCGGTTCCCCCACTTCGAGCGCGGGAACGAGACGTTTCCATTGGAGATGCTGCCGGAAATGATCCGGGGTGCTGTGATCGAAATCTGCAAAAACGACAAGCTGGCTGTTCCTATTGCGGCACAGGCCGTATTGTCCGCTGTCTCCCTTGCGTGCCAGGACCTCATCATGGTCGACCGAGGCATTGGCGATATCTCGGTCTGCTCTCTGTTCATGTTGACAGTCACAGATACGGGCGCGCGGAAGTCGAAGGCGGATGGCGTCGTGACTTCATCCATTGAAGCCTATGACAGGACCCCCCTATGTCAAACTACTTGTCGGGTAGTTTTTCTGAACAAATGAAGTCCTGATCTGGTTTTTGTAGTGGGTTTGGTTCGGTTTTTTTACTTCATTTTCCAACATCCTTTCCGGAAGCCGGGGACGGGTGTTACGGGTGAAGCGTAGCGGAACCCGTCCCCTCAAGACATCTGGTTTGGCTTTTGTTCGAACACGAAGGGCGCCGCTGCGGCGCCGTAGCGGAACAAGTTGTCGCTTCTACATTTTGATTCAATACATAGAGGCAGCAATGACGGCCAAGCATTCTGAAGCATTTATCGAACAAGCCCTGGTCAAGGTGTATTCACGCGGTGACCGAACGATCAAGTCGATTGCGGAAGACCTGAACGTCAATCTCCACACGTTAAAATACTGGATGAATAATAAAACTGTGACCAAGAGCGGTGTGTCGGCGACGCGCGAGAAACGCCCCCAGGACTGGACTGTCGCAGAGCAGTTTGCGGCCTTGCAGGAAACCCATGGCTTGTTCGGCGATGCACTGCAGGCATGGTGCCGCGAACGCGGCCTATTTGCCCATCATCTGACTAGCTGGAAGACAGCATTTTGCGCGGACGGCAAGGAGTCCGCGTCAGATGTTCGCGAAATGCGGACCTTGAAGGATGAGATTGTAAAACTCAAGCGCGATGTGATGCGCAAAGATAAGGCCCTGGCGGAGGCGGCCGCGTTGCTGATTCTGCAAAAAAAGTTCCGCGCGCTCTGGGAGGGCGAGGAGTGATGACCGCCCTCCCAGAGCGCGACCAAGTGATGGCCTTGGTGGCCTTGGTGGCCGATGCCATCATTGCCGGGGCACGGCAGGAGCGCGCCTGTGAGGTGATTTCACTTAGCGAGCGAACACTGCAACGCTGGCAGAAGGACCGGGCTGAAGGGGCTTGCGACCGCAGGCCGGAACGGATACAGGCGCCCAAGAACAAATTGGACGAACTTGAACGCCGGCGCCTGCTGGCCATCGCCAACTCGCCCGAATTCGGCCACCTCTCGCCAAGCCAGATCGTGCCGCGCTTGGCCGATCGGGGTGAGTACCTCGCCTCGGAGTCGACCTTCTATCGCGTGCTGAAAGCGGAGAACCAGCTCAAGCATCGTGGTGCCGAAAGACCTGCGAAACAGCGCTACAAGCCACGCGCGCTGGCGGCGACGGCACCCGACCAGCTATTGAGCTGGGACATCAGCTACTTACCGACGCAGATTAAGGGAATTTATTTTTACCTGTATCTGTTCATGGATATCTACAGCCGCAAGATCGTCGGCTGGCAGGTTTATGAATCGGAAAGCAGCGAATTAGCAAGCGAAGTGATGCAAGATATTTGTGCGCGGGGAAACATTGCGCAAAAGCAGGTGGTGCTGCACTCCGATAACGGTAGTCCGATGAAGGGCGCCACCATGCTGGCCACACTGCAAAAGCTTGGCGTCATCCCCTCGTTTAGCCGGCCCGCATGTAGTAATGACAATCCCTTCGTCGAAAGCCTCTTTAAAACACTCAAGTACCGTCCAAGTTATCCGCTTCGGCCATTTGAAAGTCTCATCGCCGCAAGGCAGTGGGTCGGCACGTTTGTCGATTGGTATAACGAAGAACACCGGCACAGCGGGATCAATTTCGTGACGCCGGCACAGCGTCACGCCGGCCTGGACGGCGCGCTGCTACACCAACGCGTTAAGGTCTATGAAGCGGCCAAAGCCAAGCATCCAGAGCGCTGGAGCGGTGCTACGCGGAACTGGCAACCGGTCACGATTGTGCATCTGAATCCAGAAAAAAGTATGACTGAAACCATCAACAAAAAGGAGGGAAAAACAGAACTCAAAAAAGCCGCATAGATGCAGCATTCAGGCGACAACTAGGTTGAAATTTCCCGAATTCCAGTTCAGGAGAGTTGTCCGAAATCTGACCGTACAGGGTGTCGACCGAGAACATTTCATAGTCGGACGGCGCGCTCGGCATCCGCCCCGAAGAGCGTATTGAGCGCGAGCTGGTCGACAACCGCTTTGCGCCATTACGGGAAGTGGTCACCGGCAGTGCCGAGGTTCAGACGGCATCCCGGACAGCATCTCAGCCCATAGCACTGCAGGCCGGAACCTCCGGACTCGACGGCGTCGCGAGCTTGTTGAACGAATACTACACATCGCTGACCGTCGCGGACAATGCGCTTACCAACAACAGCATGCCGCCGGCCAGCGACACCGCGGCAAAGCTCAAGATGACCGCGAGCACGATGCCCGCACCCTTTCGCGAGGTATTGCTGCAGCTCTCACAGCAAGGTTCGCAGGAGGTCAATCAAGGTATTGGCCAGCTCCTGTCCCGGCAGATGCAGGCTGTGGTGGGCGATACCTGTCGGCTCACCATCGAGGGCAACTACCCCTTTGCGCCGGACAGTACGCGCGATGTGAGTGTCGACGAGTTTACGCGGGTCTTCGCCCTGGGCGGCGTGATTGACGATTTCTTTACCAAGACGCTCGCGCCGTTTGTCGACACCCTGTCTACACCGTGGCGCTACAAGACATTGCCCGGCGCGACCGACGCCGTTCAAGGCCCGGACCTCGAACCCTTCCAGCACGCCAAGGCGATCCGGGACGTGTTCTTCGGCGCTCCGGGGCAGAAGCAGCTTGAGTGGAACGCCAGCATTCAGATTCCAGAACTCGACCCGACCATCACCGGCTTGACGATCGATATCGATGGGCAAACGACCCTCTATCGGCACGGCCCGGTTGTGCCGTTTACGGTGACCTGGCCTGGCGCACGCGGCGGAGTTCATACCGAGATCACGGCGAATCCGCGTATCCGGCCGGAAACTTCGACGATCTCGGCCGAGGGGCCGTGGGCATTGATGCGCCTGCTGCAGAAAGGACATGTCGTGCAGACCGCGACGCCAGGGCGCACGCGCGTCGCGTTCGACTTCGACGGTCGTCAGGCGGTGCTCGATATTGCGAGTGCGGGTAGTGTCGCCAATCCGCTGACGAGCGACGTGCTGAAAACCTTCCGCTGTCCGAGTGCGATGCCGATGTTCAATTTGGCCGACAGCGGGCCACCGCCAGGATTGCCTAGCGAGGGTTCGCTGACGACCATGGCCCCCGCAGGTGAATCTCATTGAGTTTCGAGGGAAACGTCCGGAGCACCATATGACACAGATATCAGCACCATCCAATCTGGCGATGCGGGGCTTTGTCCCGCTGTCTCAGCCATTTCATGCGCGCGTGGCGGCGGCCGGGCAGGCGCAAAACCCTTTGTTCGAGGCCGCGCGTCCGTTGTTGCAAGCCCTGGCTGATACGCCCAGGCATCTCGACGATAACGCGCTAAGCGAGCGGCATCGGTGGCTGGAGCATGAAGTTCGGACCTTCGAGAGGGTCTGCGCCGAACTTCAATTGCGTCGGGATCACGTCCAGTACGCACTATATTGCCTGTGTTCGGCGCTCGACGAGGCGGCGATGCAGACGGAATGGGGCAGGGGTGCCGCAACGGGTGTCGAATGGAGTTCGAATGGTCTCGCGGTTGCATTCGGACAGGACCGTCAGGGTGCAGATCGCGTTTACCAAGTGATCGAGCAGGTGTTGCGCAATCCAGACGAGAATCGCGATTTGCTCGATGTGATCCAGAACATCCTCGATCTCGGTTTCCAGGGGCGCTACCGGTTCGAAAAGGACGGGCCGAACAAACTGATGAGTGTGCGGCAGTGGGTTCACGACGCCGTGATGACGGCCGGATCAATGGGGGCCGAGGGTATTCCACAGCCCTTGCCACCTGTCGGCTGGCGTGTCTCCGCTCGACCTTTACCTGTGCGGTCTACCGTTCCCCTGCCTGTTTGGCGGGTTGATCCCTGGGTCAGACCGGCGCCAACACGCAAGACACGCCCTTGGCTAGCCATCTGCTGTGCCGTGCTGCTATGTTCGGCCGGCGCTGTGCTTGCCGAGAAATTGATCTGGAACCGGCCGCCGCCGATCGACGTGCTGGCGAGCAATCTCCAGCACCAGTTGAAAAGCGAGATTGCAGCCGGCGTCCTCGGCGTGGAAGAAAATGCTCAGCACACCGCATTGACGCTACGCTTTAGCGATATGTTTGCGCCGGGACAGGTCGGGGTCAATGCCTGGATGAAACCGTTAATTGCCACTGTCGGCCGGGAGATCACCGCTACCCCGGGGATGGTGCAGGTTACCGGCTATACGGACAGTCTGCCGGCCGGCAAATCGATGTTTGCTTCGAACCAGGCGCTCTCTGAAGCGCGTGCGCAACAGGTGATGCGGATACTTCTTGCCGCGGGCTTGCCATCCGACCGCCTGTCGGGGGGCGGGAAAGGCGACGCGAACCCCGTCGCAGATAACCAAAGGCCTGCGGGGCGAACCAAGAACCGTCGCGTGGAAATTATCGTGTCAGACTACCGCGATATCGCACTAGAATGATTTCGCCGTGAGCGCTGTCTGTGCGTTAAACGGCGTACTAAAAAAACTGCGAGCCCATAATAAGAGCGAGACCGGAGGTGGGTGGCGATACTTCCGCACAAGCCTATGCCAAGTACAGTCTTTCATTAATACAGGCCTGAAAGGCCGACGTCAAGATGTGTGGCTACGGTGATGACTTGCCTGTTGCCGGTGCGTGTCCGGGTATAAAGTGAGGTTGAGCGATAGGCTCAGCATGGAATGCCGCCATGGTGGCGTTACCTGTCTGGGGCAGAACAGAATTACCCGTCGTCGAGAGTTAGCTTATGTTGATTCTTCTTAATCTGTTGTCCGGCGTGGCCATGTTGGTCTGGGGCACGCATATCGTGCGCACGGGTATCTTGCGTGTGTTCGGTGCGGACCTGCGTCGTGCCCTCGTGCGCAGCACCAGCAACCGATTAATGGGCTTCACGGCGGGTATCGCCGTCACCAGCCTGGTCCAGAGCAGTAACGCGACAGCGGTGATTGCCGCATCCTTTGCCGCACAGGGTCTGCTGCCCCTTGGCTCCGGCCTGGCCATCATGTTGGGCGCCGATGTCGGAACTGCCTTGATGGCGCGTATCCTGACGCTCGATCTGTCTTGGTTGTCGCCGCTTCTGGTGCTTTTGGGTGTGATGATTTTTCTGTCGCGCAAACAAGAGCGTGTGGGGCAGATGGGGCGCACGGCAATCGGCTTAGGTTTGATCCTGCTTGCCTTGCACTTAATTGTGGAAGCGGCTCAGCCCATGATGCAAGGCGCCGGGGTAAAGGTGATGTTCGGCGCCTTGACCGGCGACTCAACGCTGGACGCATTGGTGGGGGCGGCCTTTGCAATGGTCTCGTATTCGAGTCTCGCGGCTGTTTTGCTGACCGCGACACTGGCATCGTCCGGTGTCATCTCCCTTAAAGTGGCCTTATGCCTGGTGATCGGGGCGAATCTTGGCAGCGGTTTTCTGGCTTTAATCGGCACTTACACCCAGAATGCGGCGGGACGGCGGCTGGCTTTGGGCAGCTTGGTTTTCAAACTGTCCGGCGCCCTATTGATTTTGCCCTTTACCGAAGTGCTCGCGCAGGAACTGCCTAAGCTGATCGCAGACCCGCGCGATGCCGTGGTCGGTTTTCATTTGCTCTATAACACCGTGCGCTGTCTCGCCTGCATTCCGCTGATTACCCCAATCGCCGGTATCTGCACGCGTTTTCTGCCCGACGGTATCACCCCGAGCACCGAATTTCGCGCACTCCACCTTGATGCTGCGGCGTTGTCCACGCCAACTTTGGCACTGGCCAATGCGGCGCGTGAAGCGTTGCGCATCGGCGATATTATTCGCGTGATGCTTGATAATGTGGCTGAGCTGATCCATGGCAATAATTTACTGAAGGCGCGTGAGACCGTCCGTATGGACGATGATGTCGATCACCTCTACACCGCAGTCAAGACGTATCTGGCGCGTATTTCCCGCGAACAACTCGACGAGACCGATAGTCGTCGCTGGACCGACATCATCACGCTGACCATCAATCTTGAGCACGCGGGCGATATTATTGAGCGCATGGTCGGCAATCTCGAAGAGAAAAAAATGATCCATGGCATGTCTTTTTCTGAGGCCGGATTGCGCGAATTAGACGACTTGCAAGCTCGCGTCACGAGTAACTTGCAACTCGGTTTGTCAGTATTCCTGAACAGCGATTTGCGCAGCGCGGAACGCCTGCTGGCGGAGAAAGAACATTTCCGTGATCTCGAGCGCGCTTACGCGTATACGCATATCGATCGCTTGGCGGGACAGACGGCTCGCAGCATCGAGACCAGTGCCTTGCATCTGGACGTAATCAATGACATGAAGCGACTGAATTCACTGTTTTGCTCGACTGCGTATCCGGTGCTTGATGCCGCCGGAGCATTGCGTGGCTCCAGGCTGCGTAGACGTGTACTAAATGCGAATTACGGCAGTGGCAAATAAGTCGGTTTTTGGAGCCGGCGACCATCTTAAATGGCCCTGGATCGGGGATTGAACCAGGGCCCTATTTTGCCGCGCTCTGTGGCGCGGGGGTATCAATGTTTATGGTGGTGCATCCAGCCTAAGTGATGCGTGTCGAGCCACTTGCCGAGTTCTTCGGCCGAGTGATCCTGTTTATAACGCCGCACCGCAATGACCCCGATGATCGCTAGGACCGCCAAGCCAAGCACATACCCTATCACTGACTGAGCCATGGCAACCTCCTTCAGGTTAAAACCATATATATAGTGTAGATCATGCTGCGATCAAATGTGCCGTGCGACCTTCGTTCTGGTATTTATCAGGAGGGGAAACGCCGAAGTCGCCGAGCCGCAACGGCGCTTCCCGGCTCGTGAAGATTGCTTAAAAATGGTAGCTGGCGCCCAATTGCACGACGGGATAAAAACGATAGTGGCTGACCGTGTTTTGGATATTCTGTTCTTCGGCCGCCACGTTGTTCGGACCGGCTAGTGCGGCAAGCACCGGTGACACGGTATAACTTACGCGCGGATTGCCATAGGCCACACCCAGATCCGCTGTAAGACCAAAGCCCCGTGTCGCTACCGGTTTATGGCCGAAGCCGAGGCCGAAATAGGGCATCACCGCCGGATATTTCGCCGATGCGGACGCGGAGGATCCGGGCGGGGCAATATATGCCGTACCGTTGATCGTATAAGTGCCGTTGGTCGGGGCGGCGCTGCCGCTTAGTTTATCGTCGTTGAACAACAAGCCTGCCGTTAGGCGAAAAGCGCTGGACGGAATTGGGAAGAGGTCAAAATAGGCGCCGCTGCTCAAGAGATGTAAATGCCCGTTATAGGTGTTGCCGCCGGACGTAAAGGTATGCGAGATGCCGAAGCCGTTAATGTCGGCATGGAGGCCCATCCAGGGCGTCAGCGGCATGGCGTAGCCGATACCCAGACCTTGCGTGCCGCCCTGCACATAGAGATCGCCGATATATGAAAAATCTGCCGCCGGTGCTGCGGCGGACATGATGCCCAGCATGATGGCGCTGGCCGCGTAGCCGAATTTCTTCATATGATTTTCCTCTATGGTCGAAATAGCGGACGGAGTCGCACCGCCCTTAAGCTGCTGAGAAAACTCTACGCTTTAATTTGTCGCTGCACAGCGACTTAAACAGTGACGTATCGTTTTGACATCAGTCATTTCATAGCGCCACTCAATGGCGGCCGGTTTTCTCAAGATCTTCGCTATTTAGAGCTTGCTGAAGCGTGTTGAGTGCAGAGTGTTTACGCTAATAAATAGCCGCGGCGGCACATATAAACGTAGCGAATGCTGTGTCTGACCCCACTTGAGTTGGGTGTACGATGTGAGCGTGCGCTTCAACTAGCTCCGCTAGCGACATCGATTGATTCGATTGATTCGATTGATTCGATTGATTCGATTGATGCTACATCGCCACTCGCTTTGGAGGCATTACCATGTGTCGTTGGCTTGCATATTCAGGTAACCCCATCGCACTCGAAGTACTACTCTATCGTACCGATCATTCATTGATCGATCAAAGTCTGCGTTCCAAAATGGGCCAGACGACCACCAATGGCGACGGCTTTGGCGTCGGCTGGTATCCCCATCACGACGGTATTCCGGCCCGGTATCGCAGCGTGAATCCGGCCTGGAACGACCGCAATTTGCGCGATCTGGCGCGTGCCGTGACGTCACCGTTGTTTCTGGCTCACGTCCGCGCCTCGACGGGCACGCCCGTACAGGAAACCAATTGCCACCCGTTTCGTCATGGCCGCTGGCTGTTTGTCCATAACGGGGCGATTCGCGATTTTCCGGTGGTGCGCCGCGACCTCTTGCTGGCGGTGGCGCCTGGCTTATTTTCTTCGATTGAGGGAGCCACCGATTCGGAGGTGATGTTCTATTTGGCGCTGACCTTCGGCCTGGAGCAAGACCCGGTGCTGGCGTTCGAGCGCATGGCCTGGCTGGTCGAGGATGTGGGGCGTCGCCATGGCATCAGCGAGCCGTTGAACATGACGGTCTGCGTGACCGATGGCGAGCAAATTATCGCGGCGCGCTATTCAAGCGAAGGGGCATCGCGATCGCTGTTCCATAGCACCTCGATGCGAGCGCTTCGGGAGCTCTATCCGGATGACCCGCGTTTTGTGGAGGTGGGCAACGACGCCTTTATGGTGTTGTCGGAACCGCTGATGGACCTGCCCGGCGCCTGGGAAGAAGTTCCCGATAGCAGTGCACTGGTGGCGCGTGGCGGCGCGATTGCGGCGCGCTTATTCGTGCCGCAGCAACCCTTTTGATCGATCCGCAACGATCCTGCTACGGGCACATGCCGCTAGCAGGTCAGCCGGTCCACGCGCGTCGCTAAGGCGTCTTGTAGAAACCATACATGCCAATTGCACGGGCGCAATTCGTCCGCGCTTCTGCGTCGCATTTTCTCCGATTCGATCTAGACCATGCGATATCTCTAATGCAATCCACTAGAGATATCGCACATCGGTCTAAGACCGGCTGCTCTGTCAAGTCTACCTAGCTCAGGCGCCTCATATTGGCAGGAACGGGATCTGGCTGGTCGACAGGTCGGCCGTTGCCAGTGCTCCGAGTTGCGCCGTCGTCAGCGATGCGACTTGGCTGGTCGTGAGGCTCTGCACTTGCGTCGTCGTCGTCAGTGCGGCGATCTGGCTAGTGGTGAGCGACGAGAACGCCGTGGTCGAAAGCTGAGCAATCTGTCCAGTGCTGGAGGTCGTCAAGTTCGCGACATCAGAGGTCGTCAAGGCGGCGGCCTGAGTTGAGGACAAGGCGGACACTTGGGTGGTCGTCAAACCGACGCTCACTTGAGTTGTCGTCAAGGCGGCCACTTGCGAGGTCGTCAGGGTCGCGGCTTGAGAGGTCGTCAGCACGGAGACCTGGCTGGTCGTCAAGGCGGCGACTTGGCTGGTCTTCAAGGCGGCGACGGCGGCCGTCGACAGTTGGACCAACTGTCCTGTCGTGGTCGCGGTCAGCGAAGCGACATCGGAGGTCGTCAAGGCGGCAGCTTGTGCTGTGGACAACCCGCTAACTTGGGTGGTCGACAGACCGACTGCGACTTGAGTTGTCGTCAGCGCGGCGACCTGGCTGGTCGTCAGCGCCGCGACCGAGGTGGTCGACAGTGAGCTGATCTGACCGGTGCTGGTGTCAGTCAGCGCGGCGACGTCCGAGGTTGTCAGAGCGGCGGTTTGTGTGGCCGAGAGCCCGCTGATCTGGGTGGTCGTCAGGCCGGTGCTAGCTTGAGTCGTCGTCAAGGCGGCCACTTGCGCGGTCGTCAGGGCGCTGACTTGGGTGGTCGTCAGCACCGAGACTTCGCTGGTCGTCAGGTTGGCGACTTGGCTGGTCTTCAATGCGGCGACCGCGGCGGTCGACAGCTGGACAATCTGTCCGGTCGTCGTGGCGCTCAGGTTCGCGATGTCAGTTGTCGTCAAGGCGGCAGCTTGCGTTGCCGACAGGCCGCTGACTTGCGTGGTCGTCAAGCCGGTACTGACTTGCGTCGAGGTCAAGGCGCCGACTTGGTTCGTCGTCAGCACGGAGACCTGCGTGGTCGTCAGCACAGAAACTTGGCTGGTCGTCAGGTTCGCGACTTGGCTGGTCGTCAAAGCGGCGACGGCGGCGGTCGAGAGCTGGACGATCTGACCGGTGGTCGTGGCGGTCAAACTCGCGGCGTCGGTCGTGGTCAAGGCGGCGGCTTGTGCTGCGGAGAGGCCGCTGACTTGGGTGGTCGACAGGCCGACTGCGACTTGGCTGGTCGTCAAAGCGGCGACCTGGCTGGTCGTCAGCGCGTTGATCGAGGTGGTCGACAGCGCGGCGATCTGACCGGTGCTGGTGGCCGTCAAGTTTGCTACGTCCGAGGTCGTCAGGGCAGCGGTTTGTGTGGCCGAGAGCCCGCTGATCTGGGTGGTTGTCAGGCCAGTGCTAGCTTGAGTCGTCGTCAAGGCGGCCACTTGCGCGGTCGTCAAGGCGCTGACTTGCGTGGTCGTCAGCACGGAGACTTCGCTGGTCGTCAGGTTGGCGACTTGGCTGGTCTTCAAGGCGGCGACGGCGGCGGTCGACAGCTGGACGATCTGG
>Ga0302220_10003409_pt1 | contig 11037 bp, 5 predicted proteins | sample II_Palsa_E1_3_FD_194572 | JGI IMG/M metagenome (GOLD analysis project Ga0302220, IMG submission 194572) | Peat permafrost microbial communities from Stordalen Mire near Abisko, Sweden - II_Palsa_E1_3 | ecosystem: Environmental > Terrestrial > Soil > Palsa > Peat permafrost | place: Sweden... | reverse complement strand
CGATCCGGCCGTTTTTGAGGTCCGCCAGCTTCAGTGGGTCGCGCTCGCCGGCGATGATCGCGCGCAGAATCTTCTGGCCAGTCTCACCGACAACGTCAGAAATTACATTGGCCAACTGTACATTCATGAGCGTCAGCGCTTTCTGCATATGCTGTACATGCCGCGACTGGTAGGACAGCAGCATTGCGCGCTGACGCGTCACTGAGCGTAATGCGCAAATCTCGTCCTTGGGACGAAACGCTCCAGACAGTAGTCCGTAGCTCATCAGTTGCTGTAGCCACTGGCAGTCGAGCACGTCGGACTTGCGGCCCGAGACGTTTTTCACGTGGCGGGCATTGACCAGAAATACATTCAGGCCTCGCGACTCCAGCAACTCGAACAGGGTAATCCAGTACACCCCGGTCGACTCCATAGCCACTGTGTCAATGCCGCACGAAACCAGCCAATCCGCCAGGTGCTCCAGGTCTTCGGTGAAGCTCTTGAACTCCCGAACTGGCTCATCGTCGCGGTCTGACGGTACGGAGACAAAGTGACTCGCCGAGCCAACATCAATCCCCGCTGCATTGGGGTTGGCAATTTCCATCCTCTTTAACTGGCTGCGCTGTGCCATTGACTACTCCCTCATAAGTGGAAGAGTGCCGCGCCGCCGACGGTACGTCGTCATTGCTCAACCTCTCAAGCGGGATGTCCGTTCGCACGAACTCACCAATGTCGCCGACGTGACCTTGGACCACGCTAAGAAACGGGCGTTGATAGCACCAATGGGGGGTCGGTCTTCAGCGGCGCGACGCCCCAGCTTACCAAAGCGGCGATCGGTGCCTGGTTTCTTCGGGGCGCACATCGCGGCCGCGGTTACTGCGCTAAGAACGAAACGTGCGAGTTTCCCCGCATTTCGCTCAAGCCTTTCAAAGCCCCGTCGCCGGAGCCGGTTTAACCACGGAGAATTGTCGGCCACGCGCGATCCCGTGGCAGTCCGGATGCAGCATCAGCAGATTGCGACTCGCGTCCGTGCCACCATCGATCACCCGTTCCAGATGGAATAGACGCCACCCGCTGGACTTCGTGATCATCTGGTGGCAGACGGGACACGTCCGCTCCTGGCTCAGCCACAGCCGGACAAGCCGCATCCGTCCCTTGAGTGAGTCCATCATCGCGAGGCCAAGACGCTCCTCGAAATAGCTTTCCCATTGGGGGTCGAACGGGTTGGCGGCGGCCCTGATTTTCCGGTGCCGCCGTATCGGCGTGCTGGCGATGTCGTACAGCGTCAGAAGTTTGGGCTCTCCTGTGCCGGGCGTCTTGCCGGTTTCGGTGCCGAAGACCCAGTGATTCGAGCCAACGACCCGGAAATACTTCGCTCTGATCCACCGAGCGTTCTTTCGCGGATGCCGTCGCCGTGCCCAGCGCCACAGACCTTGCCAGATCGCGTGACTGACATTGCTGAAGATACGTTTCGATACGACATGCCGATGATAGTTGGCCCATCCCTGAATGAGCGGATTGAGTTTCCTGATCAGCCAGTCCTGCCGTGCCGTCGCGTTGTTCTTCACAGTGTCCCGTAGCTTGCGCAGGAAGCGCTGAACGCTCGTTCTGGCTGGCTTGATCAACAGCTTGCCGCCATATTTGCGCACGTTCATACCGAGGAAATCGAACCCATCGTCAATGTGTGTAATCCGGGTCTTTTCTGGCGATAACGACAACCCCCGTTCCGCCAGGAATTGCTCGACCATCGGTTGCACTTCATTCGCCAGCACTTCACGCGTTACGCCGGTGACGATAAAGTCGTCGGCATAACGGACGATGTGGACCTTCGTCGGATTGCGGGCCCGTCTGCCAAACTGCGCATGTAATGCTCGCTCGAGTCCGTCGAGGGTCATGTTCATCAGCGCAGGAGAAATTACGCCGCCTACAATGTTGCATACTTTTTCCTCCTTCGTCTGAGTCGTTCGAATTTTCGCTGCTACGAACCGGCGGCTGCGGATCGACGCGGAACACAACGACGATTTCGTCCTTGTGGATTTCGACGCGCTTGACCAGGCCCAGAACAATCTTGCGTTTGGTCTCAAGGTCAATCGCATCCAGCTTTTCATTGACAGCTGTTGCAAATTCCTCAAGCCGGTTGATGACCAGAAACAGCTCGCTTTGCGTCGCTCCATGGAGCCGTGATTCCTGGATCTGCTGCTCAATCTGTTCGAGCCGGCTCTTCAACTGCTGCATCCTTGGCTCGAAATCGGCCTTCTCGATGATACCGTCGGCGTAGCTGTCAATCAGTCGCGACTTGCCTTTTTCGAGCTGAAGCCGTTGCTTTTCCAGACTGGCGGTGTCGAAGCTGCGCTTTTCACTACGTTCCATCACGTCCAGTCGACGCGCATACTCTTCTTTCAGTCGATCAGGATGCCTGAGCAGTTCCACGACCTGATGCCATACCAGCTCGTCGAGCTTGTCCGTTCGTACCTGCGGATTGTCGCAGATACGTTCGCCGCCGAACCGGAAGGCGTCGGTTCCAACGCAGCGGTAATAAGCATAATCCCGCTGATGTCCTTTGGCTGCAGCCTTGCTCACTTTCTTCGCGTAGTAGGCGTAACGGCACTGTCCGCAAACAGTGAGCCCCTGCAGCAGGCGCAGCGGCGCATTATCCCGGCGCTGGCGTGCCAGCTTGCGGTTCTCGGCAAGCTGCTCCTGAACGATTTCGAACAGTGCTTCGCTGACGATCGCCGGCACAGGAATTTCGATCCACTGCTGCCGGTCCGCACGTTTAGCTGAATACGGTTTCCTGGGCACGTCGGCGCTGTGGCGCTGGGCACGCACGCGCACCTGATGATCGCACACCTGCGTTTTGCCAAACGCAGCCCGCCCCATGTAAGCCGGATTGCGCAAGATGCCCCATACCACGCTGCGGTCCCAGTACGGCTTGCCCGATGCGGTCACGGTACCCGCCTCGCCAAGCCGGCGTATCACGTCTCCGAGGCTCAGGCGCTCCAGCCCAACCCACTCGAAGATCGCCTTCACCGTGGCCGCTTGCGGCAGTTCGATGACGTACCGGGCTGGCGTCCCGTCGAGCTGTCGTCGGATATAGCGGTAGCCGTAAGGCGCCCCTGATAGCACATTGACAGTACCGCGTTTTGCACCGTGAAGCTTGCCGCGACGGTTGCGCTCAGCGATCTTTGCACGTTCGTACTCCGAGATCATCCCTTGCATCTGCAGCAGCAGCGATTCTTCCGGCGTTGTGCCGATGGCATGATTGAGAAACACCACCTGTACACCGTACGAGCCAAGCTCCTCCATCAGCAGCGCCTGGTACGCATATTTGCGCGCCAGGCGGTCCGGCGACAGGATGTACAGCCGATCAATCGCTCCGAGCGCTGCAGCGTCCCTCAGACGCTCCAGCTGTGGCCTGACCAGCGTTGCACCGCTCACCCCAGCATCAACGAAGCACATGTCCTCCACAATCTGCGCGCCGTCGGCCTGAATTCGCTCTTTCAGTGCGGCGATCTGGCTGTCTATCGTGCCGCGTTTGCTTTGCTGCTCGGATGACACGCGCGCGTAAAGCGCGACCATGGCAGCGTTGCTCATCGTTTCCCCCGCTTCATAGCCATTGCCGGCTTTGCTTCCGATGAGCGCCTCGTGCTCCGGGCATCGATCGGGCTGAGCTGCTCGTAGGCCTTCTCCAATTGTTCGCCGGAATAGCGGTTTGGCTCGAAAGCGAGACGTACATGCCAGTGTTTGCGTCGTCCCCGTGTCATCGATTGGACTCCCTGTCAGCGGGAGCAACGGCCTCAAGCACGAGAACCGCATCAATGGCAGGACATTCTCTGGACCATGGCGCCAGACACTCCCTCGATATGCGAAGGCCCCATCTTACCCGCGAGTTTGCTATGTTGTTGCCGGGGCTAGCGGTCCGCCGCTGGCGAAAAGTACTCGATACTATTTTTCCAGAGCCTCCGCCGCCTGTTTCTCTTCAGCCAATAGCGAAAGCTTTTCATCAGTCGCCTTCTCTTCCTTCAACGTGTCGCCCAGGAGCTTGACCGCGTCCGTTTCACCCAGCTGCTTCGCCAGCGCTATCAGCGAGCCATATGATGCAATTTCATAGTGCTCCACCTTTTGGGCCGCTGCAATCAGCGCGGTGTCGAGGACCGGGCCCTTCTCAATCTCGTCAATTTGCTCCTGGCCTTCCTCGATCAGGCCTTCCATGGCAACGCACTTGACGCGCTTGAGCTTTATGCCGCCAGCTTCGACGATCTGGTCAATTCTTCCAATCTGACCTTGCGTTTCCTCCAGGTGAGCTTCAAATGCCGACCTGAGGCCGGGATTGGTCGACGCCCTTGCCATCTTGGGCAGGGACTTCGTCATCTGCTTTTCGGCGCTGTAAATGTCGGACAGCGAATGAATGTACAAATCCTGCAGCGTCTTCGTAGTCATGGCTACTCCTTTGAGTCGGTTTCGGAAACACACCACATGCCACCGCGTGCGGTGTGACAGTCCGGGCCGCAAACGGTATGCCCGTGGAGCCGCCATCTTGCCGCTGTGGCGCTACCTGTAACTCGAACGCACCAAATCGGGTTTCGCGCGTCGCGGAGGAGCGGAGGCCCGCTTGTCTGCATCCGCCATTTCTTGCCTCTTCGAACTCCGCTCGGGGTCGGTTACGGCTGATTGCATCTGGCGGCGGCCGCCAGCTCTTGCCGACACGTATTGCAGTTATTCCCGTTTTTAATCTGCAATGCGCTTAAAACTGGCGTAGTAGTCGTCGGTGTAATAGCAGTCGCCGGTCTGCCTGCGCGGTCCACCACATACGATCCGGCGCTGCCCGCGATCCGTCGAGCCAGGCGTGCGAACGGTGTATGTGTGGTAGTAGCCGCGCGGATGGTTCGGCAGCAAAAGCGCACTGTTACGGAACAAGACGCCGTCGTCGCCAAAAGGGAAGGGGCCGCCCGCTTTGATCAGCCGCAACGTTTCGGCTGCTTCCCCCGGTAACTGTGTCTTGTTGATGGCGCCCAGCGCGCCCGTCTTTTGCGCGCCTGATGAGGTGGGTGTATCGCTCGCGCCCTGCGCGGGCTGAACCGGCGCTTGGCTCGCGGATGCCCCCGATGCCTCAGTGACGCTTCGCGATCCCTCCTTGCCGCATCCGCAGAGGATCGCGCTCAAGGCGACGATGCAGGAGAATGCCCACGCTCTCATCACGAAACGGCTCTCCCCTCGTTGACCGGAATTCGACGACCAGGACCGATGTAAAGGTATCGCTAATGGCCGAGCGAATCAACGTTCGGCAGGAAATAGAGGGCCCGTTGTACACGATAGCCAGACCGAAGTGCCGATTTCGACGTCCGGGACTGCGTAGCGACTTCGAGCGGTCGTAGGCGACGACTCGCCATGGGTCCGAGAAGAAGTGGACTGCTGCCCAATGCGGACCGATCAGCGGGAGGCCCACATCGCGCGATCGAGGTCGGACAGCAGCCGGCCATCAAGGGACATTCGCGCCAGCGTTGAAGGTGAAGTTCGGGTGGCCGCTCCGCAACTTGAAACGGCCATTCGCCGACATTAGCGCGGTGGGTCTCGGGCTGGACCTATTTGACAATCTCAATCTAACGTCGTCGAGCGAGCCGCGAAACGCCGATTCCTTTCGCGTCCAGAATTGATTGCCCTTACCTACCGATGCCATACATCGGTGTGAGACAATCCTCATGTCTGGCGGTGGGGAGAATGCCCCCAGCATCGGCGCCTATCTTCCTGACAAGAAGGGTGTTCTCTATGATAGAGGATTCCGAATACATGCTGGAGCCGCTTCGCGAGGAGGCGGACTTCACGCTCTACCGCGGCACCGAACTCGGTAGCCCGACGCCGATCCTGGCGCTGGCGGTCGTCGCTGAACAACCGTCCCCTCCGAGCCTCCGGCGGCTCGAACACGAATGGTCGCTCGCGACCGAACTCGATACAGCATGGGCAGCTCAGCCGCTCGCGCTGACGCGTCACGAGGGACGAGCAATCCTCATACTTAAAGATCCAGGGGGCGACCCCCTGGATTGGGTAGTCGAGCAGCACAAGGGACATCCGCTCGATCTGACTCGCTTCCTGCACATCGCGATTGGTTTGGCGGCAGCACTCGGCCGGGCGCACCGTCAAGGCCTAATCCATAGGGACGTCAAGCCTGCGAACGTACTAGTCGACGCCGGCGGTCATGTGTGGCTGACGGGCTTTGGCATCGCCTCCCAGCTCCCCCGCGAACGCCTGCCGCCCGTGCCGCCTGAGATCATTGCCGGCACATTTGCCTACATGTCCCCTGAACAGACCGGGCGCATGAACCGCTCGGTCGATTCTCGCAGTGATCTCTATTCTCTGGGTGTCACGCTGTACGAAATATTGACGGGCAGCCTGCCTTTCACCGCTTCCGATCCCATGGAATGGGTTCATTGCCACATCGCACGCAGGCCGCTGGCACCCAACCAGCGATTCAGCGAAATACCCGCTCCCGTGTCTGACATCGTCATGAAGCTCCTCGCCAAGACGGCAGAGGAACGCTATCAGACCGCGGTGGGACTGGAGCAGGACCTTCGAGATTGTGCAACTCAGTGGAAGAGCCAACAACGCATCGAGCCCTTCACCCTCGGACGAAATGAGCCGGCGGGGCGGCTCCTGATTCCCGAGAAACTGTATGGGCGCGCCCGCGAAATAGCCGCATTGCAGAATGCTTTTGACAGCATCGTCAAATGCCCGACGACCGCATTGATCCTCGTGTCAGGCTACACGGGGATTGGCAAATCATCGTTGGTCAATGAGCTTCACAAGGCCCTGGTTCCGCCACGCGGTCTGTTCGCAACGGGCAAGTTCGACCAATACAAACGCGACATTCCCTATGCAACCCTGGCGCAAGCCTTCCAACGGCTGATCCGCCCGATCCTGGGCAAGAACGAAGTCGAATTCGGCCGGTGGAGGGAGTCTTTGCTTGATGCGCTGGGGTCCCACGGCGGCCTTATCGTTGACCTGGTTCCAGAACTCAAACTCATCGTCGGGGAGCAGGAGCCGGTTCCTGAACTGCCGGCAGCCGACGCCCAGCGGCGTTTCCAGTTGCTGCTGCGCCGTTTCATCGGTGTCTTCGCGCGTCCTGAGCATCCGCTCGCCCTGTTTTTCGACGACCTGCAATGGCTCGACGCGGCTACGCTCGATCTGCTCGAGGATCTCCTCACCCGCGAGTGCGTCCCACACCTGCTTCTTATTGGCGCCTATCGCGACAACGAGGTCGATGCCTCTCATCCGCTGATGCGCAAACTCCGCTTAATCAAGGCAGCCGGCATGTCGTCCGTCGAGGAGATCACGCTGGGCGCGCTCGATGCGCAAAACGTTTCGCAGTTGATCGCAGACGCGCTGCACTGTAAAACGGATCGGGTGGGAGATCTGGCTCAACTGATGTTACGGAAAACCGATGGTAATCCGTTTTTCATCAATCAGTTCCTGTCGACGTTGACGGATGAAGGTCTGATCGCGTTCGATTCTGTGCATTCGCGCTGGTCGTGGGATCTGGAGCGCATCCACGCCAAGGGTTACTCCGACAATGTGGTCGACCTGATGATTGGCAAACTCGTCCGGCTTCCTGCTGCAACCCAACAGGCGCTGCAGGTACTGGCCTGTCTAGGCAATATCGCGAGCACTGCGATGCTAGCTGTCGTGCGTGACACCAGCGAGCAGGAGCTGCACGCCAGCCTGGTCGAAGCACGTCGCCAGGAGTTAGTCGATTTCCTCGATTGTTCCTACCGTTTCGTCCACGATCGCGTCCAAGAGGCTGCCTATGCGCTGATTCCGACCGAGCGGCGCGCTGCCGTGCACCTGCGGATCGGCAGGATGCTGGTCGCCGATACACCTCTGGACAAGCTGGACGAGGCTATCTTCGAGATAGTCAACCAGCTCAACCGCGCGTCGTCCCTGGTGACGGCGCCGCAAGACCGCGAGCAGCTGGCAGAATTCAATCTGCTTGCCGGCAAGCGCGCTCAAGCTTCGTCTGCCTATGTATCCGCTTTGAATTACCTGACCACAGGAGCCGCGTTACTGACGGAGGATAGTTGGCGGCAGCGTCGCGAACTCAGCTTTGCCCTTGAGCTGGCCAGGGCGCATTGCGAGCTCGCGTCCGGAACGATTGCGGAAGCCGAAGACCGTTTGCGCAGCCTTTCCAGCCATGCCGTCACGACCGGAGAACGCGTTGCGGTGGCCGGTCTGCAAGTCGATCTTTACCAGGGAATCGATCGTAGCAGTGAGGCGGTCGACATGGGTCTGCGTGCGTTACGGCACCTGGGCGTCAATTTACCGGAGCGTCCGACGCAAGCCGATGCTCGGCGCGCCTACGATGGCATCTGGACCCGGCTGGGCGCTCGCGCGATCGAAGATCTCATTCATCTGCCGCTCATGAGCGACCCGGATTCGCTGGCAGCGTTGGATCTTCTGATCAGAGTGGCGGTCCCGGGGCATTTTGTCTCCTTTGATCTATTCGTAGTGGCTGTTTGCGCGGCTGTGAACCTGGGACTCGAGCGGGGTCACAGTGACGCATCCTGTATCGCCTACGTGCAGCTGGGCACGCTGGCAGGGCCCTACTTCGGCCAGTTCGAAGCCGGTTACCGCTTCGGACGGTTGGGGTGCGAGTTGGTCGAGCGACCGGGATTGCAGCGCTTTCAGGCCAGAACGTTCGAGACATTCGGTTTCCTCGTGCCTTGGACTCAGCATGTCCGAAAGGGGCGCGAGTTCCTGTTTCGTGGCTTCGACCTCGCCAGCCGGAGCGGTGAAATCAGTTACGCGGGATACGCCTGCGGCCAGCTGAACACCAACTATCTCATGGCCGGCGACCCGTTGATCGAAGCTCAGGAGCAAACTGAACACGGACTCGCTTTTGTCCGGAAAGTCGGCTTCGGAACACTCGAGGCCTGGATTTTAGGCCAACTCGGTCTCATCCGCAGCCTGCGGGGACTGACCGCCCGTTTTGGATCCTTCGACGACGCTGTGTTCCGTGAAAGTGATTTTGAGCGTGATCTGGCTGGCAACGCCGCGCTGGCGCTTCCGGAATGTTGGTACTACATCCGTAAGCTGCAGGCACGTTTCCTAGCGGGCGAATACATGGACGCCTTGCAGGCGGCCTCCAGAGCGCAACCGATGCTCTGGAATATCAAGTCTCTTCTGGAGGTCGTCGAGTACCATTTCTACAATGCGCTTTGCCACGCAGCGGTCCATGAATCCGCCTCGTGTGAGAACCGCAAATATCATTGCGCGAGGTTGACGGAACACCTGGAGAAACTTGACATGTGGGCGCTGCATGGCCCTGAGAATTTTGCCAACCGTGCGGCACTCGTCGCGGCGGAGCTCGCGCGGATCGAGGGGCGCGAGCTCGACGCAGAGCGGCTGTACGAACGTTCAATCGATTCAGCACGTGCCTCAGACCTGGTCCACAACGAGGCCCTTGCCAAAGAGCTTGCAGGACGGTTTTATCTGGCGCGCGGCTTCGACCGCATCGCGAATGTTTATTTTAGGGAAGCCCGGGACTGCTATCTACGCTGGGGCGCGGACGCGAAGGTCCGACAGCTCGAGGAATGCTATCCACAGATCAAGGCAGAGAAGACTTCATCCGACTCCGGCACTATTCACGCCTCTGTCAAGCACCTCGATCTGGATACTGTCATCCGCGTATCGGAGGCCGTGTCGGGTGAGATCGAACAGGAAAAGCTGATCGATACACTCATGCGTACGGCCATTGAATGTGCCGGTGCCGAGCGGGGTGTATTGATTCTGCCGCTCGCTAACGCGTATCGGATTGAAGCGGAAGCGACGACGGGCGCGGATGGGTTGATCGTTGCGCGACGCCAGACGAACATGAGCGGCACGGACCTGCCGATGTCGGTTTTTCAGTTCGTGTTGCGGACCAGGCAGAGCTTGCTCCTGCACGACGCTGCGGCTGACAGTTCCTTCTCGACCGATGAGTACATTCGTCAGCGCGGTACCCGTTCCGTGCTGTGCCTGCCAATCATCAAGCAGGTAAAGCTTGTCGGCGCACTCTATCTGGAGAACAATTTGGCATCGCGCGTCTTCACGTCGGACCGGGTTGCTGTGCTGCGGTTGCTGGCTTCGCAAGCCGCTATTTCACTGGAGAATGCGCAGCTCTATGCGGATCTACAACTCCAGGCCGGATTGTTGCAGCGACTACCTGTGTCCGCCTGGACGCTCAAGCCTGATGGGACGCCGGACTTCGTGAATCACGTTTGGCTTGAATACTCCGGTCAGACTCTCGATTACGTCCGGTCGCATCCGGAGGCCTGGATGACCGCAGTCCACCCCGAGGATCGCGAAGCGGCATCGAGGGCCTTTTGGGACGGGGTGCGCTCAGGACAAGGATTCACAATGGAAAGCCGCTCTCTCTGCGCGCAGGACGGAAGCTATCGCTGGCATCTCCAGCAAGCTGTGGTCTTGCGTGATGCTGAAGGAAAGGTTCTAAAATTCATTGGCACCACCACGGACATCGACGAGCAGAAGCGTGCCGAAGACGCGCTAGGTCAAGCGCAAGCCGATCTCGCACGCATTAACCGGGCGACGACCATGGGAGAGTTGGCGGCTTCCCTGGCACACGAGATCAATCAGCCGATTGCCGCTGCTATCGCCTACGCGAATGCCTGCCTGCGATGGCTTGATCGTGAGAAGCCGGATATCGATGAAGCGCGCTCGGCAGTCACCAATATTGTGAGCGACGGACAACGCGCTGCCCAGATTATCGGCAGGATCCGCACACAATTCGAGAAGGGCGCACTGAATCAGGAGGTCTTCGATGTAAGCGAGATTATTCGGGAAACTGTCGGCCTCCTGCGCGGCGAGGCAGCGCGATACGACATATCGGTCCGCACGGAACTGTCAGCCGATCTTCCACAGATCCTCGGAGATCGCGTGCAATTGCAGCAGGTCGTGATGAACCTTATCGTCAACAGCATCGAAGCGATGAGGGAAGTTGATGGCATACGAAAGATGGTCATCAGATCGCAGCGGGCTGAGCACAGGCTGATACTCGTTTCCGTCAGTGATACC
>Ga0302220_10003407_pt1 | contig 11041 bp, 20 predicted proteins | sample II_Palsa_E1_3_FD_194572 | JGI IMG/M metagenome (GOLD analysis project Ga0302220, IMG submission 194572) | Peat permafrost microbial communities from Stordalen Mire near Abisko, Sweden - II_Palsa_E1_3 | ecosystem: Environmental > Terrestrial > Soil > Palsa > Peat permafrost | place: Sweden... | reverse complement strand
GGGACGTCGGTGACGATTCCCTCGGACTGTACCGGGACGCTCGACTCCGTACAGCTCATCGGCGGCGGGGCAGTAAGTAACTCCACGAATTTCAACGGCGCAGGTGGCGGAGAGTATCGGGCAGGCTTTAACCTGACTGGTTATCCGCCGGGTCGCGTCGTCACCTATTCGATCGCGACCTCGGTCGGTCCTCGCGCCGCGTTTCCCGCAGGCAACGGCCAAAACACGTCATGGGACTCCGGCTTAATTGTCGCCATGGGTGGCAAGACGTCTGCGAGCGGCAGTGCTGGTGGCCTCGGTGGCACTGGTGGTACTGGCGGTACCGTGCATTTCGATGGTGGTGCCGGCGGGGTCGACGTTAGCGGCAATGATGCTGGCGGTGGTGGTGCGGGCGGCCCTGGTGGTCCAGGCGGCAAGGGTGGCGACAGTGTAGGTAATGGTGATGGCGGCGGTGGTGGCAACGGCGGGGGGGCGGCGGGCGCTGCCAACAGCGGCAATGATGGCGGCAACGGCGGCAACAGTGTGTCAGGCACACCCGGGGGCGCCGGCAGTACAAACCCGAGCACTCCGGCTAGTAATGGCAGTAACGGCTCCGGCGGCGGAGGCGGAGACTCTAACGGCGGCGGCACCCAAAGCGCTGGTGGCAATGGCGGCAACGGTACCGATCTAGCAGGGGGCACAGTCGGTTCGGGCGGCGGCGGTGGCGGTGGTAATGGGTCGAGTGGTGCAAACGGCGGCCTGTACGGCGCAGGCGCGGGCGATAGTTCGACCGCCGTTTCCGCACCGGGCGTTATCGTCATCGCCTATACGCCATCAAGCTCCGCGGCAATCTCGGCATCCAACTTCGATGCCACGACCAGCTCTCTTTCGTTGCGTGGCACTGGGGCGCTCAGTGCGGCGGCGCTAGATGCAACGAAGGGAGTGATATCGGTCGGCGGCTTCGCGGCCATATCTGCCAAGGGACTCAACGCGACCAGCGGTTCTGTAGCGGTTACGGGTATTGCGGCGGTTACGGCCGCCGGACTCGATGCAACCGTCGGCGCGGTCAATATTTCAGGCTCTGCTGCGGTACGAGCCCAAGCGCTCAGCGCCACAACAGGTCAATCGCAGGTCGGCGGTTCTGGCGCGATAGCGGCGACCGGGCTTGAGGTAACGACTGGCTCCGCGCTGGTCAGCGTGCCGGGGGTCGCGGCGATCTCGGCCGTTTCACTAAACGTCGGAACTGGATCATTCGCCCTAACCGGCATCGCAGCAGTTTCAGCGACATCGCTGGATGTCGGCGCTGGATCAGTTCGAGTGAGCGGCTCGGCAGCGATACAGGCTAGCGCATTTGATGTGCCGACCGGATCGGTTGCTATCGGTGGCATTGCAGCGGTCAGCGGCTCAGCGAACGACGCAGTGTTCGGATTGGCAAATATCACGGGCTCGGCCGCTATCGCTGCGGCAGGGCTGAACGTCGATATCGGCAATGTGCGCATCACGACGCCCAGCTCGGCGCAGATTTCCGCGACTGGCTTGAATGTCTCTGCGGGCAGCGTTCGCATCACATGCGTTGCACAGCTTTCGGCCAGTGCGCTGACCGTGACCGCCGGAAGTGCGCGCGTCGCGCTGTTCCGCATCCCCGAGCGCGTCTTCAACGTTGCTCCAGAAAACCGCATCGCCAACGTATCGCCCGAGAACCGCATAGCTGCGGTTGCTCCTGAGTCGCGCATCGCAAATATCCCGCCTGAAAACAGAACCTTGAGCGTTCCGCCCGAGGATCGAATCGTCAATGTGGCCTAGGAGCCGAAAGTGTTAGACACCCTTTTTAAGCAAAATCAAAAGATCGATTCCGAATACCGTGGGCAGACCGTCGCCTATCCTTCGCCCCGGTTTGTTGGCTTGATCGTGGCATCGGCTGGCCAGTCGCCGCGCAGCACGGTGGTTGCGCTTAACGCCTACACGGTGCCGGCGACTCTAAACGGCCGGCTCTATAAATGCACTACGGCCGGCACGACAGGATCAGGCGAACCGACTTGGCCCACAACCGCCGGTGGCACAGTGGTAGATGGTGGTGTGACGTGGACCGAGCAGACCACCGCGCTCTACGGCGGCACTATTCCCGAGGGATCCGCTACTGGCTACGCGCGCGTCTCGTATGCCTCGACACTTGCCAACTGGTCCGGTACGCAGGGTGCAGGGACAACGGTTGCCTCCACCGGTGCGACCGGCCAGATCAGCAATAACAATGCGATCGCGTTCGCACAGGTCACGACTAGCCTCGGCCTTGTGGTCGGCTTTGCCATGTACGACGCACTGACTTCAGGGCATGCATGGGAGTACTGCATCCAGGCAACCGGCACGCCCACGACTGTCGGCGCGAATATCTCGCCCAACATCGCCGCCGGCGCGGCCGTGATCGGCTACGACATCAACGCGAACTAAGGGGTAGGCCATGCAAGCCTGCCAATGGGACGGACCGGCTCAAAGCTTCGACCTTGGGCCGAGCGAAGAACTCGATTACGGGGTCAACTGGGGAAGTCCTTCGCCACCCCTCGGCGTCGGTTCCTGGCTCGCTCCCGGCGAAACCATCGTCGGCACGCCCACCGTTACCTACACCGGCACGGACACCACGCTGACCATCAATCCCGAGCCGAACGGGACACTGGTTAGCGGCGGTCTCGTGACTTGGTGGCTATCCACGCCAACGGTCGGAAGCACGTACATCGTGACCGTGAACATCACCACCAGCCAGGGGCGCAAGTCGACGCGCTCAGTTCAGATCATCGGCGTTCAGCGCTGATTGGAAACCCCTATATGCGCTGCCCTCACGGCCTTCCATACGAAGTTCGGTGTGCGCAGTGCGTTGCTGACGCATTAGCCCGCGAAAAGGAACGCAATGACAACCCTTCAAACCTTCGATCTGTTGGACCTGGCGCAATACACGCGCGAGGGTGCTTACTCACCGGCCGCGTCAAAGGACTTCCACGCAGGGAGCAATGAATGACCGTCGAGCAAATTCATGCGGAGAAAGAAACGCTATCGGTTGAGGTGAACATCCCAGGCCATGATCCGCGCACGACGACCGCGCTGTTCACGCGCACGCGCAAGGAGCTGATTGAGCGCGAGGGCGGCCGTTGCTATGTGTGCAATGCCACCGCCGAAGAATCAGGCCATCCGCTCGAGGCCCACCATCACCCAATCGAGCGGTCGCTAGCGGAAATGATCGATTGGGATCGATTCAAGACGGATGCCGTCGCTGGCGTATGGGGTCAGCGCGTCCAGGCGTTCGACTGGGGCCATTTCACCGACTGGACGCAGTTTGTCGACGATATGACTGTGAATGGAATGCTGCTCTGCAAGGCGCATCACATCGGGAAAGACGAGGGATTGCATACGATGCCTTTCCCCCTGTGGGTTGCACAGAAGTACGCCAAGGAGGGCTATCAGTTCTCCGACGTGGAAGTTATTCATCACGGGAGTTAGAGCAAGAATCCGCGCGATTGCATGAACCTGATGGGGTCTTTCGCGTGCTTTTCCTGATTGCAACGCGGGTGCAGCAACTGCAAATTCGTCCAATGGTTCGACCCGCCGCGAGAGAGGGCGATTCGGTGGTCCACGTGGTAGGTCTTCATCGGCTTGTGACATGCCGCGCAGCAGCCGCGCTGAAGCTTGAGCAGGCGCTGGATGTCGGCAGCGGTGTGGCGACCATCAGCAGAGAGTTTGCGAGCACGCCTTCGGTGGCAGGCCGCCCGGGCTAGATCCAGGTTCGCTCGTATCCATGCCCTGTTGTAAGCGAGGATTCTTTCTCGTTTGCGGATGTATCGCCGAGCGCTGGAGGCAGAAACCGATTCTTTATTGCCTTTCTTCCATTCGGATGCTTTAAGAATGACGCCATCCCGATTCTTAATGTAGTACGCGGTCTTCGATTGACGAATCCGCTCTTGATTTTCTGATTCGTATTTTTCGAGCGAAGCCGTCCTGCTTTCCGGATGATCTTTCAACCACTGCAGTTTATAAGCGTTGTCGCAACTCTTGCATGACCCGCTTAGGCCGTCTTTGTTGCGCTTCACCTTGCCGAATTCCGACGGCAGTTTTTCAGCGCCACATTTCTTGCAAACCTTCATATCTCACCTCTGAGATCACCTTAAAAGAGCGCGCGCCAGGTCGACAGGTAATCGACTTTTCGGGGATCAGCCTAGGCGCGCAGCTGCAATTTTAACACTCAATCCTGCCGTCGCGCGCTTCCAGGCCGAACTGCTGGCCGAGCACTTGGCAGCAACAAAAGTCCCTGCATCGACTCACCCATAGGAGCAAAGCATGAGCCAAGCAACCCCCCTCCACACGGCAACCGCAGTTGGCGCTGGCGCCGTAGTCGCGCCCGTCGTTTTGTACGTCGCGAGCCTGTTCCATCTGACGCTGCCGGCGGACGTGCAGAGCGCCATCGTCGTGTTGATCGTGACTGGCGCGCATTGGGTTAGCAAAACTGCCGCAGCACGAGCAGCAGCGAAGGCCGTCAAGGCAGCGCCCGCCGCGCCCGCTCAACCTGTCGTGCTGCAATCGTGATACGCGCTGCTCTTTTGCTGATCCTGCTGGCTGCGCTGGCCGGTTGCGCCTCGTACTCGGTGGAACCGTTCTACGACACCGTATCGAAACAAGTTCTATGCTGCCGCGCGACCGCCTGGTCAGCAAAGGACGTCGGCACGCTCAATTTCTTTGCCACCGAGCGGGGCGGGGCGTTTGTGGTCCGCTTTGCCGAGACTGGCGTTAAGGCATCTGCACCGATCGCCGCCGCAGCAATTGCCGCATCCGACGTGTCGGCCGCAGTTATTGGCGCAACCGGCGCCATCGTCAAGTTAGCCCCGTAGTCCAAACTCCCGAAGGAAATCATCATGAAATCGCTATTCATCGCGGCCCTGGCCGCTGTTTGTGTTGCATTCGCAGGCTGCACCTCGGCTCCCGTTTCCATCCCAACGCCGCAACAGCTCGTGACGGACTTTTGCCCCGTCGTGAATGCCGACCTGAAACTGCTGGCCGCGTCGCCGCTGTTGAATGCCGACCAGCAGAAAGTGCTTAACGGCATCCCTGGCGACGCATCCCATCCCGGTGTGATCAGTATGAACGCAGCCGTTTGCGCAGCCGGTGCGGTCATCAATGTGACCGATCTGCAAACCCTGAACGCCACGGCTTTCCCGGCACTGATTACGCTTGTCTCGGGCCTACCGAATTTGCCGAATCAATCGGCCATTCTGTTGGGTTTGATGCTGGCTCAGCCGATCTTGACGCAGGTTATTAATTCGTTGCCGGTATCGACTGCGCCCGCCGCGCCGGTTCCGGCTAGTGGCACGCTGGTAGCTGCATCGTGACTAAACCGATCCGCGTCGCGCTGAGCGGGTCGGGCACCAAAGCGCCGGCTCATTGTGGTGCGCTAGCCGCTATCCTTGATTCAGGCTTCGCGATCACGGAGCTTTGCGGCACCTCTGGCGGTGCGCTTGTCGCGGCCCTATACGCCTGCGGCATGCCCATCGCTGCGCTGAAAAGCTTGGCTATGACGATGGACTGGGCTCCGCTCATGTCTGGCTCGCTATGGTCGATCATCACCGGTAAAGGCTATAGTTCCGGCGACGCGCTGCTGAAATTCATGCAGACCAACACGGGCGGCAAGACCTTCGCCGATCTCGACATCGATCTCACGATCGTATCGTCGGATATTTCGAACGAGGTGCCGTATCTGTTTAGCAAAGCGCTGACGCCCGAGGCTCCGGTTGCCTTCGCTGGACGCGCATCGGCTTCGATCCCGATATTCTTCCAGCCGGTCTTGATCGGCGATGCCGTGCTCGTAGACGGGGGGCTCGTGTCGAACTGTCCTGTCGATTTGCTGACGGTCGATGATGTGCCGCGGATCGGCATCGAGCTGGCGGGCAAGGACTCGCCGCTAGTGAAAGGGCGGTATGGCATCACGAAGCTAGCGCCTCACTTGATCGACCTGATGATTCAATCGACCGAGGACGCGCATATCGAAATCGGCAGGATGAAGGGCGCGACGGTGGCGCAGGTGCCGTGCGGGTATGCTAGCCCGTTGGATCGCAATATGACGTTGGCGATTCGAGCGCGTCTATTCAATGACGGATATTCAGCTACGGCCGCAGCGCTCTCAGCCCTCAATCCCTCCAGCCTCTAACAGGCTCCGCGTCATCGTCACTTCCCGTCGCGCGAACGAAAAACGCGCATCCATACTGCGGCATCGCCCGAAGCTGCCCACCAGGCAGCCGCATGCATACCGCGTGCGCGCCAGAGCTATCTAGGCCGCCGTAATGTTCGCAGCGCGAGCATGCTCGCGAATCGTCTAGGGGCGGTTGGAAATCCATTGGGTCAGTCAGGCAGAAGGTAGTGCGAATATCGTCGGCAGATTAAATGACTCTGACCTCGCGTCCAAAAGCGCCAGGATAGACTCGAAAAATTCTCGGCGCGCATCCGGCCTCTTTTCGAATTGGACGAAGAAAATAACCAGCCTGTGACGGCCTCGAGTTTGTCGTAGCGGCGCGACTTTCCCGAATATGCTCACCTTCTTTCCATGGCGGCATGGGATCGACGTGAGCCACCGCAACCCCTTTTCGGGATGCAATTCCATCACGGCGTATTCGTGGCCGCGCAGGCTAATTCGCTCTTTGCTCATCCCACAACCCCCTTGTAGGCCGCGGCCCACTTGCATGCAGAGGCAAGTGAGGAATAATGCCCGAGCACGAATCCGCGCCACGTGAGCCGCCACCATTTGGTTTCACCGAGTGGCTTGAAAGCGATTCGAAGTTTGCCGTCGTGTATATCGAGCATCCCATCTCCCTCTCGCCATTGGCGACGATCAATCCAGCCTTCCATCGCGGAACAGCTCAAGCGTCATCTCGCAATAGCGGCGTAAGAGGTCTATTTCCTCGTAGCTATCGATGTCGAAGATCGCCCTGATTTGCTCTCCCTGACTGTCGGGAGTGGTTGTTATGCAGAATCCCAGGACCGGGAAATCTGGTTGCCCCTCAACCCCATTTTCCGAGGCAACAATAGATACCTCGACATCATCCGCTCGAAACCTTTGGGGTTCAGGGTTTGAATTGTCGAATCTTAGAACCAGAAGCTCCCTGGAAGTCAAGTTTATAGCCGACATCCTTTTCTCCCGCGCTCTTAGCGCATCAATTAGCCGTAACAGCCCGCTACCCATTCTTCGGCCTTCTCCAGCGCGAACTCAATATCCTTGTCGGTGAATTCCTCGGTCACGACGCGATATTGCAATAGCTCGCCAGAGTATCCTGTATCGGTCTTCCAGATGCGCCAGCAGCCATAGTATTGGCTCGCGCACAATCCAACCGCCTCCAGGCCGCCGCGCAACGATTCTTCGGTGTATTCGTCTTGGTCCACCTCGATCAACCCTGCGCTGTTTTTGCGCCTCGTTTGAGGAAGTGGCAAGTTAAGGATGCCCATATCCAGAAGCTGCCCAGTATCAAATCTTCGCTCGTCCATCACACCCCTCCCTAAGCGCTCTTTCGAGCCGCGTCAATTTCCTCGCCAATCCAGCGTACAGACCACACAGAGTTGCCGTCAATCGCTAGGTAATTCCACAGCAGTTCACCGCTTTCGGATCTGCCCGCGAACCGCGCCGGCTGCTGATCATGTTCCCACGCATCATCAGTATCGGGATCGAACACCGGGATAACCCAATAGAACTTGCCGATAATCAGGTTTGATTCTTCCACCTCAACCCTCCCTCGGGCGCGCCGGCGCAAAGCTACTGGATGGCATTGTTGCCACTTTGGCCTGGAGCTTCTCGATGTGCTTTTCCATGGCCGACACGAGTTGCTCAGGGTCATTGACTTGGTAAAAGCTCATGAGTTGCTTCCATGCTTCAGGGGGTTACCACCGCCTGCGGCTTAGTATAAAGCCCACGCGATCCCTTCGGCCGCTGCCCGTTCCATTCATAACCATCGTTGCGCCACACATCGCCGTTGCCGAACGGGTCGGAGTAGAGGTATTGGTAGGCGATTGGTTCTGCGGCCGGCGCGCCAGCCGCCATAATCCCTCGCACAATCTCAGGCGTCAGCGGGTCGCCCCAGCTCACGCCTTCGGGTAATGCTGCGTGGGCTGATTCTAAGTCTTCTTTGGTCATGATTTCACATCCGACAGCGCAAAAACGATTCCGCGGCAGTACGGCCCGCCATCTTCGGTAATCTCAAACGTCTCGTGCGGGATGCCGGTCTTGAACATCCATGAGTAACCGTCGCCAACGTCCCACAGGGCCTCGATCGTCTCGGCGCGCTGCCGAATTTTATCGAAGTGCGGGCACTCATCGTTTTCGCAATCGTTGGTAAGCAGACCGGCAGAGGTGAGGTGCGCCCTACCGCCCTCGTAGGCCCCGATCTCGTCATGGATCGCGCCTTCGAATTCCATTAGATCGTCGCTCGCGCCGTACACGACGACGAGGCCAGCGGCTTTGGCTTCTGCCGCCAATTCCCGGCTGATTACGTGGCCATACGTCGCACCGGCGAGTTTTGCAGCAAGCTCTTTTGCGTTCATTTTTACCTCCAAAAACAGCTTGTGGGGCCGGCTCGACACAGCGTCAGAAAAAGCGGGTATCAGAGCGGGTACAATTCGGCAGATGCGAATTAAAAATCAATAAAATCAGTGCTTAAATCCCAGAAAGGCGATTCAAAACACAAATAAACAATACACTCTTTTTTGTGTCTACACAACGTCAGATCGTTTATATTTTTTGCCTCATCTCGCCATGCGGCGGGCGTCTTGGGCCATCTTTGAATCTGAGTTAGGTAAGACTGTTATCCCTGCATCTGAGCAAAAAGCGGGTACTATGGCGGGTATTAAAACGTCCGACGATACCCGATACCCGCTTTTCTGGATGCCATGCTCACCGACATCAAAATCAGGCAGGCCAAGCCAGCCGAAAAACCAGTCAAGCTGACCGACTCGCACGGCCTTTATCTCGAGGTTAGGCCCAGCGGCTCTAGGCTCTGGCGGTACCGGTACAAGATCGCTGGCAAAGAGAATATCTTCGCTATTGGGGGATATCCCGGCGTTACCTTGGCCGCCGCGCGTGAGGCGCGAGACGCGGCAAAACAGCTTGTCAAAGAGGGTAAGCATCCGTCCCATTCGCGTCAAGCACGGATTGCCGAGACGATACACGCCGGGAAAAATACGTTTCAAGCGGTGGCTGAAGAGTGGATCGCCAACAAGTCTCTGCGTTGGAGCAAATCCCATGCAGCGACCGTCGCCAGCATACTCAAGGCCGACGCGTACCCGGAGATTGGCCGCAGCCCGATAAAATCCATTTCTGCGCACCAGATCCTGAGCATGATGCGCAAGGTTGAAAGCCGGGGCGCGCCGAGCGTGGCCGTCATCTTGCGCGGGTACTGCTCGCAAATCTTTCGATATGCCGTCGTGACGCAGCGCGCTGACTCCGACCCGTCCGCTATTCTCACGGGAGTGATTCACACTGCGCCGACCGAGCATTCCAGGGCACTGAGTGAGGAAGAGGTCGCCACCATCTACGCGGGGCTGTCGCATTACCCAAATCGGCGCACAGAACTGGCTATCAGGCTCGTCATGTTGACTTTTCTTCGTACGTCCGAAGTGATCGCCGCGCGCAAAACCGAAATTGACCTGGAGCGCGGCGAGTGGCAAATTCCTGCTGAGCGCATGAAAGCTAGGCGAATTCACGTAACGCCCCTGTCGACGCAGTGCATCGCGCTGTTGCGGGAAATGATGGAGATGTCGGGCGGCAACGAGTTTCTATTGCCTAGCATGTGGAGCAACCCGATATCACCAACCATGGGCCGAGGCACGATCAACAGCGCGCTGACGCGACTGCTGCCCGACTCGCCGTACCCAGTTACCGGCCACGACTTCAGGGCGACCGCATCGACACATCTGAGAGAAATGGGCTGGCGCGATGAGCTGGTGGAAATGCAGCTCGCGCACAAGGATACGAATCAAGTGCGGGCGGCATATAACCACGCGAAATATCTCCCGGATCGGCGCGCCATGATGCAGGCATGGGCCGACTGGCTAGAGGCGATCGAGCTAAAGGCGCTCAAGCGGTGAATCTCGGTCACGCGACCTGATTCTCGTTTTTCCAAAGACGCTCGACCCAGGCCGCGACCTCAGACGCTTTCCAAACCGCAACGTGGCCGATCTTGCGGGACTGCGGAAATTCGCCACGCTTCATCATGGCGTAGATCGTTGGACGGCTCACCGATACAATTTCCATAACCTTTGGAAGCCGCAATAAATGCTCGGGGCGCGCGTCGGTCGCCGGCGAGATATCGGTCACGTTTGCAGGCATAGCTTGTTTTGTCATTCTAAACCCCATTCTCTGCGAGTCGTTTCAAGTAAGTCGTTCACCGCTTCACTCATTCCGCCAATTCCCCACACCAATCACAATCCCCTCCCAGCCCAATACCATGCTGGCAAGTGCGGCGTTCGTCGTGATATTGCGGCTCGGGTTCGGCCCAGTCGTCGGGGTCTGTCATGCTGAGCTACATCGCACGGGGGTCGTGATATCGCCCAACTGGGGCAACTTTCGCCATTCTTCCTGCCGTATGTGCTCGCGGAGCTGCCGCGCTAAGGTCGGGTGCATGATGACGCAAGACTCGGCCATATCGCCCCAACCGGTTTTCCGTGCGGGCAGAATATAGGCCGTCGGCACCTCGGCATAGCCGAATCGCTTTACCCATTTCTTCTGGATGCGATAGTGGTATTGGTCGCTCATCCAGCGGCGAACTTTATGGATGCGGTTGGGCTGATCCGATTTACGCACGCATAGCGGATTTTCAAGGATGCGAATTGGTGCCATCGGCGTATGTTCTGCCATGATGTTCTGCACTTGTTTGATGCTGGCCAGGACGTTGGCGTAGGTTAGGGTGTCGGTCATGCCGCGGTCTCGTCAGGTACTTCATCGCCGTAGCGACTGGCGACCTTCGCGCGCATGGCGGCGACAAGCGGTGTCGGTCCATAGCCGCGATTGGCATGCCTACCAGAAAAGCTGGCGATCCAGTCGTTCCCT
>Ga0302220_10003403_pt1 | contig 11050 bp, 10 predicted proteins | sample II_Palsa_E1_3_FD_194572 | JGI IMG/M metagenome (GOLD analysis project Ga0302220, IMG submission 194572) | Peat permafrost microbial communities from Stordalen Mire near Abisko, Sweden - II_Palsa_E1_3 | ecosystem: Environmental > Terrestrial > Soil > Palsa > Peat permafrost | place: Sweden... | reverse complement strand
TCGCCGCGATAATGAACATTTCGTCCGTGACCCGAGTCGCCTGGGTGGCGAACACGGCCATGCCCAGCGCGGGGAAAATATAGACGTTGTTGCCTTGTCCGGGCACAAACGTGCGCCCTTCTATTTCGACCGGCGGGAACGGACTGCCGCTCGCGAAAATAGCGCGGCCGGAGGACCACCGGTACGCTTCCTCGGCCGTACACTCGGAGCGTGAAGTCGGGTTGGAATACGGGAAGATGATCGGCCGCTCGTTGATCTCTGCCATCGCCTCGATCACCTGCTGGTTGAACAGCTTGGGCACGGTACTGACACCAATGATGCCCGTCGGTTTCAGCGCCTTCACTGCGTCAGCAAACGTATCCACGGGGGCGTGATCCACGGCGAAAGGCTTCTGAAAATCGGCCAGGTCCTGACGCGATTTCACCATCAGCCCGTTCACGTCGAACAGCGCGTTGCGCGCCCGTGCTTCGTCAATACTCAAGCCTTCCAGCACCATCGCCTGGCTGATCAGTTCTGCAATGCCGGTTCCCGCCGAGCCGCCGCCCAGGAACAGGAACCGCTGGTCGACGAGCTTTTGCTTCGAGATGTGGAGCGCGGCGAAAATCCCCGCCAGCGCGACGGCGGCGGTGCCCTGGATGTCGTCGTTATAGGTGCAGATCTTCTCTTTGTATCGCGCGAGCAGCGGCACGGCGTTGAAGTTGGCGAAGTCTTCCCACTGGATGCAGCATTTCGGATGCAGTTCAAGCGCCGCTTCGACGAACTCGTTCACGAATGCATGGTAGTCGTCGCCCCGCACGCGTTCCTGACGCAGGCCCAGATACAGGGGATCGTCGAGCAGATCCTGGTTATTGGTGCCCACGTCCAGCATCACCGGCAAGCAGTATTGCGGCGGCACGCCTGCGCAGGCCGTGTAGAGCGAGAGCTTGCCGATAGGAATACCCATCCCGCCAACGCCCAGATCCCCAAGCCCGAGAATACGTTCGCCATCCGTCACCACGATAAAGCGAACCTCCTTCTCCGGCCAATTTTGCAGCAGCTCTTTCACCCTGCCGCGCGCCGAGATCGGCACATACATGCCCCGCGTCGCACGGAAGATATGGTTGAATTTCTGGCACGCCTCGCCGACCGTCGGTGTGTACACCAGGGGCATGAACGTCGCCGGATCGGACATGATCGTGGCGTAGAACAAGGTCTCGTTGCGGGCCTGGAGATCGGACAACAGAAGGTATTTTTGCAGGTCGTTGTCGAGGGCAGCCAGTTCCGTATGCGTACGCGCGACCTGCAAGTCCAGTGAACTGCTGCCCGGGGGCAGCAACCCTTCGAGATGGTATTGGCGACGTTCGGCGTCGGTAAAGGCGGAGCCTTTGTTAAGACGGGGATCGCGAAGGAGATCGCGGCCGGTAAGCTCGCTAGGTTTTTGCATTGCAATATTCCTGTCAGCCGGCGCTTACGGACTGCGCCGAATAGCGTATGAATACGTCGGGCGCCGCTACGTCAACCGCTAGAAAATAGCTAAGCCACGCGACGACGAAGAGATGAAATCCTTACGACGACAAAGCCTGCATGTGGACATACAAATCGCTCTTGCCTTCAAAGCCGATGCCGGGAAGCTCCGGCAAGCTCACGTAGCCGTCGTGCACTTTCACGCCGTCCGGAAAGCCGCCAAACGGCTGGAACAGGTCCGGATAAGACTCGTTGCCGCCCAGGCCGAGACCCGCCGCAATGTTCAATGACATCTGGTGGCCGCCGTGAGGAATGCAGCGTGAGCGCGACCAGCCGTGCTGATGCAGCATGTCCAGCGTGCGCAAATATTCGACCAGCCCGTAGCTCAGCGCGCAGTCGAATTGCAGGTAATCGCGATCGGCCCGCATGCCGCCATAGCGGATCAGGTTACGCGCATCCTGCATCGAGAACAAATTCTCGCCGGTTGCCATTGGCTTGTCGTAGTAATTTCTCAGCGTGGCCTGCAGTTCGAAATCGAGTGGATCGCCCGCCTCTTCGTACCAGAACAAGTCGTATTGCGAGAGGGCCTTCGCATACTGAATGGCCGTGTCCAGGTCGAAGCGCCCGTTCGCATCCACGGCAAGCTTTTGACCGTCCTGCAGCACGGACAGCACCGCATCGATCCGGCGCAGATCGTCGTCGAGCGACCCGCCGCCTATCTTCTTCTTGACCACCGTATAACCGCGGTCAATATAGCTGCGCATCTCGTCCTTGAGCTTGCCGAAATCCTGGCCCGGATAGTAATAGCCGCCCGCCGCATAGACGAAGATATCGCGGTCCGGCGTGCCGTTGCCGTACCGGTCCGCCAGCAACTGGAACAGCGGCTTGCCCTCGATCTTCGCGACCGCATCCCATACCGCCATGTCGATAGTGCCGATCGCCACCGAGCGCTCGCCGTGACCGCCGGGCTTTTCGTTCGTGAACATCGTGGTCCAGATCTTGTGCGGGTCAAGGTTATTGCCCGACGCATCCACTAATGAATCCGGCTCGGCTTCCAGCACACGCGGAATAAAACGTTCGCGCATCAGCTTGCCTTGGCCGTACCGCCCGTTCGAATTGAATCCGTAGCCAACGACTGGCTTGCCGTCACGAATGACGTCGGTGATGACGGCAACGAGACTCAGCGTCATCTTGCTGAAGTCAATATACGCATTCCGAATGGATGAACTGATCGGAATGGTTTGCTCGCGGATTTCCACGATTTTCATGTGACTGTCTCCTGAGTGCCAAGGAATGCGTCCGAGGGCGCGTAGGCTGATAGCGAAGCTTACGCGCGCGCAGCCGCGTTACGCTTCACCGATACACATATGATTATTCAGTTTAAGTGAAGAATGAGCGATTAAAAAACGCCGACCCTTATCAGGAAAGGCTCTCACTGCATTGCAGGACTTTGCGTAGCCAGCAATTTGCCCCTATCTTTGCCCCTATCTTTGCCACAATCGGCGCGCTTGCCTGCAAGACCCCGGCGAAGCGCCATAGGCGTTGCACTGTCATGTCAATGTTGCGCGCCGCGAAACGGCAGTTCGTCGCAGCCGGGTTGAGATGTCCACGCCCAAGCATTACCATCGGCGCCTCAACGTACAATCGTCCTGATCTGCCCAGGAAACACGCGATGCCATCTTTCACACTGTCCCTGCTCCAGCCGTTCTGGCGACGGCTGTGGATCTATGCCCTGACCACAGTCGGCTGCGCGTGGCTGTACAGCACGATCTACCAGGAATCGTTCGCGGATGATCTCGTCTATGCGGCATGCATTGCTGCGATCGTCCAGTGCCTCGTGGCAGGCGGACGCCACATGCTGGCGTACCAGCGACGGCGGCAGGGGCGTGACGACGCCGACGCCGACGCCGACGCCGCGCGAAACTGGCCGGGTTGGAGATGGATGTTGCCGTGGGTGGTCGTGAGCGTGGTGATTGGCTACTTCGCCGGCATTCGCATCGGCGATGTCCTGCTCGGGATTCGTTATATCCCGATCTTGGTGGCACATGACGCACGCACAGTGATGATCAGCATCGCCGTGGCGCTGATGCCGGCGGGCTTCCTGACCTACGTGTTCTATGCGCGTAACCGGATGGCGGCGATCGAGTTGCGAGCCGAAGCCGCACAACGGACAGCTGCGGAAAGTCAGCTCAAGCTGCTCGAGTCGCAGCTCGAACCGCACATGCTTTTCAACACGCTGGCGAATCTGCGTGTGCTGATCGGGCATGATCCACTGCGCGCACAGGCAATGCTTGATCACCTGATTGGCTTCCTGCGCTCAACGCTTGCCGCGTCGCGCGCGGGATCTCATACGCTTTCGGCGGAATTCGCGCGTATCTCTGACTATCTCGCGCTGATGCAGATTCGGATGGGGCCACGCTTGCAAATTCAGCTCGATCTCCCTCAGCAATTATCGGCTTACCAGGTGCCACCGCTGCTGCTGCAACCGCTGGTGGAAAACGCCATCAAGCACGGGCTCGAGCCCAAAGTGAGCGGCGGACGTGTGGTCGTGACTGCAGAGCGTCACGCGAGCCATCTGGTGTTGACTGTCCGCGACACGGGCGTCGGCCTCGACGCGCAAGCGCACCATGGCGCCCGCTTCGGGCTGCAGCAGGTGCGCGAGCGTCTCTTCACGTTGTACGGCCCGGCCGGCACGCTGGCGCTGCGACCGGCGCACAACGAGGATGGCGGCACGCTTGCCGTCGTCACGCTGCCATGTTCAAGGAACGATGCAAAATGAAAACGACTGCACTGATCGCAGAAGACGAAGCGCTGCTGGCCGCCAACCTGCAATCCGAACTAGTGGGTTTGTGGCCGGATCTGGAGATCGTTGCCATCGTGGGCGACGGGCGGAGTGCGGCGCGAGAGGCGCTTCGACTTCAGCCCGACATGCTTTTCCTCGATATCCGCATGCCGGGCATGACCGGGCTCGAATGTGCAGAGGCGCTCGCCGAAGAATGGCCTGAAGGCGGCAAGCCGTTTCCGCTGATTGTATTCGTCACGGCCTACGACGAGTACGCGGTTCAAGCCTTCGAGCGCGCGGCCTTCGACTACGTGCTCAAGCCCGTGCAAACGCCCCGGCTCGAACAAACCTGTGCACGCCTGAAAGAGCGTCTGAAAGAGCGATCGCCCGACAGCAGCGTGCCCGCGTCGCTAGGCGGCATCGTTATCCAGATGCGCGAACTGCTCGCAGCCGGCAGCCCGCAACCAGCACACCTCGCACAGGACAGCGCGCCGCTGCGCATCATCCAGGCGAGCGTAGGCAACACCATTTCAATGGTGCCCGTCGATGATGTCCTGTACTTCGAGGCGGCCGACAAATACGTGCGTGTCGTCACGGCGCAACGCGAACACCTGGTCCGGTCGTCACTGAAGGAATTGCTGCAGAGACTCGACCCGCAACGGTTCTGGCAGATCCATCGAGGTTCGGTGGTGCATTGCGATGCGATCGCCAGCGCGCAACGCGACGAGTCCGGCAAGCTGACTTTGACGCTGCGAGAGCACCCGGACCGCCTTGTCGTCAGCCGGCTTTACGCGGACCGCTTCCGTGGCATATAAGACGAATGTCGCCGACATAGCGAGCTTCGGTGGCCGCTCCCCGCTATCGGCTTGCAATCCGTTGCTGGCCATCCATCGACGCTTCGATCTGCAGCGCAACGAGTTTGCCCATGCGGGATGCGTCGTGCTCCGCGGTTGATCGAGTGTTGCCAACCGCTTTCTTGGCCGCACCGGCAGCAAGCGACCCGCTTCCCATAATTAAAAGCGCACCGGGCGACTTACCGCTGGCCGAGCTCACGTCGAAAGCCAATACAGCCGTTGAACGACCGGAACTGACGGAAGACACAGTGACGTGCATCCTGACAGCGGTTGCACCCCGCCCAAGGCCAACCATGATCCGCTTGCTTTCGTTGCCTTCGTCGATAGCAATGAATTCACCGTCGACCACAAGACTGGAACGGGCACTGGCCCCGGCGGATGCCCCAGCCTTCCCGGTTGGAATCTGCACCTTCTTTAGCTCGTCGGACAGCCCTTGCGTGAAGGCCGTCTGAACGCTCTGCACCAGCCTAACCGGCGTCAGGTCGTCGCTGGTTCCGAACAAGTGCATCCTGCGCCTGCGCAACTTCGCCGCAAGGGAAGTGTCCATCGTTACGGTGCTGGTCGGCGCGGCAAAGTCGCGCACCAGCACTATGTCCGGTTTAGGAAGATCGTGAACCTCGCCGCCAAGTTCGACTTCATCGACCTTGGCCCCACCTGTCAAAAAATTGCCGACGCTGTCTTGCGCCTGCGCGGCTTGAAGCCCTGCAAATGTCAAAAAGGCGGCGGCGATCACGGTCCGTTTCATATCGATTCCTCTAGTTGATAGCAATGCACCGTCCCGCTTTCGCTCGGCTTGCTGCACCGATAGGGCTGCGTTCGGAGTCAGCGGGTTCGCTTTCTCCGACGCGTATAGTGGACATCCTGCGCACTCGCTGCCACGGCATTGCGACGAAGCGCGGTGACAGGTCGCGAAAGGCCTCCGCGCCGTCGTAAAGTCAGGCTCAGAGCCATTCCTTGGCGCGATCGAAAGAGCGAAGGCAGTCACGCGAACACGCCAGTCCAGGCGACCGCGCATTTGACTGGCCGTGGGCGTATTACTGCTGGGCGTGCTTCGCCGCGTCTTCAATCACCGCGGCCACTTCCTTCGGACGCGATTCGTAGACGGAGTGGCTTGCACCCGCCAGCACGGTCGTATGGCTATGGGCGCGCTGGTAATAGAAACGCTCGAGATCCGGATTGATGATCTTGTCGGCACCGGCCACGATGCCCCAGCTTGGCTTGGTGGTCCAGGCGGCGGCTGTCATCGGCTGGGAGAAGACCTTCGCGGCGGTCAGGATCTGCGATTGCGCTTCGAACTGGGCTTGCTTGAGCGGCAAATCAGCAGCGAAGTCCTTCGGAAAATCCGCTGGATTCAGGTATGTATAGCCGTCGTCGGTCTTCTTGATCGCGCCGGGCTGCTTCGACGTATAGCTGGGATATTGCTTACCCAGATCGGACTCGTCTTCGCCGACTGCCGGTGCATGCGCGGCCACATACACCAGGCCGGCCACCTTCGGATCGACACCCGCTTCGGTGATGATCGAGCCGCCATAGCTGTGCGCTACCAGAATAGTCGGGCCGTCCTGCAGGTCGATCACGCGTTTGGCGGCAGCGACATCGTCGTCGAGCGAGCTCAGCGGCTCCTGCACCATGGTGACGTGGTAGCCGTCCTTGGTCAGGATGTCATAGACCGGCTTCCAGCCTGAGCCGTCCACCCATGCGCCGTGTACCAGAACAACGTTCTTGACCGGAGTCGTGGTGGGTTGGGTGTCCTGCGCCATGGCAGCGGAAGCGGCGAACACGCATGCGGAAAGGGACAAAACAGATGCAGCGAAAGGCAAGATCTTCACGACGAAACTCCATCAATAGGGGCTGAAATAAGCAGCTTGAATAAAGGGGGAAAAGTTTAAGAAATAGCTGGCTTGATCCGTCTCCACGCGGGACTGCGCGAAGCACATGTCTATCAAGCCGTCTATCTCTACATCCAGAACATGCGAGGATCCTGCGTACGACAGCACATTGCACAGGATCCGCACCGCGTCACTTAGCTACCGAAGAACAAATTGCAGAAGCTGACCGGACCGACGCAGTTGGACTGCATCGCCGTATGGGTTGCCGCGCCCGACGCTGAGCTACCGTTCTCCGCGACACCGCCAACGGCCTGGTTTGCCAGTTGCTGGTCATTCTGCGCAGCGATCTTGGCTTCGGCCGCCTGAATGTCCGACGGGTAGTTGATGTCGTTAGCGCCCGGGGTATAACCGGCCTGCTCGACACGAACGAGGTCAGCGCGCACTTCTGCGCGCGTCAGCGGCGCATTCGACTGGGCGAAGCTGAGAACCGGGGCACCAAGGGTAGCGACGGCGAGAGCGATACCAACGAGAATTTTCGACATGATTGAGATTCCTTCATTAAGTTAAGGTCACTGAGCAGGACAAACACCTGTCAGCGGGTGATAAATAATTGGGTTGAAACATCTTTCAGGTGACTCGGAAACAGTTTGATCCACCCATGACTTCAAAACAGCGACACGATCATTACCAATTCGTCATGTTCGGACGTTCACTTCCTTTAACATCGCATTCCTAACTGAATGACGATGTATTCTTCTTGCGGGACAGGACAGCTAACTTCGACATTCTGGTCCACTGATGGCTGATCGGCTCACTCCTGTCCATATGAGGCAAACACAGGGGCCAGGATTAATTGCAGACTTTTCTTGAAGCGGATCAAAGTACGGGGTCGGTATCCCGGCATCCCTTTACCGGTCTGCGCCAGACATCAGTTCCTTACGACAGGCAAATATTCGCTCCAACGCGCGTCCGTCTCCACCGATTTGCGACAGATCGGCCATACGCGTCGCGAAACGCATTGGAGAAGTCGCGAAACGCGCGTGCTTTGTGAATCAGGAGTATGGAGCGTGCGGACTGACGGCGCGGGGTCCGGCTACTTTTTACCCTAGCGTGATTTTTCTTTGGGATCTTCGGTACGGCAGCGCATTGCGACGCGACGTACTCCAGATGACACACGGTCAAGGCTTATTTGTTTCCCCGGAGTCGAATGCTCTGATCGTGCGCTCGTACATTTCGCCGGCGACAAGCAGTCGCAAACCCGGCGCAACGTTCAGACGCTCAGGTTCGGTCCAGGGGTTCTTGTACACTTCGAGTCGGCGATGCGTGAGCGCGGTTTCATGACGAAGTCGCTTGCCGGGGGCAGAAAAGTTTCAGGATTTGACCAGCGCCCCCGCTTGCCCAAAGCTTGCCCGCATTCCGGCGTGATATCGATTGCTTCCGCCTGAAACCAAAATGCGGGTCTTGACATTGATATCGGGCTGAAACCCCTGTCAGGGAAGGCACTGAGCCGGCCGGCTGAATCACAGGCCGATGATTGAACCCACTCAAAGCGTATTCAGTTCAAGTGAAAAACGACGTCACCTCCGATCTCGAGTTTTTTGTCCAGCTGGCGCGCCTCGGCAGCTTGTCGGCGGCCGCCCGTGCGCTTGATCTGACGCCACCGGCAGCCACCCGGCGGCTGGCGCTGATGGAGCAGCGCCTGGGCGTCAGGCTCGTGAACCGCACGACACGCAGTGCTAGCCTCACAGACGAAGGCGACACGTATCTGCGGCATGCTACGCGTATTCTTGCCGCGGTGAGTGAGATGGAAGACGCCGTATCGCGCAGCCGCGAAGCGCCACGCGGCATATTGCGTGTGAATGCCTCGCTCGGCTTCGGCCGCACGACCATCTCGCCGCTCGTCTCCGCGTTCGTGCAGCGTTATCCGCAGGTCGAGGTTCAACTGGATGTGACGGACCGCCCGGTGGATATCGTCGAGCAAGGTTTCGATCTCGCGATCCGCTTCGGCGCGTTACCTGATACGCGGCTGAACGCGCGCCGCATCATGTCGAACCGGCGCTTCCTGTGCGCATCGCCGGCCTATCTGCAGCAGCACGGCAACCCGGGCGCGCTTGCGGATCTTGCGCGCCACCGGACCATCCTTCATCGGCAGAATGACGACGCCTACGGCGTCTGGCGTTTTACGCGCGAAGGCGAGACGGTGTCGGTCAAGGTGCACGGTGGACTCTCGAGCAATGACGGCGACATCGTACTCGGATGGGCGCTTGATGGACATGGCATCTCGATCCGCTCAGAATGGGACCTCGCGAAATACCTCGAAAGCGGCAGGCTGAAAGTCGTGCTGCCGGAATTCCTTTTGCCGCCGGCGGACCTGTTTGTCTACTATCCAAGCCGCCGCAACCAACCCGCGCGTATTCGTGCATTCATCGACTTCCTGGTCGAGCACTTTCGCGCGTCCCAGTAACCCCGCTTGTTGATATCGACTGCTCCGTCATGACAACTGCCCGCATTGCGTATTTACAGTGGCCCGAAGGATTGCAACCGGAAGGGCCGGCATGGGATGCCATTCGCCGCTCCGTGGAAACTGCCCGCCCCGATATTCTCGTCACCAACGAAATGCCGTTCGGCCCGTGGCTCGCGGAGCATGCAAGCTTCGATGCGCAAGCCGCGCAACGTAGCATCGCGCTGCATGAGCGCGCCCTGGATGCGTTGAGCAACCTTGGCGCTGCGGCGGTGATTTCATCGCGTCCGGTTGCCTTCAACGGTCGCCTCGCCAACGAGGCGTTCGTGCTGGAATCGAACGCGTATCGCATGATCCATCACAAGAAGTACTTCCCGCAGGAGCCGGGTTTCTTCGAGGAAGCATGGTACGTGCGCGGCGCGGGCGGATTCGACTGCATGCAAGTCGGACAGGTCAAGGTGGGCGTGTTGCTTTGCACCGAGTTGTTCTTCAACGACCGCGCACGAGCGTATGGTCGAGACGGCGCCGACCTCGTCGTGACGCCACGTGCAACCGGAACGTCGCTGGCGCGATGGAAAACGGCGGGCACGATGGCAGCCATCGTGTCGGGTGCGTGGTTCGTCAGTTCGAACCGGCATGGTCCGGGCGCGCTTGGCCAACAGTTTGGAGGCGCCGGATTCGGGGTGTCGCCTCAAGGTGTTCTGCTCGAGGAAACCAGTGAAGAAACGCCGATGCGAATTGTCACGATCGATCTTGATGCAGCCCGAGCGCAGAAAGCGCAGTACCCGTGTTACGTGAAAGAGATGCCCTGACTTGGACCGGCCGGGGCACGGGAAATGGACTATGTCGGGCATTTATTGCTGATTTGTTGGCAACCGCTTAATTCGGCGATTTGTTACCGAAACGGGGCACCTCGTATGCACCAGCTTGGCGAAACACGCTTATTGTTCTCGAAACGGCAAATATCTTTCGCCGAAACTATCGTGTCAAAGAGGCAATAGGCGACCTAGACTTGTATTCATCAGAAGCGCATGCAGACATAGAACTCAGTCTCAACGACTTCCGAAACCGAAAACAATCTATGGAGGTTTCATCATGACCAAGTTAGCCAAGTCACTTCTCCCGGCCCTGCTTATTGCCTCTGCCCTCGCCGCTCCTACATTTGCATTTGCTCAGGACAACAACGCGCCTGTGACGCGTGCGGAAGTCCGCGCCCAGTTGACCCAGCTGGAAAAGGCCGGCTACAGCCCGGCGACCAATGACAATTACTATCCTCAAGCACTGCAGCAAGCGCAGCAACGCGTTGATGCATCGAACGGGGTAGCGTCACAATCGTACGGCCCGTCGACCAGTGGTACATCTGCTTCAGGCTTGCGGGTTACCGTCGCCCCGGTTTCGGGCAACGACCAGCATTCGATTTACTTTGGTCACTAAGATAAGATTTGATCAACTGCGCCGCGGATTGACCGCTTAGCGTAGGAAGGTAGGAACTCAAAAATCGTTCATTGCTTAAAAGCCGTGAGCGATTTTTTTATGTATGGCAGACTACTAAGCTATCCTCAGTATTATCCAAGTCTGATCCTCGCATCAACAGATAGCCGTTGCGGCGCCCTCAAACGCGCAACGGCTTCTGCAACATCGCGAGGATAGCGCCTGCGGCAAGCAGGATCGACGAATACAC
>Ga0302220_10003393_pt1 | contig 11081 bp, 4 predicted proteins | sample II_Palsa_E1_3_FD_194572 | JGI IMG/M metagenome (GOLD analysis project Ga0302220, IMG submission 194572) | Peat permafrost microbial communities from Stordalen Mire near Abisko, Sweden - II_Palsa_E1_3 | ecosystem: Environmental > Terrestrial > Soil > Palsa > Peat permafrost | place: Sweden... | reverse complement strand
GGCGAAGACCGGCCACGAGCTCGACAAGCGCGACCTCACCGCCAACATCAACTTCTTCATGAACGTCCCCGTCACTCCATCCGGTGGCCTCACCTTCGCCGACGGTGTCTCGGACGCCGGAAAATACGTTGAACTCCGCGCAGAGATGGACACTCTCATCGTCATCTCGAACTGCCCTCAGCTCAACAACCCCTGCAACGCCTACAACCCCACACCCGTGCGCGTCCTCATCTGGAATGGCACTCAGGAGTTCGATGTTTAAGAAAGTTTTGATCGCAAACCGCGGTGCGATTGCCTGCAGAATTGAACGTACGTTACGCCGCATGGGCGTTGGCTCGGTCGCTGTTTACTCCACCGCCGACAGCAACTCGCTCCACGTCTTTCAGGCAGACGAAGCCGTCCTCATCGGCGAAGCTCCAGCCGCGCAAAGCTATCTCTCCTTCGAAGCAATCTTCGACGCCGCAAAGCAGACCGGTGCCGAGGCCATCCATCCCGGCTACGGCTTCCTCAGCGAGAACGTACACTTCGCCCGCGAATGCGCCGCCCGCGGCATCGCCTTCATCGGCCCCGCACCCGAGCACATCGAAGCCTTCGCCCTCAAGCACACCGCCCGCGCCACAGCCCAGTCCTGCGGCGTCCCTCTTCTGCCCGGCACCGGCCTCCTCACTGATCTCGACGACGCCCTCGCCAAAGCCGAGACCCTGAAGTATCCCGTCATGCTCAAAAGCTCCGGCGGCGGTGGCGGCATCGGCATGCGCGTCTGCCACTCCGCCGAGCAGCTCAGCGAAGCCTACGAATCCGTCCTTCGCCTCAGCCGCGCCAACTTCGGCAACAGCGGCCTCTTCCTCGAAAAATATGTCGCACGCGCCCGCCACATCGAAGTCCAGATCTTCGGCGACGGCAGGGGCAACGTCATCTCCCTCGGCGAACGCGACTGCTCCGCACAGCGCCGCCACCAAAAAGTCCTCGAAGAAACTCCCGCTCCCGGTCTCACCGACGAAACCCGAAAGCACCTCTACGCCTCCGCGATCCTTCTCGGCAAAGCCGTCAACTACGCCTCCGCCGGCACAGTCGAGTTCATCTACGACGACGACACCAGCGAGTTCTACTTCCTCGAAGTCAACACCCGCCTCCAGGTCGAACACGGAGTCACCGAAGAGGTCACCGGCGTCGATCTCGTCGAGTGGATGATCCGCCAGGCCTCCGGCGACCTCGCTCCTCTCGACTCCTTCACCATCAAACCCAGCGGCGCTTCCATCGAAGCCCGCGTCTACGCCGAAGACCCCGCGCAAAACTTCCAGCCCACTCCCGGCAAACTCACGCAGGTAAAATTCCCTGCCCCATCTGTTGCCCGCGTCGAAACCTGGATCGAGTCCGGAACCACCATCACGCCGTTCTACGATCCCATGATCGCGAAGATCATCGTCCACGGCAAAGACCGCACCGAAGCCCTTCAAAAACTCGACACCGCCCTCGCCGCCAGCGCCATCGACGGCACCGAAACCAACCTCCGTTATCTCCGCGAGGTCGCAAAATCACCTGAGTTCATCTCCGGCAAAGTCACCACAGCCTTCCTCGGCACCTTCTCCTTCACGCGCAACGCAGTCGAGATCCTCGAAGGCGGAACCCAGACCACCATTCAGGACTATCCAGGCCGCATCGGCTACTGGAACATCGGCGTCCCTCCCTCCGGCCCGATGGATCATCTCTCCTTCCGTATCTCCAACCGCCTCGTCGGCAATCCCGAGAGCGCCTCCGCCATCGAATTCGCCACCATGGGCGGCCGCATCCGCTTCCACTCCGACGCGCTCATCGCACTCACCGGCGCCGACATGGGCGCAAAGCTCAACGGAGCTCCCGTCAACCGCTGGGCCGCAATCGAAGTCAAAGCAGGCAGCACCCTCTCACTTGGAGCAGCCTCCAAAGACGGCACCCGCGGATACCTCGCCATTCGCGGCGGCATCGACACCCAGCCCTACCTCGGCAGCCGCAGCACCTTCATGCTCGGCGGCTTCGGCGGTCACGCTGGCCGAGCCTTGCGCGCCGGCGACGTTCTCCACATCTGCCAGCAGAACCTCACCCCGGTCGAGCCCGCAACTCTCCCCATCGACAACGCCCCCACCCTCACGCGCCACTGGGAGGTCGGCGTCCTCTTCGGCCCCCACACCGCACCCGACTTCTTCACCGAAGAAGACATCGAGATGCTCTTCGCCACCAACTGGAAGGTCCACTACCAGAGCGATCGCACCGGCGTCCGTCTCGTCGGTCCAAAACCAAAGTGGGCCAGGCCCGACGGCGGCGAAGCCGGTCTTCATCCCTCGAACATCCACGACAACGCCTACGCCATCGGCACCATCGACTTCACCGGCGACATGCCCATCCTCCTCGGCCCCGACGGCCCCAGCCTCGGCGGCTTCGTCTGCCCTGCCACCATCGTGCAGGCAGAGCTCTGGAAGCTCGGTCAGTTCAAAGCCGGCGACCTCGTTCACTTCCGCCGCATCACCCTCGCCCAGGCCGAAGCCATGGAGAAGCAACAGGACACGTTCCTGGAAAACTTCACCTCTCCACTGCCTGTGCTGCCCGAAACCTCCACACCCGAACCCGCGATCCTCAAAGCCTTCACCGACCGCCCTCAGTCCATGACCTTCCGTGCCGACGGAGACAAATATCTCCTCGTCGAATACGGCGCGCTGGAACTCGATCTCAACCTCCGCTTCCGCGTCCACATCCTCGAACAAAACCTCCGCGCAAAAAATCTGCCCGGCCTCATCGACATCACACCCGGCGTCCGCTCCCTGCACATCCACTACGACAGCCGACAAATCGCCCGCCCAAAACTCATCGAAGCCCTCGATGAGATCGACCGCACCATGCCCGAGCTCACCGACATCACCGTGCCCTCCCGCATCGTGCATCTCCCCTTATCCTGGGACGACCCCCAGGCAAAACTCGCCCAGCAAAAATACATGCAGGCCGTCCGCCCCGACGCTCCCTGGTGCCCCTCGAACATCGAGTTCATCCGCCGCATCAACGGCCTCGAATCCATCGACGACGTCTACCGCATCGTTCACGAAGCCAGCTATCTCGTCCTCGGCCTCGGAGACGTCTACCTCGGCGCGCCCGTCGCCACACCCGTCGACCCGCGCCACCGCCTCGTCACCACCAAATACAACCCCGCCCGCACCTGGACCCCCGAAAACGCCGTCGGCATCGGCGGCGCCTACATGTGCGTCTACGGCATGGAAGGCCCCGGTGGCTATCAGCTCGTCGGCCGCACCATCCAGGTCTGGAACACCTGGAAGTCCACCGCAGCCTTCCCCGAAGGCAAACCCTGGTCCCTCCGCTTCTTCGACCAGATTCGCTTCTACCCCGTCTCTGCCGAAGAGCTCCTCGACGCACGCGAGCGCTTCCCCCACGGCCTCTACGAACTGAAGGTCGAAGAGACCACCTTCAACCTCGCCGAATACCAAAAGTTCCTCGACTCCATCAGCACCGAAGCCGCAGCCTTCAAAAAACATCAGAAGGAAGCCTTCAACGCCGAGCGCGAACGCTGGAAGGCCGCTGGCCTCCTGGCCGTCGTCGACCCACCTGACGTCGTCGAAGAAACAACCACCGCCACAGTCGCCGAAGGCTGCGAAGGCGTCTCCTCTCCCGTCACCGCGAGCATCTTCCAGATCGCCGTCACCAAAGGCCAGCACGTCGCCGTCGACGAAAAACTCATCGTCCTCGATGCCATGAAGACCGAGATCGTCATCGCATCCCACGTCGCCGGTACCGTCGAAGAGATCCATTGCAGCCCCGGAGCTCTCGTCAACAGCGGCCAGCTACTCGTCTCGATACGCCCCTCATAACGCACCACACCGAATCGTCGCAACAATAGCTGGAGAGCCATGAACATCACATCGCTTCACGAAGACTACGCTGCAAACCGGCAAACCCCGGAAGCTGTCATCAACCACATCTACGACCGCATCGAATCCGAGGGCCTTCATCCCATCTGGATCTCCCTCGTCCCCCGCGACCAGGCCCTGAAACAACTGGCGCAGCTCAAATCAGAAGACCGTGCAAAGCTTCCCCTCTACGGCATCCCCTTCGCCGTCAAAGACAACATCGACGTCGCCGGCCTGCCCACCACAGCCGCCTGCCCCGCCTACGCCTACACGCCATCGCAGAGTGCCACTGTCGTCACAAAACTCGAACAGGCCGGAGCCATCCTCATCGGCAAAACCAACATGGACCAGTTCGCCACCGGCCTCGTCGGCACCCGCACCCCCTACGGCGTCTGCTCCAGCGTCTTCAATAAGGAATACATCTCCGGCGGTTCCAGCGCAGGCTCAGCCGTCGCCGTCGCCAGCGGCCTCGTCGCCTTCTCCTTAGGCACAGACACCGCCGGCTCCGGCCGCGTCCCCGCCATGTTCAACAACCTCATCGGCCTCAAGCCCACTCGCGGCGTCATCAGCGCACACGGCGTCGTGCCCGCCTGCCGCACCCTCGACTGCGTCTCCGTCTTCGCCGAAACCGCACTCGACGCCTCCCTCGTCCTCAACGCAGCCGCTGGCTTCGATCCCCACGACCCATACTCCCGCACTCCCTCCACCGGTGCCGGAGCCTCTCCCTGGAGCGGAGCCTCCACCTTCCGCTTCGGCATCCCCGCACCATCCGCCCTCGAATTCTTCGGCGACCCCCACAACCCCGCGCTCTATCAGGCCTCTATCGACGCACTCAAAAAACTCGGCGGCGAACCCGTTGAAATCGACCTGACCCCACTCCTCGCCGTCGCCCGTCTCCTCTACAAAGGTCCCTGGGTTGCCGAGCGCTACGGCGCCATCTCCGACTTCATCCAGAAGCACGCCGCAGACATGGACCCCACCGTCGGGAAGATCATCTCCGGCGCCACCAATTACTCTGCCGTCGATACCTTCAACGCCGCCTACAAACTCGAAGAGCTTCGCAGCCAGACCCGTCCCATCTGGAAGCAGATCGACCTCCTTCTGCTCCCCACAGCCCCTCGCACCTACACCATCGAAGAGATCGCCGCCGATCCCATCGAGCGCAACAGCCACCTCGGCCAATACACCAACTTCGTTAACCTCCTCGACCTCGCAGCCGTCGCCCTTCCCGCCGGCATGCGCCCCGACGGCCTTCCCTTCGGCGTCAGCCTCATCGGCCAGGCCTTCACCGAAGTTGCGCTGCTTCCCCTCGCGGATCGCCTGCACCGCAGCCTCGCCACAACACTCGGCGGTTCAGACAGAGACCTCGCCGCAACCCCAAAACTAGCCGCACCGCCAACCCCCAGCGGCTGCCTCCTGATGGCCGTCGTCGGAGCCCATCTCACCGGCCAGCCACTCAACTGGCAGCTCACCGACCGCGGCGGACGCCTTATCCGCACCTGCCGCACCCATCCCGACTATAAGTTCTACGCTTTGAAAAACACCACTCCACCCAAACCCGGCCTCGTCCGCGTCCCCGGCTTCGAAGGCCCCGGCATTGAAGTCGAGGTCTGGGCCCTTCCCGCTGACACCGTCGGCACCTTCGTCGACGGCGTACCTCAGCCACTCTCCATCGGCACTCTCCGCCTCGAAGACGGCACCCTCGTCAAGGGCTTCCTGGTCGAACCCGCCGCCACCGAAGACGCCCTCGACATCACTCACCTTGGCGGATGGCGCAACTACCTCCAAAGCCTGAAGTAGCCGCGACAAATCCATCCCCGCAAACAAAAAGAGGCAATGCGATAAGCATTGCCTCCTACTTTCTATCTATCTCTTTAATTCGCGTTAGTCCCGTCACCGCCAGCCCCATTCTTCGCAGCCTGATCCGGTTTGGTCTTTGACCTTCCGCCACCCCCGCCGCCGCTAAACATCTCATCCAGCGTCGACAGCATCTCCGGAGAATCGGGAGCCACATCCGGCTCGAAGCGCGTCACCTTCCCCGTGCGGTCGATCAGAAACTTCGTATAGTTCCAGTGAACACTCCCGGCTCCTCCTGCTGCAGCCGGCCCCGCGCCTTTCTCTCCTCCGCCTCCACCGCCGCCTTTTTCTCCTCCGCCTGCCGGAGCACCCTTCTCCTTCGTCAGGAACACATAAAACGGAAGCGCGTCGTCGCCAATCAGCGTGGACTTTGCTGTAACCACAAACGGAACCTTATCGTCGGTCAGGTATATCTTCTGAATCTCCGCATCGGTGCCAGGCTCCGCTGCGCCGAAGTCATTCGACGGAACCCCGATCACCACCAATCCCTTATCTTTGTACTTTTCGCTGATCTTGATCAGACCCGGAAGCTGGTCGTTGTAGCTCGAGTTCCGGGCAAGATTGACCAGCAGAATCACCTTTCCCTTAAACGACGCCAGCGGCAGATTTTTGCCATCCGCTCCCGCAAGGTTGTAGTCATACACCGTCTTCCCTGCTTCTTTTGGTTTGGCATCCGCCGCGGGTGTATCCGCCTTCTCCTTGCGCTGGGCAAAGACGGGTGCTGCGGTAGCACACAGCATCAGGAGCACACCAAGTCTGTTCGCCATTGATCTCTGCATCTGCTGTAGCTCCTCGCGAAAACTCGCGATGCTGTAGATTACATCGCCTCAAAATTCAAAGAAAGAGCAGACACACGAAACGTGTGCCTGCCCATATCTAAGTTAGAAGTAGTACTTACCCGAGAACTGCATCTGCCGTGGCTGCGTCAGAAGCGTACCCGTGTATTCGCCAAACAGCGTACTCGCGCCATTCGTCTGGACACCGGCACCGGCACTGCCCGATGCAGTCCCTGTCCCGGTACTGCCGCCGAACCGCACTGAGTTCGTCACGTTGAAAACCTCCACCGTGATGCGGAACTCCTGCTCCTTATACGTCCGGAACGACTTCGACAAACCGTCATCCAGCGAGAAATATCCATCCGAACGGAAGATGTTGCGCTGCCCGCTCTCGCCAACATACGCATATCGCATATTTGCAAACGCCTGTGCCGGAGTCTGGTCCTTCAGCGTGGTCTCGTAGGGAGCGGCTCCCGGCACATAGCGGTGGCCACCCGTTGCGATCGGTCCGGTCTGAACGAAATAGCTCGGGTTGTCGAAGTTCGTTCCGTAGTTACCGGAGGCGACGGCACTGTAGGGGAACCCCGTGCTGTAGTGAGCCACACCGTTCAGCTGCCAGCCTCCAATGATCCGGTCGACGAACCCGTTGGTCTGATTGAAGAACTGTCGTCCCTTGCCGAACGGGAGAGGAACGTTGTAGTTCGCCGTGATGTTATGCCTTACGTCGTAGTCCGACACCGCATACATCTGTGACGGATTGAAGGTATTGATGATCGAATTCGAAGCAGTCCGCTCCGGGCTCGAACCATAGTCCATCGACTTGCCGTACGTATAGTTCAGGTCGTACTCCAGACCATACTTGAGCACCTGCCGTACCGATGCCTGCAGTCCGTGATAGTTGCTCGTTGCCGTCGACGTCTGCGTATAGATCGAAGAAGTCTGCGGATAGAAAAACCGGAAGCTCTGTCCCCCCGGAGAAGCGCTCGTACCGCTGTCGTAGTTGTACAGCGTGTCCGTCTCATTTCCACGGTCGCCGCCCTGCAGCGAAGCATAATAGGCCTGCGCACCTTTGTAGGTAATCGCCGGCGTGGTTGCAGTCTTCGCAACCGTGAACGTCGCATTCGGGAAGACATCCTGGAAATATCCGCTGTTAGGTACGTTCGACACCGGAACCTTTGCGTCGATCATCTTGTCATACGCCGTCGCAGCCTGGAAGTAGCTCTGGCCGCTCCCCGTGTCCACAAGATTGTTCGGCTGCGCCACGTCCAGGTTTGCAAGCACATGACGTCCCAGTCTTCCGACATACGAAACCGTAACCGTCATTCCGTGCGTCACCTCATGCTGGACCGAAAGATTGAAGGTCTCCGCATACGGCGTCTTCAGAACATTGCTGATGCTGCGATCGAATGTAAATGGATTGTCAGGAGGAGTATAGGGCAGGACCAGCGGCGCAGTGCTCACCGGACCCAGCGGAACATTGCGATAACCGGTAAACCGGGGGTTAGTGTCAACGTTCGTATAGGTAGTAAGGTTCGACCGGTTGAGACCGAACAATCCGTTTGTGCCGGCATCGTAGTAGTCAATCACGGAGTCGCCGAAGTGATCGTACGCAATCGCGAACCCGCCGCGAATCGAAGTCTTGTTATCGGCAGTTCCATAGGCGAACGCAATACGCGGCGCAAAGTTCAGCTTCTGAGGATTCCAGAAGTTCGGCTGACCGTTCGCCGAACCTGCCGGTGCAAATGCCAGCCTGGTGCTATAAGTGCTGCCCGCCGCAGAAGCTGCCAGACGGTTCTGCAGGAACGTGTTCAGACCCAGCGTCGGGGCAATCTCCTGCCCGTTCACCTCATACGGCGTTCCAAGGTAGACGTACCGCAGACCTGCCGTGATGCTCAGCCGAGGCGTAGCCTTCCACTGGTCCTGGAAGTAGTACTCCTGCTCCAGATTGCGGAAGGTATGCGTCGGAACTCCACCGTTCGCAGTCGGCACCAGAGAGTTGCCCTGAACCTGAAAGGCAGTGCCGGACTTTGCAGACTCAATAATCCCGGTGTTCGCAAGAATTGCATTGTTATACGACGTGCGAAAGGCCGAACCGACCGCCGCATATCCGAATGCGCCCGGATCGAGACTCGTCCCCTTACCCGCAATCGCAGCCGTCGCCAGCAGGTTCACCGATACGGTCGACACCTGCTGCAGTGGAGCATCGGCATACCGGCCATTTGTGACCAGACGGTCGTTCACACCGAACTGAAACGTATGGCGGCCCTTCACGATGGTGAAATCATCGATAAAGTTATGAACCGGCTCAATGTAAATAGTCGAGGTCGTCGTCCCATTCAGAGGCGTAATGCCGCCGAAGGAGGTGTAAGGCAAACTCCCCGTTCCACGCTGCGCCGAACCCTGCCGCACATACCCGTAACGGAAGTTGTTGCTCATGCTGTCCGAGATCGCCCAGATATGACCGGCTGCGATGCCCTTATTGTTTCCAAACGTGCTCGAGTTCGCAGGCTGCCCAGGAAACTGCAGCGTCGATAGCTGGTTATCGCTCTGCAGGTTCCCACGCACAAATACTGTCTGCCGCGAGTCGATCGTATAGTCCAGACGAACGATATTCGTAATCTGGTGCAGCGGTGCCGGCGACGCGAAGGTGTATCCACCCGTGTTATACAAATCGCCCGACGTATTCGTGTTCGCCAGAGGAAACTGCTTCAGATAGGCGATAGCCGCGGCGTTCGTTCCAGGTCCTGCCGGGCAGCTTCCATTGGCACTGCAATTCGGGTCCATGCCCGCGATCTGCTGCGAGTTCAGCGTCGTCACGGTGCCACTGGCGTTCACATAACTGACGTTGCTCGTAATCAGACCGCCATACCCGTTCACCGTCGGCAGACCACCCGCCGGCACCTGCACCGAGGGCACCGTCTCGGTTACAACCGAGTCCGACGCCTGCTTGAACGCCTCATACGCGCCAAAGAAAAACAGCTTGTTCTTCATGATGGGAGCGCCCAGCGAAGCCCCATACGTGTGCTGCAGCACCTTCGCCGCGATATTCGGCAGGTGCGTGGAGAGCTGCGACTGCTTCAGAAACCAGTTATTCGCCGCAACACCCGGATCGCGATAGTACTCGTACGCGCTGCCGTGAAACTGGTTCGTACCGCTGCGCGTCACCAGCGAAACCTGAGCGCCCGACGAACGCCCCGAGTCCGCATTTCCGTTCGTCGTCACAACGCGAAACTCCTCAACCGACTCGCGCGTCGCGCGCAGAACTCCGTTGAAGGCATATCCATTGTTCTGGTCGTTGTTATCCACGCCGTCCATCGTGATGTTCGATTGATCCTGCCGCGCGCCGTTCACAATACCGGTTCGTGTGTCCTGATTCAGACCGCCCGTCGTTGCGCCAGGATCCAGCGCCAGAACGCCAGGCTGCAGCGAAAGCAGATACGTAATGTTGTTCGCAAGATAAGGCAGGTTCTGCACCTGCTTGCTGTCGAACGGCTTGCCCAGCGTGCCATCCGTCGAGTTCACCGCAGAGATCGTCGTGTCCACATTCACGATCTCAGAAGCCCCCACAGACAGCTTGAAATTCACCTTGAGTGGAGAGTTGACCAGCAGCTCCACCGACTGCTGCTGCTCCGAAAATCCAGGATAGTTCACAACAACCGCGTACTTTCCAGGAGGAATCTGATTGAAGCCGTACTCGCCCTGCTTGCCGGACTCAACAGCCTGAGTAAAACCCGTCTCCGGATTGGAAATCGTTACCTTGGCACCTGCGATACTCGCACCGCTTGCATCCTCAACCTGCCCAGTCAGAGCAGTTGTATTCGTTTGCGCAGGAAGAAAAAAGAAGGACGTCAGCAGCAGAAGACAGGCAGTAGCCAGTCTGGTCAAACGAGAGTGCATGTACAGCCTCCAAAACAAAATATGCAAAAGTAACCTGGGAGAAACGCAATGCAGCACCCATCCCCGCAGGCAGAGGAATACCCCTGACCGCATGTCGTGTTTCGCATGGGTGGTGTTACATCGACCTTAGGCTGAGCGGAACGAAACTCCAAGAATCATGGAATCTATCTATGGACCGCATAAGATTGTTCTGAGTATGGGTTTTGCCTATGCTGTAAATTGATATCGACTCTTTTATGTCTCCGACATGCGTTTTCTATAAGACACAGCCGTAAACTATTTCAAAAGCGGTAATTTCGGTATTTCATGTCTCACAACCGCATCACAGTACTTGCAAATCCCTGAAAGTACTCTGGAATGGGTGAAAATGGATTTTGATCAGCTGAAGACTTTCCTGGAAGTATCGCGTCAAAAGAGTTTTTCCCGGGCCGCCGAAAAGCTTCATGTCACGCAGCCTTCCATCTCTGCTCAGATCCGATCCCTGGAGACGTTCCTGGGGCATCGACTCCTCGAGCGCGGTGGTGGAAAGGTAACGCTCACCGCCGCCGGGCGCGTCTTCGAGCCCTTCGCCGAGGACTGTCTATCCCGACTCACTCACGTCGGCCTCACCCTTGCAGACCTCGAACGTCTGCCTCGCGGATCGCTCACCGTCAGCGCAAAC
>Ga0302220_10003388_pt1 | contig 11088 bp, 11 predicted proteins | sample II_Palsa_E1_3_FD_194572 | JGI IMG/M metagenome (GOLD analysis project Ga0302220, IMG submission 194572) | Peat permafrost microbial communities from Stordalen Mire near Abisko, Sweden - II_Palsa_E1_3 | ecosystem: Environmental > Terrestrial > Soil > Palsa > Peat permafrost | place: Sweden... | reverse complement strand
CGTTTCCGCGGCTTTTGCGCGCCGGTCGGAACAACGCCGCTGTGACGGTTCGAAACGTATCACCGTCAATATTTCCAATCCATAGCGAGAAAGGCATTCACGATATATGGTTGCGGCGATAACTCACCTCGTTCCGGTGGCCATGCGCAACGTCGCGCATCTAGCACAATGTGAAATCGATGCGTTTTCAGTCGATTTATGCCAAAAATGAGAGATCGTACGGACTGTAGGCTATTGCATCGCGCTCCGCGTCACCGGCAGACACCGCTCTCCAGCACACGTTTCCGGTTTAACCTTTATTGTTCAGGGACATGGCGTTGATCTACGTTCCTTTTTGCCTCCCGTTCTCGAGCAATCATGACCTTTAGCCTTCAGCAACTTCATGCGTTCACAACAATTGTCGAAAGCAGCAGCCTCGGCCGCGCGGCGGAAGTCCTCCATGTGACCCAGCCGGCGCTGAGCCGGACGATCAAGCGGCTGGAGGAAGAGCTTGGCGCCCCTCTGTTCGAACGCCATTCAAAAGGCATGCAACTGACCGCGATCGGCGAGGCCCTGCTTCCGCACGCAACCCTGCTGCTGCATGAAGCCGACAATGCCCGCGAAGAGATCGACGCGATCCGCGGCCTCGCGAAAGGCACGATCCGGGTAGGCGCCGTGGCGAGCATTGCAACCCTCGTGCTGCCCTTGGCAGTCAGCGGCGTGCTCGCTCGCTGGCCGAACTTGCGGGTGCAGATTATTGAGGGCGTGTGGGACCGGCTCGCTGACAGCTTGCTCAAGCAGGAGATCGACCTTGCGCTCAGCATGGCAGTGCCCGATACGGATGAGATTACCGCCATATCCGATTGTTGCTGGGAGGACACGAGCTACGTGGTTGCTGCGCTCGATCATCCGCTGCGTGCCAAAACGGAGCTATGCCTTGCGGATACGCTTGATCAGCAATGGTGCGTCCCGCCTCGGGGCACCGGCCCGTTCGAGCACATGCAGCGTGTGTTCGCCGAGCATGGGCTACCCATGCCGGAGATCGCGGTCGAGACACGCTCCATCACCGTTCTGAAGAGCCTTGTCACGCGTGCGGGGTTTTTGAGCTGGATGGCCGCGCCGATGTACGACACCGAAAGCGCGGCCGGCGTCTTCGATACCCTGCCCATTCCAGGGCTCGTCGCGCGTCGCACACTAACGGCCTTCCGACGCCGCCAGGGCATTCTGCCGCGCCCCGCCGTCATGCTGCTGGAGCAGCTACGGCAGTTGACCGCGACCGCTGCATGAGCGCTTCAATCGCGCTGGATGCCTCAGATTGGGTTCGTGTACCACGGTACCCCGTAGCTTGATAAAATTTCTACGCGGTTTCGCCAACAACAGCAGCAACATCATCTTGGGGAGTGACGAATCATCATGGATCAGATCCTCGCTATTCGACCTTTCGTACCCGCGAAAGATTTCGACGCTTCGAAGCGCTTCTACCAGGCATTAGGTTTCACGCTAACCCACGAAGACGAAAGCATTGCGATATTAAAGCTGGGTAGTTTCAGCTTCATTCTTCAGAATTTCTACGCCAAGGAATTTGCCGAGAACTGCATGATTCAACTGCTCGTCCGGGATGTCGATTCGTGGTGGCAGAAAACGAAACCCGGAGAGCTTGTCGAACAGTTTTCTATCGCCGCCCCTCGCGAGCCGGCGCTGCAAAGCTGGGGCATGAAAGTCGGGTTCATCTTCGATCCTTCCGGCGTGCTGTGGCACGTGGCTGAAGTACCGTTCTGAACCCGCAGGCTTTAAATGTTTGATGTTTGATGTTTGATCCTGGATCGGACAGCCCGGATCACTAGCCTTTGATTCGGTCTGGCGTCATCCAGCCCTCACTCACGCCGATCTGCGCAACCTGCTTCGCGACGGAATCGGCCAGGCGCTTCGCATCCGCCGACACCCCGGCGTGTTTGGTCTCGGACACAGCATGCAGACCCACGCCTGCCGCAGCCGATGTCGCAACATGTCCGGCAGCGGCACCCACACCCGCTGTTTCCACCACGCCGGGCGCCTTGCCGCTGTCCGCCTTGGCATCGAAACGCTGTACCAGCCTCGGCATTTCGCCCGCCGGTTGATACACGACCTGTACGGACGTGCCGACCTGGCTTTTACCTGCGCCAAGACCGACCAGCATCCGACGGCGGCGATTCCCGGCATCGATCGTCTCGAAGCTGCCTTGCACGATCAGCACGTTCCGGTCCGTAGGCGCAGGCGAATCTGCACGCACTGCATGCAGGCCCATCGACTGTAGTTGCTTGACGATTTCATCGGCCACTTGCTCGCGCACTTCGAGTGCATCGTCGGCTTGCTTCTTCAAGGTCGATGCACCGTCCAACTGCGTCTTTACCTTCTGAAGCAACCCGCCGTCGAGTTTCACCTGGTCCGGCGTGCTTTCAAACGCATAGACATAGATGGTCTCCGGCCGTACCTGCGCTGCCGCGGGGAAAGCACTCACGTTAGTGACGCCACCAGCGCAGCCGGTCAGCAGAACGGCACAAAAAGCCAAGGCGGAGAGTGCGCGAAACGCACTTCGTCCGGCTAACATCTTGAGAATATTCAGCATGTTCATCCTGTCATCGACACCATCGTGTCTCGATTATTCAAACACGTCGACCGATGAGATAAACAAGTATGGATAGCTGATCATCGGCGCTCTGTATGCGAGGCAAACGCCTGGCGGATCTGCGTTAGATCTGCGCGTTCTGGCGTTCCTGCAACGAAGTCGAGTATGAATGAATGACCGCACAATCTCCATTCAGCAATTATGTCGCGGGATGTCATGCGTGACGTGGCGTTCGTTTCGTCAGATGATTGAGTGGCGATGTACCTAGGACGGGTCAGCCGGTTTGGCTTGCCGCGCCCGTTATTTGTTGGCGGAGTTATCACCTTCAATTTAAATAAAGGTGATAACTCGGGATGCGTCGCCGTCGCTTTACACGTGCTGCGATGGCAGTTGCCCAAACCAATAACTGCAATTGTGCGCGGTGTACGCGTCATACGTGTTCGAAACCGGATAACCAAAATCAAGAATCTGACGCGTCGAAGAGGTATAGGCCGGCCAGTTCGCAACGGTACTTCCGGTATTCGGATTGCCCGAGTGAGCGAACGCCGACAACGCTGCGGTCATCGCATCCGACAGCGTTGCCTGATTGGCAGTGGGCGTCGGAATCAATTGCCGCCAGTAGTCGAGATCGGACGAATGAAAAGTGCCGTAGTTCAACGCGGTCGGCGGAAGAATGGAAGTCAGGCCACCCACGTTGTACGGCGCCGGATCGGAAAAGCGGTACATGTACACCGCTGGCGAATACTTCGCCAGATTGTCGCCATCCTGAAGGGCCGCACAAACGAACCGGTAATCGCCCAGTGCCGCTGCCAGCGCCTGGCAATGCCTTTTTGTGGATACTTTTTCATCGTTGTCTCCTGATTTTCGATTCAAAGCGCATGCGCCCTGATTCATTCCTGCCACGTCGCCTTATGGCGTTAGTTTTTTTAGGCAAAGCAACACCCCGCCCTCCATACGGGAGCTCTTGACCGGGTGTCATTGATTTTTATTAGCGCGAGAAGCGTCTGGTCACACAGTTGCCCGACAGCGTTGCGCGTCGGGTGATGCGTTCAGCCATCGAATCGATAAAGCACGCTATCTACACGAAAGCGCACGTCCTCTGCCAGAGCATTGCTGACGAGCAGATAGCGCTGGCCTTCCGCCATGAAGGCCGCGGCATCGGTGCCGCCCGAAGTGGGGAACTCATCAACGAGTTCAAAGCGGCCCTGTCTCCACAGGAATATTTGCGATTGCTGCTGCGTGTGCGGAGCGTGCGGAGTGCCGGTAATGAAACACACGCGCACGAGATAGCGGCCATGCGCGCCGTCGACAAGGCACAACTCGCGCCCGCCTGCCGCCCCCAACGACTGGACCGGATCGAACTGAATCCGAGCTTCATCGAACTGAAACAAGCGCGTCTCTCCCATCAGGTTCGCGTGCACCATCCACAACGTATCCTGTTCAATGAAGAAACTGAATGCACGTCCACCTGGTTCGTCGAAGCGTTGAACAACCTCAAAACCGTCGCCCTGCCAGCGGTAAATCGAAGAGCCGCTGACATGATCCGCGTAGGCGAGATAGTGTTGGCCTCCGAACGTGATAAACGCCCAGTTGTATCCCCAGCGTCCATCGAGTGTCTGTAGTAATCCGAATTTGTTTCCATCCCATTCGAAAATGCAGGATTCACGCGGATTATTTGGCGTCACGCCTTCGACCGTGACACCCTGCGCCAGCGCCAGGAAATGCCGGCTGCCGATAGAGAAAAAGTGCCACTGTTTGCCGGCGAACGTCGGGAAGCGCTGAAACGGCGTCCACCGATTGTCATCGCGTTCGTACAGGATCGCCTCGCTGTCGAGCGTATAAGGGCCGCTGCCGGAGCGCACGCCCACCGTCGCGAGAAAGCGCCTGTCGCCGATCTCGAAGTACTCCGCATCCTCTCCGCCTGGTACCGCAAGTGTGTCGTGCTCGACGAGCTGCCCCGCTTCCCAGGTATAGATCAACGCATCGACGTTGCTGTCGCCCACGTTCATTGCGGGCGCCTCCCCGGGAATGTCACGCGCCAGTTGAGGAATGACAGCGAAGAGACGCCCGTCGGTGTTGAATACTTCAACTGCGCGCGCACCGCTGGTCGCCAGCCTTTGCACCGGCGTAAGGAGCGATTTAAGCGTCTCAGTGTTTGCCATTGCCCACCTCCTGTCCCGTCATCATGAACTTCGCAAACGGCTTGTGGCGCAGGGTGCCGTCGTCACGCGGGCGCCATAAATTAGCCAGCGTAATGCCAAGCGCCGCGAATAAAGCCAGCAGCGCAGCGGCCAGGAACAGATGACCCAGTGACCAGTTCTCCGCCAGCAGCATGCCGCCGACTACGGGCCCGATGATCGACCCGGTGCGACCGATGGCGAGCGTCCAGCCCACGCCCGCCGCGCGTACACCGGTGGGAAAGAGGCAGCTTGCGATCGCCGGAAAGGTCAACTGGCCGCCGACAATGCAGGCGCCTACCAGGAACAGCAAGCCGAACGCCGCGTTGCCCGCGCCGATCACCCGGCCGAGCGTGAAGACCATGACGGCGCCGACAACAAACGCCACGGCCACCGCGACGAACGGCGCTCCCCGCCTCACGAGCAGCGAGATCAGCAACGCTCCGACGATCGCGCCCACGTTAATCACGACCGCGCCCAGCGCCGCCCGGTCGGGCGCCACGCCGTTCAGGTTGAGGATGGTTGGCATGAAGCTGACCAGGAAACCTGACAGGATCATGCTGGCAAGCACGCCGAACCAGAGTGCGAATGTCGCGGCGAGGCGTCCTTCGGCGAACAGGTTGCCCACGAACCGGGCCAGGAGACCGCCCGCTAAACCGTCGCTTGCCGGCAGGGCCGGTTTGATCGTTGCCTCGGCCGGCGTCGCTGCCGGAATGATCAGCAGCACCGGGATGATGGCCGCGAGCGCGCACGTTCCGCCCATCAGGAACACGAACGGCCAGCCGAATTTCATCATCACCGAAGCCGTGATCGCGCCGCCTACGACTGCACCGAGCGGGAAGCCGATGAACATCAGGATCACCAGCGACGAGCGGCGTTCCGATGAAGCGCTCTCGGCCGTGATTGCGGCGATAGGCGGAATCGCGCCGCCCATGCCGAGGCCGCCGAGAAACCGCAATGCAGCGAGCGTACCCGCCGAACTGGCGAATGCGCAGGCCAGCGTGAAGCCCCCGGTCACGACCAATGCGACCACCAGCATTTTCCTGCGGCCGAAACGATCGGCAAGCGGGCCAATGATCAGCGAGCCCAGCACCGTGCCGACAAACCCCGCGCCGAACACGCGCCCAAGCGATGCATGATCGATCTGCAATGATTTCGCCAGCAGCGGCGCGACGAATGACAGCATCAGTGTGTCGAATCCATCGATCATGGAGACCGCGAAGCAGACAAGCGTGATGCTGATGACCGAGCGGACAGCCCGGCCTCCGGAGGGTGCTACTTCAAGATGATTCATGGTGTGGCGTCTCCTGTCGACCAGAGTTCGCGCTTTAGCGCGTTACTCTGGTCCCATGCAACATGGTTGCGTTATGCGGGCTTTCTATACAAATCGGCATCACCGCCCTGCGATACCAATGTCTTGTCGCTACACTTTCTGCTGCGAGACTATCTCTCCGACGGTCCGGGATACGTCACGTTCGTGAAGCCTGGAATCTCCACGCGCTCAGGATGATTTCCGTTGGCCTGCAACTGATCGACAATGTAGTCGGCTACGCAATTCGACAAAAGTTGCGACGGGTCCTCCATGATGCGTCTGAGACGCGCGGTAGTCGCATCCCGGTCATTCACCGACGTGATCGGCGGCATGCACTCGGCCGCTGCCGGTTCAAAGCGATACCCGGGATGATCCGGAAACAACTTACGCGCCACATCGATGCTTGCACGCGTGTTCTGCCATAGCATCCTATAAGTGTTTTCGAGCGCAACCAGACCCGCTGCGTCCGGTAACTCAGCCACCGAGAACGACGGTGCAAACGGCGCAACGAACACCCGCTCCGGCGGTAACGCTCCACCGGAGACACGCCAGATCAGATGGCACATGTTGTTGGTCGCCCACGTCGCACCAGCCGTCGGGCGCCCCGACCTCCCGCTCACCAGCACCATCAGCTCTGTCCAGTCGAGTTCCTGTGCACGCAGCCAGTTGCCGATCCGATACACAATATCGAGAAACGCGAGACCGAAGGTCGCGAACATCACGTCGTTCATGGGCACCGGGACCATATCGGAATCGAGCGGTGCGAAATAGTTGTCACGCAAGGACCCGAAGCTCATCAACGAGGGATCGTCTGCTACGCGCTCGAGTAAATCGATGGTCGTGGTGCACGTATAGTCGACCAGGTTTGCCAGCTTCACTTCGAAGCCCGCCAGACTCTGGACGGTGATCTCGTCGCGCCATAGCGCCGGTGAATTGGCCTCGCGCGTAGTGCGCGCATGAACCGCCAACTTCGCGGCCTCGTGCTGCCAAGCGTTGTCATGCGTGCCCAGTTCGCGCATCCGTGCGAGGTAGGCAATGGCGAGCGGCAGGTGCGACACGGCGGTCAGTTCAATGAAGCCCCGCGTCGATTTGCGAAAGCTCTCGATAGACGCGGGTCGTCCGCCGCCCGGAAACAGCACGATATCCGAGCCGGTCGACACCAGCAGCGGCGCGTCCGCCGCGCGCTGTGTCATCTGTTGCGTCAACTGGTTGCCAATGCTCGCCGGGTCCGATGTAAAGGCGCGGAACAGCGCGGCAAAGGCGGGATGCGGTTGATAGGTCATCGCCTGAAAACTCCGTGATGCAGGTCAGTAATCGAATAGCCGAGCGGGGTTGCCGGAGAGAATCATCTGGCGAACCCTTGGGTCTTGCGTCCACGCGCCAAGCAGATTGAGCAGTTCACCGGTGTCGCGAGTCGAATCGGGAATGTGCGGCCAGTCAGAACCCCAGATGACCTTGTGCGGCGCCGCGTCAATGATCTTCTGCGCCATCGGCGCAACAGCGTCATACCCACGATACTTGGCAATCCGGTACGGCGCGCTGAGTTTGAGCCAGCAGTTGCCGTCCTTGAGCAGGGTCAGCAGCCGCTCGAAATCCGCCGGCGTGAGACCGTCCTCTTCAAGCATGTACCCCATGTGATCGATCACGAAGTCCGATTGCACATCCGCCAGGAATGGAATCAGGTTGCGCACGACCCAACCCGGCGCGTAGAACTGCACATGCCAGTTGAGACTCGTGCATAGCCGCGCCATGCGGGTGATGTACTGCTGAATCTCTTCGGTCGGCAACGCCGAGCGCGCAAACAGGTCGAGCCGCACGGCACGAACGCCTGCCCGATGGTAGCGATCAAGCGTGGCTGCGTCGGTATCCTCTTCGATCATCACTACGCCCCGCGCAATCGGACCGGCTGCGTTCAAGGTGTCGATCAGGCAGCGGTTATCGGTGCCGTAGAAACTCGGTTGCACGATCACAAACCGTTCGAGTTGAAGCACGTTCATCAACTGCGAGTAAGCGTCGAGCTTGCCGTCCGGCAAGGTGTAATGCGGATGCTCCACATGGGGATAGAGCGCCTCCGGGCCGAACGCGTGCATGTGCGCGTCGCAAGCATGAGCGGGCATCTCGAAGGCGGGACGTGAGAGCGTGTCGAACGCACGCATCGGGGTGGATATCAGCGGAATGTCGGCCATGAAAGTAGGTCGTGAATGATCAGGTTAGTTGGACTTGGAGCGCCTGAGTAGCTTAGAGAAATGCCGCGCGGCTACTCTCTATTCGTTGCCGCAGCGCATTCAGGAACAGGTCCGTGTCGATGCCAGCAAAAATGAAAGGCGCGGCCCCTTCTTCCCTGAGGCTCGTCAATGCGTCGCTATCCGGCATGCCTCCGACGATCGCGACCTTGCCGCAACGCCGGGCGGCAGCAATCACACTGCGGCACGCTTCCACTACCTCCGGATGCGTCGACTCGCCGGTGTGTCCCAGATCGGCGCTCAAGTCGTTGCAGCCCACTGCCAGTATGTCCACACCGTCGACGGCTGCAATTGCATCAGCCGCTTCCACACCTGCGCGGCTCTCGATCAATACCTTGATCGCGGTGGCGTCATTGAGCGTTTGATTGAGTTCGCGGGCGTGCAGCTTTTCGAAGTTCACATAGGGCAGCGTCGCGAGTTGCGAGCGCTGGCCAAGCGGTGGGAAACGCGTTGCCGTGACCACGTCTCTGGCCTGCGCAGCCGTCTCCACCCGCGCGACGATGATGCCGAGCGCCCCGCCGTCGAGCACGCGATTGATCGTGCCGTAGTCACGCTCAGGGACTCGCACCCACGGCGTCAAGCCGAGATCGACCGCGCATGAGCACAACTGCGCCACCGTATCGACGGGCAGCGTGCTGTGCTCCATGTCGATCCATATGGTGTCGTAGCCGGTCGCTTTAGCCCAGCGCACCACGTCGGTGGTTCGTGACGCACGGATACCGAGCGCGTAGACGGGAAGGCCTGCCCGCAAGCGCTCAGTCAATTCGATACCGTTCATGTTGTCTCCTTCTGTTATTTGGCTTCGGAACAAGTATCGCCTCAGAATCCATTCTGATTTATTCTTCAGAAAATCTTATTGATTCACAGAGACAATCAATGCACGTCAGGCATCTGGAGTATTTCGTCGTGCTCGCCGAGGAATTGCATTTCCGGCGCAGCGCTGAACGGCTAGGTATTACGCAAGCCCCCTTGAGCCTGGCGATCCAGGCGCTCGAAACCGAACTTGGCGCGCGCCTCTTTCATCGGACGAGTCGCTCGGTGGCATTGACTGAGGCCGGGTTTTCCCTGATGAACGATGCGAAGCACATCCTCGCGCGCATCGACCTCGCTAAGGAAAATGTCTGGCAAACGGTTAGCGGACAGGTCGGGCGTTTGCGGTTAGGTTTTACGAATGCGTCATCGCTATCGCCCCTTTTTCCGCGGTTGATCCACGCGTATCGTACGCAGCGGCCGAACGTGCAGATCGGCCTGCATGAGTTGTCTTCGTCGCAACAGATTGAACAGCTCGACGCCCGCGAACTCGATGTCGGACTCCTGCGCTTGCCGCTCGCTACGCCGCCGGCGAATCTGGTGTTTACGCCCTTGCTCGAAGAGCCGCTGCTGCTCGCGATGCATGCGGGCCATCCGCTTGCCAAGGCCGCGTCCATCAAGATCGCAGACTTGCGCAACGAGCCGTTTATTGCCTATCCACGGCAAGCGGGTGTCGCCGTATACGAGCAAACGGTCGCGTTATGCGCGAAGCGCGGCTTCGAGCCTTATGTTGTTCAGGAAGCACAGCAGGCGTCCACGCTGATCGGTCTGACCGCAACCGGCCTGGGGATCGCGCTAGTGCCGGCCACGCTGAAGGCCATTGCCATACCGGGTGTCGTGTTCAGGGAACTCGACGACGACGATACCAGGACGACGCTTTATATTGCTCATCGTCACGGCGATGTGAACTCACGCGTTCAGCAGTTCGTGGAGCTGGCGCTTGCGCTGAGATAACCACTAAGCCTCGAAACATGACGGAAGCAATGCTGGCACTCTACTAACCAACGGATTTTCATATGACCACCAGGCCGCGCAAGACATCCTTCCTTCGCCGTGCGCTCGCCACTACTGCACTGCTTGCCATGGTCGCGAGCCATGCAGCCTGCGCGGAAGATAGCGCCATGCCAGCCCCTGCGGAAACGCGCAATCTCGCCCAGGAAGATAGCAATCGCACACTGGTCGTGCACTTCTACGACACGGTATTCAATCAACACGATCTCAGTATCGCCAGCACCGTGCTTGCGCCGAATTACATTCAGCACAATCCGCACGTACCAAGCGGGTCGGCACCGTTTATCAGCTTCTTTACGGAGCGCTTCAAAGCAAACCCCGAGGCACGCTCTACGATCGTGCGCAGCGCGGCCGATGGCGATCTCGTGTTTCTGCATGTTCATTCGACCAGCAACCCGCAGGATCGCGGTAACGCCATCGTGGATATCTTCCGCGTCGATCACGGCAAGATTGCCGAACACTGGGATGTGATCCAACCGGTGCCCGAGCACGCGGCTAACGACAACACAATGTTCTAACTCAGACTCGCCCCTTTTCCCATTGCTTAAGCCCGGCGGACCTCAGGCTAAAAATTGGTAAGCAGCGGAAACAGATCGTAAGCACTGCGGTAAACCGTGCACTCCTTCTCACATCGCACGCCCAAACGCGGTGCGATGATTCGACACGCAATACGCTTTGCCGCGCATCGATTACCTGCAAGCCCGGGGTTTCGATGCGCGGTGTCGAATAGATGCTCGGAATCAATGCGCTACGCGAGGCTTATCATGACCCATCACGGCAATCCACAAACGGCAAGCATGGCATTCGACATGCGTACATTGGCGATCAACTAAGCCATGAAACCCACCCTGTTTGCCTGTGCACTTGCGCTAGCTACCGGAGTGTTGTCGCTTACTCCGCTCGTCACCGTTCACGCGGACCCGGTTACGCGCGATGCGGGCGGCACCCGGA
>Ga0302220_10003387_pt1 | contig 11089 bp, 12 predicted proteins | sample II_Palsa_E1_3_FD_194572 | JGI IMG/M metagenome (GOLD analysis project Ga0302220, IMG submission 194572) | Peat permafrost microbial communities from Stordalen Mire near Abisko, Sweden - II_Palsa_E1_3 | ecosystem: Environmental > Terrestrial > Soil > Palsa > Peat permafrost | place: Sweden... | reverse complement strand
AACGGTGACGGCAACAAAAGTAAGCAAAAACTTGATCCGACGCATAGGGTGTTGCCTAAAAAGAAAAAGAGCCAGGCAGAAAGGGAGCCTGGCGGGAGCCAGACGGTTTAGCGGTGCAGCCGCTGCAGGGCGGCCGTGAGCGCGCCATTGGGGGAAGCCAGTTCCTCGAGCGCCGAATAGTGATTGCGCGCGGGCAGCAGATCGAGCGAGACGTCTTCTCCAGCTGCTGTGCAGGCCTGCGCATAATCGCCCGACTGTCGAACCAGCTCCGGTAATTCGTCGCCGCCGACAGCCACCACGGTGGGCGAGCCCGGTGCAATCACGCGCAACGGGCTGCATTTGGCGATTTCCTCGGCCGTGAGCGCGAGATTGTCGTTCAAGTAACACAGGCTGATCGGCTCGAGATCGAACAGGCCGCTGATCGCCAGCACGCCATGCACGCCGGGATAGCTGCGGTAGGCGGCAGCCAGCTGGCCGCCTGCCGAATGTCCTGCCAGGTAGCGCCGCTGGGCGCCATGTGCGCCGCCGAATTTGGCTTCATTCGAAATGAAATCGAGCAGTTGCCCGATTTCATCGACGATCTCGCTCATGCTGGCATCGGGGCCCAGCGAGTATTCGGCCAGCATGACGCTGAAGCCCTGTTTGAGCGGACCGGCGGCGACAAAGGCAAAATCTTCTTTGACGTGCCACTGCCAATAGCCGCCATGAATGAACACCAGCAGCGGCGCATTGGCGGTCGGGCCTGGAAACCAATCGAACCGCTGACGCGGGCCCGAGCCATACATCAAATCGCGCTGGCACGGCTGGTCGATGTACAACTGGGCGCTGCGGGCCTGGAAATCTTCGATATAGGGCGCTTTGCCGCCAACCGCATCGCTGTTGTTATAGGCAGCGTCCAGCGTGCTTCTATCCATCTCACGATAAATCGCGCTCATCGCTGTAGTCCTCGAAAAGTTGCGGGGAGTTGCACGCAGCGGGCCTTATGCCGCTAGCATAGACCAGTCAGGCTACACTGGCTGCGGGGTGCGGCGAAAAGCACCACGCCGTGCTTTTCGTTAAACTGCGAACCCGGTGCGCGTTTTGTGGCGCGACCGCTTACGCCGCGCCGTCCTTTCTAATTTAGAAGGACGCTCCGGCGAAATGTTTCCTGCCTTTTTTTGCTTTTTTTCCTGCTTTTTCCTTCCCAATCAGCCTATGTCCAGAAAGCCGCAGTCGCCATCCGCCGACCCCGCATCGCGCGCCCAGCAGGTCACGCAAACCGCGCCGGGGCCGCATGAGATTCGCCCCGGCCAGTCCCTCGAACTGCTCAAGGAACTGCATATTCTGACGCGAGACGGCAAGCTCAATCAGGATAGCCGGCGCAAGTTGAAACAGGTATATCACCTATTTCAGTTTATCGAACCCCTGCTGCAAGACCTCAGCGCGCGGCAACCCGAAGTTAGCCTGGTCGACCACGGCGCCGGCAAGTCCTACCTCGGCTTTATCCTGTACGACCTGTATTTCAAGGCACAACAACGTGCAGGGCGAATCTACGGCATCGAAACACGCGAAGATCTCGTGCACAAATCGGAAGAACTGGCTGCCCGGCTTGGCTTCGAGGGCATGTCGTTCCTCAATTTGTCGGTCGCCGATTCGATTGCCTCGCCTAGCCTGCCGGCCCAAGTCGACATCGTGACGGCGCTGCACGCGTGCAATACGGCGACCGACGATGCGATTCGATTCGCACTCAATAAACAGGCCCAGTACATCGTGGTGGTGCCGTGCTGCCAAGCTGAACTTGCGGGCGTATTGCGCAAAAACAAGAGCCGCTCGCTCGCATCGAATCCGTTGACGGAAATTTGGCGCCACCCGCTGCACACTCGCGAGTTCGGGAGCCAGATCACCAATGTGCTGCGTTGTTTGCAGCTCGAGGCGCACGGCTATCAGGTCAGCGTGACCGAATTGGTGGGTTGGGAGCACTCGATGAAAAACGAGTTGATTATCGCGCATTACCAGGATCTGCCACGGCGGCGTCCGGCGCAGCGGCTCGAGGAGGTGTTGAGCACGCTGGGGCTCGACGAGATGCGCGAGCGGTTCTTTACGTCGGAGCCGACGGTGCAAAGCGAGGTAACGTGAGCCGCAAACCCGGTGAGCCGCAAACCCGGGGTGAGCCGCACAGCCTCGGGATTAGGGCGAGGGCGTGCCGGCAAGCCATGCACGCCAGCCCTCGCGGCCGAGTTCACGCAGGGTCTGCTGGTTGCGTTCGTAGATCTCGGCCGCTTCTGGAAAAGCCTCGACGGCGCGCGCCACGCTGGCTTCGCGCAACAGGTGAAAAATCGGATAGGGCGAGCGATTGGTGTAATTCTCGATCGCGTCGGGCGCGGTGTCGGCAAATTGGTAGTGCGGGTGGAAACTGGCAATTTGCAGGACGCCGCTAAGCTGCAAGCTTTTAAGCAGGCGCTCCGAAAAATAGATGAAGTCGTTGTAGTCGTCAAAGCTCGCGAGCATATGCGGCACGACCACCAGCGTGGTGTCAGTCTGCTGCGCGTCGCACTGCGCTAATGCAGACAATTCGCGTTCGAGGTCGTCCAGCAGGGCGGGCGCTTCGGTGGCCGCGCTCACGAAGTAGCGGATCTGCCCTTTGACATGTACTGCTTTGGCGAATGGGCACAGATTCAGCCCGATCACGGCGCGCGTTAGCCAATGACGTGTGGCGGCGATCACGTCCGCGTTGGTGTCCGCGTTGGCGTTTGTTTTGACGTTGGCTTCGACGTCGGCATTGACGTCCATCGTGCATGGTTGCTGCGCGCCGTCGGCAGGGCGATCCTCCGCCGACTCAGGTAATTCATGAGGTACAGCGGGATCAGTAGTCATTAGGGGGGCAGCGAGTAGCGTGAAACCGCATTCTAACCGAGCGTGCTACGAGGTTCCCTTAGGCCAGAAAGCAAAAACCCGCTCAGGCGCGTCGCGCGAGACCGGGTCGTACCGACATCCCAGGCAAGGGGACAGCGTCACGCTCGTCGGATTAGCCGCAGGATCACGAGCAAAACGATGGCGCCGACGGTGGCCGTGATGATCGAGGCGATCAAGCCGCCACCGACTGCGATGCCAAGCACCCCGGCAAGCCAGCCGCCGATGAAGGCGCCGATGATACCGATGATGATGTCCCACAGCAACCCGAAGCCGCCGCCGCTGACCAGCGTGCCGGCAAGCCAGCCGGCAACCGCGCCGATAATCAACCAAATAATAAGGCCGTGTGCCATTGCAATTCCTCCCAGTAAATGACGGAAATAACTATTCCGGTGCTTCTGTACCAAAAAAGCACAGTAAAACTGCGGCAACTTCGCCATACCACTTGCGAGGCGGATTCAAACCGCGGATTTCAACCGCATCCACGCGCTTCTTATCTTAAATGGGAACTTTAAACGCGTACTTTAAACGCATACCTTAAAAGCTTAGCCAACGCGATTTGACATCGGTGCGCCGTCGCCGGCGCGCAAAATGCGCGGCTGCGTGCAACGTACGGATAAGAGCCGCGTCAGCCGGATTAAGTTCCTGGCGCGGTCCTGCTTTTATTTGAAAATTCCGCTTTGAATTGTCGCTTAGAAATGCGGGTAAATCCGCGATACATTGTATTTATTACGAGATTGTCTGACTTAAATCAGCGCGAAGGTCTGGCCGATTTCCGTCACATCGCCGTGGCCGGCCAGATGGAATGCGGTGCGGGCCAGAATCAGGATTGCGGCATTCACCAGCAGCGCTAGCATCAGCGTGCCCAGCGTATCGATGCGTGAGAGCGAAATCGCTTCGCGTTTGCTGGCATCGTCGCGTTTGACGACGCGGGTCTGCACGATCGATGAGTGCAGGTAAAGATTGTGCGGCATGACGGTCGCGCCCAAGATGCCGATCGCCAGATAAACCGACTCACGATGAGTCAAGGTTTGCCACGACGGCAGCATGCCTTGGGCGACCGAGGGCCAATCCGGCTTGACCAGCCACAATTCGATCGCGAACCCCAGGCCGATGGCGGCAACCAGCCCCAGGATGATCGCTTCCAGAAGCTGAAGGAAAAACCGGCGGAAGGTGAAGCTGCGAGTGTTACTGGAAGGTAAGTGATTTTGAAACGCCCGACAAATCGCGTGTCGAGGCATCGCCAATGGGTGCTCAGAGCGGGGCGTCAGAGCGGAAATCAGGCATCTATTTCACTCGAGATTGTTTCAATGTATTTCAGCTCCACGGTAGGACGGGGCTCAGCGACGGTCGAGCCCTATTTTATTGGAAACGGGGCCAGGAATTTTTTGGCAAGCTAAGGTACAAATTGGTTTAGGCCGAGCAGCAGCAAAACGCGAACATTGGAAGCCGGTTTTCGCGCGGCATTACGTTCACCCTATGGAGAATGACGCCAATGAATCCAGCACAGCAGCGTTCGGTCGAGGTCGATTTCCTGCGTGGTCTGGTTTTGCTCGTGATCATGCTCGATCATGTCTCCGGCAGTGTTCTGTCCCGCTTCATGCTGCACGAGTACGCGTATTGCGATGCGGCCGAAGTGTTCGTCTTTCTCGGCGGCTATGCGACCGCCGCGGCGTATGTCTCGATCGACCAGCGGGGGGTTGCGGGTGGCGCGACCCGCCGCTTTCTCAAGCGTGCCTGGGAAATATACCGGGCTTACCTGCTGACCGCCGCTTTGATGCTGATGTGCGGCCTGGCGATGCTGATTTTGCAGGTGCATCCGACCTCGCTGCCCTATACCGACGCGCAACTGTGGCTGCAACGACCCGTGCGCACCGTGTTCGACATCGTGAGCATGCGTAGTCAGCCGTATCTGGCGTCGGTATTGCCGATGTACGCGATATTCGCGCTGGCCGCGCCGCTGAGCGTACCGTTTGCCCGCAATACCGCCGCCGGCGCGTTGTTGGTCAGCCTAGGAATCTGGGTGTGCTCGCAGCCGCTCGCCGCGCACCTGTTACCGAGCGCCGATCCGGGCGGCTGGGGCTTTAATCCGTTTGCCTGGCAATTGATGTTTGTGTTCGGCATGTTGTGCCGTCTGCATCCGGTGCCGCGCGATTTTTATGTTTCGAAGACAGGCGTACGGCTGACGAAGCTCGCCGTGATGCTGTTTCTGACCTTTGCGTTTTGCAAGCTGGTGTTACAGACCCAGCCGGAGCCTGGACATTGGAAACAGAATCTGGCCGCGCTGCGTGTCGTGAGCTTTGGGTCGGTGGCTTGGCTGGTGGCATTGACCGTTCGGGCCGGCTGGCTAGGAAAGATTGCGCAGGCGTTGCCGCAAGTGGTCAGGGTGGGGCGGCAGGGCTTGGTGTGCTTTATCGCCGGCGCGGTGATTTCGGTGGTGCTTGATACCGTCCTGCAGTGCCTGGGGTTGCGCGCGGCGAGCTGGAGCGCCTATGGCGCCGGTCTGGCCAGCGATGCGGTAGGACTCGCCGCACTGCTCGCGGTTGCGAGCGTTTCGCACGCCGTGAAGGTGGCGCGTCGCAAGCCGCACAGCCCCAACGCCGGAGCTCGCGCTCGGCCCGCCCGTCCACCTGTTTGAGGGACAACAATAAGTGACGATAACGAGTGCCGACAACAAGCGACGATAATAAATCACGACAATAAGCACGATAAGTCACGAACTCGCGCAAGCCAAGCCTAGGGCAGGCTAAAATCGCGGTTCTGCCGAAATTTAAAGAACCGCCACGATGTCATCTAAATCTGCGCTGCCAGGGCATCTCGAGGAGCTGCTGACTTATCGGCTGCATGTCGTCAAGAAATTGACCGACAAAATCATCCACGACGAGTTTTTAAGGCAGACCGGCCTGAGCTTGCCGGAAGCGCGCGTGATTCTGTGCGTGGGCGCGTTCGGTAACCTGTCGGTTTCCGAGCTGGGACAGAAATCAAACCTCGACCGCAGTCAGGCGAGCCGCGCCACCGACGCGCTGGTGCGTCGCGATCTGCTGGCCAAGACCACCAATGAGCGCGATGCGCGCGGCGTGGAAATTCGGCTGACCGTCGAGGGGCAGACCTTATATCGGAAGGCGCTCAAGATTTCGCAGCAGCGTAACGCGGCATTTCTTGCGCTGCTCGATCCGGCTCAGTCGCAAGCGTTGCTCGGTGCGCTCGATATGTTGATTACGGCGTTGCGCAGCGATGGCGACGACGCCTGAGCACTGGAGGCTGGGCAAGGCTGGGCGTTAATCCTCGCTGACCTGCGCAACGGGTTCGAACCGGCTCAGCGTTTCGTCGAGTAATTCGATCAGTGCATGCAGGCGCTTTTCTCCCAACTGCGCCTCGATGTTCGTGTAGGCGTCATCGATCAGCGGCTGCATCTGCTTGACCAGCCGGCGCGCTTTCGGCGTCAGGCTGATCAGCGTGACGCGACCGTCTTCCGGGTGCTGAACCCGCGCGACAAAATCCTGCGCTTCCATGCGATTGATGATGCCGGTGAGGCTGGAGCCGAATATCTGGCAGTGGGTGACGATATCTTTCAACGGTAGCGGGCCGCCGTCGCTGAGCACGCGGATGATGCGCCATTGTTGTTCGGTCAGGCCGCGCGCACGCAGGATAGGCCGGAACTGATCCAGCAGCGTTTCTCGTGCAATCAGCAATAGATGCGGCAGGTTACGGTGTTGAAACTTCGATGGCACAGATCGGTTTTCCTGGTGGACGACAGCCCTCGACAGCGAGGCTCGGTAGTCTGGCAAGTTAATTAGAAAATCAATAAACGCCGCCGGGCGCAGGCGCGGGGGTAGCCGCCGACGCTTGCTTGAACTGCTGCGCCAGCGCTTCGGCGCTGCGCGCGAGCAAGGTCGCGTCGACGCCGACCGCGACAAAGCGCGCGCCCAGCGTCAGGTAGTGATGCGCCTGATCTCGACTGCCGGTTAGTATGCCAGCAGCCTTGCCCGAAGTGACGATGCGGGCAATGGCTTCGTCGATAGCGTGTTGCACGTCGGGGTGCCCGGGGTTGCCCAAGTGCCCGAGCGCCGCGCTCAAATCGGCCGGACCGATAAACACGCCATCCACGCCTTCGACCGCGAGGATCTGATCGAGCTCCTGCAGGCCGCGCGCCGACTCCAATTGTACAAGCACGCACATCTCGCGATCCGATTGCTTCAGATAGTCGGCATGCCGGCTCCAGCGCGAGGCGCGCGCCAACGCACTGCCCACGCCGCGTATGCCGTGCGGCGGATAGCGCACGGCGGCGACCGCATGGCGCGCCTGCTCGGCGGTTTCAACCATCGGGATCAGCAAGGTCTGCGCGCCGAGATCGAGCAATTGCTTGATCTGCACGGGGTCGTTGACCGAAGGGCGCACTACCGCATGCACCGGATAGGCGGCCAGCACCTGCAGTTGCGCGAGGATGCTCGGTACCGAATTGGGCGCGTGCTCGCCGTCGATCAGCAGCCAGTCGAAACCGGCACCGGCCATGATCTCGGCGGTGTAGGGGCTGGCCAGGCCGAGCCAGCAGCCGATCTGTTGCGCACCGGCGGCGAGCTGCGCCTTGAACGCATTTGTCATTGAGGTAGTCATCTCGGAAATTCCTGGTTTTCGGTTTGATTGGATAAAACGGCCGCTGCTGTTAAGCAAAATGGCAAGCAATACTGCCCAAAGGCCCATAGTCGGCGTGGAAGGTATCCCCGCGACGCGCCTGCACCGGCCGGGTGAAGGAGCCACCCAGTATCACCTGGCCGGGTTCGAGTGTGACGCCGAGCGGACCCACTTTATTGGCCAGCCAGACCACGCCGTTGGCGGGATGGTTTAGCACGCCGGCGGCCACGCCCGTTTCCTCGATCACACCATTGCGCGACAGCAGCGCCGACACCCAACGCAGATCGAACTCCTGCATTTTGACCGGGCGGCTGCCCAGCACCACGCCCGCGTTGGCGGCATTGTCGGCGATGGTATCGAACACTTTACGCGGACGTTGCGTGGCAGGGTCGAGCTGATGCGAGCGGGCGTCGATCAATTCGAGCGCGGGAATCACATAATCGACGGCGGAGTACACGTCGAACAGCGTTACGCCCGGGCCGCGCAACGGGCGGCCCAGCACGAAAGCCAATTCCACTTCGATGCGCGGCACGATAAAACGATCGGTCGGAATCTCGCTGCCGTCGGCAAAAAACATGTCGTCGAGCAGGGCGCCAAAATCGGGTTCGTCGATTTGCGACGAGAGTTGCATGGCGCGCGATGTCAGGCCGATCTTGTGCCCTTTGAGCGTGCGGCCCTCGGCCATTTTCAGGCCGACCCAGTGGCGTTGTATCGCATAGGCATCCGCGATGGTGATATCCGGATAGGCCAATGAGATCTGGCCGATCTGGGTGCGCGAAATTTCAGCTTGATGCAGCGATTGAGCAATTTGCTCGATCAGGGCAGGCGCTAGCATGGCGGGTTTCCAAATAGTGAGAGGCGCTTGTTGGGGGCGTGGTCAACCCACGTGGTCAACCCCGCGTGGTCAATCTCGCCGCAGTCAACCCCATCTGACGACGCGACGCGACGTAAATTCGCGCCTTCTTGCTTCAAGTCTTCTTGAACCGGCTGTGCACGTTGTTATGCTTGTACGAACCGGTCTCGCTGAATTCAACGATCTCCAGCGAAAGCGCCAAGTAACGCTTCTCATAGAGCTCGGCGAAATGTGCCTTGATCGCGTCGAATAGCGCGTCGCAGATTTGCTTTTTTACGGCCTCGCTGCGTCCCGAACCGATCTTCAGCGTGACGTGCACAAACGCATCGTCCGCCGCGCCATCGGCCATCCGATAGTCGTCCAGCCGCAGCGCACGCGAACGGATGCCCCCCGTCGGGAACACGCCGTCCTGCGCGATCATCGTTTGATTGACTGTCTTGAGCAGCTCGGGGATGCGGGCTTGCGCGCCTAAATTGGCGGTGTATTCGATCACGATATGCGGCATGGTGTATTGGCTCCTCGCGCCTTAGCGCGGCAATGGAAAAATGGCGTTGATCTGACCGGTACCCGAACTGGCAAAATAATCGGTGACCAGCTCCACAGGCTCACAATAGCTGTCCCAGCCCAGCAACCCGAGCAGCATGGCGGTATCGTGCATGCCGCCTTCGCCTTCGCATAGCTTGGCGTACTCGGGCAGCATCTTGCAAAACGTGTCGAAGTCGCCGCGTTTCCATAGCTCGACCACACGCTCGTCCACCTGCCGATAGAATTCGCGGCTGATCGAATGGATCGCGCTTTCCGGGCCGCCGTTGTCGTTGAAGCGGTGCGACAGCGAGCCACTGGCCAGAAAGGCCACATTGGCGTCGCTCTTGAGTATGGCCTCATGCAGCGCCGCGCCGAATCGACGGCTTTCGTCGAGCTGATGCCAGGCGCACCAAGCGGCAATCGAGACCACCTTGAAGTGCTGGTCCTCGTTCATATACCGCATCGGCACCAGTGTGCCGTATTCCAGCTCCAGGCTATCGATCTGATGCGCGCGCGTGAACACGCCGTGCTCGGTGGCGGTGCGCGCTATCAGTTCACCGAGTTCAGGGTTGCCCGGGTAGCTGTACTTCATGTCGCGTATGAAATGCGGCAATTCGTTGCTGGTGTAAATGCCGCCGAAGCGGCTGTTGCAATTGACGTGATAGCCGGCGTTGACGAGCCAGTGCACATCGGCCACCACGATGGTGTCCACGCCCAGTTCACGGCATCGCTGTGCAATCACGCGATGCCCTTCGATGGCGGCGGCGCGGCAACCGTGGTGTGGGCCCGGCAGTTCCGACAGGTACATCGACGGAACGTGGGTCACCTTGGCGGCAAGAGAGAGTTTTCCCATGTGTGCTGCTCCTCAGACGCCCCACTTGGGGATGTGGTGACTGCCCATCGAAATGCAGACGTTTTTGACTTCCGCGAACACTTCCAGGCTGTACTCGCCGCCTTCGCGTCCGGTGCCCGATTCCTTGGTGCCACCGAACGGTTGACGCAGGTCGCGCACGTTCTGGCTGTTGACGAATACCATGCCCGCTTCGATACCGCGCGCCAGACGATGCACGCGGCCGACGTCCTGGGTCCAGAGATAGGACGCGAGCCCGTACTTGGTGTCGTTGGCCAGGCGCAGGCCCTCGGCCTCGTCCTTGAACGGAATCAGGCAGGCGACCGGGCCGAAGATTTCCTCTTGCGCTACGCGCATCCGGTTATCGACATTGGCCAGCACGGTCGGGCGCACAAAATTGCCATTGCGCAGATGCGGCGGCAGGTCGGCAGGCTGGTCGGCGCCGCCCGCGACAATCGTGGCGCCTTCCTCGGCGCCCAGGCGGATGTAGCCGGTCACTTTCTCCCAGTGCTGGCGCGTGATCATCGAACCCACGTTGGTTTTCGCGTCGGTCGGGTCGCCCACGCTCAGGCGGTTGGCGCGCTCGGCGAAGCGTTTGACGAAGGCGTCGTACACGCTTTGTTGAATAAAGATGCGCGAGCCGGCCGTGCAGCGTTCGCCGTTGAGTGAAAAAATCGTGAAGAGCGCGGCGTCGAGCGCGCGGTCGAGGTCCGCGTCTTCGAAAATCAACACCGGCGATTTGCCGCCCAGCTCCATCGAGAATTTCTTGAGTCCTGCGCGCTCGATGATGCGTTTGCCAGTGGTGGTGCCGCCGGTAAACGATACGGCGCGTACATCGGGATGGCGCACCAGCGCGTCGCCGGCCGTCGCGCCATAGCCTTGCACCACGTTCAGCACGCCGGCGGGAATGCCGGCTTCGAGTGCGAGACGCCCGAGTTGGTCGGCGGTGAGCGGCGAGAGTTCGGACATTTTCAGCACCGCGGTATTGCCCAGCGCGAGACAAGGTGCGGTCTTCCAGGTCGCCGTCATGAACGGCACGTTCCATGGCGAGATCAGCGCGCACACACCCACCGGCTGATACAGCGTGTAGTTCAGCATCTGGTCGTCGACCGGATAGGTGCGGCCGTTCATTTGCACGCACACTTCGGCAAAGAAATTGAAATTCTCGGCGGCGCGCGGGATCAATTGCTTGGCCGTCTGGCTGATCGGCAAACCAGTGTCGGCCGTTTCCAGATCGGCTAGCTCGGGTACGTTGCGCTCGATCAGTTCGCCGAGCTTGCGCATCAACTTGGCGCGTTCCTTGGCGGGCGTGCCGGCCCATTTGGGGAAGGCCTCCTTGG
>Ga0302220_10003386_pt1 | contig 11095 bp, 10 predicted proteins | sample II_Palsa_E1_3_FD_194572 | JGI IMG/M metagenome (GOLD analysis project Ga0302220, IMG submission 194572) | Peat permafrost microbial communities from Stordalen Mire near Abisko, Sweden - II_Palsa_E1_3 | ecosystem: Environmental > Terrestrial > Soil > Palsa > Peat permafrost | place: Sweden... | reverse complement strand
CAAGGGTCCAGCGCATTTCGCCGACAGCGCGCCTGAAGCAGATCGACCGAAGCTGCGCCAGGACCTGCAGGCACGCAAGGCTGTCGAATTGCATGCGCAGGGACTGGGCCGGCATACGCCAGCGAGGATCGTAGAGCTGGGTACTCATTCGATCGACGCGTTATCGCAGCTGCTTGGTGACAAAGTTTGCTTCATGGGCGAGAAACCCAGTGGCGTGGATGCCACGGCCTTCGGCGTACTCGCTTCCGTGCTCACGCCATTCTTTGATACGCCGCTGCGTCGGGCAGCGGAGGCCCGACCGAACCTGGTCGCCTACGTCGCCCGCATGATGCAGCGCTATTACCCCGAGCATGCATGGAGTTAGCCTGGTCTGTAGAACGTGACTGCGCATGTCAGGCGCACCGAAAAGAAAAAGCCGCGCACTGCGCGGCTTTTTCTTCCTGTCATTTGCTCAACGCCACGCTGCCGCCGTTTCCTTCACGAAATCCCGGTACGAGCGCGGTGCGTGCCCGAGGATGCCGGTCATGATGTCGATGGCACCGGGCTTGGGCAGCATGCCGTCGCTTTGGAAACGCGCCAGCATCAGGCGGATGTCGTAGGCGGACCATGATGGCGCGCGGCCAGCCATGTTCTTCTCAAAACCGACCAGATCGTTGCCGCCGTAGGCGACCGGCTTGCCGAGTGTTTCGGACCAAATCGCCGCGGCGTCTTTGCCGGTAATGGCCTCCGGACCGACCAGCTCGATGACTTCGCGCGGCAGCGGGGTGGCAGCCTGCTCGCGACGCAGCAGCGAGGTAACGGCAATCTCTGCAATGTCGCGAGTATCGACCATCGACACGCCCAGTTCACCGAGCGGCATCGGGTAGAGGCCGTTCTCCAGCGCGCCTTTCATCATCGCGTCGTTCTGCATGAAGTACGACGGACGCAGCACAGTCGCCGGCAGGTTGAGCTGCTCGATCGCACGCTCCACCGTGTACTTGCCGGTGAAGTGCGGCACGTCGGTAAACGCGTCGCTGTTCTGTACCGAGAAATACACGATGCGCTGGATGCCGGCCTCACGTGCCAGGCTCAGCGTGATCAAGGCCTGGGTCACTTCGTCGGCGACCACGGCGTTGAGCAGAAATAGTGTGTCGACACCTTTCAGCGCAGCGCGCATGGATTCCACATCGGTCATTTCGCCAGCGACGGCGCGCACGCCCTTGGGAAAGTTGGCCTTGTCGGGGTTGCGGGTCAGGGCGTGGACGGTGGCGTTGCGGGCAACCAGACCGTTGACGACCTGGGTGCCGATGGCGCCGGTGCTTCCGGTGACGAGAATGCTCATGTCGTTACTCCTTTCGTTTCGGGGATGGGTTTGATGTGGAGGTGTGGAGCGGGTACGGGTCTACTTTGGTCGTTTCATAAAGGAAACGAAAGAAGCATAATCGAGACATAAAGTCTCAAAAATGGAACGTATATGGATCTCGAGGCGCTGGTCGATTTCAATGCCGTGGCCAGTCATGGCGGCTTTAGTCATGCCAGCCGGGCGACCGGTCGACCCAAGGCCACCTTGTCCCGACGGGTGAGGCAGTTGGAGGATTCGCTGGGCGTGCACCTGATCGAACGAGGCGCGCGCACCCTGCGACTCACCGATGATGGCGCCGCGTTGCATGAACAGACGTCGGCACTGCTCGATCGCATCGACGACATCAAGGAGGCGCTGATCGGTGATGTCGGTCTGCCGCACGGCCGTCTGCGCATCAATGCGCCGGTGCTGTTCGCGCAACGCGGGTTGGGTCGCATCGCTGCGCGGTATGCCGCGGCCTATCCGGACGTGCAGCTCGAGATCACCGCCGACGATCGTTTCATCGATCCACTGGTCGATGGCTACGACCTGGTGCTTCGCGCGAATCCCAAGGCGACCACCGAGCTGGCCGGCCGCTGCTTTCTGCGCGATGAATTGATCGTGGTGGCGGATCCATCGATCACCCGCCCCGAATCGGCGAGCGAGGATGCGCCGGTGCCCGCCGTGATTTTGCTGGGTGCGCCCGAGGGCTCGCCATGGAACATCGCGCGCGACGGGCAAACGCAGCAGCTGCACACACGGGCGGCCATGCGTTTGTCATCCATGACAATGGTCCATGACGCTGTATTGGATGGCGCCGGTGTCGCGATGATGCCGCGCTCGCTGGTACAGGCCGACCTGGACGCGGGTCGGTTGTTCAACTGGGGCAATGCCGTTGGTCGTCGGATCGAAGTGTGGGCGCTGTATCCGCCGAATCGTCACGTGAGTCGGAAAGTTTCGGCCTTCATCCGCATGCTCACGGAGCAATTCGTTGACGGCTCACCGGAAGGATTTCAGTCGCTGTCGCGATTGGTGGGGTGATTAGTGAATTCACGCCGTTGGAACGCCAGGTTGAGTCTCCATTGTTCGGCGCATCAAACATCAGGATGGTGATTTCCTTGCCCTCGGGGATCTCCAGGGTCGGGGTGCCCAAGGCGGCAATGCGGTTTTTGAACGTGTCGAGTTCTTCGCGCGGACCCATGGCCGAGCGGCCATTGACGGCCCAGACGCGGCCACCCTGCTTCCACCGTTCCAGCGCGACGTCGAGTCGCGACGTGACCAGGGCGGTATTGCCGATAGGCACTTCGTCTTTGGGTTGCAGCACGGCGAGCATGGTGGGTGCGTTCGAATCGCCGGTGAATACCGTATCGCCGGGGCGCACGTTCGCAGCCAGTGCAGCGGCGGCCTTGTCCCAGCGTGGTTTGGTTTCGGTTCGATAAATCGGTAACAGATTGACCGTACATAGCAGCAATAGCGCAATGACCGCGGTGGGCATCATTCGACGCGGTAATGCGGCAGCACCGATACCGACCAGGATGAAGAATGGTGCAGCACTCCACAGGATGTAGCGCGGCAACACCATGGACTTGATCAGCGAGATAGCCAGCAGCAATAGCGGCAGCACCGCGAAGCCCAGCAGCAGCACTCGTCCTTCCAGCCGCCTGCGTATGCGATACAGCCCGATGCCGCCGAGTACTGCCACCAGCAATCCGAGCAGGGGAACCGCGGTGGGTAGCACGCTGAAACGTATTACCGCGGCCATGCGCATCAGGTAAGCGCTCTTGGCCACGACTCTGAGATTTTGCCAACTCAGCGGGGGGATCCAGTCGAACTTCTGCAGCATCTGGCCATCGCTGAACGCGAGGATGGCACCGTAAAACGGCACGCAGCACACCAGGATGATCGCCACGCTCAGTCGCCAGTTGCGCTGAAAGCCGATGCGCGCTTCGGGCGGCGTCTCCATGCGCAGGCCGCGCCAGATCAGGAACAGCGATACGTTGGCGGCGAGCAGCCAGGGTGCAGCATCACTGAGTACATCCAGCGCGCCGATCGTGCCGATCAGATAGAGCGCCCAGCCGCAGCGATCGAACTGCGGGTGCCGAATATCCAGCGACGCCCGCAGCGGATTTTGCGCCAGGCGTACCAATGCCCACAGGGCGATGGTGATCAGCAAAGTGACGAGTGTGTACGAGCGCGCCTCTTGCCCGTACTGCACCTGGAGCGGCGATAACGCCATCAACAGTCCGGCGACGATGGCGGCAGGGCGGCCGGCAATGCGCCGTGCAATGGCGAACACCACGCCAACAGACAACGTGCCGAATAGTGCCGAGGGTACCCGCAACCAGACGTTGTTCGAGTCGAACTGCGAGAACAGTTGCAGCATCAGGAAGTAGCTTGGCATGTGCCGGTTGCTGAAGCTGTCGGCGATCAGGCCATCGAGGCCGAGATGAATGCGCTGGTAGGTCAGCGCTTCGTCGAGCCAGAACGGTTGGCTATCTATATGTAGCAGGCGAGCTGTCAAGCCGATAAACACGACAAACAGTACCCAAGCGATGTCGCTCGCTGTCAGTTTCCCGATCGTGCCGCTTTGCTGGTTGTCGATAGCCATGAACATTTTCGAGGTGAGGCAGCCGCGGTGATTGCAGCGGCGATATAAACGGCTGGGACACATCACGCAAGTGACAGAAAATAGTTCACCGACATGACAATCCGACGATCCATCTCGGCGGGGTGTGCAAGCTAACGTCGGCAGCATGGATCGGTTGTCAGCGCAAAATGACACGTTGGGCCGCGTTCAGTCCTGAATCACTGCGCGAGAGCCGTGGGTAGCCGTGGGTGCAAAGGGCCAGCTCATAGTGATTCGAGTTCATTGCCTCAACTAACCATGATGTGGCCGGTTGCATATTCCACTCGAAACCGGCCACCTCTAACGATGCAAACCCGCCACTGGGAATGCTCTCAAACCCGCCACCCGAAATGGCCTGAAAGCGCTACCAAGATGAGGCTGGTTCGCCGACTATCGCGTTACCAGGGCGAACGGGACGTGCAAGTGACGGAGCACGGACGGCGGATAGATGTACTTGCAGTTTCGCTGAAGGGCCGACAAGCTGCGAAGGGCAGAAGTCGACCCATTGCCGCCAGTGGCGAATGTCCGCTTTCGGGTAGCTGACCTCATTTATCCTCGCGGCTCACGCACTCAAAATGCAGTTCGCAGCATCGAGCCGCAAAGCGTCCTTTCTAAACGATGAGGAGGGCGGACTATTCCATCGTGCGATCTACTTGCTGCCGCCGCTCGGCGTGAGACACACTGCGGAAATGAATGACAAGCTGTTTGCGCTCCGATTATTCGCGCGTGTTGCTCGCACGGGAAGCTTCTCTGCAGCAGCGCGCGAGCTAGGTCTTTCACAGCCGTCGGTATCGCGGATCATCGCGGCGCTGGAAAAAGAAGTGGGCGCAGCTTTGGTGACGCGCACGACGCGCGCAGTCACGATGACAGATGTAGGCATCGACTACCTGACTCGCGTCGAAGCGATCCTGTCGTCATTAGAGGAAGCCGATCACGCCGCTCGCGGGTCGCAGGAGCTGCGCGGGTCGCTGCGTGTGGCCATGCCTGCAAGCTTTGGCGTGCGCGAAATCGTCCCTCTGTTGCCAGGCTTTCTTGCACGCCATCCTTTCCTGGAGCTCAGTTTGTTGATGAGTGATCAACGGCAAGACACCATCAAGGAAGGTGCCGATGTCGCACTTCGACTTGGCGAGCTGGCCGATTCGACTGCCACCGCGCGCGTGATTGGGCGGACACAGCGGTTGATTGCCGCATCGCCGGCTTATTTGGAGGCACGGGGCACGCCCAAGGTGCCCGCAGATTTGGCTGCCCATGCAGTCATCGTCGGGCCTGCCGGGACGAGCTCCGGAACATGGTCCATGAAGAAGGATGGCCAAATCGAATCGGTACGCATCGATTGCCGACTAACTGTGTCATTCAACGACGCCGCCGTAGCCGCCGCTGTGGCGGGAATCGGTGTCGTGAACACAGCTGTGTGGGGATGTCGCGCTGAACTCGCCAGCGGCTCGCTCATTCGGCTACTTCCCGACTGGAACACGGGCAACGTCGAAGTCCATGGCATGTTTACTCCCGGGCGGCCCCCAAAGCCCTCCGCGCGGGCACTGGTCGAGTATCTGGTCGCGCAACTTCCCCGCTAGTTGGGAGCCCGCGCCGCGCAGCCGTGGCGCCTCGTTCAAAGCGCGCTGTAGACGCGTTCAGACATCGGTTGAATATTCGCATCAGGGCGACGCGCTGCCGGTTTTTAACCGGGCAATTTCGCCGCCAGCAGATCGACCTGTTCAATGTTAGGCGCAGTGCTGAGCAAGGCCGATGCATTGGCCATCAACGCAGCCGCGATGGGACCTTGCAGGTGTGCCTGGCGTCCTTCTTCATTAGCAAAAGCATCGAAAATACCGAACGTGGAAGGGCCAAACTGCAACGCAAACCAAGCGGTGGTGCCCAATTCAGCATTAGCGAGCGGTAAGGCGCTCTTGAGGAAGGCGGCGAGGGCGCCCTCTTGGCCAGGCTTGGCTTCGAGGCGGACGAACAAGGCAAATTTGGTCATGAAATGCATCTCCTGGAGTGAAAGTCACGTCTCGGCGAATCCGTGGTCGTAGGAGACGCACGGGTGTGGACGATTCGAGCCTCTACCGACAGCCCGACGTGGACATGTTGGACCCGTTCGAGAGCCGGCAGACCTTCATCTGACGAATAACTCTTAGTTGCCGATGTGCCTACTTTTGCGTCTATTGATCGGCGAAAGTGTGTGCAGACGCCAACGAGGCGCCGCCAACTTTAGGACACAAATCATGACTTCACTTACCGGTAAGGTCGCCATTGTCACTGGCGCCTCCAAAGGCATCGGTGCTGGAATCGCCAAACTTTTCGCCCAATCCGGCGCCTCGGTTGTCGTGAACTACGCGACCAGCAAAGACGCGGCAAATGCGCTGGTCGCCGAGATCAAAAGCATTGGCGGAAAGGCGGTAGCCATCCATGCCGACTTTTCCAAGACCGCCGACATCCAGCGACTGTTTGAAGAATCGAAGCGCGCCTTCGGCACGCTCGACATCCTAGTGAACAACGCGGGCGTCTTCGCCTTCGCACCTTTGCATGACGCGACGGAGCAGGAATTCCATCGCGAGTTCAGCACGAACGTGCTTGGCGTCATCACGGCGACGCAAGAGGCGGCGAAGTACTTCGGTCCGAACGGCGGCAGCATTATCAACATCAGTTCCATTGCCAGCGTCGGCTACATGCCCAACTCGGTCATTTATGCGGCAACGAAAAGCGCGGTGGACGCCGTTACGCGCGTGACCTCGGTCGAACTTGCGCCGAAAAAAATCCGCGTTAACAGCATTGCGCCCGGAGCGACCATTACGGAAGGCATTGCGGCTCTGGGATGGCCGCAGGAGACCGTCGATGCTGTTGTCGCCACCATCCCCTTTGGTCGCCCAGGTCAACCGGAAGACATCGCTCGCGTGGCGCTATTTCTGGCTTCCGATGACTCAAGCTGGGTGACCGGCGAGCGCATTACGGCATCGGGTGGCCAACGCGCCTAACGGCCAGTACTCCAGCGGACGCGACAGGATACGTTGGGTCGTGTCCGCTGGTCTCGTTGTAAAGGAACAAACGCTGTGTTGATGCCGCGGAGCAGCCACGCACCTGGCGCAGTTGAACGCAACCGCGGCAAAGTACGAATACATTATCTAATTGCGGAACGTCAGATCTCGATCAACTGTCGCTAGGAAAAAATGAACGGTAAACAAGCGGTCATTGTCCTGTCTGCCCTCGCACATGACTCAAGATTGGCCATATATCGCTTGCTTATTGAGCATTCTCCTGAAGAGCTTAAACGCAGGCGCCATTTCGGAAAAGCTACGCATTCCAAAAGCGTCTCTATCGTTTCATCTTAAAGAGATGTCTTACGCTGGCTTGGTTTCGCGTCGGCACAACAGTCGATTTATGCACTACGCAGCAGTCATTCCAGCTGTGGATGATCTGATCGATTACCTGACGCGTTACCGGGTTTCATTTGCACTCGCGCAGACAGCAGCAGCAAAGCGCGACGTTCGAATCTAATTCAATGTGGCGGCGGCACCCCGATGTAGCCAGCGCGCCGATACGGCGAGCGGGCAATGTTCAACCCAAAGCGGCCGGTCGCGGCGGTGATGATGTCGACGGATTACAAAGGCTTCGTGAGCATTGAGAAGCCAATGTTCCGCAGGCCGCAAAATGATTCCGGTCATCATCACTGCTTACGAAGATGGTGGCGGTATGGAAACTCCGAAGGCCGAACCATGTAACTAACGAGCCACAGGCGGCACAGAGAAATTCTTCTGTCACCACATCTCACAGCATGGCGTTTGAAACTCCCATGTATCAAAGATAGTTTCAATGACGAAAGTGAAGTGACTTGACGATAAGGGCAAACGCCGCCGAGTGATGGCGACGGCTTGGGTAGAATAGGCGGTAGCCGGGATACGACGGGGACCAATCTTCAAGTACTGCCTGTAATGCGCCTCGCTCGATATGCTCCCGTGCCGCACCCTCTGGCACGTAAGCGAAGCCCAGGCCTGAGATAGCCGCGCCCACCATCATGCCAAGGCTGTTGAAGGTGCATTGCCCTTCGACTCGAACATTCATCTCGCGTCCCTTTTTTTCGAACTCCCATACATACAGTCCCCCCTGCGTGGGAAGGCGAAGGTTGATGCATCGGTGCTCCAGGAGGCCATGCGGCGTTTCTGGTACGCCGTTTGCCGCTAAATAGTCAGGTGAGGCCACCACGAGCAGTCGCTGATCTGCACTGATAGGGATCGAAACCATGTCCTTGGCAATGACTTCGCCAAGGCGCACGCCTGCGTCATAGCGCTCGGCCACGATATCCGTGAGACCGTAGTCGACGATGACCTCGACTCTGATGTCCGGATAGCCGGGCAGAAGTTTGGCAAGCATCGGCAGTAGGATGGCCTCCGCCGCATACTCGTCTGACGTGATGCGTATATGGCCTGATGGCGTATCCCTCAGTTCGCCGAGCGCCGACAGTTCATGGCGAATTTCCGCGAGGCGTGGTGCCACCGATTCCAGCAGCCGCATACCGGCTTGCGTCGCTGCAACGCTACGGGTATTTCGGTCAAGCAGGCGCAGACCGATCCTCTCCTCAAACGCTCGGACGGTCTGGCTGAGGGAAGATTGCGATACGCCAAGTTTGGCGGCCGCTCTCGTAAAGCTACCTTCCCGTGCCACGGCGAGCAGTGCCTCCAGGTCGTCAAGACTATCCCGCGTCATTTTTGGCCTCTTTCTATTTATTTAAAAAACTAATAAAGCTAATCAATTTATAGCTATTTACCAATCATCGACACGACCCCAAAGTAAGCGAGCTGGGACGGTGCTTTACCGCCACCCCCCATACACCCGATAACTGTGAGGAACGTCGAGATGAACCCTAAGTACGATTTCGCCGGCCAAGTGGCCCTTATCACTGGCGCGGCATCCGGCATGGGCCGCGTAACAGCAAAGGCATTCGCCGAAGCCGGTGCGGCCCTCGTGCTCGTCGACCGCAACGAGGCCCAACTAAAGGACACCATGGCCGAGATCAGTGCTGCTGGCGGAACGGCTGTCATGCTCGCCGGCGACGTATCCGATGAAAGCCTGGCGAAGTCAGCGGTTACGCTCGCCGTGGCGACATTCGGCCGGCTCGACATGGCGTACAACAACGCCGGCATCCTTGGCCCGATGTGCCCGTTAGTCGACGAGACCGCCGAAGGCTATGACGCCGTCAATGCCGTCAACCTCCGCGGTGTCTGGACCTTCATGAAGCACGAGTTGATCCAGATGAAGAAGCAGGGCGGCGGAGCGATCGTCAACTGTTCGTCGCTGGGCGGTCTTGTTGGCCTACCGGGACGTGCTGCCTACCACGCGACCAAGCACGGCGTGATCGGCCTTACCAAGAGCGCGGCGCTCGACGTCGCGGCCGAGGGCATTCGAGTTAACGCCATTTGTCCCGGCTGCATCGACACCCCGATGGGTGACGGAATCGACCCCGATGCCATGAGTGCATTCCTGAAAGAGCAACCGATTGGCCGCGCAGGTCGTCCCGAAGAAATTGCCTCGGTGGTCCTTTGGCTTTGCAGTCCGGCGTCCAGTTTCGTGCTCGGTGTGGCGTTGCCGGTCGATGGCGGCTTTACCACACACTGAAATCGAAAAAGGAAGGCCGTCAGCTTATGAACGATGAACCGACCAACGCCCGCAAATCTTTTGGCGAGATCGCTCCCCATCTAGCTGAAATAACCGACAAGGTGCTCTTTGGCGATGTCTGGGCGAACGAGGATCTGTCGAAACGCGACAGGAGCCTGGTGACGATCACCAGCCTCATCTCGCTCTACCGCATCAACGAGTTGCCCTTCCATCTGAAGTTTGCACTCGAGAATGGCCTGAGCAAGGAAGAGATCATGGCAGTGATCACGCACCTCGCGTTCTACGCTGGATGGCCACCGGCAATGACGGCATTACCGATCGCCAAGAAGGTCTTCGAAGAGGCGAACATCTAAAGCCTCGCCGCGTATGACCGCCGCAACAAAATGACTGAGAGGAACCCGACATGGAATTGAAGCGCGCCGGCTCACAAGCATCTCTGAAAGGCCCTGAGGATTATTTTACGGGCACAGTGCGGATCGATCCGCTTAACACGCCACCGGAACCGGCAAGGCATTCATGCGCAGCCGTTACCTTCGAGCCAGGTGCGCGCTCGGCCTGGCACACCCATCCGCTGGGTCAGACACTTGTCGTGACCGCCGGCTGTGGCTGGACACAGTGCGAGGGCGAACCCATTGTGGAAATTCGCGCTGGTGATGTGATTTGGTGTCCACCGGGCCATAAACACTGGCATGGCGCGTCGCCAACCACGGCCATGACCCACATTGCCATCCAGGAATCTCTCGACGGTAAGAACGTCATTTGGATGGAGAAGGTAACGGACGGGGAATACTTGGCAGGGCCATCTTAGAGCCGAAGCGAATAGCGTCGAACGTTGTCGTGAGAGCGCTTCGACTTCATTCAATCGACTGCTCCTGATCAATGGCGACTAACCGGCCCGTGGGTACGTCTATTAGGAGGTTGGACATCACAATCAGACGGGGCGAAATTGCCGGCATCGCCATCGCCATCGCCCGCCATGTCTGAATACTCGTTCGAGGCACACGCTTCCGGCGCCTTGACGTAAGCGTTGAATGTCCGGTTCTGGCCGATTCTGTTAAAAAACTCCAACTTAACAAATAGACGTCCAAATTTTGAATCGCGACGGCAACGACAATTCGATTCTGTACAAATTTACACATTCAGGCCGACAGAAAGCGATTGTCGCGGCCGAATTTTCTCGCTTTAAACGATCTCGAGTTTTCGAAGCGAGTTTTTCAACACTATCGACCCATTTGAGCCGTTCGCGTCCGGCAGCTTTCGGCCACGGATACAAGGATCAATTGGGCACGATCAAGGGGGAGACGCCCTTCGGGATCGATCCATCCGGATAATGTGTAAGCAAGTAGTCGTCGAAACTAAGTCGGCCTTGGTCGGGCCTCGATCTGGATAAAGATATGAGTGGAACTACACAGAATGAGATCACCTCGGCTGACGAACCTAGCTCGGGAGCTCTGTCCCAGCGCGACATCCTAAATCTTCTGACAGAGCGGATTGATGTTCAGCGCAAGGGGGTTGGCATCGTTGTCGGGGTCATAGAC
>Ga0302220_10003381_pt1 | contig 11106 bp, 8 predicted proteins | sample II_Palsa_E1_3_FD_194572 | JGI IMG/M metagenome (GOLD analysis project Ga0302220, IMG submission 194572) | Peat permafrost microbial communities from Stordalen Mire near Abisko, Sweden - II_Palsa_E1_3 | ecosystem: Environmental > Terrestrial > Soil > Palsa > Peat permafrost | place: Sweden... | reverse complement strand
AGTACGGCGAGGTTCAGGGCATCGTCACGCCCGAGGACATCATCGAAGAACTGATCGGCGAATTCACCACGACCATGCCGCGCTCGGCCAATACGCGTGCCGGCTGGAACGATGCCGGAGAATGTATCGTGTCGGGCAGCATGCCTCTGCGCGAATTGAACCGGTGGCTGAATCTGAAGTTGCCCACCGATGGCCCGAAAACGCTCAACGGCTTGCTGTTGGAAACGCTGGAGGAAATTCCCGAAGGCAACGTCAGCGTGCAGATCGGCGGCTGCCGTCTGGAAGTGATGCAGATCGATAATCAGGCGATCAAGACCGTCAAGCTGTTCAAGCCGTCGACGCCTCGCGTCGAGCGCTAAGCACGTGTGACCGATAGGCCGAGTGGCGGCACGACCCCGGCTGCGCGACGATAGTCCGACCTTGATTCGGGCTTACGCCGCCACCGTCCATGCCAACCACCATCGCCACGAGCAACCCCAGCGTCACACTATCTCACCGCCGGAACGCAGCGCGCGACGCTGCAGACCACGCCGATCACTCCGACGCTCCCGCGGTACGTTTGCTGCAGAACACTTTACTCGACGCCTGCGTGCGAGGCGCGTCCGATATTCACGTCGAACCCGGTGAACAGGACTGGCGTATCCGACTGCGCATCGACGGCGTGCTGCACGAAGTCGCGCGGCCCCCGGCTCATTTGCAGGATGCGTTCGTCACGCGCGTCAAGGTGCTGGCGCGGCTCGACATCGCCGAGCGGCGCATTCCGCAGGATGGGCGACTACGCCTGCCGCTTGGCGCGCAGCAGATCGAGGAGTACCGGGTCAGTTCCTTGCCGACGCTATTCGGCGAAAAGCTGGTGTTGCGCCGGCTCGATGCACTGCCCGCCGAGCTGTCGCTGGCACTACTCGGCCTGGACGCAGCACAGCAACGCACGCTCACTGATGCACTGGCGTCACCGCACGGGATGATACTCGTCACAGGCCCGACCGGCAGCGGCAAGACCGTCTCACTCTATTGCTTCCTGCAACTGCTCAATCGCGTTTCATTGAACCTGTGTTCGGTGGAAGATCCGGCCGAAATTCAGTTGGCGGGCGTGAGCCAGGTTAGCGTGCGGGAAAAAGCCGGACTGACCTTTGCCGCCGCGCTTCCGGCGTTTTTGCGGCAGGACCCGGACGTGATCATGGTTGGAGAGATCCGCGACGCCGAAACCGCCGACGTCGCCGTGAAGGCCGCGCAGACCGGTCATCTTGTGCTTTCGACACTGCATACCAACGATGCACCTGCCACTGTCGCCCGGCTGCTCGACATCGGCGTGGCGCCATTTAACCTGGCGGCGGCAGTTCGCCTGATCACCGCGCAGCGTCTGGTGCGCAAACTCTGCTCCGCATGTCGGCAGCCCGCGCCTGTGGATCGAACCGAGTTGCGCGCCGCGGGCTTTAACGAAGCGGATCTCGAAGGCGACTGGCAACCGTACCAAGCAAATGGCTGCGGCGCGTGTCACGGCATCGGCTACCGCGGTCGGATCGGCGTGCATCAGGTCATGCCGGTATCCCGTCCGATGCGCGAGCTCATTGTCGAGCGCTGCAGCGCACAGGCATTGGCGCGCCAGGCGAGCGAAGAAGGCATCGTCACGCTGCGCATGGCGGCATTGGCTCATGTCAGAGCGGGCGTCACCAGCCTCGCCGAAGCCATGGCGGCGACGGAGTTGCAGCCATGAACGCTCCCACGCTGGAATACAAATTCGCCTGGCAAGGAGTGAGCGCGCAAGGCGTCAATCAGCACGGCGTCGTGATCGCCAGCGACACGCTGGGCGCCCAGCGCATTTTGCGTGCGCGCAAGATCGTCGCGCTGAAGATAGTCGCACGAGGCCATGCGCGAGCGCCTCACTTACGCACCCGCGACGTCACTCAGTTTTCGCGCCAGCTCGGCAGTTTGCTGCAGGCAGGATTGCCGCTGTTGCCAGCGCTCGAACTGATCGCGCAAAGTCATGCGCAAGCATCGGTCAAACGCGTGGTCGCAGCGCTGGCGCGAGAGATTGCACGCGGGGCGCGTTTTTCGGCGGCCCTGCGGCACTATCCGCGCAGTTTCGACGCCTTGTATTGTCAGTTGGTACTGCTGGGCGAAGCCACCGGTTCGCTGCATCTCGTGCTGACCCGACTGGCGGACGACCGTGAACGCGCTGCCGCGCAGGCGGCAAAAGTGCGCGCGGCGCTGACCTATCCGGTCTGCGTGTTGCTGCTTGCGCTAGCCATCACGGCGGGCCTGATGATTTTCGTCGTACCGGCATTCAAGCAAATTTTCGACGGCGTAGGCGCGCAACTTCCCGCGCCTACGCGACTCGTCCTGATGCTGTCGGATTGGGCGAGTCGCCTCGCGATACCCGTGGGGTTGTCCGTGGGCGGCTTGGCGTTCGGCGCGAAGCAGGCGATGCGCCGCCACGATAGCCTGCGCCTGAAGTTCGACCAATGGATGCTCAAGGCGCCGATCGTCGGCACGACGCTCGCGCAATTGGCGCTGGCGCGCTGGAGTCGCGCGCTCGGCACGCTGTTACGCGCGGGAACGCCGCTGGCCGATGCGTTTGACGCGCTCGCGCAGGCCACCGGCAATCGGGTATTCGATCGCGCCACCCGCGAAATCGGTGCGAGACTGCGGCGCGGTCAGCGTCTGGCCGCCGCGATGCAGGCGTTTGCCTGTTTTCCCGCGGATGTCGTCCAACCCATCGCGGTGGCCGAAGAAACCGGGGCGCTCGACGCCATGCTCACCGATCTGGCCGCTTTGCACGACCGGCAGGCCGACGAGCGCATCACGGCATTGGCCAGCCTTGCGGAACCTCTCATCATCGTCGTTCTGGGTCTGCTGGTCGGAGCGCTGGTAGTCGCCATGTACTTGCCGATTATCGAGATGGGCAATGTCATTTAATCGGTATCTGTCTCGTCGGCAGACGGTTATTATCGTGCCTGGTCCGCAATCATGAGTGGCGCTCACACCGGCGCTTATCGGTATGCTTGTGGCTGTGTTTATGATTGTCCTCACGCGTCTTTACTGCGCCCACGATTTCACCGATGCCAGATTTTTCTTTGATCGCCAATTACCTGCCGAAGGCTTGGCCCTCCGCCGGGGTGGTGCCTGGCGCGCTCAACGGGCCGTCGGGTTATCTGTTGGCGATCCTGCTCGGCCTCGTGATCGGCAGCTTTTTGTCGGTGGTGGTGTATCGCTTGCCTATCATACTGCAGCGCAATTGGGATCGTGAATTGCACGCCTTCGCGCTCGAACGTGCCTGCGAGTCAGATGGCGATCTCGACGCTGCGCCGGGCGCCGTGTCGGCCATCGTGCCTTGGAAAGCGCCCGAGGAAGCGCCGCAACTGGGCTTCAATCTCTGGCTGCCCGGCTCGGCTTGCACGCACTGCGGGCACCGTCTGCGTGCCTGGGAAAATATTCCGCTGCTCAGTTACGCGATACAACGTGGCCGCTGCAGCGCATGTCATGCGCCAATTGGCTGGATTTACCCGGCGATCGAGTCGCTGACGGCGCTACTCGCAGTGGTATCGCTTTGGCGCTTTGGTGCGAGCTGGCAAGCCTTGTGCGGCTTCGGTTTCGGCGCCACGCTGCTCGCCCTCGCGTTTATCGATAAGCGTACCCAGCTCCTGCCTGATTCGTTGACGATGCCACTCCTCTGGGCTGGGCTGCTCGTCAACCTCGGCTCGGTGTTTGCGCCGCCGGATACGGCGATCATTGGCGCGGCGGCGGGCTACTTATCGCTATGGATTGTGTATTGGCTATTCAAGGCAATCACGGGCAAAGAAGGCATGGGATACGGCGATTTCAAATTATTTGCCGCGATCGGCGCGTGGCTGGGCTGGCAATGGCTGCCCAGCATTCTGTTTGTCGCAGCGCTCACCGGAGCGTTAGCGGGGTTGCTCGCGGTGCTGCGCAAACGCATGCGCACGGACCAGCCGCTGCCATTCGGGCCATTTCTCGCGACTGCCGCATTGCTGGTAACGTTTGGCGATGCGCTTTTCTATCGATGGCTGGGGGCCTGATATGTTTAGTGTGGGACTCACCGGTGGGATCGGCAGTGGCAAATCGGTGGTCGCTGAGCGCTTTGCGCTGCATGGCGCGACGGTGGTCGATAGCGATCTGATTGCTCATCAGATCACAGCGCCAGGCGGAGCAGCAATGCCCCTGATCGAAGCCCGTTTTGGTTCGCAATTCCTAACGCCCACGGGAGCGCTGGATCGGGCTCGGATGCGCGCGTTGGTGTTTGGGGACGCAACGGCTAAATTGAAGCTGGAGGCCATCACCCATCCGCTGATTCGAGCGGAATGCGACCGCGCCGCGCTGGCGGCATTGGGCCCCTATGTCATTTATGTAGTGCCCCTACTGGTTGAGTCGGGAAACTGGAAAGACCGCGTGAACCGCGTACTGGTCGTGGATTGCGCCGAGTCGACGCAGATCCGGCGCGTCATCCAGCGCAATGGCTTTACGCGCGAGCAAGTGGAGGCGATCATGGCGCAGCAGGCCACCCGCGGCGCGCGGCTGGCCTGCGCCGACGATGTCATCGATAACTACGAGGCGCCACTCGAACACGTGCTGAAGGAAGTCGACAAGTTGCATTTGGATTACTTGAATCGTGCCAAAAGCGAGCCAAAAGCAAAAACAATTGCCGAAACACCTCGAACGAGCTAGCCGCGTCATTGCGACGCAGGGTCAGCGGCATTAGAATGGGTGTTACTGCTGCTTAACAGCCTCACCGAAAGGCGACCGCGCTTGATCCTCTACGAGTATCCATTCAACGAACGCATCCGCACTTTGCTGCGGCTAGAGGATCTGTTCGAACGCTTCGCGTTTTTCCTGGCTCAGGATGACGCGAAGGTCCATCAGGTCGCCCTGAATACGCTGTTCGAGATCGCCGAGGTGACAGGCCGAACCGACCTCAAATCGGACCTCATCAAGGAACTGGACCGACAGCGCATGACCTTGTCCGGCTATCGCGGCAACCCGGGGATCGATCAGGCCATGCTGGAAGCGGTTCTGGGCGAGATCGAAACGGTGCTGGCAAACCTTAGCCAGATGCAGGGCAAGACCGGCCAGCATCTGATCGATAACGAATGGCTTAGTAGCATCCGCAGCCGCGCGATCATTCCCGGCGGGACCTGCCGATTCGATTTACCGTCGTATTTTGCGTGGCAGCAAAATCCGCCCGCGCAGCGGCGCCAAGATATCGTAAAGTGGGTCAGCCCGCTGTTGCCGTTGCGCGATGCCGCGGCCATCGTTCTGAAGCTGGCGCGCGAGTCAGGCCAAGCCTCCAAGGTCATGGCCACCCAAGGCAGTTACCAGCAAATGCTCTCAGGGCGCTCGTTCCAATTGATGCAAATTCGGGTCCCACCCGATTCGCGGATGATTCCCGAAGCCAGCGCCAACAAATATATGCTGTGGGTTCGGTTCACCGTGCAGGACGGCGACTTGCGCCCCCGCGCGGTCGATACCGATATACCGTTTCAGCTCACCCTCTGCACGCTTTAAATCGCGAAAATTTTACCGACGTTATGGCTCTGATTGTTGACTGCCCGATTTGCGGCAAGAAAGTTGAATGGAAGTCCGAAAGCCGCTACCGACCGTTTTGTTCGGAACGCTGCAAGCAAATAGATCTGGGCGCTTGGGCGAGCGGCCAATATACGATAGGCGCCACCGATGAAGATCCGCCCACGGACGAAAATCAGGGCGATTTGAATTGACTGCACGAGCACGTTGACGACCTTGACCTTGGGCCTGCCCCCCGCTTGGCCCGCACCGTCCGCGCTAAATCTCGCACTCAGCCTCGCGGTAAGTCTCCCAGCAAACCCGTTAAACCTTGCTTTCTTCCGCCAGCCATTCGACTACAGGAATTGTCGCCGGTAGCAAAGGCTCGACATTCGCCGCGCCCTGTTGCCAGGCAAACGCTTGCCCTTCCCGTCCGACCGGCACGCCGTGCCATGCCGTCACTTTGCAAAAAAACAGCCGCACATACGCATGCGGATAGTCGTGCTCGAGTGTGCGCCAGCGTTCGATTGCAGTGGCCGTAACGCCGAGCTCCTCGTCGAGCTCGCGCACCAGCGCCGCTTCGACGCTCTCACCACGCTCGAGCTTGCCACCGGGAAACTCCCAATAGCCCGCATAAGGTTTGCCCTCGGGGCGCTGAGCCAGCAGATAACTGCCGTCCGGGCGAACCATAACGCCCACCGCCACTTCCGTCACCGGGCGCTGGGCAGCGACCACTTCGGTGACTTCGGCAGTATCGGATGAAAGCGAAGATGTGGACGAAGACGACGACGCTGCGTTCATGATTGCGCTCAACTGCGCCGACCAGACCAGTCACGTGCGAACTGCCACGCCACGCGGCCTGAGCGCGAACCGCGTTCCAGCGCCCAAACCAGGGCGTCGCCTCGTGCGCCTTCGATCGTGGCCGCATCGCAGCCGAAATGCGCCAGCCAATGCGCAACGATGGTCAGGTAGTCGTCCTGTTTAAATGGGTAGAAACTCACCCACAAACCGAAACGCTCGGATAGCGAAATCTTTTCCTCGATCACCTCGCCCGGATGAATTTCGCCGTCGTCAGTATGTCGATACGTCTCGTTGTCGCGCATGTATTCCGGCAACAGATGGCGCCGGTTCGAGGTCGCATAAATCAGGACGTTATCCGACTGCGCCGCGACCGAGCCATCGAGCGCAACTTTGAGCGCTTTATAGCCCGATTCGCCCTCTTCGAAAGACAAGTCGTCGCAGAAGATCACGAAGCGCTCAGGGCGCCCGGCGACCAGGTCGACGATGTCTCCGAGGTCATGTAGATCGTCCTTGTCCATTTCGATCAAGCGCAAACCATCCGCGGCATAGCGATTCAAGCAGGCTTTGATCAACGACGATTTACCGGTGCCTCGCGCGCCCGTCAGCAGGACGTTGTTGGCGGGCAAGCCCTTCACGAACTGACGCGTATTTTGTTCGATCAGTTCTTTTTGCCGATCGATATTTTGCAGGTCGCTCAGCGCGATGGCCGACAGGTTCGGCACCGGTTGCAGCATGCCCCTTCCCTGCTTGGTGCGCCAGCGAAACGCGAGCGCGGCATTCCAGTCGGTTTGCGCTGTAGCCGAGGGAAGGATATTTTCCAGACGACCCAGCAAAGCCTCTGCACGGGTCAGGAATTGGTCGAGTTTGTCCATGAAATCAGTCGCAGCAGTGAAAACGAATTGGAGGCCCGGGCAGGCGCAGGCCGGCGCTCAGGATCGATAGTCGGCGTTGATGCTGACGTAGTCGTGCGACAGATCGCACGTCCATATAGTGGCTGCAGCGGCGCCGCGGCCCAGGACTACACGCACCAGAATCTCGCTTTGCTTCATGACGCGTTGGCCGTCTTCTTCGCGGTAGTCGGCATTGCGGCCGCCCGCTTTCGCCACCAGCACGTCATCCAGATAAAGGTCGATCTTGCCGACGTCGAGATCGTCGATGCCCGCGTAACCGATAGCCGCGAGTATGCGGCCGAGATTGGGGTCCGACGCGTAGAACGCCGTTTTTACGAGCGGGGAATGCCCGATCGAATACGCAATTTTGCGGCACTCGTCCACGTTCGCGCCGCCTTCAACCTGGATGGTCATGAACTTGGTCGCGCCTTCGCCGTCGCGTATGATCAGTTGCGCCAACTGCTGCGACAAGGCCACCACCGCATCGCGCAACGCGATATAAGCCGGGCTTTCGGTCGACGTAATCGCGGGCAGGCTCGCCTTACCGGTCGCCATGACGATAAACGAATCGTTGGTCGAAGTGTCGCCGTCGATCGTGATGCAGTTAAACGAGCGATCCGCCGTATATTTCACCAGGGCTTCCAGCACTGGCTGCGCCACTGTCGCGTCGGTGGCGAGAAATCCCAGCATGGTCGCCATATTGGGCCGGATCATGCCGGCGCCCTTGCTGATCCCGCTCAATGTAATAACGTGACCATCGATGACAACCTGCGTCGAGGCCGCTTTGGGCCGCGTGTCGGTGGTCATGATGGTTTGCGCGGCATCATACCAGTGGTCAGCCTTGCGGTTTTCGAGCGCGGCAGGCAAGCCGGCGGTAAGGCGATCGACCGGGAGCGGTTCGAGGATCACTCCGGTGGAAAAAGGCAAAATCTGTTCGGGCGCAAGTCCCATCAGCCGTGCCAACACCGTGCAGGTTTCGCGGGTCGCGCGCATACCGGGTTCCCCGGTGCCGGCATTGGCGTTACCGGTATTGATGACGAGTGCGCGTATGCCGGGTCGGTTCGGCTCGCTCGCGCGCGCCAGATGCTCGCGGCAAACCGTAACCGGCGCGGCACAAAAGCGGTTGGCGGTAAATACACCGGCGACGGTCGCGCCCGGCTCCAGCGATATCACCAGCAAATCTTTGCGATCTTGCTTGCGAATGGCGGCCTGAGCCCAGCCCAGCGTGACGCCCGCCACGGGGTGCAGTTCGGTGGGGACGATTTCGGGGAAATTGACAGCCATGGTGGTGTGCGATCCGAAGAGGTTCAGCGAGGCACGCGACCCCAGGTAGCGGGGCGGGCACGTAGATGTGCCGGCGTGCTGCGTAATCTTTAAGTGCTGCGTTTTCTGTGCTACGTCTTACGTGTTGCGTGCAAAAAATGAAACGGTGTAGCGGGGCCCGCGGGCCCCGCCGCCGGATTATTCCAGCTTTCCGTGACAGTGCTTGAATTTCTTGCCGCTGCCGCAAGGGCAAGGATCGTTGCGCCCCACTTTCGCCATCGCGGCCGGAGAAACCGCGGCAGCGGCAGCTCCCGCGGTGGTGGCCACGGCGGCGGTCACGGTGGCGGTTCCGCCTTCGGGTTCGTCATCGAAGCCGGCATGCTGATATTCGACATGTTCAGGCGCCCCCTCTTCGAACTGCTCGGCCACCTCTTCCAGTTGTTCCGGCGACTGAACCTGCACGTTCATGACAATGCGGGTGACTTCCTGCTTGATCGAATCCAGCAGTTCCGAGAATAGTTCGAACGCCTCGCGCTTGTATTCCTGCTTGGGGTTCTTCTGCGCGTACCCGCGCAAATGGATGCCCTGACGCAAATGATCGAGCGCCGCCAGATGTTCGCGCCAGCGATTATCGAGCGTTTGCAACATGATCGAGCGCTCGAAGCCGCTGAAACCTTCGCGGCCCACCTGCTCGACCTTGGTCTCATACGCCGCTTCCGCTGCGTCGAGCACCACGGCGAGAATATCCTCCTGATCGATGGTGTCGGACTCCTGCACCATGTCCACGAGGTGGGTTTGGAGCTGCCATTCGTCGCGCAGTACTTGTTCAAGCGCCGGAAGATCCCATTGCTCCTCGATGCTTTCGGCCGGCACAAAGACGTGAACCAAATCCGAAAATACGCCCTGGCGCATCGCCACGATGGTGTCCGAAATATCGGTGGCTTCCAGCAACTCGTTGCGCTGCTGGTAAATGACCTTGCGCTGGTCGTTGGCCACGTCGTCATATTCGAGCAACTGCTTCCGAATATCGAAGTTGCGCGCCTCGACCTTGCGCTGGGCCGATTCGATCGAGCGGGTGACGATGCCGGCTTCGATCGGCTCGCCCTCGGGCATTTTCAGCCGGTCCATGATGGCGCGAACCCGATCGCCCGCGAAAATCCGCAACAGCGGATCTTCCAGCGACAGGTAGAAACGCGACGAGCCCGGATCGCCCTGGCGAGCCGCACGGCCGCGCAGCTGGTTGTCGATACGGCGCGACTCATGCCGCTCGGTGCCGATGATATGCAATCCGCCTGCCGCTTTGACGGCGTCGTGCAAGGCCTGCCATTCGTCATGGATCGCCTGTATGCGGCGCTGCTTTTCTTCCGGTTCGAGCGCCGGATCGGCTTCGATGAAACCAGCCTGCTTTTCGGCATTGCCGCCCAACACGATGTCGGTACCGCGCCCGGCCATGTTGGTTGCGATGGTAATGCGTTTGGGTCGACCCGCTTCGGCGACGATTTCAGCTTCGCGCGCATGCTGCTTGGCGTTGAGCACCTCGTGCGGCAGCTTGGCCTCATCGAGCAGACGCGAAAGCAACTCCGAGCTTTCGATCGAGGTCGTGCCGACCAACACCGGCTGATTACGTTCGAAGCAATCGCGAATATCGCGGATCACGGCTTCGTAACGCTCCTGGGCCGTTTTGTAAATCTGATCCTGCTTGTCAATACGGCGATTCACCCGATTGGTCGGGATCACGACAGTTTCCAGTCCGTAGATTTCCTGGAATTCGTACGCTTCCGTATCCGCCGTGCCGGTCATGCCGGAGAGCTTGCGGTACATGCGGAAATAGTTCTGGAACGTAATCGACGCAAGCGTCTGATTTTCGTGCTGGATCTTGACGCCTTCCTTGGCCTCGACGGCCTGGTGCAGCCCTTCGGACCAGCGGCGCCCGGACATCAGGCGACCGGTGAATTCATCGACGATCACCACTTCGTTGTTCTGCACCACATAGTGCTGATCGCGGAAAAACAGCGTATGCCCGCGCAAAGCGGCATACACGTGATGCATCAAGGTAATGTTCTGCGGCGCGTAAAGGCTCTCGCCTTCGGCAATCAAGCCCCATTCGGACAGCAGTTTTTCCGCTTTTTCATGACCGCGCTCGGTCAGAAAAACCTGGCGCGCTTTTTCGTCCAGCGTGTAGTCGCCCGGCACCTCGACGCCGGTTCCGTCCGCTTTCTCTTCGCCGATCTGGCGCTCGAGCATGGCCGGCAGCGCATTCATACGCACATACAATTCGGTGTGATCTTCGGCCTGCCCCGAAATAATCAGCGGCGTGCGGGCCTCGTCGATCAGGATCGAATCCACTTCGTCGACGACGGCGAAGTTCAAGGTCCGCTGTACGCGTGCGCCGACGTCGTACACCATGTTGTCGCGCAGGTAATCGAAGCCGAACTCGTTATTCGTACCGTAAGTGATATCGGCGGCGTAGGCCTGCTGCTTTTCCTCATGCTCCATCTGCGACAGGTTGATACCTACCGACAAACCGAGGAAGTTGTACAGGCGAGCCATCCACTCGGCGTCGCGACGGGCAAGGTAATCGTTCACCGTCACCACATGCACGCCCTGTCCGGACAAGGCGTTCAGATAGGCCGCC
>Ga0302220_10003380_pt1 | contig 11110 bp, 8 predicted proteins | sample II_Palsa_E1_3_FD_194572 | JGI IMG/M metagenome (GOLD analysis project Ga0302220, IMG submission 194572) | Peat permafrost microbial communities from Stordalen Mire near Abisko, Sweden - II_Palsa_E1_3 | ecosystem: Environmental > Terrestrial > Soil > Palsa > Peat permafrost | place: Sweden... | reverse complement strand
AGCGCGGGCACGGCCCCAGAAGTGATCATGGCGGTTCCTGCACCTGCAAGATCACCGCTGAGGGGCCATGCCCGCTGCGCCATCATCCCTGGCCGACCCTGCCATTGGCCAGTTGCTCACCGCCGCGCAGGCCCTGAGCGGACATGGCCGCGCACCCTTCTACTTTGCGCTAGGGCCGGGATGAACGAGGGGGCTCCAGAACTCAAATCGGTGCTCTTGGTGGTACTCGGCGTTGGGAACCGTCCGAGACCCGCTGGTGTGGTCGGTCTCCAGGTACTGGATGCACCCGTCGTTGAACGAGCGCCAGTCCGGCAGATCAGGACCGTTCGGATCACCGGACGCGGCGAACTGGCCCCAGCTGCACCGCGTAGCTGTGCTGCTCGCCGGCATACGGGATACCAAGAACCGCTTCGTAGCCGGCGTGCTGCCTTCCCAGGAGCTCGCCTTGCCGGATCGCAAACACCTTCGTGCCCGGGCTTTGCGTTGAAGACGCGGTAGTTGTTCGCCATATCATCTCCTACTTGATCATCTCCTACTTGCTAAGAGTTGGGCTGGCCGGTGAACCACGGTCCGTCCGGTCCGAAGATTTGATTCCGAACGGGACGGGTGGCCGCACGACCTAAGGCTGCCGCCCGGCTTGATGAGCCGGCGTCACATGGTTTGCACGATTTCCGGTGAGCGGCTCGCGTCGCCGCTGTGCGACGCCGGGCGGGCGGCGGTGCTACCCGGGGGCCCGGAGCCAGCAACTGCCGGGCCCTTTCCATTCGCGAGCCAACCAGCCGGACGCCAGATCATCAGATCCATGTGATCCCGGCGCACCAGGCCGCGCGTCCGCCCGGGTTGACTCCTGGCGGCCGGTCATGCCAGCCGCACCCGCGCTGGTGCCATCGGCCAGCGCGTGCTCGAGCTGGCGGCAGGAGCAGGCTCCGGCGCGAGGGCAGAACAGGCCTGGTAGCACGATTCGGCGGGATACCCCTCGAGCACGGCAAGCGCGCGGTCATCCGCGACCCCGCCCCGGCTCAGAACAGCTACCCGCAAAGAGCTGATCCGGCTCCTCAAGCGGGCATGCGAGCTGTGCGAGGACGGCACCACAGTGGCCGTCCACCAGATCGCCGCGCTCAAACGGCTCGGCAAACCGGCCCGGCCAGCCCACGTGGGCCGCCCTCATGGCCAAGACGCGGCGCAAGATCCTCGACGTGGCCGCGCATGCTGTCACCACGTGCCGCGGGGGTTTGGATACCGTCCGCGGCACCTGGGCTGGGGCGGAAGGGCGGGCGGGGTCTGATGCCGCGAACTGGGTGTGGACGCCGATGTATCAGGGCTGACTGTCGGCGCTCTGTCCTGGTAGGACGCGTCGGCGTTCAGGGGCCGGCGTGGGCCGTGCCCGTGCCGGGAAGCTGACAGCAGCGGCGTCGGCCAGGTGACTGGCAGCTGCCGCGCTGCCCGGCATGCTGGGCGCAGCTGGTCGTGTCAGGAACTGGGGAGGCGAAATGACTGCCATCGTTATCCGGGAGAACGTGAAGGCGACGTGGCTGCCCGGCATGGCCAGCGTGCCCGCCAGGGCGTGCGGCATGGTCCGGCGGGCGGTGGATTACGCGGCCGCTGCGGTCATGATCTGCGCGGCCGGCGCGGCCCTGCTGCAGCTGGCGGTCCAGATTGCCAGCTTTCCTGCTCCTGTCGCGGTCACCGGGTTCACGCTGATTGCGGTGGCCTTGTTCCAGTCGCTGCGCCGACACCGGCGCGCGCCCGCGGGTCGGGGACATCGGCCAGCACCGCCAGCAGGCACGCCCGCTGTCCGCTCAGGGCCTGCGCGGCGGTGAGCAACTGGCCAATGGCAGGGCCGGCCAGGGATGATGGCGCAGCGGGCGTGGCCCCTCAGCGGTGATCTTGCAGGTGCAGGAACCGCCATGATCACTTCTGGGGCCGTGCCCGCGCTGCTACGGCCTATATCGGCGTGTCGCAAACTACCTAGATCACCATCGGCCCGACTTTGCCGACACCCTGTGCTTGAGGTAGATGACACCGTGGCTGAGCGCGACCGGATCGTAACGGCGAGATGGCCCTTGGAAGAGGATCTCCAGCGCCGCGTGTGGGGCCTGACAGACTGCCGGAACCTCAATCCAGCCGTTGGGCCGATGATGGCCTTTTTTCAACCTCCGGGCTTTGCGTTGTTACCTTTCTGAGACGGCTTGCCATTTTTCTGAGAGGTGCGGGATCCATGGACGGGATTGAGAAGAGCAAGGAGACCGCCAGCGATCAGAGAGGCAAGAGATGTAAGACCAGTAGGCAGACTCACCGCCTCCTTACTGATCGATAGGTACACGATGCCGACTATTAGAGCCAACAGTGCGGCTCCCAGAATCCAGACAAGCCAGATATTAATCCGCTGCTGATCGCCGTAATCCTGATCGCCGTCCTGCTGCCCGGTGTGGGGGATGCCCTGGGTGGCCAGCCCAGGGGTGGCCGGTGTGGTGGTGCCGGGCGTGCTGGTGCCTGGCCCGGTGGCGCCCGATTCGTTATCCTCCGGAGTATTCATGGCAAAAATCCCCTAAGCCCGATTCATAGCGGTATGCGCCGAAAGTCTCACGGGTTCTTGGCGAATTTCTCGCTAGTTTGAGGAGGACAATACACACTTAGTCATGGTTTGTCACGTAAGTCGTGGGGGCTTACGATCCTTCCCCTGCGGCTTAGCTAACAGTCCCGCTTTGCTAAGAGAGGCTGGCGCCGCCTGCAAAGAAGCAGAGCACCGAACCGGCTTATCTGCGCTCGGTCGCATACTCGACCGGAAAGCTGGTTAGATGCAGATATTCGACGATCGATCTGAGTTGCTTCGGGCGCATGACGAGGTTGCGCGGCAATCCCTGCCGAACTACAGATGAGTCAGCCATGCGGGAGTAGATATGCCGCGCTGCAGCGATATGGGGTTCCCGGCGCTGCGGCGGCTGGATGGCCGCCCGGCCCGGCTGGGTCAGCCAGCGGGGGACGTCAGCGGAGTTTCGAAGTCAAGGACGATACGGCCGCGGATGCCTCCCGCCGCGAGCCGGCGATGGGCCTCGGGCGCCAGCCTGGCCGGCATGATCTCGGCGACATGGAGACTCAGGGTGCCATCTTCAGCGAGGTCCCGCAGCTCCTCAAGCAGCGCGGTGTCGGTCACCGACCCGAACGCTGAGATGGGGCGGACGGTGATGCCGCGTTCGGCGGGGCCGCTCCAGCCTTTCAGGCTCGCGATCGCGCCCCCGTCGGCGATCGCCCGCAAGGCGGCGGCGTCAAGATTGGCGCCGTCGACGAGCCCGGGAACACCGCCCGGCACCAGCGCGCGGACCTGGCCGGCGAATCCCGCGCCGCGAGCAACGACATGATCGGCGCCCAGCACGCCGACGGCATCCTCGCCGCCCGGCGAGGCGTCGGCGACCACGGTCAGGCCCCGCGCCTTGGCCAGCTGGATGGCGTACCCGCCAACAGCCCCGGCGGCGCCAGTGACCGCGACGGCCTGTCCCGCGCTGAGGCCGAGCGCATCCAAGGCCAGGCGGGCGGCCACCGCGTTGAGCAGCAGGGTGGCCGCTTCGGCGTCGGTAGCACCCTTCGGCGCGCGGACCACGGATGCTTCACCGGCCACGATCTGCTCGGCGTAGGTTCCGCCATGGGGGCCCATGGGGATGACCAGCGCGATGACCCGGGCACCGGCAGACAAGCGCCCGCTGGTGCCCGGGCCTACCTTGTCCACGACGCCTGCGGCGTCCATGCCGGGAACGTAAGGCGGCGTCCGGTCCGCAAGCTGCGCTGCGCGGCCGCCCGCACGGAACGTGGCATCCGTGGGGTTCACCGCGACCATGTAGACCCGGATCCGCACTTCCCCTTCCCCGGGTTCGGGGGTGGGCATGCGGACAACACGCAGCACGTCCGGTCCGCCGAATTCGGTGAGGCCGATCGCCTCCATGGCATGCTCCCTGATTGACCTCGGAACCAATATCCGCGGGAGGCACATGGCGCGGCCGGAAAGCGGCGCCAGGCGAAACGGGTGCCGTCGGCCTCGGTGTCCTGGCTCCGCGCCGTTTCATGCGGGAACTCAGTCATGACGCCAGCGTCCCCGCTGGAGTGCGGCGCGGGTATCCGCAACCTGGCTGCACTGTACTGGACTGTGCAGCCAGTTCCGCTCCCCACGCCGAGCAGCCTGCCACAGTTGCTGACCGGCGTTTCCGGTGAACCGGGCCGGCCGACGGTCCGTTTACTGCAGTGCACACTTCTCGGCGCAGTGCTGACGGCTGCTCCCGGTACCAGCGGTCGCATCCGCAACGTCGCCGTGATTGTTTACGGGAGGTCATGGCGGCGTGCCGGGCATTGACGGGGGCCGGGAGCGGATCGCTCAGTTCTGGCGGGCGATCGAGCTATTCAGCCCGCAGTCGCTGCCGAGACCCGACGCCCGCGGTCACGTCGAGGATTTCTATCCCGGTGAGCCGATGCCGTGGGAACCGGGATCACAGCTGGCCTCCGCTGTGGTCGCGCCGGGGAAGGTGTGGCGGCACGAGGTCTTCGCCGGCGTCTACGACATCCAGCGGGTGGCGGGGACGCTCGTGGAACAGTTCGGCGACGACGATCCGGCCAGCCAGCGGAAAGCCATTGGCGATCAGTCCGCGCTGTTCGGGTGCACGGTCGACGCGGATGGGCTGCTGGTCGAGGAGTCCGCGGTGCTGTCCTCGTGTGCCTGGGCCATCGGCCGGCTTTGCGCCGGCGGCCGGCGTTCCGGCGACTGGCTGTCCGGGTTCGACGAGGACGTGCTCCACTTCGGCGACCGGCTGGCCCTGATGTCCGGGTCCAGCCTGGGCAGCGGCATCCGGCTGCTGGCCGCGAGCATGCGGGAGGCCGCCCCCGATGCCGCGGCCGGCGGCGGGAAAGCGGCGGTCCCGCCGGCCCGGCTGGAGACCCGGCCGCTCACCGGCGAGATTCTGCAGCGTTTCACCGCCGAGCTGACGGCCCGGCTCGGTGTGGGGCAGGTCCTTCGCCCCCGCCACATCCGGGTGCGCAGCTACCAGATACCGGCCACGCGCGCCGGCGAGGCACCGGAATCCTCGTTCCTGAACAGCTTCTGCGCCGAGGACCTGGCGCGGGTGGCCCGGGCGCTGCACCGGGGCGACGCCGGGCCGGGCCTGCTGGCCTACCTGACCAGTGGCCGACAGCACGCCGCCCGGGAGCGGATCGACGTGCGCCAGCAGCCGCAGGCGGTGCGGGCGGGCGGCCAGCCGGAGCGTATCCCGCTGGGCCGGTGGCCGGCCGACAGCAGCCGTCCGCTGATCCTCAGCCAGCAGTTCGCGGTGAACAAGATCATGGAACAGCTCGGCGGCGGACGTGGCCTCTTCGCCGTCAACGGCCCACCGGGCACCGGCAAGACCACGATGCTGCGGGACGTGATCGCCGCGATCGTCGTCGAGCGGGCACTGCGCCTGGCCGAGCTGGCCAGCCCGCAGGATGCCTTCCGCGACACGGAGTCCGGCACCTGGTCCACGAGCACGTGGCAGCACACGGTCGTCGCGCCGCGCCCCAGCCTGACCGGCTTCGAGATCGTCGTGGCCGCGGCCAACAACGGGGCCGTCGAGAACATCACCACCCAGATCCCTGGCCCGGCCGCCATCGGGCCGCAGTGGCGGCCGCGGGCCAGTGACCTCGACTACTTCAGGGCCACGGCCGCTCAGGTCCACGGTGAGGGCGCCTGGGCGATGGTCGCGGCGCGGCTCGGTAAGCGGGCCAATCGGGGCGGGTTCGTGAACTCCTTCTGGTGGAGCCCCGCCGGCCAGGACGGCCACGGCGGCATGGGCGACGTGCTCACCGCACTCGAGGCCGAGCCGGTGGACTGGCCGGCCGCAGTCGACGCCTTCACGGCGGCGGCCGACGCTGTACGGGCCCTGGCCGCGCAGCGGCAGAAGGCCGCGACGGCCATCGAACGGCTGGCCGCCGCGGAAACGGAACGCAGACAGGCCTGGGCGGCGATCCGGGCCGCCGAGCAGACCTGCCGTCAGCTGGTGGAGCGCGGCAGGGCCGCCGAACGGTCGCTGGCCGAGGCGGACGCGGGCCGCCTCGCGGCACACAACGCATACGACGGGCACCGGAACGAGCGGCCCGGCTTACTCGTGTCGCTGGCGACCCGGTTCCGCGCCGGCCGGGAATGGCACGCGGACCACCTCGCCCTCCGGAACGCAGGCCAGGACGCCGCGCGGCGCCGGGACCAGGCCGCGCAGGCGCTGAACCGGCTGCGCGGCCAGCTCAGCGACGCACGCAAAGCGTCACAGCGGGACCGGGCCAAGCTGGCCCGGCTCGGCCAGCAGACGCGGGCCTGGCGGGACCAGGCCGGCCGGGCCGCCGCACGGTGGGGAGACCACGTGCCGGCCGGTCCCGGTGACCCGGCGACGGACGGCCTGAACGGGATGAACGGGATGAACGGGGTGGACGGGCTGGACGAACGCGAGAAGTCGTCGCCCTGGGCGGATGAGGAGTTCACTGCGGCCCGCACCGCACTGTTCCTGGCCGCGCTCGGCCTGCACAAGGCGTTCCTGACCGCCACGGCGCCCACGGTGCGGGGGAACCTCAACGCGCTGATGGACATCCTGGCCGGACACGGGCCCCGGCCGCGGGCCGTCACCACGCGAGCGGCCTGGCAGACGTTTTCCTGATGGTGCCGGTGGTCTCCAGCACGTTCGCGTCCATCGACCGGCTGTTCGCCGGTTTCGGCCGGGAGTCCCTGGGATGGCTGCTCATCGACGAGGCGGGGCAGGCCGCGCCGCAGCAGGCCGCCGGGGCGATCTGGCGGGCCCGGCGCACGGTGGCGGTCGGTGACCCGCTCCAGATCGAGCCGGTGGTCACGATGCCCTGGGGCGGCCAGCAGGCGCTGAGCCGCCTGTACGGCGTGGCGGCGGAATGGGCGCCCAGCCGCACCTCCGTGCAGCGCCTGGCCGACCAGGCCGCGCCGTACGGCACCTGGCTGCGGACGGCGACGCCGGACGGTTCCGGCCGGGTGTGGGTGGGCACGCCGTTGCGGGTCCACCGCCGCTGCGACCGGCCCCTCTTCGACGTATGCAACCGCATCGCCTACGACGGGCTGATGGTCTACGGGACCGCCGCGCGGGCACCGTTCCACGGCCACGACGTCTGGTACGACGTGCGCGGGCCGGACGCCCGCGGGCACTGGATCCCGGCCGAAGGCGACGCCCTCCGTGACACACTGGCCCGGCTCAAGGCCGCCGGCGTGCCCGCCGCCGCCATCCGGGTCATCAGCCCGTTCCGGCAGGTCGTGCGGGGCGCCCTCGCCATCCACGGGGAGGTGTTCCCCGACGGCAGCATCCCCTCGGGCCAGCGGGAGACGTGGGTGGGCACGGTCCACAAGATGCAGGGCCGGGAGGCCGACGTCGTCGTCCTGGTCCTCGGCGGCCAGCCGGACCGCCCCCGGGCCCGAAGCTGGGCCGCCGAACGTCCCAACCTGCTGAACGTGGCCGTGTCCCGGGCCCGGCGGCGGCTGTACGTGATCGGCAACCGCGAGCTGTGGAAACCGCTGCCGTTCTTCGGCGTGCTGGCCGGCAGTCTCCCGGTCTGGCCGCCCGCCCCCGGCTCCCGGTGATCTATTTCAGCCGCCGGGGCCCGCATCAGCCTGGATATGACCGCCCGGGCTAAGTACTCAGGTCGCCGTGGCTGACCGAGCTGGTGCCTGCTCAGTGCGGGTGGCTGGCAGTTCAGTTCCGCTGTGGTCGTGAGCCTGGCGATCGTATAGTGACTGCCATGCCGGCCGCCCTGCCCACCCCGGATGTGCCGGATACGCCGGATATGTCGGCGACCTCGGTGGCCGGGGCGATAGCCCGCATGCAGGCAATCGGGGCGGCGCTACCCGCAGCTGATGGGTTCGCGTGCTTCAACCGCATGTACCTGGATGTGACCAGCCAGGTGAACAGCCAGCTCGACCACGGCTTTTACGCCGACCCCGCGTTCATGACCCAGCTGGACGTGAATTTCGCCAACCTGTACTTCGCCGCGGCCGACGTGACGGGCGACCCGGCGGCTGTGCCATTGGCCTGGCGGCCGCTGGCGGAGCGGCGGGCCGAGGCGGGGATCGAACCGATCCAGTTCGCGCTGGCGGGCATGAACGCCCATATCAACCACGACCTCCCGATGGCCGTGGTCAGCACCTGCACAGCCCTGGCCACCTCACCTGAGGCCGGCCAGCATTACGCTGACTACCAGAAAGTGGACCAGCTGCTGGACGCCGCCGAGCAGTCCATCCGGCAGTCCTTCGAATCCGCCCCTGAGCTGGCCGTTGATCATCATCTGAGGGCGGTGGCCACCTTGACCTGCAACTGGACTATGAACAGCGCCAGGGACCTGGCGTGGAACAATTCCCTGCTGCTGTGGGCGCTCCGCGATGATCCGTTCGAGCGCGGGCTCTTCATGGACAGCCTGGCCGCCACGACAGCAGCCGCCAGCCGGATGCTGCTGGTGGCGGTCTAAGACCGCGGCGGGAGCACTCCTGATCAACTGCTGACTCCCGGCGCCGCCCGTCCGGAAACCGGTGACCTTTCTCCAGTATCGGAAATTGCTGTAAGAATGGGCCGATGGCGCAGGTCTTGTGCCCGGTCGTGATCGGCAGGGACGCCGAACTGGCGGCGGTCGACGCGGCGCTGACGGCCGCCATGGCGGGGCACGGCGGGTGTGTAGTGATCACCGGGGAGCCGGGGATCGGCAAGTCGCGGCTGGTGCTGGAGACGGTCGGCCGGGCGGCCAGCCGTGGCATCCGGGTCGTTACTGGCCGGGCGGTACCGCAGTCAGCCACCGCTGCTTACCGCCCGCTCACGGACGCGCTCGTGCAGCTCCTCCGGGACCGGGCCGTTCCCGGTGACCCGACGATGGAACCCTGGCTGCCCGCGCTGGGCGCGCTGCTGCCGGGGATGGCCGGCCTCGCCCCGGCCAGCGGATCGGCCAGTGGAGAGGTATCACCTGGGATCCGCGGTGAGGCGCTGATCCAGCTGCTCCGGCGGCTCGCGCCTCGCGGCCTGGTCATCGTGCTGGAGGACCTGCACTGGGCCGACCCGGACACCGTTGCCCTGATGGAGTACCTGGGCGAGCACCTTGATGGCGAGTCGGTGCTGTGCGTGCTTACCCTGCGCGCCAACTGGCCGTCGGCCGCGCTGGAAGTCGCCCGCCGGCAGCGGGGCCGGCCAGGCGTACTTCACCTCGAACTTGACCGGCTCAGCGATGCGGACATGGCGCGCATGGTCCATGCCTGCATCCCGGAACCAGAGCCGGAACTCCTGCGCCGGGTGCAGGCCTCCGCCGAAGGAGTACCGCTGCTGGTGGAAGACCTGCTGGCGTCTCCCGGGCTGCCGGAGTCGTTCACCGAGACAGTCCGCGAGCGCCTGGCCGGGTTCAGCGAACCGCAGCGATCGGTGATCGAGGCCGCTGCCATCCTCGGCCGCCACTTCGACTGGGAACTGCTGCCGGCCGTGAGCGGCCAGACGGCGGACCTGGTGGCCGGGACGCTAGGGCTCGCTGTCGAGCAGCTGCTGGTGAGCGCCGACGGCACGGCCTTCCGCTTTCGCCACGCGCTGACCCGCGAAGCGCTGCTCGACACCATGCTGCCACCCCGCCAGCGGGCCCTGGCCTCGGCGGCGCTTGCCGCGCTTGACGCCGCACACCCGCGCCTGGAAGGCGGCCTGCGCGAGCTGGCCGTCGACCTGGCGAACCGGGCCGGGGACCGCCGCCGCGCCGGAACGCTGCTAAGCGAGTCCGGCGGCCAGGCGCTGGCCTGGGGGGCGCTGGCCACCGCGATCGGCACCCTGCGGCGGGCCGCTGACCTCCTCGAAGGCACTCCCGAGCGCGACCAGGCGGAACTTCTCCTGGTGGAATCCCTGGCCCTGGCCGGGCGGGTCGAGGAGGCCGCGGCGGCCGGCGGCCAGCTCATCACCCGGCTCGGGACCGAGGCGGCGGACCTCCGGACGGAGGTCCACCTTCGCCTCAGCCAGGCCGCGGTGGCCGCCTCCCGGTGGCAGATGGCACGTCACCATCTCGCCGCCGCCCGGCGCCTGGCCGGAACCAGCCCACCGGCTGGCGTGCGCGCCCGCATGGGCGTCCTCGACGCCGAGGTTGCCTTCGCCGCCGATGACCTCGATGAGGCCCGGCTTCTCGCCGAGAAGGTCCTCGCCGCCGAAGATGGTGCTCCGGACGTCCGCTGTCACGCGCTCGAGCTCATCGGCCGGAGCCACCGGCTGCGTGATCTGTCCGCCGCCCGCTCCGCGTTCGACCGCGCGCTGGTCACCGCGGAGACCGCAGACCTGCCGTTCTGGCGGCTGCGCGCCCTGCACGAGCTGGGCACCATCGACCTGTTTGATCACGCCGGAGTGGCACGGCTGTCCGAGGCGCGGCACGCCGCCGAGCAGATGGGTGCGCTCAGTACCGTGGCCATCCTGGAGCTCCAGCTCGCCGCGGGCTACACCTGCCGCTGGGAACTGGACACCTGTGATGAGTACGCCCAGGCCGCCGTCGCCGGCGCCGAGCGGCTCGGTCTGGACCAGGTCCGGGCCAAGGCGCTGGCGGTACTGGCCGGCAGCGCCAGCATGCGCGCCGACGCGGAGCAGGCCGAGCGGTACGCCGCCCAGGCCATCGCGGCCGATCCGGACGACCGGATGCTCGACGGCTTCCGCTGGGCCAGCCGGGGAGCAGTGGTTCTGCTCGGTGGCGATGCCGCGGCGGCCGTGGAACCCTACGCCCGGGGAATGGCGATCCTGGCCCGCCTCCCGCATGCCGAACCGGCGGGGCTGCGGGCGCTGTGGCCGCTGCTGCTGGCCGCACTTGGCGATCGCCGGGCGGAACGGGCGATCGAGGAGGCCCGCCGGCTGGGCGTCGGCGCCTTCCGGATGAACCGGAGCGTTATCGGCTACGCCGAGGCGATTCTGGCCGGGCGAGCCGGGCAGCGGCAGCGGGCCAACGAACTGGCGGCGGCCTGCGACGCCGGCTTCACGAACTGCGAGGGCTGGGGCGATCTGGCGAGGTTCTGCGCCGCCCCCGCTGCGCTCGCCGACGGATGGGGCGACCCGCTTCGCTGGCTGGCCGAGGCCGAGGCCGGATTTGATCGCCGGGA
>Ga0302220_10003376_pt1 | contig 11116 bp, 8 predicted proteins | sample II_Palsa_E1_3_FD_194572 | JGI IMG/M metagenome (GOLD analysis project Ga0302220, IMG submission 194572) | Peat permafrost microbial communities from Stordalen Mire near Abisko, Sweden - II_Palsa_E1_3 | ecosystem: Environmental > Terrestrial > Soil > Palsa > Peat permafrost | place: Sweden... | reverse complement strand
GATCGTGTTCCTGCCACGTCTCCCCCGCTGCGAGCCGTTCCGCGGCCTGGCGGGTGTGATAGGCGCGGAGCGCCTGCACCGCCTTGGTGGGCAGCTTCAGGACGTGCCGGCTCTTGCGGGTCTTGGTGTCGCCCTTGACCCGCGCGGACCGGTGGACGGCCACCGTGCCGGCCTTGAGATCCACCTCGTCCCACGTGATCGCCCGCGCCTCCTCGGTACGCACGCCCGCGAGCAGAGACAGGACCACGTAGGCCGCGAGCCGGTGAGTGCCGGACCCGACGGTCTCCAGGAGCGCGACGGCCTGCCCCAGCGTCATCGTCCTGGACGGCCGGCCCTCCTCCCCCTCGGGCACATCGACCAGGCTCGCGACGTTGCGCCGTACCTTGTCACGCGCCTGGGCCTGACGGATCGCCCGCTCAACGATCTGATGGATCAGGCGGAGCGACCGCATCGAGAATTCCTCGGCGCGCTCGTCCAGCCAGTCGTCGAGTTGGTCGGCCGTGAGCGGCGGCTCATGCCCGTTATGGACACTAGATCGGGAACAGAAACGCCTTCGTCGGGAGCGAGAGCAAGCGCGGCCCACAGGATGGCTTCTGGGTCATTCCCATCACCCCTCCCTCGCTCTGCGGGGCTGCCGTCGGTATCGGCCCCAGGTCTGTTCGGTGATGCCATGGTGGCCGAGGTGGCGTTCTCCCCCATTGCGCGCCGGGAAACCTCGTCCAGTTCCGGCCGGAGCTGTGCGTGCCGGGCGGCCGTTTCAGTGACCATCTGATCGGTGAGCAGATATGCGCGCGCCACCGCGCCGCCTGGCCAGCGACAGCTGCAGCGACGCGATCGCCACCCGGAGGCGGCACTGGCGATCTGGCGGCGTCGTCTCGGCGTGCGACTCGGCGACCGCCAGATGCGCGGCCGCCTCGTCCAGGCGTCCCCGGACCAGGTCACCCGTCGCGCGCACCAGGGCCAGCTCGGGCTGATCCGCCGACGCTCCCGGCGGGAAGGCCCGCAACAGTGCCTGGATGGTTCGCTCTTGCCCGTCGAGCGTCAGGCCGAACGAAATGGTCGGCCCGTCAGGTGCGGTAACTCCCGTGGCGGAACTCGTCGGTAAGTGATGGGTGGGACGGGTGCCAGCCGAGTTCGGCTCGGGCCCTGGCCGCGTCGGTGCCCTGATCCAGCAGCAGGACCTCGGCGAAGTAGTCGCCCAGGCGGGCCCGGGCCTCGTCATCGGAGCCGGGGACCGCTCCTGGCGCGCCGGCCGCGACCGCGGCCGCCTGCGTTAGCTCGGCCACGGTGGGGTTCACTCCGTCGCCGACGACGTAGTGGCCGCGGGCCGAGTCGTCTTCCAGGACGCGCCGGAAGAAGTCCGCCAGGTCCGCGACGTGCACGGTCGCCCAGTGCTGCTGGCCCGTGCCGAGCATGATCAGGTTGCCAGCGTCGTCCCGGGGCGAGCCGAGAAGCAGGCCGGGAATCCCGCCGCCGCCGTCACCGTAGGCGGTACCGGAGACGATCACGGCTCCGCGCATCTCCCTGGCGTCGAGGACCCGGCGTTCGATCGGCACCTTCCAGGACACCAGCGGCGGCGCGCTGAACGCGGACTCCTCGGTGATGGCGGGGTTGGGCCCGTAGATCCACAGGCCGCTGATCTGCAGGTACGGCTTGCCGGTGCCAGCGAGCGCGGCGATCGCCGCATCGACCACGGCGGAGTCCAGGTTCGCGCTGGTGGCGTCGCCGGGACTGGCCGTGTGGATGGCCCCGTCTGCCTTGGCCAGCAGGCTCGTGACCGCCGGCCGGTCGTAGAGGTCGGCCACGGCCGGGATGGCGCCGCGGGCGGCGACCGTGTCTGCCTGGGCGTCGTTGCGGACGAGCGCGGTCACCTCGTGGCCGCGGCCTTGCAGTTCCGCCAGGACATGAGATCCGATGAACCCTGTTGCACCGGTGAGTGCCACTTTCATCGCCGGGAGCCTCCTGTTTCGTTTCGTCAGTTCGCGAGGGTGCCGTCGACAACGGATCCAGGCTGGCAGCTGGGTGGGTGAGAGGTCATCACCTGATCCCGGTGATTCGCATTCGCCCGGCACTCATCGACGATGGCTCCATGGAAGAGACGTGCTGGCCGAGATCGAGGCGCTCGGCCTCGATCTCGTCGAGCTGCGCCAGCTCGCGCCACCACGCAGATCACCTGAACCAGGGGACGACCGGTGATCGGCCTTCCACGGCGAACGGCGAAAGGCCTGTGCCCGCGGAACCACGTCTGATCCAGGGTTCGTGACGAGCGACCAATGGAAGATCGCGCCCCGCGGACTACGCTCGGCTGCTGAGCGCCGACACCGATCCGACCAGGTCCGCCGCGGCCGATGCCGTGGCGGCGCCGGTAGACCTACTGCTCACGGACGCGGCCACGGGAATGCGCCGGCTGAACCTGGGCGGCTCCGGCCTGCGCCTGGCCGCAGCGCTGGCGGCCAGACCGCGGCTGGTCGCCGAGCGGGGGACCCAGCTGGCCGGCGAGCTGGCCCGCATCGCCGTGGGCCGATCCCAGGTACAGCCGTCCCGGCGGGACCGCCGGTTCGCCGACCCGGGCTGGGCGGGCAACCCGCTGCTGCGCCGTACGATGCAGGCCTACCTGGCCGCCGCGGAGAGCGTGGAGGGCGTGGTGGCCGACGCCGACCTGGACTACGCCGACGCCGAACGGGTCGGCTTCGTGCTGACCAACCTGATCGACGCGCTGGCCCCGAGCAATAACCCGCTGCTGAACCCGGCGGCGGTCAAGGCCGCCGTCGACACCGGCGGCGGCAGCACCCTGACGGGACTACGGCATTTCCTCGCCGACATGGCGGTGCCGCCGCGGGTGCCGTCCATGGTCGAGCCGGACGCGTTCGAAGTCGGGGCGGACCTGGCCGTCACGGCCGGGTCGGTGGTCCTGCGGACCCCGGTGTTCGAGCTGATCCAGTACCGCCCGGCCACGCCCGCGGTCCGGCAGGTTCCGTTGCTGATCGTCCCGCCGGTGATCAACAAGTTCTACGTGATGGACCTGGCGCCCAGCCGGAGCATGGTGGAGTACCTGGTCGGCCAGGGCCTGCAGGTGTTCATGATCTCCTGGCGCAACCCGGACGCCCGGGACGCCAAATGGGATCTCGACACGTACGGTCAGGCCATCCTGGACGCCATGGACGCGGCCGCGCGGATCACCGGGAGCGAGCAGACCGCGCTCGTCGGGTCCTGTTCCGGCGGCATCATCGCCGCGATGGTGGCCGCGCACCTGGCGCACGCCGGCCAGCAGGACCGGATCGCCGCGCTCACCCTCATGGTCACCGTGCTGGACCAGGCGCGGGCGGGCCTGGCCGGCGCCGTCATCGACGAGCGGACCGCACGGCTGGCCGCGGCCTCGTCCCGGGCCCGGGGCTACCTGGACGGTGGGTCGCTGGCCGAGGTGTTCGCCTGGCTGCGTCCGAACGACCTGATCTGGAACTACTGGGTCAACAACTACCTGCTGGGCCGGAAGCCGCCGCCGTTCGACATCCTTTTCTGGAACGCGGACACCACCCGGATGACCGCGGGCCTGCACCGGGACTTCCTCGAGATGGGCGCGGCCAACGCACTGGTCAGGCCGGGCGGCGCGACCATGCTCGGCTCACCGGTGGACCTGGCTGCGGTCGACTGGGACGCCTATCTGGTCGCCGGGATCACCGACCACATCTGCCCCTGGCAGAGCTGTTACCGGTCCACCCAGCTGCTGGGCGGCCGCCAGCGGTTCGTGCTGTCCACCAGCGGGCACATCGCCGCGATGGTCAACCCGCCCGGCAACGACAAGGCCCGCTACCAGCTGGCCAAGGAGTGCCCGGAGGACCCCCAGGAGTGGCTGCGCCGCGCGGAGACCTGCCACGGGTCCTGGTGGCCGGATTACGCGGGCTGGCTGGCCGAGCGCTGCGGCGAGGAGAGGGCCGCGCCCGCGGAACTGGGCGGCGGCGGGCTGGCGCCGATCTGCGACGCGCCAGGAACATACGTCTATGACCATTGACCCGTCACATCCCGCGCCGACCGGGCGGAACCGGCTGGGAACCGGCCTTGGTCAAGTCGTCTGGCGGGGGCTGCGGCCGGTTGCGGCGGCTAAGCGGATGAGGATCCTGGCGATCGGCCGCTGGACCATGCGGGTCGCGGTGCGAGAGGGGAATCCGGACTGGCCGCCGCTGCTGCTGTGCAACGGCATCGGTGCGAGCCTGGAGGCGCTGCAGCCGTTCGTCGACGCGCTCGATCCGCGGCGGCCAGTCATCCGGTTCGACATGCCGGGCATCGGCAGCTCGCCGGCCCCGGTCGTCCCCTACCACCTTGGCACCTCGGCGCCGCGGCTGGCTGGCCTGCTCGACCAGCTCGGCTATGAGCAGGCCGATGTCCTGGGCATTTCCTGGGGCGGCGGGCTCGCGCAGCAGTTCGCCGCGAGCCGCCCGGACCGGGTGCGCCGCCTGGTGCTGGTGGCGACCGGGCCAGGCGCGCTGATGGTCCCCGGGCATCCGCGGGTCCTGCTGCGCATGCTCACGCCGCGTCGCCACCGGGACCCGGGACACGCGGCCCGCATCGCCGGTGAGCTGTACGGCGGCAGCGCGCGGCAAGACCCGGCCGTGGCCCGTGACCTGCTGCACGCCACGGCACGCTCGGGGCGGACCCGGGGCTACTACTACCAGCTGCTCTCGAGCTTCGGGTGGACCAGCCTCCCGCTGCTGCCGAGGCTGCGGCCGCCCGCCCTGATCCTGGCCGGTGACGACGACCCCATCATCCCGGTGGTTAACGCGCGGATCATGCACCGGCTGATACCGCGCAGCCAGCTGCATATCTATCACGGCGGCCACCTTGAGCTGGGCGCCAGCGCAGAACGCCTCGCTCCCGTCGTGGAGGCGTTCCTCAGCCCGGGAGGAGCCGAGGATGACACAGGCCGCTAGCGAACATCTCGGGGAGTCGCTCGGTACGGACTTTTTCTCGGTCCGCGAGCAGTTCACCGACGAGCAATGGTCGCATTTCATCACCGTCCGGCGGTTCGTCGACGAGGAGGTCGTGCCGGTTGTCGGCCCGTACTGGGAACGGGCCGAGATCTGCTGGCCGCTGGTCAAGCGGCTGCCCGAGCTCGGCATCGTCGGCGAGGACATCAAGGGCTACGGGTGCGCCGAGATGAGCCCGATGGCGTGCGGGCTGGTCACGATGGAACTGCACCGCGGCGACGGCAGCCTCGGCGTGTTCCTCGGCGTGCACGCGGGCCTGGCCATGGAGTCGATCGCGATGTGCGGCTCGGAGGAGCAGAAGGCGCGCTGGCTGCCTGACATGGCCCAGATGAACAAGCTGGGGGCCTTCGCGCTGACCGAGCCGGAGCACGGCTCGGACTCGATCGCCCTGGAGACCTCGGCCCGCCCAGTGCAGGGGGATGGGGAGGCGGGCGGGGGCTGGGTGCTGAACGGCCGCAAACGGTGGATCGGCCTGGGTAGCGTGGCCGACCTGATCGTCGTCTGGGCCCGCAACACCGAGGACGGCCAGGTCAACGGGTTCGTCGTGGAGAAGGGATCGCCGGGCTACCAGGCCCGGGTCATCGAGGGAAAGGTGTCGCTGCGCTCGGTGTGGCAGCCGAGATCACGCTAGAGAACGTCCGGGTGCCGGCCGGGAACCGGCTGCCCGGGGCGCGCTCGTTCAAGGACACCAGCCGGGTCCTGGCCACCACCCGGAGCACCTGCGCCTGGGCGGCGCTGGGCCATGCCACCTCCGTCTACGACGCCGCCTTGCGGTACGCGCAGGAGCGGCGTCAGTTCGGTGCGCAGCTGGCCAGTTTCCAGATCATCCAGCAGCGGCTGGTCTCGATGCTGGCGGACCTGACCGCGATGCAGCTGTACTGCCTGCAGATCGGCCGCCTGGCCGAGGCCGGCCGGCTGACCCCCACCGTGGCCGGGCTGGCCAAGATGCACAACACCCGCAAGGCCCGCGCGATAGCCGCCGAGGCGCGCGACATGCTCGGCGGCAACGGCATCCTGCTCGACTACCAGGTCATGCGGCACATGGTCGACCTGGAGGCGATCCACACCTTCGAGGGCACCGAGACCATGCAGACCCTCATCGTCGGCCGCGCCATCACCGGCATCGGGGCCTTCACTTAGGACAAACGGGGCCGGCCGCAGCACTGACGAGCCGGGCCGGTCGCGTGCAGCACGGCGGCCCGCTCGGCCGGCGGCGTCCGGCGCCACCGGCCGTCGGCGTGCGCGGCCTTGGCCGCCAGGACCGCACGGTCGGTGTGCTCGCGGCCGCCCTTGGCCACGCTGGCTACCAGATAACGAGCTGGCAACACGAGGATGGGCCGCTTCCTCGGGCCACCGGCACAACGGTTGTGCCGCCGTACCAACGCCCGGCAACAGGCTTGATACCGGGGACCGACGACCGCCCGCGCCTCCGGCCGGACAATGAGCAGCGTGACGAACCTGGCCAAGAATTTGACGGACACGACCCGCGCCCACGCCGGCCGGGTGGCCGTGCGGGTGGACAACGCGGCGATGACCTACCGGGCCCTGGACGAGGCGAGCGCCCGGGTGGCCGGGCTGCTGCACGAGCGCGGCCTCAAGCCCGGCGACCGGGTCGGGATCATGATGCCGAACGTGGCCGAGGTCCCCGTGGTGTACTACGGGGTGCTCCGCGCCGGCGGCGTGGTCGTCCCGATGAACCCCCTGCTCAAGGCGCGGGAGGTCGCCTATTACCTCGGCGACTCCGGGGCTGGGCTGATCTTCGCCTGGCACGCGTTCGCGGACCAGGCCCGCGGCGGCGCCGAGCAGGCCGAGGCGGAGTCCATCGTCGTGGACGGGGTCAGCTTCCCCGATCTGCTGGCCTCGGCCGCCCCGGATGAACAGGTGGCGGACACCGGCGACGAGGACACCGCGGTGATCCTGTACACCTCCGGCACGACCGGCCACCCGAAGGGCGCCGAGCTCACCCACGGCAACCTGATCGGCAACACCGAGGTGGCGCGCACCGACATCGTCCGTGCGGGACCGGACGACGTCATCTTCGGCGGGCTTCCGCTGTTCCACGTGTTCGGGCAGACGGTCGCGCTCAACGTGGCGGTGGCGGCCGGGGCGTGCCTGACCCTGCTGCCGCGGTTCGACGCCGGGCACGCCCTGCGGATCATCACCGGCCACCGGGTCACCGTCTTCGAAGGCGTGCCGACCATGTACGTGGCGCTGCTGCACCAGCCCGACCGTGCGGACTACGACACCTCCGCACTGCGGACGTGCATCTCCGGCGGCGCGGCCCTGCCGGTCGAGGTGCTGCGCGGGTTCGAGGAGGCGTTCGGGGTCCCGGTGCTGGAGGGATACGGCCTGTCGGAAACCTCGCCGATCGCCTCGTTCAACCATCCCGGCCGCGAGCGCAAGCCCGGCTCGATCGGCACGCCCATCCGGGACGTGCGGATGCGCGTCGTGGATAGCGAAGACCACGAGGTCCCGCAGGGTGAGGTCGGCGAGATCGTCATCCGCGGGCCGAACGTGATGAAAGGCTACTGGCAGCGCCCCGAGGCCACCGCCGAGGCCGTGAAGGGGGCAGGGGAGACGGGTGGGGGCTGGCTCCACACCGGTGACCTGGCCCGGGTCGACGAGGACGGCTACTTCTACATCGTCGACCGGAAGAAGGACCTGATCATTCGCCGCGGCTACAACGTCTACCCGCGGGAGATCGAGGAGGTGCTCTATGAGCATCCCGCGGTCGCCGCCCCGGCGTCGAGTTCATCGCCAGCCTGGCCGGCAAGCCCGGTAAGGTCGGCCGCCGGCTGTCGATCATGGTCGGTGAGCTCGACCGCGTCGCGCTCGGCAGGTCCGCTATTGAGCCGAAGCGTGGCGACCGGCGGTTCACCGACCCTGTTGGGCTCGAATACACGATCAGGGTGGTGACCGGCGTCATCGGCACGAAGGGCGGCCGGGGTCGGCACACCATTACCGCATCGCCGCTGGACCGCGGCGACCGCTTGCCGAAAGCGCAGCGCTCGGGACACCGGAACCCCCACGCGGGCATGGTCCTTGAAGCCCCTCGGCCCGCGACCGTTGCGGACGGCTTGGCTGTGACCCGAGGATCGGACCCGGTCATCGACGTCGCCAGGCGGGTGCGGGCGGAGCGCCACAACCTCGTCTCCGTCGACCCGCAGTCCCGCGAACCGCCGGAGGGCGCTCCGCGTGCGGCTAAACGAAGGACGTGGTCGACGTCCGCGAACGGCGCCAGTTGCCTCTTGCGCATGACAAACGTCACCGACTCGATGTGCAGGGTTCAGCGCATCCGGTGACGCTGGGCACTCCCAGTCGATGACCTCCGCAGGCAGACTAGGCACCGAGACGTGCATCACCTCGGAGGTAGATCGGTTCTCGGACTTCTCCGCCAGTGTCCAACCCAGCCCTGGGCTTGACCGCAGAGCGCAACTGAAATCGAGGCATCCATGATCCATGTGGGCCGCCGAGATGGGCGTACTGACCGAGCTGGCGATCAGCCACGGCGCCAGCGTGCTGGGCCCGCACGCGGCCGACGCGTGGATGGGTCGGCGCTTTGACTTCTCCACGGTGGAGAACTACGTCAACACCTCGGGCGGGTTCGCTGAGACCATCGAGGTCGCCCACATGTGGCGCCACATCGAAGGCCTTCATACGGCCTTGAAGGCCGCCCTCGCACCGCTCGCCGACGAGGTCCTTGCGCACTTTTCGTATGTCTACACGCAGGGGACCTCGATGTACCTGATACTGCTCGGGCGGGCCGCCGATGACGCCGCTGCCACCGAGCGGCTGGAGAAGATCTGGGCGACCGGCGCGCTGCTGGCCAACCACCGCGAGGTCACCGCGCTGATCCGCAAACACGGCCGGGTCGCTGGCGCCGAGATCGTCGACCGGCTCACCGGCGACCAGATCACCGTTCGCGCCCGCACCGTCGTCAACGCCGCTGGCCCCTGGGTCGACCGGGTGCTAGCGCTGGAGCGGGTGCCGGAACGCCCCACCCTGCGACCCACCAAGGGCGTGCATATCGTCCTTCGCACCGAGGACTTCCCCCTGCGCACAGCCGTATTTCTGCGATCTCCGTCGGACGACCGCGTCGTGTGGCCCACGCCAGCGGGCGACGGGCGCCACGTCTACGTCGGCACCACCGACACCGACTTCACCGGTTCGATTGATGACGTCGTCGGCGACGAGGAGGACTTCGCCTACCTGCTCGAGGCCGCCAACCACACCCTGCCCGATGCCCACGTCGACAGCACCCTCATCGTTGCCTCCTGGGCGGGCCTGCGCCCTCTCATCGCCCCGGCAGCAGGCACCTCCAACTCAGCCGCATCACGCGAGCACACCATCACCACCGGTCCCGACGGGATGATCACCGCCGCCGGCGGCAAGCTCACCACCGCCCGCCTCATGGGCGCTCAGATCGTCGACGCCGTAGCCGAGCAACTGCGTGACCGTGACCACGTGCGCGGGCTGCCCGAGTCCGTCACCGCGAGTGCGGCTATCTCCGGCGGCGACCCCGGCGAGGTATTCCGCGCCCAGCAGGCCGTGGCCGGCGCGCCCGTCCCACCCGAGGTCAGGGGGCGGTGGCTGCGCCGATACGGCGGCAACGCCACCGATCTGGCCCGCGCAGCGACCCGGAACCAGGAGCAGGGCCAGCCCATCGCAGGCTCCGTCATCACCCCCGCCGAGATCGAGCATGCCGTACACCGCGAGATGGCGATGACCGTCTCCGATGTCCTGGTGCGCCGGACGGGATCCTTCTTCTGGTCCGCCGACGGCGACATCACCACGATCGAGCGGGTCTGCGACGTGCTGGACACGGCGCATGCTTACACGCCGGCACAGCGCCATCAGCAACAGACCGACTACATGCGCTGGATCCAGCGCAACCGTGGAATCCGAACCGAATCCTGACCACCAACCTCCGCCGACCCCAGAATCACAGCGTCAGTGGAAGTGTCGCGCTCGAAAAATAGGACTGGTCTGGTGACCGCGCGTCGGTCAGCTGAGCGGCGTGGTGGCGCAGGGCCCTGTCATAAGTTTGGATGGACTGGCGAAAGGCGTCAGGTCAGGCCGGAGCACTGGCCGGTGGCCGGACCGTTGCTGGTGTTGGGCTTGCCGCCATCGGTCGGGGCCGATTTGTCGCCAGAGCACGACAGCGCCCCGCTGACCGAGTTGCCCGCCACCACAGTGCCGCCGGTGTTGCCAGTAGGGCTTGTCGGCCCCCGATGGCGTCTCCTGACACGGTCACCCGGCCGCCGTTACCAGCGATGTGGGCCGGCCCGTTAATGGTCGCCCCGCCCAGCGTCACGTCGCCGACGTTGCCGATGAGGTTGACCACGCCAGTAACGGTGTCGGCGGGGCACGGCGTGCCGCTGGCCCCACCGAGCAGCACCGGCCCAGCCGCGCCGGTCACCGACGCCGGCCCACTGACAGTCGAGCCGCACACCGCCACTCTGGCCGGGCGGCCGGCCGATAGCGGGCCGCCCAGTGTGGAGGCCTGGATGGACACCACCGCCCCTGCCGTTATCGTCAGGGGGCCGGAGATGGTCGCCTGGTCCAGGCAGGTGACCCCCGCCCCAATGGTCAGCGGCCGATTGTGGGTACCGGTGACCTTGGTCGCGGACCCGCCAACGGTGATCGACAGGCTGGCGGTAGCGGTAGCACCGGCGGAGCCGGCGGCCTGCACGGTGAAGTCGAACGTGCCGGCCAGCACCGGAACCGGAGATCACCCCGGCCGGGCTCAGCGACAGCCCCGGCGGCAGCCACCTGTCGGAGAGGGACCAGGTGTACGGCGGAGTGCCGCCGCTGACGGCGAGCATCGGCATGGAGTACCGGGTGCCCAGCATCGCATCCGGCAGGCTGGCCGCGGTCGCCGGTACCGGGCTAGCTACGACAGCTCCGTTACCAGGTTGCTGCCCGTGTCCAGGACACGTGCGTTTCTGGATGCGTCCGCCCCAACCCCATGCGGAAAGACCGGGCCGGTGAACGGCGGGATGACTTTGGCTATGCGCCCCGGCCGTGTTGACTGCTGGCCGGCGCGTTCCAGACCGCTCCCGGCGACACTTTGGAGCTGAACGTGGTACGCGGCACCGGCGACCGGACAACTCATGTGATCTTGGGCGAGAGCG
>Ga0302220_10003373_pt1 | contig 11123 bp, 9 predicted proteins | sample II_Palsa_E1_3_FD_194572 | JGI IMG/M metagenome (GOLD analysis project Ga0302220, IMG submission 194572) | Peat permafrost microbial communities from Stordalen Mire near Abisko, Sweden - II_Palsa_E1_3 | ecosystem: Environmental > Terrestrial > Soil > Palsa > Peat permafrost | place: Sweden... | reverse complement strand
AGGGTGCGCCAAAGGCGGCTGCTTCGGAACCACGTGCGGCCATTCGCAGAAACTAGCTGGAGGGCCGGAAGGGGTCATCCTGAGCCGCTCACCATCTGACTCAGTGCGGCCAACACGCGACACTCGTCGCGCGCGTCTATCGGACGATGGTGCGGCTGCATTACGCAGGGAAGCGGTCGGTTGGATTCAATGAGTCCGCGACACGCCAACAATCCGAAAGGGACCGTTGGCGGGTACTCTCTTTGCGTGTTGAACGTCGGATTAATTTTCTAGATGAGTAAATTTGTCTTTTGATATCACGTCTCGACGGCTGTACTTCCAAACGCCGTTCTCGCGCTTGAGCCAGTCGTCATAGACGCAAATAAAGCCATCAATGGCAACGTCCTTTTTCGTGAAGAACTGCAGGTAGCACTTTTGACGAGCACTTTCGCCATCGACCGAAATAATTTCGTTGGTTGTGAGGTGATACATAGTCCCGAACGCTGCGATGCCCGTAGCGACAAAAGCCTTCAATTGCTCAGCGCCCTTTGGCTTTTCGCCGTCAATCACACCATTGAAGACGCCGTCGGCCGTGAAGCAATTTGCCCATGCTTCAGCGTCGCCTTCGTCCATCGAAAAGTTGTATTTTGCGTTTAACGCCTTGATTTCCTGAATGTCACTAGATGCCATTTTGGTCACCTCTACAAAGATTATTGAGTTCGCTTCCAACCCACAGCCCATATACACATTGATCGCTTGATCGCTGAGGGCGACGAGCTGAATTCCGTGCGCACGGCGGCGCTAACGCGCGCAGGTGCGCTGAGCCTTCGGTCCTGTTGCTGATGCTTCGGCTAACGGCCGGCACTCTGGCCGCCGTCGACGTGCAGGATTTCTCCCGTTACGAACGTCGCCGAATCAAGATACAGGACCGCGTTGGTGATATCGCTCATCTCGCCCATGCGGCCGAGCGGGTGGAGACCATCGAGCATGTCGTGATATTCGGCCGGGTGCATTGGAGTCTTGATGACTCCGGGTGCCACGGCATTCACGCGAATACCCTTCTTTGCGTATTCGATTGCCAGTGATTTCGTGGCGGCGTTCAGACCGCCCTTCGTCAGCGCAGCGAGTACCGAATACACACCGCTGATGGCCTGGTCGGCGACACTCGCGGTCACGCTAACCACGTGGCCGCTCGAATGCTTTTCCATTTCGGCGATGGCGAGCTGCGTGATGTGATAAAAGCCCGACATGTTCACATTCACCACGGCGGCATAGTCTTCCCGGGTGTTTTCCGTGAAGGGCTTGCCGATGTAAATGCCGGCGTTATTAACCAGTGTGTCGATGCGGCCGAACTTCGCGACACCTTCGGAAATTACGCGTTGGGCGGTTTCGGGATCGCCGATATCGCCGGCAATCGTCAGGATGTTCGGATCTTCCGATGGCTTGATCGAACGCGAGGTTGCGACGATGCGGTAGTCGAGTTTGCGAAACGCCTTGACGATGTCAGCGCCAATGCCTTGCGATGCGCCGGTAACGACGACGACCTTCTGTGATGCGCTCATGCTTTACTCCAGGAAAACGTAGATGTTGTGGCTTGATGCCGGTTGAGCCGAGGGCTCTGTTTATGGCCTCATCCTTGCCTGAATCGCATGGTGATTCATTTTTTCGGAGAGCGGTAGAATGGCGGGATGACTTTCAGTTATTCTCTCTGCAAATGAATGACAAGCTATCGACCCTGCGGTTGTTCGTACGGGTCGCCCACACATCGAGTTTCACCAAAGCCGGCCGGGAATTGGGCCTAAGCCAACCGTCGGCGTCGCGGCGTATTTCGGAGCTGGAGGAGGACGTCGGGGCTGCGCTATTCATCAGAAGCACGCGAGCCGTCACGTTGACGGAAGCGGGTAGCGATTACCTTGCGCGCGTTGAGGCGATTCTCTCCGCGCTAAACGAAGCAGACCAGGCCGCGCGAGGCACCACGGAACTGCGAGGCCATTTACGCGTTGCCCTGTCGACCAGCTTCGGGGTCCGCGAGGTTATCCCGCGGATCGGGCGGTTCATGAGCGCGCATCCGGCGCTGCACGTCGACTTGCGAATGGCCGACGACCGGCAGGATCTGATCGTCGAAGGCGTAGATGTGGCATTCCGCTTCGGAACGTTGAAGGATTCGAATGCGACTGCAACGATGCTCGGGCGTTGCCCGCGGATACTGGTTGCCTCACCTGACTATCTGGCCAGGGCGGGAATGCCGCTCCAGCCGGAGGATCTGGCCGACCATAGTTTCATCATGGGGCCGCCGGGTGCCGGCGTGCGAGGATGGACCTTTGAGAAGGGCGGCCGCCGGGGCACGGCCCGTGGAGCAGGGCGTCTGACTATCTCCCTGAACGAAGGGACCACCACGGCGGCCGTTGCTGGCCTAGGGATTCTGGCAACTGGATTGTGGGGGTGCCGTGTCGAACTGTCCGATGGCCGGCTCATCCCGTTGTTGCAGGACTGGACGGTCGAGCCGATGGAAATGCACGCCGTTTATCCGGCCGGCCGGGCCGCCCAGCCAGCTGCCCGCGCATTGGCTGCGTATCTTGCTACCGAACTGAAACCGATTTCGGTCTAGCGGCGAGTTGTTGTCTGGCTGCTCACGTCGCCACCGTCAGCAATCTGACACTCTGCATACGTATGCATAGCTCGATCTGCTCGATGTCACAAAATGTCAGTCGGGTTCGCCGGGCGGAGTATTGGGATGCGCTTTGACGCTGTCCTTGAACTGTTTGACCATTTTCAGCATGGGTCCAAGCACCCAAGTGTTACGCACCAGAATGTCGGTCTCTTCTTTCGGGTCCTGAATCAGGTGGAAGAGGTAAGGCGATTCCAGCTTGTTCGCGCCGGCATTGACATAAGGCTCCCAGACAAAGTGCAGTTTCCAGTCGCGCCACTTTACCGCGCGCAATTCATCCTTGATGTAGAAGAGGAAACCGTCACGATTCGATACTGGCTTCTTTCCCGTAAGAAAATCGAGCTGGCTGACGCCGTCTATCGGCCGGTCTTCCGGTAGCGTGCCGCTAATCACCTCTGCAATGGTCGGCAGCAAGTCGACTACGTGCACGATCTGATTGTTGACATCGACCGGAATTTTGCCGGGCCAACGCGCGATGAACGGCACGCGCAGGCTGCCTTCCATCGCAGTGTGATATGTACCCGTCCACGGCCCAGCCGTGCCGCGATAAGGCGCGCGAAATTCCGGACCATTGTCGCTGCAGAAGATGAACAATGTGTCGTCGGCAAGCCCAAGCATATCGACCTGATCGATAATCTGGCCAACTCGGAAGTCCATCTCGGCAAGCGAGTCAGCGAATTCGCCCATGCCTGTTACGCCATCGAAGTCCTTGTGCGGCAGCGTCGGAAAATGAAGGTGGACCAGCGGCAGATAAAGAAAGAAGGGCTTTGAAGCCCGCGCGTTTCGCTGAATGAATTCCTTCGACTTTTCGACCAGTTCTTCGTCGATCGTTCGCCGGGTGTCGAGGTCGTACACCTTCACGTTCATCGACGGCTCGCCTTTCTTGCCCGCCATGATGTAAGGGATGTCTGCGACGCTCGGGTCGAAGCCGATCGAGGTGGTGAACTGGGTCTCGTCGGTGGTGCGCGGAATCCCGTACCACTCGTCGAAACCGCGGTCGGAAGGGAAGCGGCCGTGCACGTCGCCCAGATGCCACTTGCCGAAATGCGCAGTGGCGTAGCCTGCTTGAGATGCCATTTCGGCGAGCGTCCACTCGGTGCGCTTCAGACCTTGTGGCAGACCCGGTGGAACCGATTGAAAGGCACCGGTACGAATCGGATGCCGCCCGGTCATCAGCGCACTGCGCGTCGGGACACAGTCACTTTCAACGTTGTAGTTGAGAAGGCGCATACCGCTTTGCGCCAATGCGTCGATGCGTGGCGTCGCTGCACCGCGGATCAGCTTACCGCCGCCATAGCAGCCCAGTTCGCCCCAACCCAGGTTGTCTGCAACGATGAGAACAATGTTCGGTTTGGTGTTCATGATTCTGTCTACAGGATGGATACCGAGGTTATTCAGTGGGTTTGTCATCGCCAAATTTGCCAATACAAATCAGTAAGCCGATGACGCTGATGACTGCCGCCGTCGTCACGTATGCCGCTGGCACGAGTTTGCTGTGGGTCGCGCTCATACCCCACGTCAGCACGAGCGGAGCAAAGCCTCCAAAGATCGCGACCGCGAGGTTATGCGTGAGGGCGAGGCCGGTAGTACGCACACGGCTTGGAAAGAGTTCGCTGAGAACGGCGGGCATCGGTCCTTGATATCCGCTGACAATCAGACCAAGGATCGCGCAGATCGCAACGAATGCGAAGGGGGACGGTCTCGCGATCAGCCAAGCGAATAGCGGCAATACAACGAGGCCCAACGTAGCCGCCGCAAACAGCAAGACACGCTTGCGGCCGCCCCTGTCGGCGATCGCACCGGCAATTGGGCAGGCAATCATCTGGATCCCGCCCATCAGAAGCGTCCCCGCGAACGCCAGCGACGGATCGAGCTGGAGTTGCTTGATCGCGAATGTCGGCATGTACAGAATAATCACGTACGACGACGCAGTTACGAGTACGTAAATGCAGATAGCGAGTACGAGCCGCATCTTGTTGTCGCTGAAGGTTTCGCGTATCGGACTACCTGCGTGGGCATCGCGGATGAAAACCGGTGTCTCGTCGACATGTCGACGAATGAAATAGGCGACCGGAATAATCAACAGGCCAAAAATGAACGGGATACGCCAACCCCAGCTCAGGAGTTGTTCGGGCGTGAGGTAGCGAGTCAGTAGCGTACCGAAGAGCGAAGCGATGACTGCGGTGCCCCCTTGCGCGGCCATCTGGAAACTCGCGTAAAACCCGCGCCGACTGCGCGGCGAATGCTCGACCAGAAAACTGGTCGACGCGCCGAACTCGCCGCCGGCGGAAATACCCTGGATGAGTCTCCCTGCCACGACAATGGCCGGAGCAGCCAGGCCGATGGATGCATATGACGGCGTGGCTGCGATCATCAGCGTACCAATTGCCATCAGCGCGATGCTAAGCGTGAGGCCTTTTTTTCGGCCGACGCGGTCCGAGTACGAGCCGAGCAGGAGCGCGCCGAGCGGCCGCATCAGATAGGAGCCGCCGAACGTGCCCATCGCCAGAAGCAGTGACGTGAGCTCGCTTGCAGTGGGGAAAAACAGTTTCGCTATAACGACCGCAAAGAATCCGTAGACCACCAGGTCGAACCACTCTAGCGCGGTGCCGACCGTCGCTGCTACGACGACTCGACGCAGGCGCCGCCGTTGGTCAAGCGCAGCGATGGTCGCTCGATTTGCTGCGTTCGTCATGTCCATATACATTTCCGCCTGCGTGTGCCAGTGGAAGAAGTATTGACGGCGAAAATTAGCAGAACAAGTATACTTGCTTCGTATTCAATAACCATTGGTTATCGTGAACCTGGACGATCTGACGTACTTTCTGGCTGTGGCGGAGACTGGCCTGCTGCATCGCGCCGCAGCCCAGGTGGGCATCAGCCAGCCCGCACTGACGAAGGCTGTCCGTCGGCTGGAGTCGCAGCTCGGCGTGTCTCTATTCGAGCGTTCACCCAGAGGCATGCAGCTCACGCGATATGGCATCGAGTTTCAGCGACACGCCCTGACACTGCGTGCCGCGTACGAAGATACGTTGGGCCAGATCGCGGAGCTGTATTCGGGCGAGCTGGCAAAAGTCAGAATCGGCGCAACCCCGGCAACTGAGCCGCTGGTAGGCCGAGCGTTTCTGTCCTTGCTAAAGAAGCGTCCAGCGCTGCGTCTGGACCTGACTGTGCAGTTGTCCGACACGCTGATTCGAGCGCTGTTGGAGGGCGATATCGACGTGGCGGTGTCGCCGATGCCTGTCGACATGCCGGAAGATTTGCGTGCTGTCCGCCTGCTGAATGAAACCACCTCGGTCGTATGCAGGAAAGATCACCCATTGAGTGCATCGAAAACAGCAGCGACGCCGCAGGACTTGGGCCGCTACCCATGGATTTTGCCGAGTCCAAGCGTCTCGGTCCGGCAACAGATTGACGCGTACTTCCTGAAACACCGCGTCGACGGCCCACGAGTTCAGGTCCAAAGCAACTACAGTTCGCCCATGGGGGTGTTCTACCTGATCGCGAACACCGAAATGCTAGGTATTTGCAGCACACAGCATTGGCCGATCGCGAAACAACTGGGGCTTCAGGTACTATCGGCCACCCGTGCAAATTGGCCGCGTGAGATTGCGTGCCTGGTGAGACAAAACGGGACGCTGTCTCCACTGACGGCCACCTTCGTGGAGCAACTGGTAGAAGAAGCGGCGCGACCAGGAACATCTTGATCGCCTCGCTGTGGGCGAGACAGGCCCTGGAAACTTGACGTGAATTTCAGCCATCGTTGCCAGCGATTTCGACGTGGACGAAGGCGTCAGCACATTGAAAGTGGCGCGTGCCACTTCTCCCGTCGAGCCTGTCCCGGATACGCGTCGATAGAGACCGACCAGATACACGTCCGTTCGTTTCGACAGGACTAGACGGCAGCGAGCGGTATTGATCTGTCGGCAACAGCTTCCATTGCGGACGTTCGGTAGCTCGCCTCCGAGTCAGTACCTGGCGTTCGGGGGAGTAACTCCTCTTACAAGAGCCGAGATATGACGACGGCTCGCGGTGACGATGTAGTCAGCGCAAGCCGTACGTGGCGGGACGCTAACGGTGGTAGTAGTGCCTTCAGGTTATTGACAAGCCGACGGTTTCGCCTAGACTCAAAATTAACATTAGATGTTAGTTCATAAACATTAAAAAAATAACGCGCGGAGAACGGTTATTTCTGTACCAGCGTTAGCCTATCCGTATGGATCGACGCACAAAACGGCAATAACTCGTGAAAGGGGGCAACGTGGATATTCCGCAGCCTGTTGCAAAAGGCCTCAAGATCCGCATGGAACTTCCGTTCTCAGAGTTTGGCGAAGACCGCCGACGTCGTTTCGTTAGTGACCTCGCGACTATCACTGGTTGTCCAACGGATCAGATTACCAACATTAGGTTTAGTCCCGGCTGCGTGATTTTCGTGGGGGATCTGGATGCTGCTGCAGTTGAGCGGCTTCTAGACCTGTACAAAGGACGAGCTAACGCCGACGACTCTCAGGAACTGCGAGCGCTAAATGCTTTTCTCGAAGAGTATTCTGTGTCGAAGGTTACCGACGACTTTGAGATTCGCGTTCAGATCCGGACATCAAAGAAATCCGGTGATGCAAAGCCGGTAGCAGTGCTAGTGCATGGATGGAACGGGGACAGCGCGACGTTCGGGGCGATGCCAGAGTACCTGAGAGCGTCGGTGGACTGCGACGTGAAGGTGTACCCGTTTTCCTCCTCCTGGTGGAAGCACTCACCATCGATTCTGTTTGTTGCTAGAAATCTAGATAACTGGATCCGCAACAATGCTGCAGGCTGCGAACTGGCATTCGTTGCTCACAGTTTGGGCGGCCTGGTCGTCCGACGCCTGATGATCATGCAGGATGAAGTCACCGCTGGCTTCGAGCGGCAAGTCCGGAACATCACATTCATCGCATCACCTCACAACGGCGCTACGCTGGCATCAATTGGCCGGCACGTCCCGGTCTTGAAATCGGCGCAGCTCGATGAGTTGTCGCCAGGGTCGTCTGTATTGTTCGACCTGAACGCTCAATGGGACAAATGGCTGCAACGCAATGTGTCGGGGCGGTGTACGGTCAGAAACATATTTGGTACGGCGGACAAGGTTGTCTCGAACAATGAAGGGCGAGGGCTTGATCCTGAGGCTGTTCCCATTCTTGGCGCGGGCCACATAGACATCGTGAAACCGGCCAAAGAGGACGATGAGGTGGTGCTGACTGTTGCGCGATTTCTTCGTGAGGCCGGCTTTCCGTCGGCCGCTCATGTCGAACGTTGAACGCTTCTGCTTTCTGGCAGGGCGAAGGTCAGCTCAGGGTCCACCACTGCCTGATGACTTAATCGATAGCCGACCTTCGTCAGCGGCCGATACAGTCTGATTTCATTTATGAATAGAACTTAACAATGCTTTAAGTTCAGCACCGATCCAGGCGGAAAAAACTAGGTAAAGTACGTCCACAAAAACCACCTATAAAAACAAATGGAGACGTCATGGATCGAAGGAAATTCGTAGCTGGCTTGTCATCTGTAGGAATCGGCATGCCTGTATGGGCGGCCACCACGGACAAAACGGACGCATCTACAGCAGCCAGCGCCACGTCGGCGTCAGCACCCGCAGGCAAGTCACCCACCTCGGCGGCACCGACCCACGTAACCGCGGACGTTGCCGATTTCGTTGTGCGCACCACGTGGGATGGCTTGCCTCCCGATCTGATCGAACTCGGCAAGAAGTCGATCCTCGATAGCCTGGGCCTCGCGCTCGCCGGAAGACGCGCGGATACCGGCTCAATAGTCCTGCGCTACCTGAAGGAGCTGGGCCTCGGACACAACGCGCCGGATGTCAAGGCGGCCAGCGTACTGGGCACCAGCGTGCGCGTGCCGCCACGCTTTGCCGCGTTCGCCAACGGTGTCGCAATCCATGCCGACGACTTCGACGATACACAGCTCGCGATGAACCCGACGCGCGTCTATGGGCTGTTGACTCACCCGAGCGTCACGGCGCTACCCGCAGCGCTCGCGTCTGCGGAGGTGGGGCACCGGTCGGGTCGCGATTTCATGCTTGCGTACCATCTCGGCGTCGAAATCGAAACCAAGATTGCCGAAGCGATAGCGCCGCGTCACTACGAGGATGGTTTTCACACGACTGGAACGTGCGGCGTGTTCGGATCGGCGATCGCCTGCGCAAAGCTGCGCGGCTTCGACAGCCACCAGATTTGCCGGACACTGGGAGTGGCTGCCGCACAGTCCAGCGGCCTGCGCGAGAACTTTGGCACGATGACAAAGCCATTTCAGGCGGGGCACGCGGCTGAAGGCGGTGTGGTCGCCAGCGACCTCGTGGCACTGGGCTGGACCGCGGCCGAAAACATCCTGGAAGCGAAGCGCGGCTTCTTCGAGGCAGAGGGCGGCGGGTTCGACCCTGCCGTCATGGAACGCTTGGGCCAACCCTGGACGATGGTCACGCCGGGCGTCTCGATCAAGCCATTTCCGTCCGGCTCCTTGACCCACCCCGGGATGACGTTGCTGCAGCAGCTTATCCGCACTCAGCACGTGCGAGCCGAGGGTGTTGTGCAAGTGCGTGTGGGTGCAAGCCGCCAAATGCTCAATACGCTGATCCACCACCAGCCGAAAACCGGTCTCGAGGCGAAGTTCAGTATGGAGTTCTGCGTCGCCATCCTGCTGATCACCGATGGCAAGGCATCGCTGAATGACTTCCAGGATGATGTCGTGCGGCGCCCCGATGTCCAGGCCATGATAAGCCGCGTGGACTTCTACGATAACCCGGCGGCGGATGCGGCCGGCCTCGACAAGATGCGTACCATCATCGACATTCGCCTCAAGGATGGGCGAACCATTTCCGGACAGGCCGATTACGGCAAGGGGAGTCCACAGGACCCGGTTACCTTCGACGACGTCGTGGAGAAATTCCAGGGATGCGCAGACTATGCGCATTTTCCGAGCAAGACTGCCGCGCAGGTCGTGGCGTCCGTGCGCGATCTTGAGGGGTTGGAAGATGTCGGCGTATTGATCAGGCTGTTGCGCCGCACTTAGGCCACATCCCACAGCGTGTCGCTAGGGCGACACGCATCGTCCTTAGTTGGACGGAACGACAACGACAGTATTACCGTTGGGCGAAACGACACGTCCGCCATTGGCACCATTGGTGCCTCGCGCTCCTGTGTTGCCCGTATTGCCTGTGTTACCCGTATTGCCCTGCGCGCCGGTGGCACCCGTATCGCCTGTGTACCCAGTGGCGCCAGTCGCGCCCGTGTAGCCGGTCGCACCCGTTGCACCCTTGCTCCCGTTTACACCGGAATACCCCATATCACCTTGAGGTCCCTGATTACCCGTCATGCCCGGAGGGCCCGCGGGGCCGGTGCACGCGCCTAGCACGACTACGGTCAGTGCGGCGACAAACAATGTTGAGTATTTCATGTCATTCCTTGATTCGACCTACGTGAATCACTCACGGTATCGTGAGCAATTTGCAAATTTGATGTGCTGGTGAGCAGAGCTGATCGGCTGTAGCGGCTAAGGGCTAGGCGATCATGGGTTTGCCGGGGGAACAGATTGGACAGATGGGGAGTGCGGCTTGGCACATCCTCATATAGGGGACAGGCGAGAACCGTGCCCGGCACGGTGTACTACATAAACACGACCTGGGCGCGACGCCAGAGCAGGGGCGCGGGAGAGAATCGGTAATTTCTTTTATAAAGTAGGTAACTAAGGGCGGGGTACACCGCCGCGCGCCACGCCCTGGAACTGTTGCGTCACATATTGGCGAAACCACGCATGCCCAGGATCGGTCTGGTAGCGTTCATGCCAGTAAAGGCCGATTTGTATGGGCGTGACGTCCAGCGGCATGGGCCGCGTCACCACGCCATGGCTAGCCATCTGCCGTGCCACGCTCTGCGGCATGTTGGCAATCAGGTCGGACCTCGCCACGACGAACGGCGCCGCCAGATAGCTCGACAGCGTCATGCTGACCTTGCGCGTTTTGCCCAACTGTTCGACGCGCCGGTCCAGCAGTTCCCCGGCATTGCGCGTATGCGCCGCCAGGTCGATATGCCCGTACTTCAGCCACGCGGCAAGATCCCATTCCCGCTCCAGACACGGATGACCGGCGCGCACGATGCACACCATCGCTTCCTCGAACAGCGGCCGGGCACGCAGGGTGTCGGACGGGTCGGGATAGTAACCGGCAACGAATTCCACATGGTTCGATTCAAGCATCGCCAGCCCATGATGCAGCCGTGCCGGCGGTATCGAGATCGACACATTGGGCGCATCCACGGCGAGCGTCGCGGCGAGCGCGGGCAGCAGTGCAAACTGCACGTAATCGGTGGCATACAGCGTGAATGCCCGGTGTGACGACATCGGGTCGAATCCCAGGCGGTCCAAGGTCACATCGAGCCATTGCTCGACCAGCGGCTGGAACTGATGTCCGAGCGCGATCGCCCGCTCT
>Ga0302220_10003371_pt1 | contig 11125 bp, 10 predicted proteins | sample II_Palsa_E1_3_FD_194572 | JGI IMG/M metagenome (GOLD analysis project Ga0302220, IMG submission 194572) | Peat permafrost microbial communities from Stordalen Mire near Abisko, Sweden - II_Palsa_E1_3 | ecosystem: Environmental > Terrestrial > Soil > Palsa > Peat permafrost | place: Sweden... | reverse complement strand
AAGACCTCGGCGGTTTCTATCTGGACGTGCTGAAGGATCGGCTCTACACCATGAAGCCCGATTCGCGCGAACGCCGCGCGGCGCAGACGGTGCTGCATCACATCGCGCATGGTTTGCTGCGACTGGTGGCGCCGTATCTGTCGTTCACGGCGGAAGAGGCTTACAAGGTGCTGCAACCCGGGCGTGACACCATTTTCACCGAGGTGTATCACAGCTATCCGCAAGTGCCTGACGCCGGCGAACTGCTTGACAAGTGGACGCTGATCCGCTCGGCACGCAGCGACGTCACCAAAGCGCTGGAAGAAGCGCGCACGGCTAATCTGATCGGTTCGTCGCTGCAGGCTGAAGTGGATGTCCGGGCAAGCGGCGCGCGGTATAACGCGTTGACCAGTCTCGGCGATGACCTCAGCTTCGTGCTGATCACATCGGCGGCGCGGGTGGTGAAGGTAGCGAGCGAAGCGGAAGAAGGCGTCGACGTGATCGCATCGACGTATCTGAAATGCGAACGCTGCTGGCACTATTGCGACGACGTGGGAGCATCGGCGGAACATCCTGGATTGTGCGGCCGCTGCATCACCAATCTCTTCGGCAACGGCGAAACGCGGAGCGCAGCATAATGGCAAGAACGATGTCGAAACAAAGCAGTGGTTCACTCGCACCGTGGCTGGGCGTGGCGTTGATTGTGATTCTGTTCGACCAGTTGTCGAAGATCGCCGTCGCTCGCGTGTTCACCTATGGCGAACCGCACGCGCTCACGCCGTTTTTCAACCTGTTCCTGATCTACAACCGCGGCGCGGCGTTCAGCTTTCTCGCCACCGCCGGCGGCTGGCAGCGTTGGGGTTTCACGGCGCTTGGCGTGGTCGCGGCTATCGTGATTTGCTACTTGCTGAAACGCCATGGCACGCAACGGTTGTTCTGCACGGCGCTGGCGCTAATCATGGGCGGCGCGATCGGCAATGTGATCGACCGGATTGCCTATGGTCACGTGATCGACTTTTTGGACTTCCACGTCAACACGTGGCACTGGCCGGCGTTTAACCTCGCCGACAGCGCGATCACCATTGGCGCCGTGCTGCTGGTGTTCGATGAATTGCGACGCGTGCGCGGGGCAAAGTAGACAGCGTTATTCGGCATGTAAGCCGTGATGAGTACGGAGGCCAAGTTTGGACAACGCAGAACTCGCAGGAAAGCATCTCGTACTTGGGCTGTCAGGCGGTATCGCGTGCTACAAGATCGCCGAACTCACGCGTCTGCTGGTGAAAGCCGGCGCGACCGTGCAGATCGTGATGACCGACGCCGCCACGCAATTCATCACGCCCGTCACCATGCAGGCGCTGTCCGGCCGTCCCGTGTACACGTCGCAATGGGACGCGCGGATTGCGAACAACATGGCGCATATCGATTTGTCGCGTGAAGCCGATGCGATCGTGATTGCGCCCGCCTCCACCGACTTCATCGCCAAGCTCGCGCATGGCAATTGCGACGACCTGCTCTCCACGCTCTGCGTGGCGCGCGATTGTCCGCTGCTTGTCGTGCCCGCGATGAACCGCCAGATGTGGCAGAACCCGGCGACGCAACGCAACGTCTCGCAACTGCGTACCGATGGCGTCCAAGTGCTCGGCCCCGACTCCGGCGCGCAAGCGTGCGGCGAAGTGGGCGATGGCCGGATGCTGGAACCATCGGCAACATTCGAAGCCATCTGCGCGTTCTTCCAGCCGAAGATCCTGCAAGGGCATCGCGTGTTGATTACGGCCGGTCCGACCTTCGAGCCACTCGATCCCGTTCGCGGCATCACCAACCGCTCCTCCGGCAAAATGGGTTTCGCGCTCGCACGCGCGGCGGCGCAGGCTGGCGCCGACGTGCATCTCGTGGCTGGGCCAGTTTCGCTCGAAACGCCTTGGGGTGTGGTTCGCGAAGATGTTCAGAGCGCGCAGCAAATGTACGACGCGGTGTTGCACGCCACGCCGGACGCGGACATCTTTATTGCAGTAGCGGCGGTCGCGGATTGGCGCGTTGACCACTTGAGCGAGCACAAGATCAAGAAGACCGCCAATCAGCCAATGCCCACCTTCACGTTCGTCGAAAACCCGGACATCCTCGCGACGGTCGCGCGGTTGCCTAACCCGCCGTATTGCGTTGGTTTCGCGGCGGAAAGCGGGGACCTCGAAGTGCATGGCGAGGAGAAACGCGCGCGCAAGAACGTGCCGCTGTTGATCGGCAATCTCGGGCCGCTGACCTTCGGCCTCGACGACAACGAAGTCGTACTGTTCGAGGCATCGGGGATCACGCGCTTGCCGCGTGCCGATAAAAAACTGCTCGCGAAGTTGCTGATTGGCGAGATTGCGAATCGGGCGCCGCGCGGCGGTTCGCTGCTGTCTTAGGCCATTGTCCGAACCATGACGACGAAACTCTCCGTACTCGATCAAACGCCGGTCATTCACGGCCATAGCACCGCCGACGCAATCGCGGCCACGCTGGATCTTGCGCGCCTGGCCGATGACCTCGGCTATACACGGTACTGGTGCGCCGAACATCACGGTTTGCGCGGGGTATCGAATCCATGTCCTGAGGTAATGCTCGCGCGGATTGGCAGCATCACTCAGCAAATCCGGATCGGCTCGGGCGGCGTCATGCTGCCCTACTACAGCTCGTTCAAGGTCGCCGAGCAGTTCCTGATGCTCGAAGCGCTGTTCCCGAATCGCGTCGATCTGGGCGTTGGCCGTGCACCCGGCGGCGACATGCGTACCGCCCAAGCAGTGGCTGCAGGCGACTACAATCGCGGCGACATTTTTCCGCAGCAAGTAGGCGAGCTTGTTGGCCTGTTTGACGGCACGCTGCCAGAGGATCACCTCGCACATGGCGTGTTGTTGCAGCCGGAAATTGCTACGCGTCCCGAGTTGTGGATGCTAGGTTCCAGCGACTTCGGCGGCCTGCTCGCGGCGCAGCTCGGCATTCGTTTCGCGTTCGCGCATTTTATTAACGCGCAGTATGGTCACAAGGTGGCGCAGGCGTATCGCGAGCGGTTTGTATCGCGGAATGGCTCTAAACCTTATCTGGCCGCGGCCGTGTTCGTGATTTGCGCCGATACCGAAACGCAAGCCGCCGCACTGGAACGCGCGGTTGATCTACGCCGCGTCCAGATGGCGTACGGGCTGAATATGCCGATCCCATCGATTGCGCAAGGTGCTGGGCAAGCATTCGGTGAACGCGAGCTCAACGTGATCGCGCGAGAAAAAAATCGCAGCATTATTGGCACGCCGGAACGCGTGACCGAACAATTGCACGAACTCCAACAACGTTTTGACGCCGACGAGCTGATCGTGCTGACCGTTGCTGGAAGTTACCCGGCGCGCATGCGCTCGTATGAACTGCTGGCCGAAGCGTTCGAACTCAACAAACAGACCCCATGAAACTCGACATCAAGATCCTCGATGCGCGCATGCGCGACTATCTGCCTGCCTACGCCACGCCCGGCAGCGCGGGACTCGACCTGCGCGCGTGCCTGGACGAAGCCATTACGCTCGAACCCGGCCAGACGGTGCTGGTGCCCACAGGTCTCGCGATTCATATCGAAGATCCGGGTTACGCGGCGGTGATTCTTCCGCGTTCGGGTCTGGGCCATAAGCATGGCGTGGTGCTGGGGAATCTGGTCGGGCTGATCGACTCGGATTATCAAGGCCAGTTGATGATCTCGACGTGGAATCGTGGCGCGACTGCGTTCACGCTGAATCCGCTTGAACGCCTCGCGCAAATGGTGATCGTGCCGGTGGTGCAGGCAACGTTCAATATTGTCGATGACTTCGACCAGAGCGAGCGCGGTGCCGGCGGTTTCGGCAGCACGGGCAAGCATTGAGCTTTTGGGCCAGATATAAGCGTTAGGCGCGGCACGCCGCTGTGTACGTTCGAATTACCTGCCGCACGCGATCTTGCGCTAGCGCGAGCGGCTCGTTCTTCAGTTGACCGCGGCGCACCGCCCAATACTGCTCGGGCAAGAACTGGCTGAGCAAATTTTCTGGAATCTTCAGCGTGCTCAGGTTACCGAGCAGCTTTTGCGCCGCCGCGTTGATCTCCGGATCTGCCCAGTAGTAACGCACGCGATCGCTGTAACTGTAGGTCCGCAAAATCCGTTGCTGCCCGGCATCGCCGTGATAATACTTCTCCCAGTAGCCAGGTCTGTCCAGCATCACACGCTCGACTACCGCGCGCAGATTAGATCGTTTGTTCTCGTCGACCAACTGCGTTTCGATATCCGCCAATGCATATAAAGCCTCGCGCAATGCGAACGTCACACCCGGGCCCACCTTGAGAATGCGAAAGCCGTCGCGCACTAAAGCGCTTAGCGCTTCGGGCGTTTGGTAGTCGGTGGAATGTGCTTCAAAGACCATCCCCGGCAGATCATCCAGTGCACTCTTTAACGATTCGGCGCGCGCCGGCACATAGTCGATCACCTTCGTATGATCGAACTCCACACCGGGTTGCACAACGAGCGCAATCACACGCGGCCATGTGTCCTGTACGCCATGCTCTTGCCACGCTTGTCTGTGGACCAGAGCCGTTTCAATCGCCGCTTCACGTGATGTCGGCTCAACGATATCCAGCTCTTCCGCAGCGCCGCCGGGCACGGGTACTTCGGTGCCGATCACGTACACAGGACTCACGCTCAGACCTGCCCGCTTCACAGCCGCTTCAGCGACTGCGCATAAGCGCGCGGCCCTTGCAGCAACCACCGCATCCGATAAACGCTCAGGATCATCAGCGCACGACATGCTGGTATCGAGGTGAATCTTCGTGAATCCCGCCGATGCATACGCGTCAATCAACGCATCGGCGCGTTGCATGGCGTCTTCAGCGGGAAGATGGCGCCACGCGTTCGGCCCAAGGTGATCACCGCCGAGAATCAAGTGTTCATGCGGGAAGCCGACATGCTCGGCAATCGAACGAACGAAGTCCACAAAATCAGCCGGCTTCATGCCGGTATAACCGCCGTACTGATCGACCTGATTCGATGTCGATTCGATCAGCAACGGCGTCTCGTCTTCCAGCGCCTGCCGCATGGCCGCTTCGAGCACCCACGGGTGTGCGGAACAAATCGAATAGATACCGGCAAGCCACGCCGACGCCGGATGTGCATTGCTCAAACGGGAGACGATCGAGTTCATGGCTTCACTCCGTGGCTGATTGCAGGAAGGTATCGAGTTCGGCGAACGTCGCCGTGCCTTCCATCGGACCTTTGACACCGACTGCGCGCGCGCCGCTTGCGCACGCGTATTTCAACGCGGCGTCTACGTCCATACCTTGCGCGCGGCAGCTAATGTAGGCCGCACCGAAGCAATCCCCGGCACCGGTCGGATCGAGTTCTTGCACCTTGAATGCCGGCCGATGCGTCTCGCCGTTGGCATCGAAGTAACTGCAACCCTCAGCGCCACGCTTCACGATCACTTCTTTCACGCCGCGCTTGAGCAATTCATCGACCGCGCCGCGCTCCGACGTCGCACTCGCCAGCAACGTCACCTCGTGACCGCTCGGCAGGAAGACATCGGTGTAGTCGAGGATGAAGTCCAGTGCGTCGCGCATCTCTGGAATTCGCAGCATTTCCTTGCGGATGTTCGGATCGAAACTCACCGTCCCGCCGTTCGTCTTCACCGTTTCGATAGCCTGTTTCATCGCCTCGATGATCCTGAACGAGAACAGCGAGGATCCCATCACGTGGAAATTGCCGCACTTCGCCAGCAAGTCATCACGCAAATTCGCCACCGACAACTGCGCCGACGCGCTGTTCGTAATGTTGTAGATAAAATCACGATCGCCATCCTCGCGATACGTCACGAACGCACTGCCGGTTGTCGCATCTTTAAGCACCGCGATGCCCGACACATCCACGCCGTCGCCGCGCAAGCGTTCGACATTGAGCACGCCGAAATCGTCATCACCCACGCAGCCGATCATTGCGCACGGGCTACCGAGCTTCGCGACCTGATCGATGAAAATGGCCGGCGCGCCGCTCGCGAACGGGCCAATGAGCGTGCCCGGCTCACGAAAGCTCTGGCCTACGCGCGTCGCCATGATTTCGACCAGGATCTCGCCCATCGCAACAATGGTGCCGGGCTTCTTGGAGGGAACACCGTTTGAATTAGGCATGACGTTTCTTCGTTTGAACATCGATACACACCGCGACCAGGATCACGATGCCTTTCACGATGAGTTGATAGAAATACGGAACGCTGAGCAGGTTCATCCCGTTGTTGATGACGCCGATAATCAGCGCGCCGATCAGCGTCCCAAGGACCGTTCCGTAACCGCCCGAGAGACTTGTTCCGCCGAGCACGGCGGCAGCGATGGCGTCCAGTTCATAGCCGATCCCGGCGTTCGGTTGCGCCGAATAAAGCCGCGACGTCATCAGAACGCCGCCAATACTTGCGAGCAAGCCCGAGATCATGAAGATCATGATTCGCAGCCTGTTTACATCGATACCCGAATACAGCGCCGCCTCGCGATTTCCGCCCGCGAGATACGCCTTTCGTCCGAATACGGTACGCGAGAGTACGAAGTGATTCAACAGCAGCAGGACCGCGAGAATCCAGATCGGCAGTGGAATGCCCAACACGAGGCCGTTGCCAAGGAAAGCGAAGCGGTCGTCGTCGATGGAAATGGGCACGCCGTTCGACGTCAGGTAGGCCAAGCCCCGGAAAACGCCCATGGTGGCGACCGTGACAATAAACGATGGAATTGTCAGCAACGCGGACAGCGAGCCGTTCACGGCCCCAAGAACAAGCCCGGTGACCATGGCGGCGAGCACGGCCGCGAGTGGCGACGCGCCATGCTCCAACGCGAACGCACAAACGGTGCCGACCAGTGCCATGGTCGCGCCGACCGACAGATCGATATCGCCGAGCAGAAGCACGTACGTCATGCCGAAACCCAGTATCGCGATGATGGAAACCTGCATCACCACGTTCACGAGGTTGTTCACCGACATGAAGTTGGGCGACAACGCCCAGAAAAACCCGCACAACACGATCAGCCCCACGACGATCCCGCCGTAATGCCTGAGCGCCCGTTGTAGCGCGCCGCTTGCGTGCGAGCGGCGCGTGGATGCGGCGCCACTGAGTTGAGTCGGGTTCATGCTGTCTTGGCTCCCGTTGCGTACGACATCACTTCTTCCTGCGTAGGACCGTGCGCACTGAATTCATGGACGACGCGCTTCTCGCGCATCACGACAAGGCGATCGCTCATGGCGAGCGCTTCCGGCAATTCCGACGAGACAAGAATGATCGCGGTCCCCGTCGACGCCAGCTCCCGGATCACGCGATAGATCTCGAACTTCGCGCCGACGTCGACGCCGCGCGTGGGTTCATCGAGGATCAGGACTTTGGGTTTCAACGCCAGCCATTTCGAGAACACCACTTTCTGCTGATTGCCGCCGCTCAGGTTCCCAACCGCCTGAAACGGCCCCGACGCACGGATGTTCATGCGTGTGATGGCGTTCGCGGTTTCATCGCGTTCGAAGCGGCGGTTCAGGATGCCGAAGCGCGAACCGTGTTCTTCGAAACTCGCCATCGTCACGTTGTTAGCGATCGAATGCATCAGCACGAGGCCTTCGTGCTTGCGGTCTTCCGTGACGAACGCGATGCCCTCCCGGATGGCATGAGCGGGATTGCGCAACTTCAGGCGCTTGCCGCTCATGGTGATCTCGCCGCTTGGCCGGCCGATCCCGAACAACGCCTTCATCACCTCCGAGCGTCCCGCGCCGATCAGCCCGAAGAAGCCGAGGATCTCTCCCGCGTGAATCTGGAAACTGATGTCTTCGAATTGACCGGGCAGCGTGAGGTGGCAGACCTTCAGCAACGGCACCGCGGGACATGCATAAGGTGTCTCCCGACGCGGATACACATCGCTCATTTCACGGCCGACCATCATCGCGATCAATGCGCCGATGGTCGTCTGGTCCTTCTGCAATGTCGCGATGTAACGGCCGTCGCGCATGACCGAGATGTCGTCGGAGATGCGCATGATCTCGTCCATCCGATGAGAGATATACACGACCGCCGCGCCCTTCGCCGTCAGCTTCGTGACGATATGAAAAAGAATCCCGGCTTCACGATCGCTCAACGAGGACGTGGGTTCGTCCATGATCACGAGTGATGCATCGCGGCTCAGCGCCTTGGCAATTTCAACGAGCTGGCGCTGCGCCATGGAGAGTCGCGAGACGGGCGCGGTGGCATCAATATCGATGCCCAGGTCATCCAGCAGCGCCTGGGATTGCGCATACAAGCGCTTGAAATCGACGACACCAAGGCGCCGCGGCTCGTGCCCCGCGAACATGTTCTCGGCCACGCTCAGGTTTTTCGCGAGACTCAGTTCCTGATAGATGATCGCGATGCCCGCCTTCTGCGACTCACCGGGATTTGCGAACGTAGCCGGCGATCCATTCAGGAGGATCTCGCCACGCGTGGGCGCATGAACGCCCGCGAGAATCTTCATCAGCGTGGACTTGCCCGCGCCGTTCTCACCGAGCAGCGTATGCACGCGGCCCGGCAGGATCGAGAACGAGACGTCTTTAATCGCCTCGACCGGACCGAACGATTTCGCAATACCGCGCAACTCGAGCAGCGGCACGGTCGGGCGAGGTTTTAAAACCGTATTCATTTCACCGACGCGTTCAGGTACTGACCCGGCGTCACCGGTTGCAGCTTTGGCACGGCCTGCTTCTCTGCAACCTTCACGGCGGTATCCACGGCGAGCGCGCCCATCTTGTCCGGGTACTGGCGGATCACGCCGACGAAGTTCGGGTTCTTGTCCACCGCTGCACGCGCTTCCGGCATGCCGTCGAAGCCAATCACCTTCACGTGATTCCCCGCCGACTTGCCTGCCACCGCTGCGGCCATGGCAGCGTCGTCGCCGAAGCCGAAGATGCCCGCGAGATCAGGATTCGCCTGCAGCATGTTCTGTGCGGCGCTCAACGCATCGGCGCGTGTGATGCCCGGCTGTATTGCGACAATCTTCACATCGGGACACGCTTCCAGTGCCTTCTTGAAGCCCGTCACGCGGTCGATCACCGATTGAATCGTCGGATAGTCGATCACACCGACCTTGCCCTTCCCGCCCAGCACCTTGCACATCAACGCGCCGGCCTGCAGGCCGCCCGCATAGTTATCGGTGGCGATGTGAGACGCGACTTCCACGCCTTGCGCGCTGATATCGACCGTGATCACCGGAATTCCGGCCCGCTGCGCTGTCAACACAGCGGCTTTCACGCCTTTTGAATCCACCGGCGAGATCACGATCACGTCGACCTTCTTCGTGACGAAATCCTGGACGTCGGCAATCTGCTTGCTCAAGTCTTGATTCGCAATCGCAATATCGATCTGCGCGTGATCCTTCGCGGCTTCCGCCTTCATTGCGTTGGCGAGTTCGACGTAAAACGGGTGTTGTTGCGTGAGCAGCGACGCACCAATCTTCACGTCGGCGGCGTGAGCGACGGTTGCAGTTGCGGCCAACGAGGCGACGAGAGCAGCAAGAAGTGAACGACGACGAAACATGCGATTGTCTCCAGTTATTGTTTAGGTTTACTTACTACAAAATTCAAGAATCCCTTCTTCCCGCCGATGGACGTCTAGTCCAGCTTTGAGAATCAGGTCGAGTGTCGGCGGGTCGATCGCGTCATCCAGCACGAGTCCACCCAGGCGGCTGACGTGGCAGAAGGCCTCGCCCTCACCTTGCAGCGTCGGCTGGAAAGCCACGACCACGCCGCGTTTGGCGTTTTTTAGGGCGGCTTTGAATACGCCTGCAAGACGCGGATCGGTGCACAGCAAATTGCCCTCACGATCAATACCGCTCGCCTCCAGCACCACCAGATCCAGCGACAGCGCGGAGAGTGAACGCTCGGCGTCCGGCCCAAGCAGGACGGTGGAGTCGTCATCCAGCGAACCGCCCGTAAGACGCAATTCGCAGCGCATGAATCGTTGGACGGTGGGCACCATCGCTATGTCGTTGAGCGTCAGCGCAAGGTTCGCGCGATCGGCGAGTAACGGCAGCAGCTTGTGCGTGATCAGACCCGCGCCAATGAACGCCGACGCGTGGTCATCAATGAAGTCCGCGGCCATTCGCGCAATGGCCATATCCGCAGCCTGGCGCGTCGCGCTCGAAGGCACCGCCGCCAGCAGGTTCTCGCCGGGCCGTTGCGTGACGTACCGAGCCTTGCCAAACGCCCGGATCAGGTAGCGCTGCTGCTCCAGATAGTTCAGGTCCGAGCGGATCGTGACGCTGGATACGTCAAATGCCGTAGCGAGTTCGTCGACCGACACTTCCCCGCGCTTGCGGACAAGTTCGACGATACGCAGACGCCGATGAAGCGAATTCTTGTTGGCCAACACAGGCAGTACCACCTTTGCACTTTCGTTTCGAAAGATTTTAGTTTCGAAACGAAAGACACGCAAAGGGGTTTTGGTCAGTGTTTACCCGCGCTTTCTATACCAGAGCAGGTAGGTCGCGACGAGAACGACCATGAACGCCAGGCCGTAGACGAGCGTCATGCGGAATTCGCTCGTGAAGGCCGTGGTGATCATGATCGCCGCCATCAATCCCGCGCCCAACAAGCTTCCGAAGGGGTGCAGCACCATCCGGAAAGACAGTGCCGGCCCGTCGTACCTGGCGCGGAAAAAGAGGTGCGTGACGAAGATCATCAGCCACGCGAACATCGCGCCGAAGATTGCCAGCGACATCATCAAACCGAACGCCATCGCCGGCCAGAATGCGGTCAGGATCGTAGCCAAGGCTATGCCGCTGGTCGACAAAGACAACGCGGCGGTGGGCACGCCGTTCGCGCTCAGACGCCCGAAGCGCGCGGGTGCGTAACCGGCCCGCGACAGGCTGAACATCATGCGCGTGGTGATGTAGAGCTGGCTGTTCATCGCGGAAAGCGCCGCGATCAGCACCACGAAATTGATCACGCCCGCGGCGAACGGAACGTGCGTGGCGGCCATCACTTTGACGAACGGACTTTCGTCGGTGCTGGCCTGCGTCCACGGGACGATTGCGAGCATCAACGCCAGCGTGAGCAGATAGAAGAGCACCAGCCGGAACACGGTCGAGCGAAAAGCCCGGGCCACGGCGCGTTGCGGATCGC
>Ga0302220_10003368_pt1 | contig 11129 bp, 11 predicted proteins | sample II_Palsa_E1_3_FD_194572 | JGI IMG/M metagenome (GOLD analysis project Ga0302220, IMG submission 194572) | Peat permafrost microbial communities from Stordalen Mire near Abisko, Sweden - II_Palsa_E1_3 | ecosystem: Environmental > Terrestrial > Soil > Palsa > Peat permafrost | place: Sweden... | reverse complement strand
AAGGGTGCATCTTCGAGAGGCGATCCTGCTCGATCTTCAGGCGGACGCGGCGGGCTGGATCGCGGTCGATGAGATCGACGAAGTCCCATGGAATGACGCTGGCGCCAAAGCGGGAGGCGATGCGGTCTACTGAGGCCGATGGGAAGCCTTTGAGCAGGCGGCGAACAGCTCCGCGCAGGCCGACTTCCACTTCGGCGATGCGGAGGGAGAGGTCGGGGGTGTCTTCCTGGCAGTTCTCCCATACCAGATCGACATCGTTGACTCGGACAACCTTGTGGCCGTGGACGTCGATAATCTGCTGATCCAGCAGGTCGCGCTCGAGCAGGAGGAAGCTGTCATCCTCAGGCAGTGCAGTAGGTTGCACGGAGTGGCGAAGCTGCATGGCGCCGTCGGGGTTGAGCTCGAGTTGGGAGATCAAGACCAGCGAGGGTTTGTCGCCGCGCTTGGAAGAGGCCAATTTGAGAACGATCCCGTGGATATGAGCAGCGTCCACTGAGGGGGCCACGGCCAATTCATGCACGTGGCCATAGGTGGTTCCCTGCGCGTCCGCGACAGGAGAGCCCATAAGGGCGGAGACGCTCGTCCTTTGATTGGCGTGTTTTGTCATAAGCGGCTATGGGATGCGTTCTCAAACATACCTTGTAATCGCATGTTAGCCCACCTTTGGCGAGGGTTTTCAGAAAGAGGCGGCCTAGTCAACCCCGGAGGCTAAAAAAGAGTCTGAAATATTGAGTAAGATTGGGGTAACCTTGACATTCAAGAAATCCACAAGCAAACTGCCATCATCGCTGTTGTCTGACGTTGACGACTGGCATACCAGCACTACAAGGACTGCTTTGGCCGATTCAACGACTATGCGCGCCAGCTACACATTGGATTCGTCTCTCGACAGTGTCAACAAGATCGAGCAGATCGGAGAGCAATTCGCCACCAAGGCGGGTTTCGATGAAGATACGGTACCGCACATTGCGATGGCGGTACGCGAAGCCGCCGTCAATGCGGTACTGCACGGCAACTCGTACGACACGAACAAGCATGTGGTTGCTTCTTTTGAAACTACCTCAGATTCGCTGATCATTCGTATTTCGGACCAGGGTCCCGGGCTCGATCCAGACAAGATTCCGGATCCGTTGGCTCCGGAAAATATCCTCCGCGGCTCAGGTCGCGGGATCTTCCTTATCAAGGCTTTCATGGATGAGGTAAACTTTCGGCAGCTACACCCGGGCACGGAACTGACACTTATCAAGCACCGAACACCCGCGCAGTCGGGGACCTAAGGAGAACACTAGACATGAGCATGAAAGTAAAAACTCGCCAGGTGGATGGCATCACCATTCTGGACCTCAGCGGCCGCATCACTCTTGGCGAAGGTAGTGTGACGATCCGCGACGCCGTGCGCGATGTTCTGGCGAAGGGTTCCAATAAGATTCTGCTCAACCTCGGCGATATCAGCTACATCGACAGCTCAGGCATCGGCGAGCTGGTCAGCGCCTTTACCACCGTCAAGAACAGTGGCGGCGAACTCAAGCTGTTGAACCTGACAAAGAAGGTCCACGACCTTCTGCAGATTACCAAGCTTTATACCGTCTTCGATGTTAAGGACGATGAAGCAACTGCGATCTCGTCGTTCACCAAATAAATCAAGTTGCATGCAATAAAAAGCCGTCGCATTTAGCGACGGCTTTTTTATTGGGCCAGGTCAGTTCGCTTCGCCTACTTCGAGAAGTCGACCTTCGGCGCCACATTGTTCTCCGGGTTGCCCTTGAAGTACTCGTCCCGGTAATGAAAACCTGCGATGTTGGCCCAGATGCTCTGAGGAAACTGACGAACGTAAACATTGTAGTCCTCAAGCGTCTTGTTGTAGCGCTGACGTGCGACGGAGATCCGGTTTTCTGTTCCGGCCAGTTCGTCGGTCAGTCGGTTGAACTGTTCGTTGCCCTTAAGATTTGGATATTGCTCCTGCAGGCGGAAGAACGGCCCGAGGGCTACATCCAGTTTGGCATTGGCGTTGATATTGCTGGCGTGATCACTGCCTGCAGAGAGGACACCAGCGCGGGCGTTGGCGATGTTGGTCAAGATTGTTGATTCTTCGGAGACATATCCCTTCACCGAAGCGACGAGGTTGGGAATAAGGTCGAGACGACGCTGTTGCTGAATATCGACCTGTGAAAACGCCTGATTGACTGCCTCATTCTTCTGCACCAGCGTGTTCTTTGCACCGATGTAGCTGCCTCCTACAAAGAGCAGAACGACGATGAGAAGAGCTACGACACCAAGCACAACCCATAAAGATTTCATGTTTCCTCAATTTCCCTTCGTCTGAATTTCGATGCCGCCGACTGATAGCGTCTCCGGCTGTACTTTATCACTGGAACCGGCTTCTTTTGTCTTATTTGCAACCCCTGGTTTACTTTGTGGCCCTAAAAGTCTCCGCTGGCTCCTCCGCCTCCAGAGCTTCCTCCTCCGAAGCCCCCAAAACCTCCGCCTCCGCGGTCGTCATCGCGCCCGCGCCCACCGCCAAAACCTCCGCCTCCTCCACCCATCAGATTTCCCAGGAGGAAGAAGATCAGGCCGGTGTTGCCGGTCTTGACGAGGAAGAAGAGGATCAGCAGGATAAATCCGCCGCCGATGACTACCTCGGTGAGGCTTAGCTGGACGGGCTCCTGCTGGCGGTGGTACTGGTGGACCGGTTGGGCAAGGTTGAGAGTGACTCCGGCGTCGGTAGCGATGATGCGGGCGATCTGCGTGACGCCAAGCGGGATGGCGGTGTTGTAGTCGCCCTGCTGCGCCGCTGGGACCATAGAACGGCCTATGTCGCCGACTTTGGCGTCGTTCAGGATGCCCTCGAGGCCGTAGCCTACCTCGATGCGGCCGCGTCTTGGGGTCATGACGAAGATCATCAGAACACCACGGTCTGTTCCCTTCGGGCCGACCTTCCATTTGTCTTCAAGCGCTGTGGCAAACTCTTCGATGGATTGGTCTCCGTCGATGGTTTTGATGGTGACGACGGCGATTTGAGCGTGTGCCTGGCGATCGACCTGGGTGCATAGATTTTCGAGGCTGTATTTGGTCGAGGGATTCAGAACCCCGGCGAAATCGTTGACGTAGCCAGTGGGAGCCGGCAGCGTACTTACTGACTCCGCTGTCACCATAAGCGACGGCGCGAACGTAAGAAGGACAACAGCGAGCCATCGCGAGAGATAGTTCATCGATGGCCATTCTACCTTGTGCCGGTTTATGTCGTTGACGAGCTTGTGTCAGCTATACCAAGTTTATTTTGGACAGAAAAGAGGGTGCCGGGGCACCCTCGATCACCTGACCTAGAGCCGAGTCTATGAAGTTGGGGCCGGCACGGACTTGCTGGCTCCGCGTTGCGGCATGGGGACACCCTTTTCACGAGCGAGTTTGTCGACCATGACTGTGTGTTCGTGAATGACTTTTGTTGCATCGCTAACGGCAGCCTGCAGGGTTGGATCGGTCGTGCTGGCAGCCTCCTGGCGGAATTCGCGAAGATCCTTGTGATGGTCTTTCACCATGAAAGAGAGGTATTCCATGTCAAAGCCGTTCCCTGAGAGGCCGTTGAGTTTGTCGTACTCGGCCTGATCCTCCTTGTTGAGGTCTTTCGGTAGTCTGACGCCCATGGATTCGGCGATGGGAGCCATGTCGCTGTTGAGTTTGGTGTGGTCATCCACCATCTTTTGGCCAAAGCTCTTTACATCGTCGCTGCTCGCTTTCTGAACAGCGAGTTGGCCAAGCTTGACCTCGGCCATGCCTCCCTGTGCTGCTTTGCGAAGGAAGATCTTATCCTTCATGGTCTGACCGACGTCTCCAGCATTGGATGCGGAGTCCTGCATTGAGGTAGTAGCGGTTGGTATCTGCTGCGCCCGGTTTGGCTGCGTCTGTGATGCTGAAGAAGCCATGGGATCAGACTGGGCAAGTAAAACTGCGGGACACAGAATTGCCGCTCCAAAGGTCAGGGTTCGAAGTATCAGATGGTGAGACGAATTCGGTTTCATGGGATAGCTCCTATCTCGGGAGAAAACACTACAACGTCATCCCTTGATTTGGGTGTGCACATTCAACTTATGGTTGCCTTTTGATCTAGACCAACCCTGTATTCTGTCAATGGAGTTTCAAATTAATGACGCAAAGTACTATCCAGCCACCCCACGCTCGTCAGGAGCCTACGCCCACAACGCTGCACGGACAGACACTCGAAGATAACTACCGCTGGATGAGGGATAAGTCTTCGTCAGAGGTATTGGCTCATCTCGAAGCAGAGAACGCCTACACGCTTTCTGTGATGTCCACGACAGAGGAGCTTCAGAAGAAGCTTTATACGGAGATGCTTTCGCGCATCAAGGAGACCGACGTGTCGGCTCCATACCGCAATCGAGGGTGGTTCTACTATGTTCGGACGGTGGAGGGTAAGCAGTACCCGATTCATTGCAGGAGATTGGCTGTGGGAGCGGCGTATGACGAGTCGCAGCCAGAAGAGATTCTCCTGGATGTGAATCAACTCGCAGAAGGCCAGCCATTTATGTCATTGGGTGCGTTATCGGTCAGTATGGACGATATGAAGCTCGCCTACTCCACCGACAACACGGGCTTTCGTCAGTACACACTGCATATTCGCGATCTAGCGACCGGCTTGGATTTACCGGACACCGCAGAGCGGGTGGGATCGATCGCCTGGGCCGCAGACTCGCACACGCTCTTCTACACCACTGAGGATGAGGTGACGAAGCGGCATGACCATCTCTTCCGGCATCACCTTGGCGACGCCGCTGAGAACGATGTCGTGGTTTACGAAGAGACCGACGAGCGTTTCAATCTGGGAGTTGGCAAGACTCGCGACAACGAGTATCTGCTGATGGAGGCGGGGAGCCATACAACCAGCGAGTGCCGCTTTCTCTCTGCAAAGACTCCTGAAGGTGAGTTTCAGATGTTTGCGCCACGTGTCGATGAACAGGAGTACTCGGTCGATCATCGCAGAGGCTTGTTCTACATCAGGACGAACGATGTGGGCAAAAACTTTCGTGTGGTTACTACAAGAGTTGAGACACCGGGGCGAAATTTCTGGGAGGAGTTGATTCCGTTGGAGGCAGACGCGCCGCTCGAGGACTTCGATGTGTTCGATTCCTTTTGCGTTTGTTCCCGGCGCGAACTTGGTCTTCCTACCCTGAGCGTCATCGAATTCGGAATCGCGAATGAGCTTGGCAGATCACGAGAGATCGAGTTTCCGGAACCGGTTTATTCTGCTGGCACCAACATGAATCCGGAGTTTGCGACGAAGAAGCTACGCTATAGCTATACTTCGCTGGTTTCGCCGGCATCCGTCTTCGAGTATGACGTTCAGTCGGGCAGTTCGGAACTCTTGAAGCAACAGGAGATTCCGGGCGGATTTGATTCGGCGCGCTACGCTTCTGAGAGAGTCTGGGCTGAGGCTTCTGACGGCGTAAAGATTCCAGTATCAGTGGTATATCGTCGCGATTCTTTCAAGCAAGACTCAAAGAATCCCCTCTATGTTTATGGTTATGGGTCATATGGCTATCCACTTCCAATTGGCTTCAGCACTTCGCGTTTATCGCTGCTGGACCGTGGTGTGGTGGTCGCCTACGCGCATATTCGCGGTGGTGGTGAGATGGGAGATTCGTGGCACGATGCCGGCAAGATGATGGTGAAACGCAACACTTTTAGCGACTTCATCGCCGTCACGGAGCAGCTGGTTGCAAAGGGTTATGGAGCCAGTGATCGGGTTGCCATTGAAGGTGGCAGCGCTGGTGGTCTGTTGATGGGCGCGGTCGTGAATGATCGGCCTGACTTGTTCCACGTTGTGTTGTCGCATGTGCCGTTTGTGGACGTGATGAATACGATGCTCGATGCCAGCCTGCCGCTGACCGTGGCGGAGTACGAGGAGTGGGGAAATCCGAATGAGACGGAGGCGTTTGAGTACATGCGGTCTTATTCGCCCTACGACAATCTGAAGGCTGGAGAGTATCCGGCGATGCTGGTGAAGACGAGTCTGAATGACTCGCAGGTGATGTATTGGGAGCCGGCAAAGTATGTTGCGAAACTGCGCATGCTGAAGACGAATGACGCGCCTCTGCTGCTGCACATCAATATGGATGCAGGGCACGGTGGCGCATCGGGACGATACGACTACCTGAAAGAGATTGCCTTCGACTATGCGTTTTTGCTGACGCAGCTCGAGCTGGCAGATTAACTTTTACCGACTGGCCGAGCTGTTCGTTTGCGTAACACCCAGGTTGTCATGCATCGGTAGTCCTGGACGATCGTGGTCTTCAGTGGATCGACCATGACGGCATCCATGTGCGTGGTCAACCGCATGAGCATATCCTCGTCGACGAGAAACCACTCTGAGCCGTCATTGATGCGGTAGATGTTCTTTCGTAAGCGCTCGAACTCCATGCCGATACGCGAACCCAGGCGGCAGAAGAACAGGCCGCCGGGCCGGAGAACACGCCAAAGCTCGCTGATCATCGACAGAAAGTGATCTTCGTCCGACGCGAAGTGCAGCACCGAGTTGCAGATCACTACGTCTGCAAAGTTATCAGGCAGATCGATCTGTTCAAGGTGTCCGACGCGAAAGTTGCTTGAGGGCAAACCCGGAGCCAGCTCGGCGGAGAGGGCTCGCACGTGCGCTATCCCCTCGGGGTTTGCGTCTACCGCGAAGACCTCGCATCCTTCGCGAAGGAGATGCACGAGGTTTCTGCCGTACCCACAGCCAGCGTCGAGGACGCGCATGTCGGTGGTGATGTTGCCTCGCAGAATCTGGTCAAAGACGTAGATGTCGATCTGCCCAAACTGCTCCTGTACGTTCATTGCAGCTTTAGCAGCTTCCACTTTTTCTCCGGACGTCAGGATCTTAGATTGTTCTAGCAGTCATTCGGCGTTATGAGGTGGCGGCGAGGTCTTCTTCAATCTTGTCGCCCTCACCCGGAGCGAGGAAGAGATTGGTTTCGAGGCCGTGCTGTCGAGTGTAGAGATCGTAGTAGCGGCCTTGCAGCTTGTAGAGTGAATCGTGAGTGCCGCGTTCGACGATTCTTCCCTGCTCGATGACTAGAATCTGGTCCGCGCGGCGAATGGTGGAGAGGCGGTGCGCGATGACGAAGGTGGTACGGCCCTGCATGAGGAAGTTGAGTCCACTCTGGATGAGCGCCTCTGACTCGGAGTCGAGCGAACTGGTGGCTTCGTCGAGGATCAGAATGCGTGGATCGGCGAGGATGGCGCGGGCGATCGAAATGCGCTGGCGCTGGCCGCCGGAGAGCTTGACGCCACGTTCGCCGACGATGGTGTCGTATTTTTCCGGAAAGCGCTCGGCAAACTCATCGACGCGAGCGATCCGGCTAGCCTCCATCAGCTGCTCCTCGGTAGCCTGCGGACGGCTGAAGAGGATGTTCTCGCGGATGGTGCCGTCGAAGAGAAATGTCTCCTGAAGAACGACTCCGAGCTGCTGGCGGTAGCTGCTGAGGCGGATGGTGGCGAGATCAACTCCATCGATGAGGACTTCGCCGTCGACGGCGCTATGGAAGCCGCAGATCAGCGAGATGATGGTGGATTTTCCGGAGCCTGAGGAACCCACAAGCGCGGTGACGGTGCCAGGCTTTGACTCGAAGCTGATGCCGTGGAGGACGGGCTTGTCAGTCTCGTAGGCGAAGGTGACGTTTTGAAATGCAACGTCGCCATGAATCGGCTCAATGACCACGGTGCGGTTGGGCTCGCTGTCCTCTTCGCGTTCGCTCAGGATCTCTGTGGTGCGATCGAGGCCCGCGAGGGCTTCGGTAAGCTGGGTGCCGATGTTGACAAGCTGCACGACGGGGGCAACCAGGAAGGCTAGCAGCATGGTGTATTCCACATAGCCGCCTACATCCAGGCGATGTGCCGCGATCTCTTTCGCGCCTAAGTACATGATGAGGCCGCCAACGACTCCAAGCACCATCGTCGAGGAGAGGGTCATCAGGGATTGCGCGGAGATGGAGCTGATCACATTCTTGAGAAGCCGATCGACACCGCGAGCAAAGACTCGGGCCTCGCTCTCTTCGGCGTGGTATCCCTTGACGACACGGACGCCGCCGAGCGATTCGGTGAGGCGTCCTGTGACCTCGGCGTTGATCTTAGAGCGTTCGCGGAAGATCGGCCGGATTGTCTTGAAGGCTTTTTGCAGAATGAGACCAAAGATGAGCAGGATGCAGACGGTGAGCAGCGTCATGCGGCCGCTGATTCGGATGAGAATGCAGAAGGCGATGATTGCGGTCAGGATGCCGCCTGCGAACTCAAGCAGGCCTGTGCCGACGAGATTGCGGACACCTTCGACGTCGGTCATGATGCGGGCGACGAGGGTGCCTGTGCGGTTCTCATCGTAGAAAGCTACTGGCAGGCGGCCTATGTGTTGCTGCACCTTTGTACGAAGTTCTGAGATGAGACGCTGGCCAGCCGTGGAGAGCAACTGCGTGAGGGTGTAGGAGCTGACTCCCTGAAGGAAGGTGGCGGAAGCGACGATTCCGATGATCCACGGAAGCAGATTCAACTGATGCTTGTACATCACGTTGTTGATCAGGTATCGCGAGGAGACCGGGAGCGCAAAGCTGCAAAGGCGGTTGACGATCATCAACAAAAAACTGCCTGCCAACAGCCAGCGACGCGGCTTGACCAGCTTCCAGACCTCCGGCATTACCTTTGCAAGTTTAGGCTTGGGACGCGAGGCAGTCAGGTCGGCTGCCGTAGCTCTGCCGGTACCGCGGGACGGGCGGTCTACGGACTTCATACCGCCGCCAAAGCTGGATGGACCGAAGGAAGAGGACATGTCTAAGCTAAGTTTACGCTTGAGGCGCCTCTAAGCGAGCCGAGCGCGGCGAGCGGAGATGAAAGAGCGGACGCAAAACAATACATAGATGAGGCAAAAGAGACAGAGCGCGCCCTTCTCTTCGACGGCGATAGGATGAGGAAATGAGGCTCCGCGGGAGAGTCGCAGCGTGTCGATTGCCGAAGGGATCATCCCAAGAAAAACCAGCAGGGCGACCGTGACGGAGATATGCATCCAGAGCATTCGCTTCTTGGAATCCTGGGAGTTGGCTAAGACGCCAAACAAGAGAAAGAGAACTCCGATGCCACTCGGGATCAGTGCGGTGGGATGAGCACTGCCCGTGGTGACGTAGCCGGTAAGACCAAGCAGAATGAGCAGGACGCCAAAGGCGATGGTGAGTTTTGCCATAGAGTGAGAATCCTCGATAATACGCAATATTAGGATACTTGAAGCTTAAGGCCGATCGTCTCAAATCTTCCTAGCTCAATCCGAGGAGTGTTACTTACGATCACCAGGCAAAAATACCCAGTCTTTTCGACTGGGTATTTTGATCATCTATAAAGATCCTAGCGTGGACCGCTCATGAGGTGGGACGTGGCAGTTTCATAACCGCGTCGAAAACCGTCACGGTAGTCCGCGCGCGCGCTGCTGGGTACGTGAGGATGCCGGTACTCATCGCGGTTATTGACATCTGGTCGGCGGTGGTTGTCGAAGTCCTTGCGTGCTCCTTCAATGCCATCATGGAAACCTTGACGCTGGATATCGCGGAACTCCTGGGGTGGAACATCCCAGCCTCCGGGACCTTGTCCGTAGCCTGGGGCTGGTGGCGGTGGGCCGTATGGCTGAGCTAACGTGATACAAGGACTCACAAGTGCAATAGCAAGTGCTGAAATAGCGATCGTGTTCTTCTTCATTTGAACTACCTCCGTGCGTGTGGACATAAGTACTGAGATGAAGAATTTCAACCTGTTGTTGTCTGAAGGCTAGGCCGCACTTTTTTTGATTGCAGCCAATACGTCTTCTGGCTTCCACTCGTTGGTAGGGTACCAGTCGACGACCTTGCCGTCTTTGCCGATGAGGACCGTTGAAAGAGAGTGAGTAAGCGATTTGCTGTCACCCGGAGTGACTCCTACATCGAAAAACTGTGTCATAGCAGGCAACTCTTTTTCCGGTGGAGCGGCGAAGTCCCAATGAAGAAACTTCTCGTTGGTGTAGTTGCCGGTGTAAGCACCACCGTAGCTGCGAAGAACCTTCGGCGTATCGTAAGCGGGGTCGAAGCTGACGCTGATGAGGTGAGTTTGCTTGTAGAGAGCGGGATCGGCCGCCAGAGCTTTTTCTATTTCGGCAAAGTTGCGGCTCATGCGGGGACAAAAATCTGCAAGCTGGCAACGAGTGTAGATGAAGGTCATTAGCACAACCTTTCCCTTGAACTGGTCGAGATGGATTGTGCGGGCACTCTGGTTGAGAAGCTTGAAGTCAGGGACCACATCACCCGCAGTGGGGACATGATAGGCGACTGGAGGTTTATAGTCCGGGCGAGCTTGTGCGATAACGACAATATCCTGTAGACGAACATCTCCGTAAGTGTCGCCTTCTTTATCAGCGAGGACTTTCGCAGTGATGCGGTCGCCGGGATGCAGTTCGCTGACGATGGTGGGATCTGCGAGCTTATAGTCCATGGTCATCGCTTCCATGAAACCCGGGACGTCCTCACCATCGAGCGTGACATGCGTGGCATCTGTGGAAACTACCTTGCCTCGAATCGTGAAGGTTTTTGTGGGTGAGGCTGGTTTGGACGCAGTAGCTGGAGCGTTCTGACGGCATCCAGGGAACAAAACGAGTAAGGCGAGGACAAATAAAGGCTTGCGGGACACAGGCAAACTCCTAAGTCAATGATAATGGCTGAAACGCGATATTACGCAGGGGCTGACTCGATGGAGCAAAGTAAGACGGCTGCACCTTCTCTAGGGTTGATGCATTTTGGGCTAATGCTTGCCGGTCTTGGAACGGCTTTATTGGGACCCATTCTGCCTCTGCTGGCGAAGCAGTGGGCGATGGTGGATTCGCAGAGCGGCCTGCTGATGATGGCGAAGTTCTGCGGTGCATTTCTCGGCGGAGTGACGGTGTCGCAAAGTCTCAGGCGGAGTCTGCTAGTTGGATTGATAGCGGGCGCGTTAGGATTCGGCAGCTTTGCTTTATCTCCTACTATGGGACTTGGATGTGTTGGCCTGTTTGTGGGTGGCTATGGACTCGGCCAGATCATTACTTCGGTCAATATTCTGGCTGGACGCAGATTCACGGC
>Ga0302220_10003363_pt1 | contig 11140 bp, 9 predicted proteins | sample II_Palsa_E1_3_FD_194572 | JGI IMG/M metagenome (GOLD analysis project Ga0302220, IMG submission 194572) | Peat permafrost microbial communities from Stordalen Mire near Abisko, Sweden - II_Palsa_E1_3 | ecosystem: Environmental > Terrestrial > Soil > Palsa > Peat permafrost | place: Sweden... | reverse complement strand
TTCAGCGGAGTGGTAAGGAGACTCGGCCCTTCCCGTTCCACAAGCAAGATCGGCACTTCACCAATGCGGCCGAACAACAAGGACCAACAAGACCCGACATGAAAATACATCAAATGGGAATAGTCGCGGCTATCTTGCATGGTCTCACTTCTAGTGTGGCGCTTGCACAGGAAGCGTCCACGCCCAAGCCTGCGTCCGCCGCAGGAATATTTCAACATATGCAGACACCCATGCCTGATGGGCCATTTTCATCATGGCCGGAGAACGGTCGAGCGGCAGCCGTCCGTGGCGTGCTCGAAGGATGCACTTTCCTTTCGGTGATGCTGCTAGATAACTACCGCGGCCCTGACGTTGCCTCGCGGCCTGGCATCGATGCATTAGTGCGGGCTTGTATGGTCCAGAAAATGCCGAACGACTGGCCCGACAGGTCAGATAACCAAAAGCGCGAAGTACAGGAATACAGCGTAGCGAAATCAGCCGGTCCGAATTGTCCAGATCCGGAGGTGATATTCAAGCCGTCAAACAGATAAGAGCCATCAGGCTGTATCAACAGCTAAGCTTCGATAACCAATGACCGAAATTAGCCGAGGTCGCATGAAAACACATGCTCAACGTGACGGTCGAAAAAATTCGAGCCCTCAGTTCGGGCCAAATCGACTTCACAACACCTCGGGAAAAGGTAGCGCAGTACCCGAAAACCAAGTAGTTTTTCATCTGTCGCACGGCCTCCAACCATAGCCGCCATTCCGCGCCGGAAAGCAACGCACCTCGAGCGTCGGTAGCGAACACAATACAAATCAAATCGAAGAACTACTAAGGACAAACGAATGACCGACATGCTCTCCAAAGCGCTTCAACTAAGCGTCATCGCGCTGACCTTTGCACTAACGGCATGCGCGCCATCACTCGGCGATCGCAACGCCGCCATGTCCGGTCCTCTCACCATCGCGCAACAGGGCAGCTTCTTCGTTGGCGGCCACGACATTCACTCCGACATGCTTTCCACGCTTCCCAAATATGCGGCATCGGGAACCGTCACAGTCGACCAGATGTATGTCCACTATCAGATTCCTGTCAGTGCGAAACCCATTTCTCTTACGCTGATCCATGGCTGTTGTTTGACCGGCATGACATGGGAAACTACGCCCGACGGCCGCATGGGATGGGATGAGTATTTTGTGCGTCGAGGGTATCCCACGTACATCGTCGACCAGTCTGGACGCGGGCGCTCGGCAACGGACATCAGCGCGATAAACAGCGTGAAAGCGGGCAAAACGTCGCCGTCGCAGTTGCCCAACGTATTTGCCGCGAGTCACGAGTCCGCATGGACCATCTTCCGGTTTGGCCCCGAGTACCCGAAGACCTTCCCAGGCGAGCAGTTTCCTATCGAAGCGCAGGCTGCACTTTGGCAGCAAATGGTCCCCGACTGGAGCGCATCGCTGCCTACGCCTAATCCAAGCGTACCCGCGCTTTCGCAACTCGCGATAAAGCTGCGCACCGCCGTACTGATCAGCCATTCTCAAGCGGGCATTTATCCATTCCAGGCAGCGGCAATCGATACGCAAGGCATTGCCGGCATAGTCGCGATCGAGCCTGCTGAATGCCCATCGGCAAGCGGCGATCTTGCGCCCTATACGAAGATGCCAATCCTTGTCCTGTTCGGTGACAACGTCGATCAGTCCACTCGCTGGGCGCCGCGACTGAAAGCGTGCCGGGCATTCGTCGCGGCGGCCAATGATGCGGGCGGCAAGGCACAGTTGGTCTTGCTACCCGACGAGGGCATCCACGGCAACACGCACATGATGATGCAGGATAGAAATAATCTCGACGTCGCGGACTGGATCCTGAGATGGATCGATACGCATGTCCACGTGGCGTCGTAGTGATATACGTCAGAGTGACCCGACCCCCTTGTGAGACCGATCACCTGCTGATCCGCTCACGCACGATGGCGGACATGCTCCAACGTCATCGCGCTATTCCGCCGACCACTCGTCTATTCGGACTCCAAGTCCCCGCGGGTGCTCGCTCTTCACTCGTCAACCACGGCGACTATTGCAGATACCGGACTACGAGCCGTGTGGCCTCATCGATGAGCGCTCCAAACGCTTCATCTGAGAGGCTTTCAGAATGGTGCGTTCTGGGCGATGCGGGGAGATAAAGGCGTAGCCAAGATCTTGCATTCCTCTTGGGTAGGGAGAGCGCAGTGAATCCGGCGCGTCCGTTTATGAACTTTTATTCGGCAATGGTTCACAAGTCGGTGTCGGATATGTGCGTGTGAGGCGTGAGCCGATAAACCACGCGGCCGGCGTGCCCCCTCGCGCTGGTCTTTCGTTTGCAGTAAATTGGACATATGTGACCTGTGGGGGTCAATGCTCTTGACGCGTCGATTACTGCAGTAATGTTCAGACGCCTGTCTACCTATGCAGCCAATGGCGGAATGTGCGCAAGGTCCCCGACGGAGGAGAACGACAAAGGCGGGTGCGCCGTCCGCAATTTTTTCGACGCCGCCTGTCCGTTAGCATGTGAGCCGAGCGTCATTGTGATGGCGGCCCGATGTAATTCACCCGCCTTAACCCCATGACAGAGGCTCATATGCAATATCTATTGATGATCTATTCGGAAGAAAACGGCTGGAACCAGTTGACCGACAGCGAGCGGCAACAAGGGGTTGCCGCCTATCAGGCGTACACCGAATCGTTGAATAAGGCGGAGGTGCTGGTGGGCGCCAACCGGCTGCAGAACACGAACATGGCCACCACGGTGCGGCTCGTCGACGGTAAGCCCCAGGTGCTTGACGGACCATATTCCGATTCGAAGGAGCAACTCGCCGGCTACTACCTGATCGACGTGCCCAATCTGGACGCGGCGATCGCGTGGGCGTCGCGTTGTCCCGGCGCGGCGCACGGCCTCATGGAAGTGCGCCCGGTCTGGACCGCCCCCTACGACGCGCCATCTGCATGAGTCCGTCCGGCGGCGGCCATGACGCTGGCGCCGCCGCGCATTCGATTGCCGAGGTGGTCGCTCGCCGCAGTTATGGCAAGCTCGTCGCGCTGCTGGCGATGCGCACGCGCGACGTCGCCGCGGCCGAGGACGCGCTGGCCGACGCGTTTGCGACCGCGCTCGCGGACTGGCCGGTGCGCGGCTGCCCAGCGAATCCCGAAGCGTGGCTGATGACGGTTGCGCGCCGCCGGGCGATCGATGGCGCGCGCCATCGCTGTGTCGGCGACGAAGTGGCGAACCAGCTCACGATCCTCGCCGACGAAATCGACGAGCGTGAAGCAGGCGCGTTACCCGACCGGCGGCTTGCGCTGCTGTTCGCGTGCACGCACCCCGCGCTAGAGGCCGCAATTCGCACGCCCCTGATGCTGCAGGTGGTCCTGGGGCTCGAAGCGAAGACGATTGCGTCCGCATTCCTGATGTCGCCCGCCGCGATGTGCAAGCGCCTCGTGCGGGCGAAGACCAAGATCCGAGAAGCGGGCATTCCATTCAGCGTGCCCGAGCGTGAGGAGTTGCCCGGCCGGCTCGCTGCGGTGCTGGAAGCGGTCTATGCGGCGTATGCAGAAGGATGGACCGACCCGGTCGCCAGCGACACAGTGCGGCGCGATCTCGCCGGCGAGGCGCTGTTCCTCGCGCACCTGCTCGTCGAGCTGCTGCCCGAGGAGCCAGAGACGCTTGGTCTGCTCGCGCTGATGCTGTATGCGCAGGCGCGGCGCGATGCGCGACGCGATGCGGCCGGCGACTACGTGCCACTGTCGGCACAGGATCCGCAGACATGGAACATGCCTATGATCGACGCAGCTAACGCACTGCTGCGGCGCGCGAGCGCATGCAACGCAATCGGACGCTTTCAGCTCGAGGCCGCGCTGCAGTCGGCGCACGTGCACCGCTGCCGGACGCATTGCCCGAACTGGGACGAGATCGTGCAGCTCTACGATGCGCTGTTCGCGATTGCAGCGTCGCCGGTGGTCGCCGTGAACCGCGCGCTCGCGCTAGCGGAACGGGACGGCCCGCAGGCGGCGCTCGACGCGCTCGACCCGTATGCGGACGATCCGCGGCTGGCTGACTACCAGCCGTACTGGGCCGCGCGTGCCGATCTGCTCGCACGTGCCGGCGCGACAGCGGAAGCGCTCGACGCATACGATCTCGCGATCGGCCTCGAGCGCGATCCGGCCGTGCGCCGGTTCCTGCAGCGCAAGCGCATCGAGCTGTTATCGGCGAAAAATTAGATTGGCGCGTTGCGTTTTCCACGCGAGGTTGCAAGCCTCGCGCTCACTCCGATCAGACCCTGCGACGCGCTGCGCGGCCCGAACCGCTCCCTCGGAATTGGGAGGAGTCCGTATGATTCCAACACCCGTTTTTTAGAACGTTCATCGAACGGGGGCCATCGGCCAACAAGGCACACTCGGCTCATGCAACCGAACGACCCTGGACCTTCGATTAGCGGCCATTAACGGCCACTCGAAATATTGAAAAAATGGCGTGTGCTCCCCGCAGTGTGCCTTCGTCTAAGCACCTATGGCGCCTGTGTCAGCAGAAATTATCTACAAAACCATGTAATCTTCCAGGCGCGCATCCGGTTCAAGCGCTGAGTCAGAATAGTAGAAATACCTCTTATAGGAGAATCCGATGACGGTAGGACGATCGATTGCTGTCGTGATCGCTTGGGTGTTCGGCGGGGCCACTGTTGCCTACGCCCAGAGCACCACTGCACTGCTGCTGTGCCAAGGATCCGGATCGGTGCTTGAATCGCGAGTATCGAACGGCATGGAATACGACAACAAGACGCACAGCTACAACAAGAGCACGAATAGCTCAACCACAGGGCGTCGACCTTTCAATGGTGCGGTGAACGTCGAAATCGCGGGCAATAGCGTGAGGATGCGGTTGCCGCACGAGATCACGCCAGGGATCAGCAGCGCGCGTGACGGATGGTTTACGCTCAATGATGTCTTTGTCGGGGAGCGGGAGATCACCGGAACGCTCAAACTGAATACGGTCAACAGGGCTAAGGTTCGGATTGATCGAATGACGGGACAACTGACCCTGGCTAGTGGGTTCGAGGATTTCGACGGCGCCTGCACTAAGGTCGATACAAACTCAGGACCAAAATTCTAGACAACTATGCCGGGCGGAAGTGCGTGCCCTGCCCGACTGGAGCGACCGTGGCCTAACCGGAAGATGCAACGCTACGTCTGTTACGACCGGCCCCTGCTGAAACGAAAAGCGAACCTACACGCGCCAAGATAAAACACCGCCGCCGCGCGTTAGAGAACGGAGCTATGCATCATGAGCGACAACCAAAAGGTATTTGTGCCGTCCCAGCCGCTGGAACCGGGTGCAAGGTACGGACATTTTAGTGGCTTCGAGCCTGGCACCCGCGTCCTGAAAGCCGGTTCCCGGATTGCGCCGCCATTCTGCTCGCTGCCGGTCGACATCGTATTCGAAAAGGACGTGGCGGTCACATTGCGGGACGGGGTAACGATCTATGTCGACGTTCTTCGTCCGACCGGAACGCAGAAGGTTCCCGTCATCGTGGCATGGAGTCCCTACGGCAAGGGCCAGGGAACCTCCCAAAGCGTGATGGGGATATTCGGCATGGTTGGACTGGACAACGGGATAGTGTCGGGATTGGAGAAGTTTGAGGGCCCCGACCCCGCTTACTGGTGCGCGCATGGTTACGCGATCTGCAACCCCGACATCCGCGGGGTTGCCAATTGCGAAGGCAATAGCGTCTTGTGGGATCGCCAAGAAGGGCGGGACTGCCATGATCTCATTGAGTGGTTGGCCAACCAATCGTGGTGCAGCGGCAAGGTCGCGATGAGCGGCACCTCCTACCTCGCGGTCTCGCAGTGGTTCACCGCGGCAGAACAGCCGCCGCACCTGGCCGCGATCAACCCGTGGGAGGGCGTCAGCGACGTTTATCGCGACCTGGTGATGCGGGGCGGCATGCCCGACACCGGCTTCGCCAGGCAGCTCCAGGACAACAGCTTCTGGGGCAACGGCCAGAAAGAGGACATCCTCACCGAGGCCGAGCGCTACCCGCTCGTGCACGAGCTGTGGGAGAACAAGATCCCTCGCTTCGAGCGGATAACGGTCCCGGCGTACGTCGTGGCCAGCTACTCGAACACCCTGCACACTGCGGGGACGTTCCGCGCGTGGCGCCGAATAGCCTCCAGTCAGAAGTGGCTGCGAATCCACAACACCCAGGAATGGCCCGACTACTATGACGAGGCGAACAGGGAGGACCTGCGTCGGTTCTTCGATCATTTCCTGAAGGATGAGGACAACGGATGGGAGCAAACGCCTCGAGTACGCTACGCAGTGCTTGACCTGCAAGGCGGCGACCGGGTCGCCGTCGCTGCCGACGAGTTCCCTCCAAAGGACGTCGCTTCGGCGAAGTATTACCTGGATGGCCGATCGCGCACGTTAGGTACTCTCGCGCCAACGGAGGAGGCCACGGCCGCCTACGAAGTCGGATCCAACCCCGACCTCGTGTCCTTCGTCATGCGATTCGAGCACGAGACTACGCTTGTCGGCTACCCGAAGGCGCACCTCTGGGTCGAGGCACAGGGATCCGACGACATGGACCTGTTCATCCTCGTCCAGAAGCTCGACGCCTACGGCACCCCCCTGCAGCAATTCACCGTGCCCAATCAGGGCGCACTCGCGCACGACATTACCGAATGCGGCGCCTCGATTCTCCGCTATAAAGGGTCTGACGGACGCCTGCGCGCCTCGCTGCGACGTCTGGACCAGGCGCTGGCGACGGATGCGGTGCCCGCCCACACCTTTGACCGGATCGAGAAGCTCTCAGCGGGTGAAGTCGTCGACCTCGAGATCGACTTGCTCCCGATCGGACTCGCGTTCTACCCCGGCGAACAACTGCGCCTCATCATCAGCGGCCGAAGCCTCCTGGGCACCATGATGCCGGGGACCCGCGAGTACGCCCCTGCCAATAGCGGAAGCCACATCATCCACACCGGCGGCAGCCACGCGTCCTACCTCCAGCTGCCCGTGCTGGCGGGGTAGCGTGCTTACGACAATCGGCGTGGAATATCGGGTGACGAGAAAGTTGAACGAGTCCTGCCGATCCGCATCGGACCTTCGATGCGGCCCGGAGACAACGACAGCTTTCAAGTTGCACAACCATTCACCCCATCCGTACCTCAAGGTCCTGTCTCCTTGCCGGTGTGCTCGCTATCGTTTTCACGCCCCGTAGCGCGCATCCCTTCCGTCCTGCTCCGTTCCCCGGCATGCAGCAACGCTGGTGCAAAAAAACACCCCATGACGGCTGACAAAATAATGAAAATCGAAGCCGCATCGACCAGCAGTCCGAAACGCATGAAAATAAAGAAGCAGCATAAAAGATTCAGCAGATGCAGGAAGATACCCAGAACGGTAGAACCCTTAGGCACAGCTCGTAGAAACACCGCAAACCGCGATTGAGTCCGTGGCACATACCAAATGATCAGTAATCCGAACATCATGATAAAAGTACTTTCCGCCCACTTCAGCCAGATAGGTCGGCGCAGAAACCTCCCTTCGAAAATAGTCTCAATAACCTGCGCTTGAATTTCGATGCCCGGCACCAGCTCCCCCAACGCGGTTGTCCGCATGTCAGTCACGCCAGTACCCGTCAGTCCGACCAGCACCAATTTGTTCCGGAACCGTTCGGGATCGACGGTTCCCTGCAGGATGTCGCGTGCCGACACATAGCGGTTCAGCGTCGACCGAATAGACGCGAAGTGCAACCAGATGTCGCCACCGGGTTGCGTAGGCACCTGCACATCCGCGACACCCACCGCCTGCACGCCCGACGCATCGGCATAGACGTCGATCGCCGATGACCCCGTGGCGAGGCGGAGCATTTCCATTGGCAGACTGGGGACCAGTTTCTCCCCCAATCCCATGACGAGGGGAATATGCCGGACCACGCCTTGTTCGAGCGCCACGCTCAGCATTGCCTGCCCGTGCGCCGCCGCCTGCAATTCCGGCAGGCTGGCGAGCACATAGTCGAACCGTTGCACGTGGTCCAGCGGATCGGTGCCATGCACTAGCATCGGAGCGCTTCGCAGATCGGTGCTGGCGGCGAAGGTGGGATGATCGAGTGCCGCAGCACCCAATATGGTCGGCGCCGCGCGCAACGAACTGGCGAGAATGGCTTCGTGACTGGGAAGCGCCCGCAAGCCCGCGGCGAGAGCGTCAGCCGTTTTCGGCAGATTGCCGGCCACCTTGTCGGGAGAGGTCTGATCCGGCTCCGGCATGTAAATGTCGAGACCGATAGCCAGCGGTTTGAGTGCCGCAATGGCATCGATCAGGCTCGCGAGTCGATTTCGCGGCCACGGCCATTGACCGACGGTTGCCAGCGTCTCGTCATCAATCTCGACAATGGTCACAGGCTGAGCAGTCGGAATGCGCGGGAAGCGACGTTGATACTGGTCGAACAGAAGTTGCCGGGCCGTTTTAAAGGAATCGGGAAGCGCGTCGTCCAGCGCGACCACAAAAGCCGGACGCGCTATGTCGCTAGGCCATTCGCTGGCCAGGTTGACCAGGCTCAGGCCAAACAAGATCGCCAGCGCCACCGGACGCCCTTGGGCCGCCTTAAGCAGATTCCTGATCCTGGCAAGCCATAGGTCGTAGTAGCGTTTCATCAAAGGAAGAGCCCTTCACCGTCGATGACTGGCGCGGATCATTGGACGGTGATGACTACGCGTCGGTTCATGCGATTGGGAACACCATCTGCGGTGTGGACCAGTGGCTCGCGCTTGCCACGGGCAGCGGTCTCTATCTGTTGGGCGGGAATGCCTTGCTTGACCAGGAACGCGGCGACAGTCTGCGCGCGCCGCCTGGACAGGCCGTCGTCGAATTCCTGCGAGCCCGCCAGATCCGTGTGACCGACTACCACGAGCTGTGGTGCAGGCCAGGTAGCCAGGACCGCTTTTAACTGTTTAACCGTGGCGAGCGACTCCGGGGCGAGGTCGGTGGCCGAGTCGAAGAGAAAGAAAATCGTGAATGTCATGGGGCGCGGAGGCCGAGCCGCTAGGAGCTCGGCATATCGAGTCTCCACGGTGGATTGGCTATCCATCGTTTTTTCGATGGCGCCGCCCTTAGTGACGTCGACCCCGGCGTAAGCCTTGTTGATTGTTTGCTGTCCGGTGGCGCTGTGGACAATGACTGCTCCGACCTTGCCCTCCGGATCCGGCAACAGAATAATTTTGTCCGGGGGCGTGCTGCACCCGGACAGGAAAGCGAGCAGGACGAATGCCACTGCAGATGCTTGGCCGTGACGTCGGATGACGGCCTTCACCGGGCACTCTCCCCGTTACCACCGACTTCGATGATAAATGCAGTGCCGCGCACGCCCAGCGTAGTAGTCGGCGTGCTGAAACGGACGGCATCCGGATTCGCCTTCGCCAGCTTTCCGGAAATCACTGCCAGGGAGCCGCGTTTGACTGAGGCATCGAGCACCCCGGCATGGGTCGTGGTATCGAACGCGAATTTGTTGAGGTCGAGGATGGAATTGGCGCCGGCCGAGAGTTGGGTATCGTCACGCAGCGTGATACCCACTGAGGACTCCGGTCCGGTCACTATGCGATCTCTGCCGTAGACCTCGCTGCCGATAGCCGCGCCCGAACTTATTCCCGCCCGTTCGACCTGCACCGTCCCCTTGAGGGTCTTGACGACACCGGCAGCATCGGCGGCAAGTGCATCGCCGACAGCTATGCATCCGCAGGCAAGAATCAAGGCATATTTGATGGCTTGGAGACGCATCGGTGGCACCTGATTGCTTTAACGCGCTTTAACGCGCTTTAACGCGCTTAAACGTACCTAAGCGCTGCTATCCGCGGGGCGGAGTGACTCCGCCATGTCGACCCGGTGTTGTGGGGGGATCAAGCCCCGATTGCTCGTAGAACTGGGACTTGTGAAGGATCTGCAGAATTGCTGTTCGTGGAACTCAGATGAAGATGTTTGTGCGGTATCGAACAGAGTATGGCCCCGAAACTAAATGACTCTGTGCGCTGCCGCGCATAGCGCCACCAGACGCTTCTTTAGCAACCGGTTTGCGGCTACTAATAAAGCCGTTAACAAGATCTCCCGCTAAGCCGCAGGCCAGACAACAGGAAAAAGCGGGTGTTCCATCAACGCGCCTTCCGGCAGCGTTTCCACGAGCCCCGGAAATTCCGGCGAAGTAAGCCAGCGACGCGGCGCATGCCGGACATCGTCGCCAATAAAGCGAATCGAGAAAGCACGCCGACGTGTCTGCCCGCTCACGCCACCAGACGCATGCAGGGTCAGCATGTTGAAGCACACCATATCGCCCGGTTCCAGCGCCCATCCGATGATCGGATACGCCCCCCGGTCAGCTTCGATATCCGGCAGATCCGCTAAGCTACCCTCAGGAAACCACTTCGCCTGATTGTCCATGAACGTGCGCGGCATCAACCAAGGTCCAAGATGCGACCCGGCAACGAACTCCAGCCTCGACTCCTGAGAAACAGGATCGACCGGAATCCACATGCTGACGTTATCGCGGCCGGTGATGTTGTAGTAAGGCTGGTCCTGATGCCACGGCGTGCGCTGCCGGGTATTCGGCTCCTTCACCAGCAGATGATCGTGGTAAAGCCGTATCGTCTCGCTCCCCAACAACGCTGCGGCAACCGTGGGCGCCGCCGATTGAAAAATAAACTGGCGATATGCTTCGTTATCCTGCCAATTACAGAAGTCTTCGAAGAACCAGCCCGGATCGTCGGGGCGGCTTGCGACCTTCGCACGCGGACTAGGCGCCTGCAGATTGCTATCGATACCCTCGCGCAGCAGCGCAACCTCTTCCTGCGTGAAAATCTGGCGGATACAAACCGCGCCATCTCGGTGAAAGTCTTCCATCAATTGCGGCGTGACGGCCCGCGCAAGACGGGCGGTGACGGTCTCCAACATACCTGGCTCCCTACGAGAAAGAATGGGCTGAGTTCTGACGCTCAATCGCCGTAAATGTCGAAATTGAAGTACTTCGCAGCGACCTGTTGATACACGCCGTCCTGACGTATCGCGGCAATGGCCTGGTTGATCTGCGTTTCCATCGGCGTGTCGCCCTTTCGTATGCCGATCGCGACATCACCCGCCACGCGACTGTCCCCCA
>Ga0302220_10003359_pt1 | contig 11144 bp, 10 predicted proteins | sample II_Palsa_E1_3_FD_194572 | JGI IMG/M metagenome (GOLD analysis project Ga0302220, IMG submission 194572) | Peat permafrost microbial communities from Stordalen Mire near Abisko, Sweden - II_Palsa_E1_3 | ecosystem: Environmental > Terrestrial > Soil > Palsa > Peat permafrost | place: Sweden... | reverse complement strand
GCGCTGACGCGCCTGACCTACGCCGTGGCGCCGGTGTTCGCCAGCAAGGGCTCGGGCACGATCATCAACATCAGCTCGGTCGTCGGTATCGCCGTCGAACTGCTGAACGGCGTCTATAGCGCCTCGAAGTCCTACGTTTTGAGCTTCGGCCATGCGCTGCAGCGCGACCTCGCCGACAAGGGCGTGCGCGTCCAGACGGTGCTGCCGGCGGCAACAGCTACCGAGTTCTGGGACGTAGCCGGCTACGCCAAGCAGAAAGAGGCTGCCAGCACGATGACGGCCGCCGATCTGGTCGACGCGGCACTGGCCGGCCTGGATCAAGGCGAACTGGTGACGATCCCGACGCTGCAGGATGGAAACGATTGGACGAGTTGGGAAGCGGCTCGCCGTGCGCTGACGCCGAAATTCGCCAACGCCAAGGCCGCCGCGCGCTACGCATTGGCGGCCAATAAGGCCTAAAACAGAGTCGAGAGACTGAGCGGTTGCTGCCGGCTCCGACCGCTCACTATGCACGATCTGGCTACAAGGCTTCGACGTCAAGCTTGCTGAACTGGCGACGTTGCCGAGTAAGTCGTTCGAGCGAGTTGAGGATCTTTTCGTCGTCGATGCCATTGGTGATAAAGACGAGGCGAGAAACGTTGTCCTCATTTTCCTCTGCCGGCAGGTGAGACGGCGGATAGACTCGATGTCTTACACCCTGAACCACAAGTTTGCCCGCGGTTCGCACGGCCAGCACCGATTTGAATCGCAAGATACGGTCGCCGTGACGGTTAAGTAGCGCCGTGAGCCATACCGAAAACGTTGCCCAATCGACGGACTGGTCGAGCACGATGGAGAAGCTGCGCACCGCGCCGGTGTGCAAATGTGCCGGGGCGCTTGCGGCGTCCAGGGGACCATCGACAATTTTGCTTTGGACGGGCGCGAAGATCGCTTCCGGCACGTCGTTCAGCGTGACATCACATGCGGGATTAACGGCGCGGATTGCCGTCATCAACGTTTCGAGATTGGCGCTATCCGCGAGATCGGTTTTTGTCACGATCACGCGATCCGCGGCGGCTAGTTGCAAAGAGGCTTCGGCGAACTGCTCGAGTGTCTGCAGCCCTTCGAGCGCATCGAACGTCGTAACGCACGGGCCTACCTTGATGTACTCGTCGAGATTTTCATCCGAGAGTATCGTGCCCAAGACAGGTGAGGGATCGGCCAGCCCGCTCGTCTCGACGACGATGCGTTGCAATTCAGGCAACTCGCCACGCGCTCGTCGCGTCAGGATGTGCAACAGCGTCTGCTGCAGTTGACCGAGCACCGTGCAACACAGACACCCATCCGCAATCGTTTCGATCTCGGAGTTGAGATGAAGTGTGATGCGATCGTCAATGGATTCACGACCGAATTCATTAACGATGACGAGTGTTGAGCCGACTGGCTGGCGCAGCAGATAGCGTTTCAGCAGCGTGGTCTTGCCGCTGCCGAGGAAGCCTGTCACGACATTCAATTCTAGGCGCGGTACGAGTCTGACCATGGCGAGGCGGCAGGCAGGAAGTCTGCTTCAAGAGGATCGATGTGGATCTGGCTGAGTTGTTCAGCTATGCGCCAGATCGCGGAAAGATCGGGCGCAATAGTGCTGCGCCCTTGTGCGTCTTCGACGCTGTAAGACTCACCATCCCAATCGCTAACGGTGATGCGGCTCGGGTGCAGGATGCGGTTGATCAACTGCAATCGTTTGCGGCGTTCTACCCGGTTTTCCAGGATGCCAGCCGCCACGTTGCGCACACCCATCGGATCCGCAGCGTCGGTCCAGTGCTGGCTCACTCCAAAAACTGCGCACACTTCACACATCGTCGGGCGCCCCGGTTAGAGCAGGCGTCGAGCGAGGATGAATGGAGAGGCCGCCCACCGCGCTCTGCGAGATATATTCGGTAACCCGTTTGCGCGCAAGGCCAGTATGCGAGCACGCAAGATCTTCGGCACGATCGAGATCCTGAGTTCTGATCGCTTCGAGAATCTCGCGGTGCTCCCTCAGGATGTTGCCCAGATGTGAACGCCTGGCCTCGGCAGTCGCGAAGGTCTGGTAGCTCATCGCGAGACGTGCAACGCGAAGATTTTCCGTCAGCAAATTAGCGTAAATCTTGGCTAGCACACGGTTACCGCATGCATTGCCGATGGCGAGGTGTAAATCCCAGTTTCCGTCGATCATGCCGTCTACATCGTTGTGCGCGTGAGCCTGTTCAAACGCCACGACCAGATCCTCGATCAGTTTTAGATCGGCGTTAGAACGCCTTAGCGCAGCAAGCCGTGTGGTGGCGCGCTGGGCAAGTTCGAATGCCTCCAGATGTTCCTGCAACTGCGGAATATCCATAGACGCGACCCGCGCCCCACGATTAGGCAGCAGCGAAATCAGGCCTTCGGCAGCAAGGCGGATCAGCGCCTCACGCAGTGGGGTGCGGGAAATCCCGATTTCCTCCACCAAAGCCTGCTCGTCGATGTCTTCGCCCGGTGGCATCTCCAAGGAAACGATCCGGCTGCGTAACAGGTAATACGCCTTGCTCGCGCCCGATCCCTTGACGGCTTTGACCGATTCGACCGCGGCTAGCTTCTCTTTTTTCATTGGCAAAACCTTGACTGTATGCCGTGCAGTTTAGCGGAAAGAATCCGCTTGACACAACTATTTTATACACAAAAAATACGTTGTGTATTTATTGTGTATTTTTAAAGGAGGCGCCGAATGAGTCAGCAACAGGTCGATCTGGTGATCGCAAACGGGATGGTGCATACGCCCGAGGGCGGCACACTGCAGAACGTATGCGTGGCGAATGGAAAGATAGTGGGATTCGCCGATGCGGCTAATACGCCGGCCGCCGCCAAGGTGATCGACGCGAAGGGGCTCGATGTCTTGCCGGGGCTTTGGCATATCCATTGTCACTTTCGCGAGCCAGGACATACTTACAAGGAAGATTTCAGATCGGGGACCACCGCGGCTGCGGCCGGCGGGATTACGTTCTGCATAGACATGACGAACAACGATCCCCATCCGACGACGCTCGAATCGTTCGAGCTGAAGCGCTCGACGATCGCAGAGAAAGCACTGGTAGATTACGCACTGTATGGCGGAGGCTTGTATCCGAAGACGGTTGAAGCGCTTGCCAAAGCCGGCGCGATCGGGATCAAGGTGTTCAATACACGGCATGTAAAGGAGGTCTACCCGTACATTTCTGAATTGGGCGTGGTCGACCACGGCATCCTGCACGAACTTTACGAAGCGGTCGCCGACACGGGCCTCGTTTGCGCCGTGCATCACGACGACAGCGAATGGTGCAAACGCCTGACGTTTCGCGACTACATCAATGCAGGCAAAACGAGCAATCGCGATTACATGGAAGCCTACGAACGCGGCTACATGTATGGGCACGGTATGGCTGCCGGACTGGCGGCCTCGACTTACTACGCGCGCCTCACGGGTGTGCGCCTGCATGTGCTGCACATGGGCGTGATGCCACCTGCAGCGAACGATCTCGTGCGTTTTGCAAAGAGCCAGGGCGTTGATATTTCCGGCGAAATGGAAGCCGCGACGTTGTTCATGACGCGGGAACAGGCCGAGAAAGTCGGGCCTGGCACGTATGCGTGGGCCTATGCTCCGAAAGAAAACTGGCGGGCCGTGCACGACGGGACGGCCGACATGTTGGTCGGCGAGCACGCACCCCATACGCTGGAGGAAATCACGCCAGGATGGAAAGACAATTTTTCCGTTCCGCTCGGCATTACCGGCGCGCAGGAATTCGTTCCACTCGTGCTAAACGCCGTCAACGAAGGCCGGCTGGCGTTGAGGGACGTGGCAAAGCTTTGCGCTGAAGCGCCCGCCAAACGCTTCGGGCAGTACCCAAAGAAAGGGCGCATTCAGGTTGGTGCGGATGCCGACTTCACCATCGTCGATATGAACGCGGCCAACACCTTCCGGGCCTCGGATATGCACACCCGAGCGGGCTATACAGCGTGGGAAGGCGTGGCGACCAAAGGCATGCCTGTCTATACCATCGTGCGGGGCGCCACCGTTATGGACCACGGAAAGATCGTCGGTGAGCCGGGATATGGAAAATTCCATCCCGGCATTGCCGCCGCGTGAGTACCGTTCATCGATAAACCGTACTATGCGCTGGCGCGTAGCCAGCATTTCAGAGGCCACCACAATGACCACACCCGCTTCGTCGGCCCAGCCGGCGCAACCGATAGCCGCTGCAACGTATGCCACGGACACGGATGCTAGATATGACTCGCTGCTCACGCAGCAACACATCGCGGCCCGTCTTGACCGCCTGCCTGTTTCGCGGTTCCACGTGACCGTGCTGATCGTCGCAGCGCTGTCCCTGTTCTTCGATACGCTCGACACGGTAGTCACGGGCTTCGTGCTCGCGACATTGCGACCGTTGTGGGGCTTCAGCACTGCAACAATTGGCGTCATCTCCGCAATCGGACTGGCGGGATACCTGGTCGGCGCTGCGGTGGCAGGATTCGCAGCGGATCGATACGGCCGCAAGCGCATGATCATGCTGACACTTATCCTGTACTCCCTGTTTTCCGCGTCTCGCGGCATGGTGGACAATGTGTGGAGTTTCGCTGCGCTGAACTTCTTCACCTGGCTGTTTGTCGGCGCGGAAAGCTCTATCGTTCCGCCTTATCTCGCCGAGCTGTGGCCCTCGCGCGTGCGCGGCAAACTCGGTGGCTGGATGATGGGATTCTTCGCGCTCGGCATCGCGTTCTCGCCGATTTGGGCGCTTTACATCATTCCGAGCTTGGGATGGCGAGCGGCATTGTTTCTGACGCTGCCTTTCGCCATACTCGTCGGTGTGATGCGCTCCGGCCTGCCTGAGTCACCACGCTGGCTGCTGGGCAACGGACGCGCTGCCGAAGCCGTAGCGGCGCTTGCATCGATCGAACGGCGCGTCGGGCATAAACTGGACATTGGCATGATGAATGCGGCTGCAGTGCAGCCCGCCGCGCACACATCGCCAGCCCGCACTTATACGGCTCGTGACCTGCTCAGTCCACGTTACCTGAAGCTGACCTTGATGATCTGGCTCGCCTGGTTTGCGGAATATGGCGTGCTCTATACGTTCATGACTTTTGTTCCGACGCTGCTCGCGATGGAAGGCTTCAACATTGTAAAATCTTTCCAGTTCTCGATTGCGATATACGCGTCGGTCATTCCTGGCTACGTGCTGGGCGGCTATGTCGTCGATTGGCTAGACCGAAAGCCAACCGCGGTGAGCGCGTTCATTGGAACCGCAATTTTTGGAACACTGTTCGGTCTTTCGACGACCTCAACCGCATTGATGACTTTCGGCGGCCTGATGGCTTTCTGTCTGGCATTGGGCTCGACGGCGATCTACAGCTATACACCGGAGCTTTATCCGACCGAAATCCGCGCGACAGGCATGGGACTCGCATCGGCATGGGGACGCGCTGGCGCCATTGTCCTTCTGCTCGTCTTTGGCGTATTTGCCGTGCTTAAAGGCAAGCTGTTCGTGTTCATGATCAGCGATGTGGTCCTGCTGGTCGCGGCGGTCGTCTTGGCGATCATCGGACCTTCGACCAAAGGCCGTTCGCTGGAAGATGCATCCCGTTGATCTGCATTTCGGGGACCGTTGGCTACCCAAAGCAAGTGGAGCGAAGCGATGACGGTGAGGATTGCATACATTGAGGAACCGCCGTTCGGCTGGACTGGCTCGGACCATGCTGCCATGGGCGCGGACATCGAACTGGCCGACGCGGTGCTTCGAGCTATCGGAGTAGCTAGTGTCGAACATCATCTAACCACGTTCGAAGAGCTTCTGCCCGGTGTGCAGGAAGGTCGCTGGGATATGAATGTGCCATTGTTCGTGACGCCGGAACGCGCAGAACACGTCGCCTTCAGTGTGCCGGTCTGGTCGATAGGCGATGGATTCCTGCTTCAACGCGGGAATCCGAAAGCACTGACCAGCTACGAGGCCGTAGCGGTGCGTAGCGATGCGCGACTTGGCATTATTGCTGGACAGGTGCAGTTCGACTCGGCGAAGTCGGCGGGCGTGCTCGATAGCCAGATCTTCCTGTTCAAGGACCAGCCGAATGCGTTAAGTGCTCTTCGGGCTGGCCAGATCGATGCTTATGCGAGCACCGCGGTTGGAAATCGTGTCCTTGCTGAAAGTGCGGATAACGCGGCTTTGGAAGCATACGCACACGAAAAGGGCAGGGATGGACGTGCTCCTGTTGGCGCGTTCTCGTTCAACAAGTCCAATCGCGACCTCGTTCAGGCTGTGAACAAGCGACTTCGAGAGTATCTCGGTTCGGTCGACCACCGCACGTGCATGGCAAGATACAGTCTCACGCATACGGAAATTGACAGCGTGATTGTGGATCAATAGACGCGTTTGCTTGGCCATCTGTACGTCCTGAGTTGCAGGTCATTCATCGAAAATTTCTTAGAGCCGAGCGCGTGCTCCATTCCGTGATGAGGCGCGCGCTGGCTTTAATCCTTGGAATCAAGGAAGTTTCGCGTACAGCACGGCCTTGGCGACTTCTTCCGGCGTGCCGAAGCGGCCGAACGGGATGGTCGAGACGATTTCTGGTTGACCTGCTTGCGATAAGCGTCGGGAATGCCGAGCTTGTCGTACAGCGGTGTATCGACCGGGCCAGGGCTGATCGCATTGACGCGAATGCCGCGCACGAGCAGTTCGCCCGATAAGGTCTTCGACAGATTCAGGAGGGCAGCCTTGGTCGCGGCATAGACCGACGAGCGCGCAGCACCGACATGCGCATTGATCGAGGTATTGAGCACCACAGATGCCGGGCTGGCGAACACGGGCAACAGAGCCCGGATCAGGAAATACGGCCCTTTGACGTTGATATCGAAGGAGCGGCCGAATCTGACGAGTGTACTCGTTTGCAGCCGGCTCGTCGTGGAACGCATTGGACGTCCAGAAACAAAAAACCCCGCAGGCTCTAGGCTTTACGGGGTTTATCGGACTTCTTTGGATCTCTTAAAACAACTACTTGGTGCCCAGAAGAGGACTCGAACCTCCACACCTTGCGGCGCATGGACCTGAACCATGTGCGTCTACCAATTCCGCCATCTGGGCACTGCGTCTTACTACTGCTCAACTGCTGAGAACGTAATTATAGCGAGCTGAATCGCGCTGTCAACAGTCTCATCGATTTCTCTTCTTTAATGTGCGGCACTCGCCTAACTCCCACTATCGAATCCAACGCGATAACAACTCGCCCGCACAGTTAAATCACACGATCCCGGTCTATTTATATAGGCGGGTGATAGAATCAGGCGAACCTGCTAGCCGGGTAACTGGCGCGAGGCCAGTCTAATCTGGCCCGCATCGCATAGATACGAGAAAATCATCGATAAGCCCTTGAGCAAATATCCGTACCCGATTCCGAGCCGGGAAGAAATCCTCGGCGTGCTGCGCACCACTGAAACCCCCCTCTCTGGTAGTGACATAGCCGAAGCGTTATCGATCAAGCGTCAAGAGCGTGAAGGATTCTTCAAGCGGCTCGCGGCGATGGAGCGAGACGGGCAGGTCCGTGTCGACAAAAAAGGATACTTCCAGCTCACGCATCCGTCCAATTTTGTCGCCGGCCGAGTGCAGGGGCATCGCGATGGATTCGGTTTCCTGATTCGTGACGATGGCCAGGATGACCTGTTTCTCGCCAGCGGCGAGATGCAAAAGGTCATGCACAACGACCGTGTGCTCGCGCGCACCATCGGTTACGACCGACGCGGCCGTCCGGAAGGCCACATCGTCGAGGTCACCGATCGCGCCAATAAACAGGTGATCGGGCGGCTGCTCAACGAAAACGGCGTGCTGCTGGTCGCTCCCGAAGACAAGCGCATCGGCCACGACATCCTGATTCCGCAAAGCTCCAAAGGCAAGGCGCGCGTCGGCCAAGTGGTCAGCGTCGAGTTGACCGATTTTCCGAGCCGGCATTCGCAGCCGCTGGGCAAGGTCGTCGAAGTGCTCGGCGAGATCGACGATCCGGGCATGGAAATCGAAATTGCCGTGCGCAAATATGGCGTGCCGCACGAGTTCAGCATGGCCGCGATTCAGCAGGCCTCGCAATTGCCCGATGAAGTTCGCGCGGTCGACCTGCGTGATCGAGTCGATTTGCGTGACGTGCCGCTGGTCACGATCGACGGCGAAGACGCGCGAGATTTCGATGATGCCGTTTACTGCGAGCCGATCAAGGTCGGGCGCGGCGACGGCTTCCGTTTGATCGTTGCCATCGCGGACGTGTCGCATTACGTGAAGCCGAACGATGCACTCGATATCGGCGCACTCGAACGCAGCACCTCGGTGTATTTTCCGCGCCGCGTGATTCCGATGCTGCCGGAAAAACTGTCGAATGGCCTTTGCTCGCTCAACCCCGAGGTAGACCGCTGCGTGCTGGTCGCCGACATGGTGATTTCCGGGCGCGGCGAGATCAAGGCTTATCAGTTTTACTCGGCGGTAATGCATTCCGTCGCGCGCCTGACCTACACCGAAGTGGCGGCGATGCTCGGCAATACCAAGGGTCCGGAAGCGGCGAAGCGTGCCGCCTTGCTGCCGCATCTGCAAAACCTCTATGGGGTTTATAAATCGCTGCTGCAATCGCGGCAGAAGCGCGGCGCCATCGATTTCGAAACGACCGAAACCTATATCGTCTGCAATGCACAGGGCAAGATCGAACAGATCGTGCCGCGTCAGCGCAACGACGCGCACAAGTTGATCGAGGAGTGCATGCTGGCCGCCAATGTGTGCGCGGCCGACCTGCTCAAGCGCCACAAGCATCCTGGCCTGTATCGCGTGCATGCGGGCCCGACTGAGGAAAAGCTGGCGAACTTGCGCAGTTTCCTGCGCGGTATCGGGCTCACGCTAGGCGGCAATGAGAAGCCGCACGCGAGCGATTACGCAGCGCTGATGGCGCAAATCCGTACCCGCCCCGATGCACCGATGCTGCAGACCATGATGCTGCGCTCGATGCAGCAGGCCGTGTACAGCCCCGATAACATCGGTCACTTCGGGCTGGCCTATGAAGCCTATGCCCACTTCACGAGCCCGATTCGCCGCTACCCCGACTTGCTCACGCACCGCGCGATACGCGCTGTGCTCGTGGGGCGTAAATACCAGCCCGAACTGAGCCAGAACGCCGAGCTCAACACGATGCTCTCGCCGGGTGCGCGGCGCGCGCAACGCAGCGACGATGAGTCGCGCGGCCGAGCACGCTCGAATACGGCGATCTGGGAAGAGCTTGGCATGCACTGTTCGGCCAACGAACGCCGTGCCGACGAAGCGTCGCGCGATGTCGAGGCCTGGTTGAAGTGCTATTTCATGCGCGACAAACTCGGCGAGGAATATGGCGGCCGAGTCAGCGGTGTGACTACTTTCGGCATTTTCGTGCAACTCGACGCGCTCTTTATCGAGGGCTTGGTGCATGTGACCGAGTTGGGCTCCGACTATTTCGTGTACGACGAGATCAAGAACGAGTTGCGCGGTGAACGTACCGGCATACGCTATCGTTTGTCGGATCGCGTGCGGGTTCAGGTCAGCCGCGTCGATCTCGACGCGCGCAAGATCGATTTCCGATTGGTGCGCGATGCGCCGGTGAAAGCGCTCGCACGAGGTGGCGAGAAGAACGCGGCTGCCCCGGTGGGTGAAGGCGCGTTGGTGCGTGAAGCGGGAGCTAACGAGGCGCCGCGCCACGCGCGCAAGCAAGCGGCCGCGGCGCCAAGCGCCGACGTCAAGGCGGCCCGTGAGTCGCGCTCTACCGGGCAGAAGCGCTCGGGACGTACTGCGCCCAGTAATGGCGCGGCAACTGCGGCGAAAAAGCGCTCACGTAAAAAGTTCTAAGCGGCTTGACGTTACACGCGTAAGGCGGACCCGGGCGAGATCCCGGGTTTCTGCCATTTGGTGCGGCAGATTGTGCCGCAACGCGTGCCCCCACTCATGGCGTCGCCTATCGTGGCGTTATATCGCGACCGTGCGCTACATCGCGCTACGTCGCACGACATTCGTTTTTATCGTATTCCTGAAGGAAGTAGGTCATGGCACATCTCAAAGTTCTATACGGTTTCCATGCCGTCACCGCACGTTTGCGCCACGATGCCAGTGGTATCGAAGAGATTCTGTACGATCCGACGCGACGCGACCGCCGCATGGTCGACTTCCTGGCAACGGCCAAGGCGGCCGGCGTGCGGCTCATGGCAGCCGACGCGGCACGGCTCCAGGGGCTCACCGGCAACGACCGCCACCAGGGCGTGGTGGCGCGGGCGGCCGACGTACCGTTGGCGATGAATCTGGCTGAATTGCTCGATTCGCTCAGTGGGCCGGCATTGCTGCTGGTGCTCGACGGTGTGACCGATCCGCATAACCTCGGCGCATGCCTGCGCGTGGCCGACGCGGCCGGCGCACACGCGGTGATCGCGCCGCGCGATCGCGCCGTGGGGCTCAATGCGACCGCGGCCAAGGTTGCCAGCGGAGCCGCTGAAACCATGCCCTATATCACGGTGACCAATCTGGCCCGCGCCTTGCGCGAGATGCAGGAAGCGGGAGTCTGGGTGATAGGCACCGACGACCAAGCGCCGGCCAGCCTGTTCCAAACCAAACTTGATGGCCCAGTCGCTATCGTGATGGGCGCGGAGGGCGAGGGGATGCGTCGTTTGACGCGCGATACTTGCGACAACCTGATGCATATCCCCATGCAGGGCAGTGTCGAAAGCCTGAACGTGTCGGTGGCGAGCGGGGTATGCCTGTTCGAAGCCGTGCGGCAGCGATTGGGGCCGGTCAAGAGCTAATAAAAGAGCATCGACCGCCGGCAGATTTCAGCTCTTTCTCGACGTCTTCGCGACGAATGGTGTTGGAATGTGCTGAACCTGCTCGCTCCCGCACTTCGGGCAAGGCGGATGAGCGGCTTCATGTTCAGCGAGCTGTTCTGCGTGCTCGAAGGTTTCGCCGCACTTCTCGCAGCGGTATCGGTAAGTCGGCATGGTGCCTCCAGAACGAATTCCGCGTGCTGGCCAGACGAGACGATAATCAGCCTACAGCCAGCGGCGCGCGGTATTCCCGTCATTCATTCTAGATCTGTTTACGTCGCTGTGACGTGTTTGCATCTTCTTTTTTGTGCAAGCG
>Ga0302220_10003358_pt1 | contig 11145 bp, 6 predicted proteins | sample II_Palsa_E1_3_FD_194572 | JGI IMG/M metagenome (GOLD analysis project Ga0302220, IMG submission 194572) | Peat permafrost microbial communities from Stordalen Mire near Abisko, Sweden - II_Palsa_E1_3 | ecosystem: Environmental > Terrestrial > Soil > Palsa > Peat permafrost | place: Sweden... | reverse complement strand
CCCGGTTTTTCGCCGGTGCCGACTTGGGATTGGGAACAATGACGACACGAGTGCTCACGGTAGAGGACGATCCGCTAGCAGCGAATGAGATCGTGGCAGAGCTTGAAAAATGCGGGTTCGAGGTGGACTGGGTAAATAACGGACCCGACGGTCTCGCCCGTGCGATGAGCGGAGAGTATGACGTGATCATGCTCGACCGCATGCTGCCGGGACTCGACGGCCTGACTATCCTCACCACCTTGCGAACGGTTGGCATACAGGCGCCGGTATTGATGCTCAGCGCGCTTGGCGACGTAGATGAACGTATTCGCGGCCTGCGTGCAGGCGGTGACGATTACCTGACCAAGCCATTTAATTCAGACGAACTCACAGCACGTCTCGAAGTACTGCTGCGACGCCGGCGCGAAACTCCCGCACGCAATGAAACAACGCTGAACGCAGGACCGCTCCTCATCGATCTGATTTCGCGCAAGGTGACGCGCGAGGGCATTGAAGTGTCGCTGCTGCCAACCGAGTATCGGATCCTGGAGTTCATGATGCGGCACGCCGGTCAAACCATCACTCGTACCATGCTGTTCGAAGCGGTGTGGGGCTATCACTTCGACCCCGGCACCAATCTGATCGACGTTCACATGGGACGCTTGCGCAAGAAGATCGATCCTCCCGGTGCCAAAGCAACGATTCAGACCGTGCGCGGTTCGGGCTACATCCTGACGTGATCCATCTCCTATAAGTACACCTTGGCTGACTCAACGAATCGAACGCATCCCGTAGAAATGGGGCGCCGCTGGCATAACACGACCTTCAGATGGCTTTCCGTCTACGCCGTCATCTTCGCGCTGTCAGTCATGGTGCTGATCGGATTTATCGGCTGGTCCGCAACCACCCGCATGGAGTTCGATGCGGACTCGGTGTTGCACTGGCAGATCTTCTACTTCGGGTCCATCGAGGATCAGGCACTTCCGGCGACCATTTTCCGGCGCACGGAAGGCGAACACCTGAATACCAATTACTTCGGCCTGTTTGCCGCCGACGGCACCCATCTCGCCGGCGATATCCGCGTGTTGCCTCCGGATCTGCCGCTCGACCGTCAAGGTCATACGCTCAACGATAGCCTGATCGTCGCCAACCAGGCGAGATCGCCAGTCGTCCGGGCCATGGGCGTGCGTCGACGCAGCGGCGAACAGATCGTGGTGGCCCGCGACCTCACGCACGTGCTGGCTGTTCGCGAGACAATGATTAACGCGTTGGTTGGCGGGGGCTTGTTCTGCTTGTTGGTGAGCATAGCCAGTGGTTTGTTGCTGAACCTGCGGCAGATGCGGCGTGTGCGCGATATTCGCAATGTGACCTTGCGGATCGCCGAGGGTGACCTGAACCGGCGTTTGCCTATCGGTGGGCGAGACGAGCTGGATATGCTCGCGCATCTGGTGAATCACATGCTTGAGGAGATCGAACGGCTGATGACGGAGGTCAAGAGCGCATGCGACGGAATAGCGCATGACTTGCGTACTCCGGCTGCGCATATTCGCACCTTGCTTGCCAACGTGGCCGAACGCATGCACGTGATCCAGGACGACGGCGTCGCGCAAATGCTCGACCGTGCGCGAGTCGAAGCCGATATGCTGCTCGACCGTTTTGGTGCGATGCTCCGCATCTCGGAGATTGGCGCCTTGAAGCGGCGTGGCGGGTTCTCGTCGGTGGATCTCACTACGCTGGTTCATGAATTAAGCGAACTGTATGAACCGCTCGCCGAGGACCGGGACATTAGCTGGGCGGTGACAGTCGAACAGGTCCCCGCGGTGCATGGCGATCGGGCGTTGCTATTCGAGGCATTCAGTAACTTGCTCGACAACGCGATCAAGTTCGCGCCGGATAACGGGGCCGTCCGTATCGAACTGACGGATCATCCCCAGGGGGCGCTACTGGTTATTTCGGATAACGGCCCGGGTATTCCGGAGCGCGAGCGGGAGGCAGTGTTGCAGCGCTTCTACAGAGCCGATCAGACGCGTCATCTGGCAGGCTCGGGACTCGGCCTCAGCATTGTGTCAGCCGTGATGCGGCTGCACGACTTCTCCCTTCGTGTCGGCGCCGATGGTACCGGTACCAGCCCCGGCACGACGATGACGGTCGAATGCTGGCCTCACGCGCTCGAATGATGCGCCTGCTGATTGCCGGGCTTCCTTCTGCTTGCCCCTGATCAACCGATCAACCGATCAACCAATCAACCAATTAACCGAGTAAGAGCCACCCCTATGCGCGTTCTGCTCATTTCGACCGTCTGCACTGAAGGCGCTTATCTGCAAAAGGCTTTACGTGAAAGCGCGCACAGCTTGCAAATGACCGACGACCTGCGCGACGGGCTCCATCTCGCGTCGCAAGACACTTTCGACGCGGTGCTGACCGTGGCTGTCGATACTGAATCCATCTGTAACCTGGCTACGCTGTTGTCCGAGTTCGCGCATTTGCCGGGTTCACCCGCCATCCTCGTCGTGCTCGGACGCGCGACGCCTGTCGAGAGAGCGCGCATGCTGCGTGCGGGCGCGGACGCGTGCTTCGTGCAGCCCTATTCGTTTATCGAAATGCAGGAACGCATGCTGGCGTTGTATCGGTCGTCGGTGCAAGGCCTCGGCGACCCTACGCTTGATCTTTCGCTGAAGCTGGATCCGCTTACGCGGGAACTGGTGGAAGGCGACAAGCGTTTCCCCCTGACCAAGCGCGAGTTCCTGTTGGTTGAGTCGCTGCTGCGCCAGCCTGATGCTCCCGTCGCGCGCGACCAGTTGATTCGGTATGCGTGGCCTGACAAGGACGTCGTGGATCCATCGAGCGTGAATCTGGTTGTCTCGCGGCTGCGCCGTAAGCTTGAGTTGCATACCTTCGGTGCCCGTCTTGAAACTGTCAGCCGCTTCGGTTATCAGATCATCACGACACAATTGCCACCCGCGCTCGCCTTTTCCGTTTCTCGATCGATTGGTGGAAATGCGTAAAGCACGACGCCTCCGTGCAGGGAGTTCGCGCTCTCGCTACGCAGGTATCAGGCGAGATCAGGATCCGAAAAAGGGCTGACAGTAATCCACCGGGCCCACACAAGCATTCGGATCAGTCGACGCGCCTTGCATCGACGCGCAACCGGCCAGCGAAACACCCAACGCTAGCGCGCACAGCGTCAATCGTAAGGCTGAGAGCATGCGTCTTAACCGGCTCATGGCATCACCTTGGCGAACACGCCTGTAAATTGAATCTATGGTTTGAACGTTCGCATTGCGGCGAATCAGGCAGTGCGCCGGGAGTGCGCGACGCAAGGCGTGCAGCCGCGGCGGCGGGACCGAGCCTGTTCGTAACACACAATCGCGTCCCATCCGTTACGGCAAGCGGCAATCGACGCTTCATGCCTAGTGATGCCAGTACAAGGTGCGGTTCAGGTAATCGAGTTGGCCATCCTGCTCGGACTTCACCAGATCCTGATACACCTGCGCGCGTGTTTTAGGCGCAATAGTCTGTCCATCCGGTGGAACCCATTGCCCTGCTTGTGCGACGGTCACGGGGGCGGGTGCTTGGGCGGGTGACTGAGCAGGTGACTGAGCGGGTGACTGAGTCGGCGTCGTGCTCTGGGCAAAGGCCGAGCCCGTGGTGGCGAGGCCGGCAAAAGCGAGGGCGATCATCATGGTCTTCATGGTGCTTTCCTAAAAGTCCGTTTAACGAATGACCGGGCTTAGATGCAGTGGTTTGATCGGTGCCCGGTGAAAGCAGATTAACGAGTTAGCCCTGTCGGGAAAGACACTCAAACGTGAAGAGTTGTTCATGTAGGGCAGTTCATAAAATGCAAAAAATCCGGCCAAATAACATCGGATAACTAAGTTAAATATTTGATGTCGGATTTATAAATTATTCTTCATGAAGCAGTGCGATTCCGACACGTCCGCGTCATGCCAAGCGCCTAAATTTTCCCCGGTCCGCATGGCGAGTCGGGCGGCTGCACTTCGCCATCTTGTCTCCGCCGTGCCGGGGAGCGCAACAGCAGCCGCATCATCCTGGAATTGCACACATGAACAAAGCGTTGATCGCCTCCTTGAGCCTGATCGCGGCCGCGGTCTCTCAAGCCGCGAACGCACAAAGCAGCGTTACCCTGTACGGCACACTTGATACGGGTATCGACTATATTTCCAACCAGAAATCCTCAACCGGTGGCAATGCCGCGTGGGGCATGCAGAGCGGTAACGTGAGCACGGATCGATGGGGCCTGAAAGGCACGGAGGATCTTGGCGGCGGTCTCGCGGCCGTGTTCGATCTCGAGAATGGTTTTAACATCGACAGCGGCAAGTTCTCGAACGGCGGCGACGAGTTCGGCCGTCAGGCGTGGGTCGGTATTTCAAGCTCCGCTTATGGAACCGTTACGCTGGGACGCCAGTACGACTCCATGGTGGACTTCGTGGCGCCGTTGTCGGCAACCGGTTCGGGCTTCGGCGGCAACATAGCCGATCACCCGTTCGACAACGACAACCTGAACAACGACTTCCGCATGAACAATGCGGTGAAGTTTCGTAGCGTGAACTACGGCGGGCTCGTGTTCGGCGGTGCGTACGCGTTCAGCAATTCATCGAATGGCTTTAGCAACAACAACGCGTATACGGCGGGCGCGTCGTATAACAACGGTCCTTTGAGTCTTGCTGCAGCGTACTTCCAGGCGAACAATCCAGGCGGTGTCACGACGCCGGCCAACACAGCTGGCGCGCTTTCGAGCGGCGACGGCGACGCAACCTTGGTCGGCGGCCGCCAGCGCATCATGGGCGCTGGCGCGCGTTACGTCATTGGTGCGGCGACCATCGGCGCGGTGTTCACGCGCACCACACTCGACGACCCGAGCGAGATCTCGCAGGGTGGCTCATATACGGCGCTTTCGGGCAACAAGCTCACGTTCAACAACTATGAACTGAACGCCCGCTATGCACTGACGCCGGCATTGACCCTGGGCGGCTCGTACACGTTCACCTATGGCAAGTTCGACACCGCCACGTCGAGCCTCTCGCCGAAGTGGAACGCGTTCATGCTGCAAGCGGACTACGCGCTGAGCCGCCGTACTGATGTCTACCTCGAAGGCGTCTACCAGCACGCGACTGGCGCAACGGGGGGAAATGCGTTGGGCAACGCTTCGATCTATAACCTCGCTGCGTCGTCGAACGGCAAGCAGGCAGTGGTCGCAGCGGGTATCCGTCTGCACTTCTGATCCTGCCCGAAGAGGGTTTGACGTAAATACGCCGCCGAGGCCATGAAGCACCCGGCGGCGTTTCTACTTCTGCGACTGTAAAAAGCCTCAGGCAGGCTTCCCGGTCCATCCGCCGCCCAGCGCCCGGATCAGGGACACCGAAGCCGTCAGCTGTCGCGTACGCAGGTCCAGCGACGAAATTTGTGCAGTCAGCTCCGTGGTCTGCGCCGTCACCACGTCCAGATAGCTCACCACGCCGTCCCGATACTGCGACGTCGCCAGCGCGAGCGTCTGTTGCGCTGCGCTCAACGCCTGATCTTCGTTGACCGATTCGTCGCCGAGATGATGCAACAGCGCAAGGCCGTCCTCGACCTGCTGGAATGCCACGAGCACGGTCTGCCGGTACTTCGCGCCGTTCTCGGCGAGTTCCGCCCGCGAGTTCGCCACGGCTGCGCTGCGCTTGCCGCCATCGAAGATCGTGAACAGCAACTGCGGTCCTACCGACCAGATTTCGTTGGGTGCCGCGAGCCAGGGCGAGAATGTATCGCTTTGATATCCGCCATCCAGGCCGAGTGAGATATCGGGGTAGAACGCGGCCTTCGCCACGCCGATATTTGCGTTGGCTGCAGCCACACGCCGCTCTGCCGCAGCAACATCGGGCCTGCGTTGCAAGAGTGTCGAGGGCAACCCGAGGGGCACGTGGGGCAGATAGTTGAATGCAACGTCCGGCGGCAAGGAAAACGACGATGCCGGCGTTCCGGTGAGCGTTGCAATTGCATGTTCGAGCAACGCGCGGCTCGCCTGGGTATCGTCGGCGGCGGCACGCGCGGAAGCGAGTTGCGTTTGCGCTCGCGACACATCCATGCCGGAGGCCAGGCCGCCGTCGTGACGGCTCACGGTCAGCTTCAACGCCCGTTTATACGTGTCGATGGTGTCGTTGAGCAGTTTTGCACGCTGATCGAGGCCGCGCAGTTCGAAATAGGTTGACGCGAGACTCGACTGCAGGCTGAGGCGCAGCGACTCGAGATCGTCGGCGCTGGCATCTTCTTGCGAGTGACCCGCGCTGACCTGATTGTGCACCTTGCCCCACAAATCAAGGTCATAACCTATACCGACATCGGCCGTCGCCGAATTGTAAGTCGACGGCTGACCCGTGCCGCGCAACGGCCGGTTATCCGACTGCCGTTGCCGCGAAACGTCTGATTCGGCGCCTATGGTGGGGAAAAGCCCTGAACGTGCTTCCTGAAGGTAAGCACTGGCTTCGTCATGCCGCGCAACCGCTGCTGCCACATTGGGATTGGCCGTGGCGATCTTCGCTTCGAGCCCGGTCAATACCGGATCGCGATACATGGTCCACCAGCCATCACGCGGGATGCGGTCGGCGGGTTTGGCCGGTTGCCACGGACCGGCTTCCTTGAAGGTGGCGGGAATCGCCGTGGCCGGCACCTTGTAGGTGGGCGCGAACGAACACGCGTTCAGCGCGACAGCGCAGGCTGCCGCTACCAGGACACGACGCTTAACCATGCTCACGCTCCGGCTGTCCGGTCGCCGCCGTGGCCACGGCGGTGGCAGCGTGGCGTACGAGTTCGCCTTCGGCGAGCGAGTCCGGCGGGTTGTCGATGATCCGGTCGCTCGCCGACAATCCCGATGCAATCAGGACATGGGTGCCGAGGTCAGTCGCGATCTTCACGTCTTTCAGATGCACATGGTTGTTTGGATCGATGACCGCAACCTGCATGTTGCTAGTACGGAAGATCAGCGTGCTCGCCGGCACGAGCAACGCGCTGCCGGTGTTCGGCAGCGCGAAGTGAACCTGCGTGTATTCACCGGGCAGCAACAAGCCCGATGCATTGTCCACCGACAACTGCACCAGCAACGTGCCGGATGCGGGCGTGATGGCGTCGTCCGTGTCGACAAGTTTCGCGTCGAAGATCATGCCCGGACGCTCCGGGACAGTCAGTTTGGCGGTGAGTCCAGGCTTGATCGCTGCGGCGTCGCTTTGCGGCACGTTCACATAGAGGCGGAGGCGGCGCGCGTCGGAGACGGCGAACAACTCGGGGCCGGTGCCGCCGCCCGCATCGATCAACGCGCCGATATCGGTTTTGCGCGCAGTGACAATACCGTCGAACGGCGCCGTGATGCGCTTGAACGATTCAAGCGCCTCGAGGCGCGCGACGTTGGCGCGGCTGGCGTCGACCGTGGCCTGCTTCGCGACCAGGTCGCTGGTCTTTTCGTCGGCGTCCTGTTGCGAGACCGAGTCCTGCTTCAGCATCTGGGTCCAGCGTTGCGCCGTGGTGGCCGCAAGCTTTTCGTTCGCAACCGTATTGGCGAGGTCGGCCCGTGCCTGTTGCAGTTGCTGATCGAGATCAGGCGTATCGATCAGGCCTAGCAACTGACCTGCCTTCACGTGCGTGCCGATGTCGGCGTACCACGTTTGCAGATAGCCGGACACTCGGGCATAGATCGGTGCATTGACGAAGGCCGCGAGCTGCCCCGGCAGTTCCAGCGACTGCTCTGCCGCTGGCAACTTGGGGGTGACGGTGGCCACCGTCGGTACCGCTTGCGCGTCCGTCCAGGTCGTCAGCTCACGTTCGGCACGCGAGCGGCTGATGATGCCGTTGGTCACCACCCCCGCGGCAATCAACGCGATGATCACGCTGACCAGCTTCAGATGACGCAAGCGCTTAGGGGAATTGATTTCAATTTCAGTGGACATGTGATTCTCCCGATCCGGAAAGGTTGTGATCCTCTTGAGCCTTGTCGTTGCGATGCACGAGGCTGAACACGACAGGTACGAACAACAGCGTGGCGATGGTGGCGCACATCAGGCCGCCGATCACAGCACGCCCGAGCGGCGCGTTTTGTTCGCCGCCGTCGCCAAGACCCAGTGCCATCGGCAACATGCCAATGATCATGGCGAGTGCGGTCATCAGCACCGGGCGAAAACGTGTGAATCCCGCTTCCATGGCGGCGACCAGTGCATTGCCGGTAATGGCGAGCCGTTCGCGAGCGAAACTCACGACCAGGATGGAGTTGGCCGTGGCCACGCCCATGCAGAGGATGGCGCCAGTCAACGCCGGCACGGACAGCGGTGTGTGCGTGATGAACAGCATCCAGACGATGCCTGCGAGTGCTGCCGGCAACGCCGTCACGATCACGAACGCATCGCTCCACGAATGAAAGTTCACGACGATCAGCAAGTAGATCAGCACGATCGCCGCGATCAGGCCGAGGCCCAGTCCCATGAACGCGCTATTCATTGTTTGAACCTGACCTCGCACCGTCACTACCGAACCCTTCGGTACGTCCTTGGCGCTCTGGTGCACGATCGTGTTGATCTGTGCGGCAACGGCGCCAAGGTCGCGGCCTTGCGTGGTGGCGAAAATGTCGTACAGCGGTTCGATGTTGTAGTGCGAGACGATCGCGTTGCCCACACCGCGCTTGATGGTCGCGATGCCGCCGAGAATCTGCGCTTCGCCCGTCTTGCCGGTGACCATCAGGTTGCCGAGGTCGTTGAGCGACGTCATGCGGTACTGGGGCGTTTCCGCGACGACCGCATAGGACACCCCATTCTTCGGATTGAGCCAGTAAGTCGGGGCGACCTGGCTCGTGCCGGAGAGATTGGCCACCACGGAGTTCGTCACGTCGCTCTCGGTGATGCCTAGTTCATTGGCGCGGGTCCGGTCCACCGAGACGGTGAATTGCGGATAGGTGGTGGCCTGTTGAATACGCGTGTCGGCAATCCCTGGAATCATTTTCACCTTGCGCAGCAACTGCTGCGCATACGCATAGTTGCCGTCCTGGTTCGGACCGTTGACCTGGATGTCGATCGGCGCCGGTGAGCCGAAGTTGAGAATCTGAGAGATCATGTCAGCCGGCAGGAATGAGAACGTCACGCCCGGATAGTCGCGCGGCAGCAGTTGGCGCAGTTTCTTGACGTACTTGGCCGTTGGCGCGTGATCTTTACCCAGTGAGATCAGGATGTCGCCGTCGGATGGACCCATTGTGCCGCTGTTGTTGTAGGTCAGATTGATGCCGCTTTTTGGCAAGCCGATGTTGTCGATGATGGCACGTAACTGGTTCGGCGGAATGGTCCGGCGAACGGTGTTCTCGACGTGATCGAATAGGTTGGCGGTCTGTTCGATCCGTTGGCCGATCGGTGCGCGCACGTGCAGGGCGATCTCACCCGAGTCTATGCTCGGAAAGAAGTTGCGGCCAAGATACGGCGACAGCAAGAAGGAGCCCGCGACCACGGCGAGAAACCCGATGATGAACCGCTTGCGGTTGCTGAGCGCCATCCCGAGCAGGATGCGGTACACCCCTCGCAAGCGCCCGAACGAGTGCTCGAAGCTGCGCTGGAATCGCACCAGCGGATTCTGCGAAGGAGCGTGGTGGGTCGTGCCGTGCGGGTCCATGCTGGCGGCAAGCTCGCCCGACGCGTGACCGCCCGATGCATGCGGGCGCAGCAGGTATTGCGCCATCATCGGCACGAAGGTGCGAGAGAGCACGAATGAGGCGATCATTGCGAAGATCACGGCCTCGGCCATCGGCACGAACAGGAAACGCGCGATGCCGTTGAGCAGAAGCATCGGCACGAACACAATGCAGATACACAGCAGTGAGATCAGAGCGGGCCCCACGATCTGCGCGGCGCCGTCGAGAATCGCGTCCTTGACGGGCTTGCCCTGTTCCAGATGCCAGTTGATATTTTCAATGGTGACGGTTGCATCGTCGACGAGAATCCCGACCGCAAGCGCGAGTCCGCCAAGCGTCATCACGTTGAGCGTCTCGCCCAGGGCCGAGAGCGCGGCGATGGCGGCCAGCACCGCGAGCGGGATGGAAGAAGCGATGATCAGTGTGGAGCGCCAGCTTCCCAGGAACAACAGGATCATGAGCGAGGTCAGCGCGGCGGCAATGATGCCTTCGCTCGCTACGCCGCTGACGGCGCCCTTCACGAACACGGACTGATCGCCCAGCGTTACGATCTTGAGACTGGACGGTAGGGTCTGCCGGATCAGCGGCAACTTCGCCTTGACGCCCGCGATGATGTCGAGCGTGGAGGCCGACCCGTTCTTCATGATACTCATCAGCACGGCGCGATGCCCGTCCAGGCGCACGATGTTCCCTTGCGGCGGATTGCCGTCGCGAACATGCGCTACGTCGCGGATATAGATCGTCGCGCCGTTGACCGTCTTGATAGGCAGGTTGTTGAGTTCGTCGAGCGCAAGCGGGCTGTTGTTCAGTTTGATGTTGTATTCGAAGTTGCCGATCTTCTCGGTCCCCGCCGGCACGATCTGATTTTGCTGCGCCAGCGCGTTCGCAACGTCTGTGGCGGACAGCCGGTCGGCCTGCAACGCGTGCGGGTCCAGGTCGATTTGCACTTCGCGTATCTTGCCGCCGGAAGGCGTCGGGATGGCCACGCCCGGTACGCTTACCAGTGCGGGACGGATGAAGTTGGTCGCGTAATCGTCGAGCTTCTGTTCGTCGATCGTATCGCTGGTGAGCGCGATCTGCAGGATCGGAACCGTCGATGCGTTGTAGTTCAGGATCTGCGGGGGCGTAATGCCAGGAGGCATCTGCTTGAGCACCGTTTGCGAAGCCGAGGTGACCTGCGCGGTTGCCGTCCTTATGTCGACGTTCGGCTGGAAGAATATCTTGACGATGCCGTAACCGCGAAACGACTGCGATTCAATATGCTGGACATCATTGACGGTCGTACCGAGCGTACGTTCGTAGTACGTGACAATCCGGCCCGACATGTCGTCCGGCTGAAGCCCTGCATAGTTCCAGATGACACTGATGACGGGAATGCGGATATCGGGGAAGATGTCCGTCGGCGTACGCAGTGCCGCGAGCGGACCGATCAACACGATCAGCATCGCCAGCACGATGAACGTATAGGGCCGAGTCAAAGCTAATCGGACAATTTTCAACATTGAGAACGG
>Ga0302220_10003353_pt1 | contig 11150 bp, 7 predicted proteins | sample II_Palsa_E1_3_FD_194572 | JGI IMG/M metagenome (GOLD analysis project Ga0302220, IMG submission 194572) | Peat permafrost microbial communities from Stordalen Mire near Abisko, Sweden - II_Palsa_E1_3 | ecosystem: Environmental > Terrestrial > Soil > Palsa > Peat permafrost | place: Sweden... | reverse complement strand
GGCCTGAGTTATCCCGCAGGGGACCAAAGCTATTGGGTAAGCCGAGGCGGTTTTTTCCAGGTCAACCGCTTTCTCATCGATGAACTTGTCCTGATTGTTGCCGCAAATCGCCAGGGTTTACTCGCATGGGATCTATACGCTGGTGTAGGTCTATTTTCTCGTGCACTGGCAAAGAGATTTCAGCAGGTCGTAGCGGTCGAGGCCGCCGGCACCGATCTGATCAACTCCTTCAAAGGAGCAGGCAGGCAAGCCATAGAGACAACAACCGTTGAGTTCCTGCGTCGTGCCGCCGTGCAGCGGGAGCGGCCTCAATTGATCGTCATGGATCCACCGCGAGCAGGCGTAGGTGCGGACGTCTGTTCTCTGTTGGCGCGGATCGCAGCGCCGGAGATCGTCTATGTTTCGTGCGATCCGGTAACACTGGCTCGTGACCTGAAGATGCTGGTTGACGCAAGCTACAGGCTCGAAGAACTGCATATGGTAGACCTGTTTCCTCAGACGTTTCATCTGGAGACGATCGTGGTTTTGCGCAGGTAAACATCACCGCTTTGTGGTGAAATGGTTCATAAGTGCGGTCCGCAGGCAGAGCTTTGAAGACCGGTAGAATGACCGAGCCGAACCCTGATCTTTGGCCGAAGGCTGTTGCACGCGTTCCTAGGCTTGCGTTCCGTCGCGCGCCTCTGTTGACGGCAACGTGCTGGTTTGCGCTGGGCGAACTGATGACGCGAAATCACGCCCCGACGATCATTCTGCTCCTGGCCTTATCGCTGTTATGCACACTCACCATCATCAGTCTGCAGCGGTCTCTTCGAATAGCCCCCCTTCCTCTCGCAGCCGTCTGGATGGCGTTGGGCCTCCTCTGCGCAGAGGTGCAGCCGGCTCCCCCGACTCAGCACGCTCTGGCGGCCTACGCAGACGGTTTGAGTCGACAGGTGCGGGGACGCGTCATGCGAGTTCGAGAGTTGGCGCCGCACCAGGAAGACTCCAATCTGGATAAAGAATCGGGTTGGTGGGCCGAGAAGGAGGAAAATGAGGAAGCAGCTGCCATAGGAGCCCTGTCGGTCGACATTCAAGTTGATTCAGTGGAAGAGGTAACGCCGGACATTGCATGGATGGCCCCTATCAAAGGCGGCGTGCGCATGAATGTCGTCCCTGACAAGCACACCGTTTACAACACTTCAACAGCAGGATCCTCTGCATCAGCATTTCAACCGCTGCCAACACTGAAGTGCGGTGACCTAGTGCAAGCTCCTATGCGATTGAAAGTCGCAGAATACTATCGCGACCCGGGCGCGTGGCAATATGCAGATTATCTCCTTGCACAGGGGATTGGCGCTCATGCCAGCGTACGCGCCTCAAAAGTCTCCATCCTCGACCAAGCCAACTCGAAGCTTGCAGAAACGCAGTCTGACTACGCAGCACAATGGCAGTGCCAAATCTTCGCGGCACAAAGCTGGGCTTCGGGGCGGGTGCTCGGCTACGTGCATTCGAAGACGAACCGAACGCTCCCAAAGATCCTGCGGCTAAGCCCGGACGACGCCGGCATGCTGAACGCAATGTTATTCGGCGACCGCGCAGGTCTAAACAAAACCCAACGAGTCGGCTTCGAACGCACAGGCTCGTTCCATCTCTTTGTCGTCTCCGGAATGCACGTTGGCCTCCTGGCGGGGCTCGTTTTCTGGTTGGCCCGCAGACTAAAGCTGCGCGATTGGCTTGCAACGCTGCTCACAATCGCTTTGACCTTTGGATACGCACTCCTGACGGGCTTTGGCGCTCCAGTACAACGCGCCCTCTTCATGACAACTGTCTTTCTTCTCGCGCGTCTGCTAAGCCGAGACCGCAACGTGCTCAACGCTCTCGGGGCCGCGGCCATGGCAGTGTTGGTGTTGTCTCCAAGCGCATTGTTTGAAGCGAGCTTCCAGATGACCTTTCTCGCAATCGTAGCCATCGGCGGCATCGCGATTCCTTTGGGAGAACGCAGCTTCCTGCCATACGCAAGAGCTGCGGAGCACCTATGGGACAAGTGGGTTGATGCAGGACTCCCTCCACGTGTCGCACAGTTCCGGCTGATGTTGCGCATAAGCAGCGAAGCCATCGCAAACGTGCTCGGTCACTGGTCGAGAGGATTTCTGTCTGCATTGATTCGCTGTCTCCTTTGGGCATTGGAGCTCTCGCTCATCGGCATGGTGGCTGAGATGGTGATGGTATTACCGATGGCCGTCTACTTCCATCGCGCAACCATGTTCGCCGTTCCCACGAATATGCTAAGCGTGCCCCTTGTAGCCATCCTCGCCCCAACGGCAGTCGTCACATTCTGCGCCTCTCTCGTTAGCCCCTGGGTAGCTCTGTTACCCGGCGCTATCACCGCTCTTCTCCTCCACGGAGTGACCGGGGTCATTGGCCGCGTCAGCGCAGTTCATGCGGCCGATCTGCGCGTTCCAGCTCCAGCGTGGTGGGCCGCTATGCTGGCCGTTGCGGCGTGGGCCTTCTGCTGCTGGGCCGTACGACAGTCCCGCACCTGGGCGTGGACTGCCGTCGTAACGCTGCCACTCGTAGCTCTGGTCGTGCTGTGGCCGGAGCACGCCATCCTCTCTCCGGGCATGATGGAGGTAACCGCGATCGACGTCGGCCAGGGCGACTCCATCTTCGTCGTAGCGCCGGACGGAGCGACGATGCTCATAGACGCAGGCGGTCCCGTCGGCGGAGTCACTGAGGCGGCGGAAGCTACAAGCCGCTTCGACGTTGGCGAAGAGGTTGTCTCACCCTATCTCTGGTCGCGCAGATTCCGCCGCCTCGATGTGCTTGTTTTAAGCCATGCTCACAGCGACCACATGGGTGGAATGCCCGCAATCATTCGCAACTTCCGCCCGCGCGAACTCTGGGTCAGCATCGATCCAAACTCTGATGCCTACCGTTCCCTGTTGGGAGAAGCAAAAAATCTGGGAGTCGCCGTACGACACTTCTATGCCGGAGACCAGCTTGCGTGGGGAGGAACGCAAATCACAATGCTCGCACCGGAAACCGGCTACACCAATCCCGGCGAACCCGTGAACAACGACTCATTGGTCATGAGAATGCAGTACGGCAATGCCTCTGTTCTGTTAGAGGGTGACGCCGAGGCCCCCAGCGAACGCGAGATGCTCGCCCACGGCAGAGTCGCGCCGGTCACGCTTTTGAAGATCGGCCATCACGGTAGCCGCACCTCGACAACCCAGGAGTTCCTGGACGCAGCCGCTCCAAAAGATGCGGTCGTATCGGTCGGTAAGGGGAATACATTTGGTCACCCCCGCTACGAAGTGATCGAGCGAATTGCCGAGGCTCGGATTAAGCTGTATCGAACGGATGAGTTTGGCTTGACCACATTTCTGCTGGGGCGGGATGGAAAAATCCGTGAGATTGTCGATGCGTCTAATCCATAATTAGCTAACTTGATCGGGAGGTTTTTTTCGATGGAGTTGAATGGGCCAAATGCTGAAGCTGTCGTAATCAGTGCAGAAGAGCAGGCTGAAGAGCAAAAATTGATTCGCAGACTGCAGATGATGATGAACATGGTGATGCAGGTGATAGCACAGGACGGGTCGCTTAGTGTCGACGAGGCTGCCCAGATGATCGCAGATTCCAGAAAGGCTGCCTTAGCCATGTTCCCAGGTAAAGAATTAGCCTACGACTTGATCTGGCGTCCGCGTTTTCAACGGCTCATGCGCGAACGCTTCCGAATCATGTAGCTTCAGCAGAGCTGACTCTGCCATCGACAAGGAATCTCGCATCGTCGATCCTGATACGCTGGGAACACGATGCAGATTCGGCTGGCTACGCAAGATGACCTTCCCGCACTCATGGCACTCGTGCGGCGCGTCGTCCCGTTGATGCGCGCAACCGGCAACCTCCAGTGGGACGAAACATATCCGAACGATGCCGTCTTTCAACGGGACATCGACCTCGACCAGCTTTGGATCGCCGAAGTGAACGTCAATATTGCAGGCGTTGCTGCGATAACGATGGATCAGGAGCCAGACTACGCCCAGGTCGGATGGGACATCACTGAACCCGCAATCGTCGTGCACCGTCTCGCGGTAGACCCTGCATTCCGTGGTCAAGGAGCCGCTGGAGCGCTGATGCAGAAGGCAGAAGAGATTGCAATCGAACGCGGCATTACCGCCCTCCGCATCGACACCAATACGCAAAACCAAGCGACGCAGCGTCTGTTTCCTAAGCTGGGCTATCTCTTTGCCGGCGAGATCAGTCTGGAATTTAGACCAGGCCTCCGCTTCCTCTGCTATGAAAAGCGATTGACCTCAAGCTAATCCAGATTGCTACCTGATCCGCGCAGCTTCAGAGGTTAGAATTTCGTGGAGTACATGGAATAGATCGTGTTGGTTCCGAAGAGGAGTGAATAACATGGGCCGAAGTTCTTTCGTTGTGAAAATGGTTCTGCTGACCATGGCACTAGCCGTAACCCCAACCCTTGGGCGAGCTTTGGACAATGGCCTCGCAAAGACCCCGCCAATGGGATGGAATAGCTGGAATAAGTTCGGCTGCAAAGGTCTCAACGAAAAGGTTGTGCGCGAAACCGCAGACACAATGGTCAGCAGCGGAATGAAGGATGCCGGCTATCAGTTCGTCATCCTCGATGACTGCTGGCAGACGGGCCGCGACGCCTCAGGCAACATCGTCGCCGACGCAGACCGCTTTCCCTCCGGCATCAAAGCCCTTGCCGACTACGTCCACTCAAAGGGCCTCAAGTTCGGCATCTACTCTGATGCAGGAACGATGACCTGCGCCAAGCGCCCTGGCAGCATTGGTCATGAATATCAGGACGCAAAGCAATACGCCAGCTGGGGAGTCGACTACCTCAAAGAAGATTGGTGCAACACCCTCCCAGGACAGAACAGCGAATCCTCCTACACCCTGATGCGCAACGCACTCGCGGAATCTGGACGGCCAATCGTATTCAGCATCTGTGAGTGGGGCTCCACCAAACCCTGGCTATGGGCTGGGCCAATCGGCAACCTCTGGCGTTCTACAGGAGACATCCAGGATTGTTGGGACTGCAAAAAAGACTGGGGCGGCAACGGCGTCACCCAGATCATTGACCTGATGAGCGGGTTAGAAACATACGCTGGCCCAGGCCACTGGAACGATCCCGACATGCTCGAAGTGGGCAACGGCGGCATGACCCAAGAGGAGTATCGCGCGCACTTCAGCATGTGGGCGATGTTCTCTGCGCCCCTTCTCGCTGGCAACGACATCTCCAATATGACCCCCGGCACCAAAGAGATTCTGCTCAACAAAGAGGTCATCGCCATCGACCAGGACCCGCTAGGCCAACAGGCACACAGAGTAAAGAAGACGGGCGATCTTGAGATCTGGTCCAAGCAGTTGCAGGATGGTAGCCGCGCCGTTGCACTTCTCAACCGCAGCCCCGCCGCCGCCAAGATCTCCGTAGCGTGGACCAATATCGGCTATCCCGGCAAGCTCTCTGCAACGGTTCGTAATCTATGGAACGCAAACGATCTCGGCAAACAAACCGAAAGCTACTCCGCCGAAGTCCCTAGCCATGGCGTAGTACTGCTCACCATCAAACCGTAGCTTCGAAGCGCGGTGCATAAGCGGCGATCTTAAGGCGTCTGCGGAGGCCCCAGCACAGGTGTCTTCACCGGCGTCGCCAGCCCAACGATCTCCGTAAGCGTGTTGTTATTGAAGTCCGTCACCCACAAATTGCCACTGGCATCAATCTTGATCGCATACGCCTCCGTGAAGCCGGCGTCCGACGCATAACCGGCTGCCGGCGACAGGATCGCGCCCGGTGCAGTAGCGGCCGACCCAGCCAGCTCCGTGATCGCATGACTATGCAGATTTGCGATCCAAACATGACCCGAGCCGTCGATAGCGACTCCTTGCGGCGCCAGGATGCTGGCTTTGTTATCGCTGTAGCCGCTTGAGACAACACTCCCGTCATTAGCAATTTCACTGACGCTGTTGCCGATTTGATTTGCTACCCATACGTAGCCACGTTGATCGACCGCGATCCCGTCCGGCCCATTCCCGGTTGCAAAGCTGACTATCTGGCTTCCATCGGACGAAACCTTGCTCACCGTATCGTTGCCAAAGTTCGCCACCCAGCCGTAATGGTTGGAATCGATTGCCACCGCAAGCGGAAAGCTGAACTGTAACGACTCAATTCCGTTCGTTCCCGAAAGCGGTTGTCCAGTACTTGAGAGAAGGGTCACCCTGGAGTTGCCATAGTCAGGAATCCAAACTGTTCCGTTACTATCGATCGCAATTGCCGTCGGATAGCTAATTCCCCCAGCGCTGTAGCCCGTGGCACCAGAGAGCACCTGACCACTCGAACTAAGCTCAGTCACACTACCAAAGCCACCATTGATACCCGGGCTTCCTCCATCAGGAATCCAGAGGTTGCCTTCAGGGTCCACGGCAAGTGCATCAGAGTCGAACAGGCCACCACCCGTAATGCCGTTCGCAAAAAGCGGAGTCCCAGTCGTCGAAAACTCCGACACGAGACCCGAGTAAGTCGACACCCAGATATTGCCGTCAGCATCTACACCAACTCCCGACGGATTTTTCTTATCAATGCCTCCGCCCTGATAGGTGATAGCCAAGGTCCAATCCGCCGGAGCTGGGGACGGCAATGAGCTCGCAGGAAGCTGCGCAAGGAGTGTGGCAACATTCATCCCGGGATTTCGTACAAGGTTGAGGACTGCGTCCAATGTATTACTCGGAACTGTCCCTCCGTTGGGCGTAGTCGCTGAGAAAAGCGCACCGCACCCTGTGGCTGTGGCCGTGCAGTTGTTGAGCAGATCGGCGACAGCATTAATCTTCGGGGCCGGAGAAGTCCCGGTCGTTGGGAAAATCGCCCCAGGCGAGGCTCCGGTGGTAAGGTTCGCGAGATTCGCAACCGTAGCTACTGCATTAGCCAGCCCTTGTGTATTGGTCGAGCTAGCCCCAAGATTGCCTTCCGTGCCAAAGAACTGAGCCAGTCCCCACGCCGTAGCCGCAGTCGTTACCTCGTTGACGACAAACTGAGCCCCTGAAGTGATCTGGTTGCACGCACCAGGCACACTGGCAAGTGTAATCGCCGAATTATCTGGAGCTCCCGCAACCTGTCCGCCGCGAACAAGAACATAGAGCTGCGAAGCAGCGACAGGACAGGCATAGCCTGCAGGCACAGTGAAAGCTCCTGCCGCATCGGTGGTGAGTGTACTCGTAAGCAGAGCCGTCGAAGCAGAGCCGTTCCCCGCGGCTCCAGCAGCATAGACCTGGACAGTCGCTCCAACAATAGCCTGAGAGCCCGCCATCGCTTTACCGGAAAAGCTCACACCTGGATTAGTAACTACAGGTGGTGGTGTCACCGGAGGAGGAGTCACCGGGGGCGGTGTGACAGGAGGCGGTGTCACCGGAGGAGGCGTCACCGGAGGAGGCGTTACAGGAGGTGGCGTCACTGGGGGTGTTGTCGGAGCCGCTCCGCTGCCACATCCAACAACGGTACAGACGAGAAGTCCGGCCATCGCCAAGCTGAAAAATCTCTGAAAGTCGTGCGAAAGTAATTTCACTGGAAGGTCAAGAGTACCAAAGCTGAACTCCATTATCGATAGGGCTTCGTGAGACCATCCAGATCAACAAGAGAGAGGAAGGAACGAAGATCTGTAATCATCTGGTGGCGCGCCACATCCGCGGGCAACGTCGTGTCGATCGTCTCAACCTTCAGCAAAATCGGAATGGGGCGCTGCGCATCCTGCGATAACAGGGATTGAGAAGTCAGCTTGCTGTACACGAAGCCGAAGTGAGTGCGGTCGCTCGAATATTCCCCACACGAACCGCCATTGCAAACGGTCGTCGCTTCAAGATATTGCGTAGCGCCATCGTTGAAAAAAGAGCCAGAGAAGCCAATCGCACCCTGCGCGGTAGGTATCGTCAACTGGTCCCGCCAGATCGGATCCTCCCCGCGCGCCGAGTGGCAGATCAGCGTGTCATGAGACCCCATCATCGGAGAAACGCCAATTGAAACATGAGGCCCACCATCAGCAGGAGCATATTCGGCCCAATGATAGATCAGCGGACCAGTAAATAGATTTTCGTTCCAGGTTCTCGCCAGGGTGTAGCTTCCAATGTGTGCCGGAAACTGTCCTGGCATGTTCTCGTCGGCCTTCCGCTGAGCAACAGCGCTGCCGTTATGCGTACTCACATAAGCACGAGCCACGCCATAGCCGCTGAACAATATCAGAGCGAACATCGCACAAAAACGCAGATAGAAAGAGCGTCCTGCAACGGATCCGACCGGCGAATGAGAAATCAGTGCTGGAGGCTTGATCTGGCCCGGCGATTCGCTCAGACGGCGCACGACAGAGAACAGAAGAAATGTTCCCACAAGAAAGAGACACGCCCCGATGACATAATCCCCCATCTCAGCCTTGCTCTGCAGAGAGTGGAAATGCAAAGCCACCAGGTAATACAAAACCAGAATGCAAAGGCGCGCGAAGTTAAAGACGTAACCTAGCAGGACAGCGCCCACCACCACCGCAGCATGTGCATACCAGCGAAAGCGGTAAACGTAGCCCGCAATCAGCGCAATGAACCCCATCGTAACCGCGCCCCGAATTCCATTGCAGCCTGGAGCGATGAACATGCCAAACTCCGGCGTGAACATCAACCGTAGCTGGTCTGGACTCAGCGGCTGCCCCAGGGCGATCGCGAACGAACGCGCCACATGCGCCGATGCCCGTTGCAAAGGCAGATCTACAAGCACGTTGAAGACATGAGGAATCGGATTAACGAACCACAAGAGAATCAGTGGAAACAGAGACGCCCGAAACAGTCTCGTTCCACCAAACAACAAAACCATCCCTGCACCGTACGCGAACGCGACCAACGAATGAGGCGGAATATAAATCGACCACTTGGGAGACAGAACCAACACCAGAATCGCCTGATCCCTAATATGGACGACCACTGATGTAACCATCAGAATCGCCATACCCCACCAGCTACCCTCCATCTCCCATCCCAGCGAACGCCAGGCCCGCAGAATCAGCACAAAGCTGACTAGCGGGATGAACATACCGATCGACTTGAGAGCATCAGTAGTCCACAGATTCCAAAGCGCCCCAGCAGTTCCGGGGATGATGGAAATGCCTAAGATCGCGACGAGAGCCGCGAGTCCTGCAGCACAAGGTAAGCTGAGGGCTTCCGTTCCAGCCGATTGGACTGGGCTGACTTCGGTAGCAGGTAAAGTTGACATTAAAATATTGATCCAGGCAGCTCACCATGAGGAGTGTCAGGTGACCGATCCCAGTGGGTCTTACTTGGACGAGCTGCGACGAGCCTTAATACGGGCACGGACCGACACAAAAAATGCACCAGCAGAGCCTACAACAGCAAGAATCGCGGTTGGATTTTCAGGGGAGTTCACACAACCGTCTTGAGCGTGCAGCGGAAGGGCGACGGAAGACAGGAGGGCGATGCCAGCAAGCAAGAACAAGGTTTTCTTCATTTGTGTCCTCAATTGGGAAGGTACCGTTACGAAAGTTGAAAGTCAACGCAGAATGCCTCCCACTCCATAACACTTTTGGGTACCCTATTTATTTTTACCGTCCGTCCACAAACTCCCGCTCGCCTCCCACCCCCGCCATGCCCCCTTTCCCCTCAAGACGAGCGCACAGAAGGACTTGCCTCCGCCCCCATCAACTGCCCGGGTCCGGGCTGCTATGTCCAGATTTTGCACCCACTTAAGTTGTACAGACGGGCCATCCTTCACTTCGCCTGAACCTGCAGCCACCCACGCAACTTCGGCTCTTGGACCGACCGCAACGCAACACAGTCGTTGATGCTATCAACAGCCTTTGTAAGTGTCCTCTCTGCTGCCGCAACCTTATGCGCAGTGAAGAAACTGGTCACCTCGTCTCTTTGTTTGATCGTGCAGAAGTTCCCCGTCGCCGCCACAACTTCAGCCCCCGAAGACACAGTAAACTGGGCACTCACCCTCTCCCAGTTCTGCCTTATATACGCCCAGGTCTGATCGCGGGTTTCAGGGTCGCGAAGCAGTTCCACCAGCATCGTCCAGCTATCCTGATTTCGAACCTCTCCCGAGGCGATCAGGTCAAGCGTCCTCCTTACCAGCGCAGGATCACGAAACCGCGCCAGCAACCGCAGCGCATCGGTCTGTTGCCCCGGATCGCTGAAGTTCCGGCTAACCGCAAGTACCTTGTCGTAGAGCGCCGTATCTCCATGGGCCACGCTGATCTGCACCGCTGCGGCAGACAGGTTTGGATCCAGCGTCTTGTCCTTCCCATTGTCCGCAAAGGCACGTGCGGTCAGCAACTGAGCCTCTGCCAGTACAGCAGGATCGTGAGCCTCCCCCAACAGCTCGAACAACGTTCCGCGAAGCTGCTGCCGCTCAAACGGCTCTGTCTTAACCGGGCTGCCAAGCGCCGTAAACACAGGTCCAAACTCCCGCCGAAGCACCAACGCCAGCTCCGCACGATCCTCAGGGTTCGCAATATCCGAATTTATCTTCTGGATCTCCTGATGCGCCGTATCCAGAACTGCCGAGCTGGGATCTCCCTTCAACTTCATCACCAGATTCAGGAAATCCCCCACATCTGCCTGCCCCGACTGCACCAGCGCCCAGCGATCGCCCAGCAAACCTATCCGCTCCGGAGCTGTCAGCGAGCTCTCCGCCTTCGCCGCAATTGCGTTGAACTGCCCCAGCGTATAAGCCGTTCGGTAGTACCCCTTAGCCCCAGCATTGGCATAGAAAAACGGCGACCCAACATCCATCGGGAGCGGAATGCTCGCATCCTCCGGGCTCAGCACCCGACAGATTGGCGGCCCAGCCGTCTTCAAACACACCGGCACCGTCCAGCGCTGTTCTTTACCAACGACAGTCGACTCCCCCCGGGGTTCCAAGCAAGCCTCGCTCGATTCTGAACCGGTACAAACAGGGTGGTGTGCGGAGGGCAAAAACTGGCTCTGAGCCACAGGAACACTCGCTGCTTGCTTCTCCGAAAACGTCAGCAGCGGCACACCCGGCTGCGTTACAAAGCTCGACATGGTCTTATCCACCGGCAGATGCGAGTTCACCGTCTGCGCATTCCAGAAGTCCTCTGCGGTCGCATTCGCGTAAAGATGTGCCT
>Ga0302220_10003342_pt1 | contig 11181 bp, 5 predicted proteins | sample II_Palsa_E1_3_FD_194572 | JGI IMG/M metagenome (GOLD analysis project Ga0302220, IMG submission 194572) | Peat permafrost microbial communities from Stordalen Mire near Abisko, Sweden - II_Palsa_E1_3 | ecosystem: Environmental > Terrestrial > Soil > Palsa > Peat permafrost | place: Sweden... | reverse complement strand
CGAAGCTGTTCGAGATCAAGCTGGTGAAGCAGCATGTGCCATGAGACACAACGACCGCCGCGCGAACAAGACAACTCAGCGACACGTTGAAGCCGCCATACGTGGATTCACCAGCCGCAAGCTGTAGCTTCTTGCGTCAACCACACGCACGGCAAACCGTTACAAACCATTCTGCCAGTTATGCTGACGGTGGCTCTGCCGTCCGGGATGACGCTGCTTTGACAAATGAAAGTGCTTTAGTAACGGGTATTGAGCACCCGGGAGATGGTTTATGAGTGCCGACACACCGAAAGCAAACGAACACTGGTACAAAAGGCGTGGCTTGCTGATCACTGTGGTGGTTATCGTTCTGCTGGTTGCCCTGGTCGTGTTCCATCTCCTCAACAGCAAGAAGGCAAAAGTCGGTACGCCAGCGCAAGTGGTGAGCGCGGCCACTGCAATCTTGGGCAGCATGCCGGAAACCTTGAGCGAGCTGGGCACGGTGACCCCGGTCGCCACCGTCAACGTACTGCCGCAATTGAGCGGCTACCTGACTGCGGTCGGCTATCAGGAAGGCCAGGATGTCACCAAGGGGCAGTTCCTCGCCCAGATCGATCCACGCCAGTACGAAATCGACAAGCAGCAGGCCCAGGCGCAATTGGCCAAGGACCAGGCGACCCTGGCCCAGGCCCGCGCCGATCTGGCCCGCTACACGCAGTTGCACGCGCAGAAGTCGATTGCCGAGCAGACCTATGCGGACCAGCAGTTCACGGTCCAGCAGGACGAAGCTGCGATCAAGGCCGACCAGGCAAGTATCGCGCAGTTCGACCTCGACCTCGTCTACTGCCACATCACCGCACCGGTTGCCGGGCGGGTCGGTTTGCGCCTGGTCGATCCAGGCAATTACGTTACCCAGTCGACCTCGCCGGGCATCGTGACGATCACCACCATGAAACCGACCACGGTGCAGTTCACCGTGCCGCAGAACTCGCTGGCGAAAGTGCTGCAGCGCTTCAACAGCCCCAACGCAAAGCTGGCAGTCACGATCTACGACAGCGACAACAGCAAGCAGATCGCCACCGGCACGCTGTACGCACTCGGCAACCAGATGGCCACCAGCACCGGTACGGTGAGCTTGCGTGCGACCGTGCCCAACGACGACGAGGCGTTGTTTCCCAGTGAATTCGTCAACGTGAAACTGCTGGTCGACACGCTACAGAACGCGGTACTGGTGCCGACGCCCGCCGTGCAGAGCGGCGCGCCAGGGGATTACGTCTACCTCGTCAACGCTGACAACACCGTCTCCGTGCACAAGGTGACCCAGGGCCCCAGCGACGGCAAGAATACGGTCATCCTGTCGGGCCTCGCGGCTGGCCAGGTCGTGGTCACCGACGGCATGGACCGCTTGAGCGACGGCGCCAAGGTCAAGCTCGCCGCGGCGAAATCGGCCAAGCCGGCAGAAGCAGGCAGCACCCCGGCGCCCGCTTCTTCGGCGGCAAGCACATCGCAACAAGGCAGGAAGCGGACCCACGGTACCGCCTCCGCCTCACAAGCTTCGTAAGCGGCGGCGACGACCCGATGAACATTTCCCGCCTGTTCGTCCTCAGGCCGGTGGCTACGTCACTGCTGATGATCGCCCTGGTACTGGTGGGCCTGGTCGCCGTGCGTTTTCTGCCGGTCTCGTCGCTGCCGGACGTCGACTACCCGACAATCCAGATACAGACCTTCTATCCGGGCGCCAGCCCCACGGTGATGGCGACCACGGTGACCGCGCCGCTGGAAGTGCAACTGGGCGAGATCCCCGGCCTGCAGCAGATGACCTCGAACAGTTCCGCCGGGGCGTCGGTCATCACCTTGCAGTTCGACCTCTCGCTCAACCTCGACATTGCCGAACAGAACGTGCAGGAGGCGATCAACGCATCCAACAGCCTGCTGCCCACGGGACTGCCGGCACCGCCGACTTATGCCAAGGTGAACCCGGCCGACCAGCCGATCCTTACCCTGGCGGTTACCTCCAACTCGATGTCGCTGCCGCAGTTGCAGGACGTCGCCAACAACCGACTGGGCGCGAAGATTTCCGAAGTGTCCGGTGTCGGCCTGGTCACCCCGGCCGGCGGCAACGTGCCAGCGGTCAGGGTTGAGGCGGACCCGCAGAAGCTGGCCGCCTACGGACTCAATATCGACGATCTGCGCTCGTTGATCGCAAACGTCAACGTCAGCCAGCCGAAGGGCAATTTCGACGGTCCGAAACTGGACTACACGATCAACGGCAACGACCAGATCGAGAATCCCGAGGATTACCTGGCCACGGTGATCTCCTACCAGAACGGTGCGCCGGTCTACCTGCGCGACGTCGCCAAGGTCACCCAGTCCGCGCAGAACACCGAGCAAGGCGCCTGGTTCAACAAGACGCAGGCGATCGTGCTCAATGTGCAGCGCCAACCTGGCGCGAACGTGATCGCCACCGTCAACCAGATCATGAAAGAGCTGCCTCAGCTTGAATCCACGCTGCCGGCGGGGATGAAGGTCGAGGTCGTTTCCGACAGCACCGGCGTGATCCGCTCGTCCGTCTCCGATGCGGCATTCGAACTGGTGTTGGCGATCGTGCTGGTGGTGCTCGTGATCTTCGTGTTCCTGCGCAACATACCGGCCACGATCATCCCGAGCATTTCCGTGCCGGTGTCGCTGATCGGCACGCTGGCGGTGATGTACCAGCTGAACTACTCGATCGACAACCTCTCGCTGATGGCGCTGATCATCGCCACCGGCTTCGTCGTCGACGACTCGATCGTGATGATCGAGAACATCGTGCGTTACCTGGAAGAAGGCAAGACACCGCTGGAGGCCGCGCTCGAAGGCGCCGGGCAGATCGGCTTCACCATCGTGTCGCTGACCGTCTCGCTGATCGCGGTGCTGATCCCGCTGCTGTTCATGGGCGGCGTTATCGGGCGCCTGTTCAGCGAGTTCGCGGTCACGCTGGCGGTCACCATCGTGCTCTCGGGCGTGGTCTCGCTGACCCTGGTACCGATGCTTTGCGCACGCCTGTTGCGAGCACAGGCCGACCGGCATCCGAGCCGCTTCGAGCGAATCAGCGAAGGCCTGTTCAACAAGACCCTGGCTGGCTACGAGCGTGGCCTGCGTGTCGTTCTGAAGCACCAGACGCTGACCCTGCTGATCTTCCTGGCGACTCTGGCGCTGACCGTGATCCTGTACATCACGATCCCCAAGGGTCTGTTCCCAACGCAGGACGTGGGCGTGATCCAGGGCATCAGCGTCGCCGACAACTCGGTGTCGTACACCGCGATGGTGGAACGCCAGGCGGCGCTGGCAGAGGCGATTCTGAAGGATCAGGACGTCACCGGGCTGACCTCGTACGTCGGCATCGACGGCACCAATACCACGCTCAACAACGGCCGCTTCCTGATCAACCTGAAGGCGCGTGACGATCGCTCGTCAACGGCGGCCGAAATCGCCCGGCGCCTGCAGACCGAAGTGACGAACGTATCGGGCATCAAGCTTTACCTGCAACCCGAACAGGATCTGACTCTCGATACCACGGTGTCACCGAACCAGTACCAGTTCGTGCTGCGCGGACCAAACCAGCAAGCCTTCATGCAATACGTGCCCGCCCTGATCGCGCGCATGAAGAAGATCACCTCGATCACCGACGTCACCAGCGATCTGAACAACGATGGCCTGAGCGTGGACGTCGAGGTCAATCGTCAACTCGCCGCACGTTATGGCATTACCGCGGCGACGATCGACAACGCGCTCTACGACGCGCTGGGACAGCGCATCGTGTCGACGATCTTCGATCAATCCAGCCAGTACCGCGTGATCCTGGTCGCCAAGCCCGAAAGCCTGCCGACGATCGAGTCGCTCGGCAACTTGTACCTGCCCAGCCAGACCAGCAGCAGCGGCCAGGTACCGCTGAAAGGCATCGCCACGATCAAGGTCACCAAGTCGCCGCTGGTGATCAGCCATCTGGCCCAGTTCCCCGCGGTCACCATCTCGTTCAACCTGGCCCAGGACGCCTCGCTCAGCAAGGCGGTGGACGAGGTAAATCAGGCCGAGCAAGCCGTGCATCTGCCACCTTCGATCACCTCATCGTTCCAGGGCGCCGCGCAGGCCTTCCAGGATTCGCTGTCGAGCGAGGTATACCTGCTGATCGCCGCGCTGGTCGCCGTCTACATCGTGCTCGGCGTGCTGTATGAAAGCTTCATCCATCCGGTGACGATTCTCTCGACGCTGCCCTCGGCCGGCATCGGCGCGCTGCTGTCGCTGATGATTGCGGGCAGCGACCTGGACGTGATCGGCATCATCGGCATCGTGTTGCTGATCGGTATCGTGAAGAAAAACGCGATCATGATCGTGGACTTCGCGCTCGAGGCCGAGCGCGAGCACGGCAAGCCGCCCGAGGAGGCGATCTTCGAAGCCTCGCTGCTGCGCTTCCGGCCAATCCTGATGACGACATTGGCCGCGATGCTCGGTGCGTTGCCGATGCTGCTGGGCACTGGCACCGGCTCGGAGCTGCGCCGCCCGCTCGGTCTGGCCATCATCGGCGGCCTGACGCTGAGCCAGGTGCTGACGCTGTTCACCACGCCGGTGATCTATCTGCTCTTTGACCGTCTGGCGCAGCGCTTCCAGCGCAAGCGTCCCGAACCGACGTCTGAACAGGCGTCCGAGCGCACGCCGTGAGTATCCCGGGACTGTTCATCAAGCGACCGGTGGCGACCACCCTGTTGGCGGTCGCCATCTTGTTGTCCGGTTCACTGGCATATTTCAAGCTGCCGGTCGCCCCGCTGCCGAACGTCACCTATCCCGTCATCGTGGTACAGGCCAGCATGGCGGGTGCCAGCCCGGACATCATGGCGTCCACCGTGGCCGCGCCGCTGGAACGGCGCCTGGGTTCGATTGCCGACGTGAGCGAAATGACCTCGACGAGCTCGGTCGGCTCCGCAAACATCGTCATCCAGTTCGGACTGAGCCGGGATATCAATGGCGCTGCCCGCGATGTCCAGGCTGCCTTGCAGGCGTCGCGCGCGGACCTGCCCTCGACGCTGCGCAACAACCCGACCTATCGCGAGTACAACCCGGCCGATTCACCGATCATGGTGCTGGCGCTGACCTCGAACACGCTGACCCGCGCGCAGCTCTACGATTCAGCCGATTCGGTGATCCAGCAGCAGCTGTCGCAGGTCGACGGCGTGGGTCAGATCACCCTGGGCGGCAGCGCATTGCCGTCGGTGCGGGTGGAATTGCAACCCGATCAGCTCAACAGCTACGGCATCGGCCTGGAGGACGTGCGCGCCGCGATCAGCTCGGCGAATGCCAACAGTGCCAAGGGCCACATCGATCAGGGCGACCAGCGCTTCGAGGTCACCTCGAACGACCAGATCAACACGGCCGCACCGTACCGCGATCTGGTGGTGGCCTATCGCAACAATGCGCCAGTGCTGCTGCGCGACGTCGCCGACGTCGAGGATTCCGCGGAAAACATCCGCAACGCCGGCCTCTACAACGGCAAGGATGCGGTGCTGGTCATCGTCTATCCGCTGCCGGGCGGCAACATCGTCAAGACCGTGGCGCAGATCCGCAAGGTGCTGCCATCGATCGAGGCGACGCTGCCACACAATGTCCATATCGGCATCGCCGTCGATCGCTCGCAATCGGTGAACGCCGCGGTGAACGACACCGAGCGCACCCTGTTCATGGCCGTGCTGCTGGTGATCGGCGTGGTCTTCATCTTCCTGCAGTCGCCGCGGGCGATCCTGGTGCCGGCGGTGGCGCTGCCGCTGTCGATCATCGGCACGTTCGGGCCGATGTACCTGCTCGGCTACAGCATCGACAACCTCTCGCTGATGGCGCTGACCATCGGCACCGGTTTCGTGGTCGACGATGCGGTGGTTGTGCTGGAGAACATCGTGCGCCACGTCGAATCCGGCATGGACGTGCGCGAGGCGGCCCTGCGCGGCAGCGCCGAGGTCAGCTTCACGGTGATCTCGATGAGCCTGTCGCTTATCGCGGTGTTCCTGCCGATCCTGTTGATGCCAGGCATCGTCGGCCTGCTGTTCCACGAGTTCGCGGTGACGCTGTCGATCGCGATCCTGCTCTCGCTGGTGATTTCGCTCACGGTCACGCCGACCATGGCGGCCTATGTACTCAACCGCAAGACGCTGCACTCCAAGGCGCGCTGGGCACTGTGGTACGAACGGCAGTTCGAGCGCTTCAAGAACGCGTATTCCCGTTCCCTCACCACCGTGCTCGATCATGCGCTGCTGGTCGGACTTACGTTGATCGGCCTGATCGTGCTCAATGTCCTGCTGATCAAGCTGGTGCCCTCGACCTTCTTCCCGGAACAGGACAACGGCATCCTGATGGGCCAGATCATTGCCGACCAGAGCATCTCGTTCCAGGCGATGGAACAGAAGCTCGCGCAGTTGCAGGCGATCGTGCAGAAGGATCCCGCAGTCGCCTCGGTGGCGGGTTTTACCGGTGGTCGTGCACTCAACACCGCCAATGTGTTCATCGAACTCAAGCCGCTGGCCGAGCGCAAGCTGTCCGCGGCGCAGGTGGTCGATCGCCTGCGCCCGAAACTCAATGCAGTGTCCGGCGCAAAGCTCTTTCTGCAGGCAGCGCAGGATCTGCATATTGGCGGCCGCTCGTCCGCCGCCGAATACCAGTACACGTTGACCAGCGACGACCCCACCGCGCTGTTCAAGTGGGTGCCCGCACTGGTGACCGCGCTGGGCAAGGACCGCACCCAGATGACGGACGTGAATTCGGACCTGCAGCAGAACGGCCTGCAGATCTATGTCAACTTCGATCGCGCCACATCCGCTCGCTATGGTTTTGCACCGAACCAGATCGACAGCGTGCTGTACGACGCCTTCGGCCAGCGCACCGTGTCGACCGTCTACAACCAGCTCAACCAGTACTACGTGGTGATGGAGGTCGCGCCGAAATACTGGCAGTACCCGCAGATGCTCGACCGCATGCGTTTCAGCACCGCTGCAGGCAATGCGAGTGGAACCCAGCAGACGCAGATATCGAGCAGCCTCGTGCAGCCGGTCCAGCAGGTGACAGCGGTGAGCGCGACGCAAGGCAGCACATCCTCGTCCAATGCGCTCAACGCCAATGCCGAGGCCAACCAGCTCACCAACGCCATCTCCAATGCCAAAGGTGGCAGCTCCAGCGGCAGCGCAGACAGCACGTCGAGCGAGACCCTGGTGCCATTCCCGCAGCTGGCGACATATACGAGCAATCACACGGCCACCCAGGTCAGCCATCAGGGCGGCCTGGTCGCCGCCACGATTTCCTTCAACCTGCCGCCTGGCGGTTCGCTGAGCAAGGCCACGGACGCAATCAACCAGGCTTCGCAGCAGCTGGGACTACCCGCCTCCATCCACGGTAGCTTCGCGGGTGCCGCGCAGGTCTACGCGCAGTCGATGTCGACCATGCCACTGCTGATCCTCGCCGCACTGGCAGCCGTCTATATCGTGCTCGGCATGCTCTACGAGAACACCGTCCATCCGATCACGATCCTCTCTACACTGCCATCGGCAGGCATCGGCGCCACCCTTGCGCTGCTGATCTTCGGTACGCCGTTCTCGGTGATCGCGATGATCGGCATCATTCTGCTAATCGGCATCGTCAAGAAGAACGCGATCATGATGATCGACGTCGCCATTCACCTGCAGCGCGACGAAGGCTATGAGCCGCAGAGAGCCATTCACGACGCGGCCGTGGTGCGTCTACGGCCGATCATGATGACCACCGCCGCTGCCGTGCTCGGCGCGGTGCCGTTGGCCATCGGCATCGGCCAGGGCGCATCGTTGCGACAACCTCTGGGCATTACCGTCATGGGTGGCCTGATTTTCAGTCAGGTCTTCACGCTGTACACCACGCCAGTGATCTACATCTACCTCGACCGCTTGCGCGCCAGACTGGCCAAGTGGTCCGCCACCCTGCCGTGGAACAGATCGGACGCGAGCGCATGAACATGAAGATTCTCCACACCACAATGGCTGCCTCTTTGGCACTGTTGCTCGGCGGCTGCATGGTCGGCCCTGACTACCATCGCCCGCAGGTGGCGACACCGCCGCAATACAAGGAACTGCCCGGCTGGACGGCGGCGGCGCCGGCGGCCGAAGCGCCGAAGGGCGACTGGTGGACCGGCTTCAACGATCCGCTGCTCAACCAGCTCGAGCCAATGGTATCGGTCTCGAACCAGACCGTGCGCCAGGACTACGCCAACTATCAGGCTGCGATCGCCGAGGTGCAGGTGGCACGCAGCAGCCTGTTTCCCACGATCGGAGTCACCGGCTCGGCGACCAGGCAGCGCAGCGGCAGCAGCAGTCTCGGCAACAACGGCAACGGATCGATCAGCAGCGCCGGCTCGCTCGAAGGCAATGTCAGTTGGGCGCCGGATCTGTGGGGCAAGGTCCGTCGCACCATCGAGGAGAACAAGGCGACCGCCCAGGCCAGCGAGGCGACCCTTGCCAACGCCACCCTGTCCGAGCAAACCGCATTGGCCACGGCAGTCATCGAACTGCGTGTGAGCGACGCCAACATCGACCTGCTGCAGAAGACCGTCGATGCCTATACGGAATATCTGCGCGTGATTGCCAACCAGGGCACCGCCGGCACCATCGCGCCTTCCGATGTCATCAGTGCGCGGACCCAACTGGAGAACGCGCAGGCCAGTCTGCTCGCGCTTGGCGTCGCCCGTGCGCAGTACGCCCACGCGATTGCAGTGCTGGTCGGCAAGAACCCGGAAGAACTCGACATTCCGCACAGCACGACCTTGCCGACGCTGCCCACGGTTCCGGCCGGCGTACCTTCGACCCTGCTGCAGCGCCGCCCGGATATCGCGATCGCCGAACGCCAGATGGCCGCGCAGAACGCCGCGATCGGCATCGCCATTGCCGCCTATTACCCGAGCCTTTCGCTGTCGGCAGCCGACGGTTTCTCGCAATCGCCGCTGGCGGGCCTGCTGCACATCGCCAACCATGTCTGGTCGCTGGGCGCCGACGCGAGCGAAACCCTGTTCGACTTCGGTGCACGCCATGGCGAGGTTGCCGCGGCCAAGGCAAACTACGAAGCCGCAGTCGCCAACTATCGTGGCACCGTGCTGACCGCGTTCCAGAATGTGGAGGATGACCTTTCCGGTCTGCGCATTCTCGCCCAGCAGGCCGAGGTGCTGGACACGGCCGTACACGACGCCACCCGCGGCGCCGAGATCGCGTTCAACGAGTACCAGGCCGGCACCGTGGACTACACCACCGCAGCCACTGCCCGGGCTATCCAGCTGAGCACGCAGCAGAGCGCGCTCAGCGTGCAGCAGCAACGCCTGCTTGATGCGGTGTCGCTGATCGGGGATGTGGGTGGCGGCTGGTCGGCCAGCGAACTTGGCGAGCCACCGAAGTCCTCGCTGACGTCATCCACCCAGCACTGAGAACAGCACGCGTGCCGACTACTTTCCCAGCCAGTGCACCGCGCCGCGGCCGGCAATCAGTCCGCTGGCGAAGCAGGCGGTGAGCAGGTAACCGCCGGTGGGTGCCTCCCAGTCCAGCATCTCGCCCGCGCAGAACACCCCGGGGCGCATGCGCAGCATCAGCTTGTCGTCCAGCCCCTCCAGCCGCACACCGCCGGCCGTGCTGATCGCCTCGGCGACCGGTCGCGGTGCACGCAGGCGCAAAGGCAATGACTTGAGTTGCGCTGCCAGCGCTACTGGATCGGCCAAGATCGATTTCGCGATCAGTTCGAACACCAACGCGCACTTCGCCGGATCAAGTCCGGCGCGACGGCGCAACCAGTCACCGATGCTGTGCTTGCCGCGTGGAGCTGCCAGGCGATCGGCAAGTACGGGTTCGGTATAGCCCGGCACCAGATCCAGCTTCAGCACGGCATCGCCACGCTCGGCGATCTGCTCGCGCAGTTCGGCACCGATCGCATATACCAGGCTGCCTTCGATGCCGTATTCGCTGATCACGCACTCGCCCTGGCGCGCATGGGCCACGCCGCGGCGATCTGTCCAGTGCGCCACCACCGGCTTGAGCGGTGCGCCCGCAAAGCGACTGGACAGGTGTTCGCTCCACGCCAGCTCGAACCCGCAGTTCGCCGGTTGCAGTGGTGCGATGTCGATCCCGGCCTGTTGCAGCGGGGTCACCCAAGCACCATCGGAACCGAGCTGCGGCCAGCTGGCGCCACCCAGCGCCAGGAGCACCGCATCCGCCGGCACCACGCGTTCGCCCTGCGGCGTGGCGAAGTGCAAGGCACCGTGCGCCTGCCAGCCCAGCCATCGATGGTGCATGTGGAAGCCCACTCCGGAAACACGCAGGCGATGCAGCCACGCGCGCAGCAGGGGCGCCGCCTTCAGGTCTTTCGGAAATACCCGACCGGAGCTGCCGGCAAACGTCTCCACGCCCAGTCCACGTGCCCACGCCCGCAATGCCTCCGCATCGAACGCATCGAGCCATTGTTTGATCTCGGTCTGGCGTGAACCGTAACGCTCGACAAAGCGCGCCGGCGCTTCACCATGGGTGAGGTTGAGACCGCCCTTGCCAGCCAGCAGAAATTTTCGCCCGACCGAACTCTTCGCATCGTACAGATCGACGGTCACGCCCGCTGCGCACGCAGCTTCGGCCGCCATCAGGCCCGCCGGGCCGCCGCCAATGATCGCCAGTCGGGGATGGGTAGTCCGGGTCATCTGTGCATGGTCGCATGCCGCCTGCTCGGAATGAGCGGGGCGCCTGCTCACCGTCACGCTGGATCAGCTGCCCCGCCTTGATCCGCCTGCATCCATCGGATGCCCACCAGATCGCGGCTGCCGGAATAACGGGTCGGCGCAGATGACCTGTCTTGCCATCCTCTTCCGTTCACGGTGGACCATGAGCAGCTGAATTAAAAATGAACCGGGTAAATCCGTCACAACCGATTTTCAGTCAGTACGGAAGCACTCACTTCACATAATCGCATGCAATATATTGCGGCGTGCGGCGAGATAATCTCGTTCTAAACGCATGCAATTGCGTTATGCGCAAGTTGCCTCGGCTGCGGTTGGTGACATTTCTGTTCGGCAGAACCACCGCGCGGGAGCGACCCAATTCTGTCTGGAAAAATTTTCTATGTGATTGATATTGATTGTAATAAATGGCAATTCTTGCGAATGCGGCAAGGTCATGTGCGCATGCATTCACT
>Ga0302220_10003338_pt1 | contig 11189 bp, 12 predicted proteins | sample II_Palsa_E1_3_FD_194572 | JGI IMG/M metagenome (GOLD analysis project Ga0302220, IMG submission 194572) | Peat permafrost microbial communities from Stordalen Mire near Abisko, Sweden - II_Palsa_E1_3 | ecosystem: Environmental > Terrestrial > Soil > Palsa > Peat permafrost | place: Sweden... | reverse complement strand
GACTACCAGTGCGCCAGCTCAGATCTCTGCATGACGGCGCAGGCCACCGAGCTTGACCAAGGATCGCTCCGCTACCTGCAGAAGCGCCTGGCCTCGACGGTCACGACCGCTGGCTGGCCGGGCCTGCGGCAGTACCGGTTCGAGCACTACGATCAGCGGGTCATGCTCTGGTGCGACGCCGGCCAGTGCGACTGGCTGATATCGGCCGCCAGCGAGGTGTCCCTCAAGGCCCTGGCGACCGAGGTGCTTGGCCTGTCCAACCTGCGTGAGGTGCTGTCGGCGGACAACGCCAGCAGCAGGCGGCTGCTGGACGAACTACGGGCGTCGGCGCCGAGCTGGTAACGGCTACTTGAGGCCGGTGCCGGCGACACCCTCCACAATCTGCCGCTGGGCCAGCAGGAACACGAAGACCAGCGGCAGCGCGCCGAGGACGGCCGAGGCCATCTGCAGCGCGTTGATGATGCCGACGCCGTCGACCACGGTGCCCGGGCCGGCCGGGATCGTCATCATGGTCTGGCTGGTGGCGGCCAGGAACGGCCACAGGAAGTTGTTCCACGTCCAGACGAACGTGAAGATCGAGACCGCGGCGATCGCCGGGCGGGCCAGCGGCAGCGCGATCCGCCGGTAGCTCACCCACCAGCTGGCCCCGTCCACCTCGGCCGCCTGCTCCAGCGAGATCGGCACGCCGTCGAAGGACTTCTTGAAGATGAACACCGCGATCGGGGCCGGGACCTGAGGCAGGATCAGCGCCCAGTAGGTGTTGATCAGGTGCACTACCTGGAACTCGCGGAACAGCGGCACGATCAGCGCCTGCGGCGGGACTGGCCACGTCCGGGGGACTGCCGGACCGGATGGCCAGGGACAGCTTGGTGTGGTAGGGACTGCCCCACTGCAGGATCGTGGACTGCAGGTCGACCTCGGGGTGCGCCTTGGTGTAGGCGGCCTCCATCGCCTGCATGTGCGTGCCGTCGCCGCCGGTGAACAGGTTCCAGTACACCAGCGTGGACCGGTTGTCACCGCCGCTGCTGCCGGTGATCCCGGAGGCGACATCGTAGGTGCCGGCGCAGCCGGCCGTGGCCAGTCCCGCCCCGAGCGCCGCCGCGCCCGCAAGGAACTTTCTCCGGCCGAACGAGCCTTTCCAGGAGTCTCCGCCGGGCTGCCAAGTCAGCCGCGCGCTCACTGGTGCACCATCCTTGTATCGGTAACCGTGAGGCTGCTGATGCACCCGAGGTGCCGCCAGGCCACCGCCCCGCTCGCTCGACGCGTTGAAGTCCAGCATGAGTTCTGCGGGGCCTGGCGGTTACCCGGGGCGTGCCGACCGTCGACAGGGCTGAGCGCCATCGAGCGCCGAACAGTGAGCGGACTGGCAGTCACGTCCCGGCACCGGAATTGAGGGTGCCTCCCCACTGGGCTAACAGCGAGGAGGCAGACATGCAGTCTGCCAGTACGAGTTTGCCGGCGGTAGCACCAGATGGCGTGACCGCCGGCGTGGACTGGGCCAGCACCGATCACGTGGCCTGCGTCGTGGACGCAGCCGGGAAGGTGGTGACGCGCTTCACCGCCGCTCACACCGCCGACGGCCTCAAGGCGCTGGTGAAAGGCCTGGCCAGGGTCAGGGCAGCCGAGGTCGCGATCGAGCGCGGCGACGGCCTGATGGCCGGGGCGCTGCTGGCGGCCGGCCTCACCGTCGTGGTGATCAGCCCCAATCAGGTGAAGAACCTGCGCTCTCGCTACGGATCGGCGGGCAACAAGGACGACCGGTTCGACGCGTTCGTGCTGGCCGACACCCTGCGCACCGACCGGGCCCGGCTGCGTCCCCTGACCCCCGGCACCCCGGCGACCATCACGCTGCGCTCTGCCGTCCGCGCCCGCCGCGACCTGGTCGCCCACCGCGTTGCGATGTGCAACCAGCTGCGCGCCCACCTGGCCCTGGTCTTCCCCGCCGCCGTTGGCCTGTTCGCCGACCTCGACTCCCCGGTCAGCCTGGCCTTCCTGGCCCGCTTCGACTGCCAGGACCGTGCCGACTGGCTGTCGCCCCGGCGGATGGCAGCCTGGCTGAAGAGCGCCGGCTACAGCGGCCGCACCCGCCCCGGGGTGCTGCACGGCCGCATCACCGCAGCCCCCCGCGGCGCCACCGGCGACGACGGCACCGCCCGGACTCACGTCACCCGCGCCCTGGTCACCGTGCTGGTCACCCTCGCCGGGCAGATCAAGGCCCTGGCAGCCCAGATCGCCGAGCAGCCCGGCCTGCACACAGACGGGCATGTCTTCACGTCGCTGCCCCGCTCGGGCACCGTCCGCGCCGCCCGGCTGCTCGCCGAGATCGGCGACTGCCGCCAGCGTTTCCCCGACCCTTCCTCGCTGATGTGCCTGGCCGGGGTCGCGCCCTCCACCCGCCAGTCCGGCAAGATCAAAGCCGTCAGCTTCCGCTGGGCCGTCAACAAGCAACTCCGCGACGCCGTCTGCGACTTCGCCGCCGGCTCCCGCCACGCCAGCCCCTGGGCCGCTCAGCTCTGCAACCAAGCCATCGCCCGCGGCAAGGACCACCCCCACGCCACCCGCATCCTCGCCCGCGCCTGGCTGTACGTGATCTGGCACTGCTGGCAAGACCACACCGCCTACGATCCCGCCCAGCACCGGGCCCTCCAACGGCTCCTCGCTCAAGATCAACTGGCCGCAGCTTGACACAGGGCTACTCATGCCAGCGTCACCTCCAGCAGGGTGAACGAGTGCGGGGCGAAGCTGACGTCGAGGTGGCTGCCGCTCACCTGCCGCTGCGTCCGGCAGACGGCAACGTTGTCCGGCTGGTCGAAGCTGTTGACCGTATCGGGCTTGTCCCCGTTGACCTCATGCACGGTCATCGTCCCGGCGGCCTCGGCGCCCTGCAGGCGGACGCGGGTGGCCAGCTCCCGGTCCGGGTCCCGGTTCACCACCGAGATCGTCAGCCGCTCCGCCGCGGTGTCCCGGGTGGCGGCCACGTCCAGCAGCTGGAACGTACGGCGTGCATACCAGGCTGGCCATGGGCAGCATCAACCGGTGCGGCTCCGATGAGCAGAAGGGGCGTCGCAGCGGAAAGGGTCAGGCCGTGACGGCGCTGGCGGCGGAGGCCCCGTGGAGCTGGGCGGCCCGCCAGCAGTACCAGGCCGCCACCGTCCGGTACGGGCGGTACGGCTCACCCAGCAGATCCAGCTGCTTCGGCGTGGGGGTGGGGACCCCCCAGGCCAGGCCGTAGCCCTTGCGGATGCCCAGATCGCCGGTGGGCCAGACGTCCATCCGCCGGAGCTGGAACATCAGGAAGATCTCGGCCGACCACTTGCCGATCCCCCGCACCGCCGACAGCCGCGCCACCACCTCTTCGTCGCTGACCCGGGCCAGCCGCCGGGCGTCGAGCACGACGGTGCCGTCCAGGACCCTGGCCGAGAGGTCCTGCAGGGAGATGACCTTGCGGGCCGACAGCCCGGCGGCCCGCAGCGTCTCGGTGGGGGTGGCCAGCAGGCGCTCGGGGGTGATCTCGCCGCCCAGCGCGGCGATGAGCCGGCCGTGGATGGCCCGGGCCGCGGCCCCGGCCAGCTGCTGGTAGACGACGGAGCGGACCAGGGTGGCGAAGTTCGTCTCCGTCGGCGGGGGGATTTTCGGCGGGCCGGCCGCTTCGGCCAGGCGGGCGATCACCGGGTCCCGGCCGGCCAGAATCCTGGCCGCCTCGCGGTAACTGACCTTGGCCATGACGCGATCATCTCACGCGCTAACGCCACCGGACGGCAGCCGGCGATCTGGGCGTTCAGCTCGGCGCCGAGCAGCACCGCGAGCGCGGTGAAGTACAGGAACAGCAGGATGGCGACCGGGGCGGACAGTGCGCCGTAGGTGGGGCTGCGCCCGATCGCGAAGACCAGGTAGGCACGCAGGGTCAGGCTGCTGACCAGCCACAGCAGCATGGCCACGATCGCGCCGGGCAGGTCCCGCCGCCAGCGGCCGCGCACCGGCACGGCCACGTGGTAGAGCGTGGCCAGCAGGCCCGTACACAGCAGCACGAGAACAGGCCAGTAGGCGATGACCACCACCGGCTTGAGCACCGACAGAACCGCGTCCGGGGCCACGTCGACGATCCATTTGGGGGTGGCCACCAGCAGGGGCAGCGCCACCGAGCCAGCGATCAGGGCCCCGAGGTAGAGCACGAAGGCCACCAGGCGGGCCCGGACCGCGGACCGCATGTGCCGCATCCCGTAGGCGATGGTGATGGTGTTGACGTAAGTGTTCATGGCCGTCGACCCGGTCCACAGGGCGAGCGGGAAGCTGAGCGAGATGATCTCGCCCCGGCCGCGGGCCAGCACGTCGGTCAGCACGGGTTTCAGGATGTTCTGGACGGCGGCGGGGGCCAGGAAGTGACCGGCCCCGCGCAGGATGTCCTGCTGCAGCTCGACGGTGATGTGCCCGCCGAACAGCGGGGTGAGGTAGCCGACCGCGGCGACCAGCACGAGCAGCAGCGGGGTCAGCGACAACAGGGCCCAGAACCCGGCCTCGGCCGCGAGCCCGAAAATACGGTCGGCCCACGCCTCTTTGAGGGAGGCCCGCAGGACGGCCCCGGCCGCGGGCAGGATGTGCCGGGGCTTCCAGTGCCGTATCCGGGCGCTCACCTCCTCCCGCAGGCGGCGCGCGGCCCGGCGGCGAGAGCGGTGTTCTGGGCTGGCTTCGACCGCGGGTGCGGCGAGAGACTCGCGGTCTGGCACACCGCACAGCCTAGCCGCTGCTAGAACGGCGGAGCGTGCTACAGACAGTGCAGAATGCGCGTCAGGGCGTACCGGGTCCGGCCGGGCCGGACACGCGGGTCGGAGGGCGCGGGGGGCGGAAACGCGCGGCGGGCGGCCAGCACGACCAGCAGGCCGGCCGCGGCCAGGGCCGCACCGGTTACGCACAGCGCGCTCAGCTCACCCGCGTCCACGAGCAGGGAGCCGACCAGCGCTCCGCCGCCAATCCCGATCTGGAACGCGACGACGAAGAGGGGGCGATCGGCAGGGACGGAGCAGGCAGCGTCGGCAGGGTGCGGCGCAGCGCGACGGCGCCGCCCCGGGGCGGCTAGCCCGGCCCGGTGCTGCCCCGGCCCGGACTGGTCCGCGCGGGGAGGCCGGAGCTGCGTCATGGCCGTATCATATGATCGTTGGACGAGCTTATTAAGGCCCTGGGATGATGAGACTCATGACGGCACCGCGAACGTCAGCGCAGACGGCCCTGCTGCGCGCGGTGCACGACCAGCCCGGGGCGACCCGGGCGTCGATCTCCCACGAGCTGGGCATACCGAGCGGCTTTGCCGCCGAGACCGTGGCCCGGCTCGTCGCGGCGCGGCTGCTGACCGAGGAACCTGCGCCGCCGACCGGCACCCGGGGCCGGCCGACCACCTCGCTGCAGGCTCACCCGGACGGGCCCGTGGTGGCGGTGGCCGCCATCTCACAGGAAACCTGGCAGGTCGCCGCGGTGCAGCTGGGGGGGACGCGGATCAGCTCGGTGTCCGGGACCCACGACCGGCGTCAGGAGCGGGTGCTGGCCGTGGTGGCCGCCGGGCTGACCGAGATCAGTGCGCGCTTCGGGCCCCGGGTCCGGGCCACCGCCGTGTCCGTGCCCGGCACAGTGGTCGGCAGCCGGCTGGTCAGCGCGCCAAACCTCGGCTGGCATGACGTCGACCTGTCCGCCCTGTGGCCCCGCTACGACCCGGACGTCCCGCTCCTGGCCGGGAATGACGCGACCTTCGCCGCGGTCGCCGAATCCCGGCACGGGGCCGGGTCGGGCGCAGGCACGATGGTCTACCTGCACTTCGACGCGGGCGTCGGCGGGGCGATCGTGGAAGGCGACCGGGTTGTTCTCGGCGCCAACGGGACGGCCGGGGAATTCGGCCACATGCCGTTCGGGGACCCGGCCCAGCGCTGCCGGTGCGGGGCGATGGGCTGCTGGAACACCAGCCTCGACGGCTACGCGCTGGCGCGCGCCCTCGGCCAGCCGATGCCCGCGGACGAGGTCAGCTACCTGCGGCGCGTGCTGGCCGCCGCCCGGACGCACCAGCCGGGGGCTGCCGCCGCGGTGCAGGCCGCCGCCCGGGCGTTCGGCCGCGGCGCCGCCGGGCTGGTCAACGCGCTCGACCCGCACCTGATCGCGGTCGGCGGCCTCGGCCGGGAACTCCTGGACGTCGCCGGGGAGCACGTCAGTGCGGCCTATCACGACGGGCTGATGGCGTTCCGCACGCTGCCGCCGCCCCCGCTGGTCCCGGCCCGCCTGGTGGCCGACGGCCCGCTACTGGGCGCGGCCGAGCAGTGCTTCGACCGGGTGCTCACGGACGAGGGCCTGGCGGCCTGGACGTCCGGCGTGCGGGTGAGCGGCTAACCGCCGGCTGAGGTAGTCGAACGTGCGCTCCATGAGCCCGCTGGCCCGGCGCAGGTCGGCCGAGCTGGCCTCGGCGTCGGCGTCCAGCCGGGCCCGGAGCGGCGCCGGGATCTCGAACGCCGCCGCGGCGGCCAGCCCGGCACCGATGCGGGCGGCGCTGCGGACCACCTGGGGATCGACCGACCACACGATTTCGAAGGTGCGGTCCGGGTCCGCCCAGGTCTCCTGCCCGGGGCGCTCCCAGCCCGCCAGGCAGGCCGGATGGTCGGGTGCGTCGCAGACCAGCGCCCACTCGCGGCGCAGCGGGGAGTCCTCGGCGATCGGGATCTCCGCGAGCGGTCCAGACTGCGGGCTGCGCTGGCCGAAATCGGCGAAGACCAGCGTCTGCGCCGCGGTGCGGGCCAGATCCGTCCAGCGTGGCCGGGCCTGCCGGTAGAAGCGCTGCCGTTGGAAGGCGCCGACCAGGACGGGCCGCTGGGCCCGGGCGCAGCACTCGTCCTCGATCGCATGCGTCAGCGCCAGCAGCATGGCCTTGGCCATGACGTGCACCTGCAGGCCGGGATGACGCCGCCGCAGCCCGGCGAAGATCGACGTGTCCCGGAACGGGCCGGCCCCGGATAGCGCGTGCGCCATCGCCGCGGCCAGCGACAGGCCCTGGGCCCGGCCCCGCAGCACCTCGTCCAGCAGCAGGCAGTCCGACTCGCGGTAGCGCCGCCGGCCGTTCGGCAGCCGCTCCGGCCGGGGCAGGCTGTACCGCTGCTCCCAGTTCCGCAGCCCGGCCACCGGAATGCCGGTCCGCCGGGACACCTCGCCGATCGAAAGCACGGCTGGGTCGTCGCCGGCGGTCTTGCCATCAGATATAGACTTCATCAAGTTGATGACTCCAACCTCATCACGTTGACGAGAGAATATCGCGTCAGGAGGAGCAGTGACCACCACTTCCCACCTTGAGGGCCGCGCTTACGCCGACAGTCCCCGCCGGCGGGCCACCCGGCGCCCCGGGACCCGCCCCGGCGGGACGGGCCGCCTGTCCCGGGCCGATACCGATCCGGACCTGTGGCGGGAATCGGCGGCGTGCCGTTACATGGATCCCGAGCTCTTCTTTCCGCTCAGTTCGACCGGCCGCGGCGCGGCCGACGCCCAGCGGGCCAAGGCTATCTGCGCAGGCTGCCCGGTGCGGCAGCGCTGCCTGGCCTTCGCGCTGGCCACCGGGCAGGAGTTCGGCATCTGGGGCGGCTACGACGAGGCGGAACTGCGCGCCCTGCACCGCGAGCAGCACCTCGCCGAGCGGGCCGACCGCGCGGACCGCACGCTGCCAGCGTGACGAGCGGGCTGGCCCGGGACGACCCGCTGGGGCACCCGCGGCTCAGCGGCCGCGGCATCAGTTAGCGGGCAGTATCAGTTACGGGGCGGCATCAGTTACGGGGCGGCGGGCGCGGCCCAGGCCACCCAGCCGTAGAGACGGTTCTTGGCCACGACGTGCCAGCCCGCCGGCGCCTTGGCCCAGCTGTCCTGGGCGGGCTTGCCGGACGGCCAGGGCACCTCGACGACCTTGACCCCGGCTGGCACGGGCGAGCTGTCCGCGTAGAAGAAGTCGAACGCCGTCCACCACACCTCGAACGACTGGGGAATCCAGGCCTGCCAGTCCGTCCACAGGCCGCTGTCCACGGCGACCTTTTCGCCGGGTTTGAGGCCGGTGCCCATGACAAAGCCCAGCGAGTTCGCCCGCTGCGGCGGGGTGCTCGGCTGCGAGATGTGCGTCGTCATCTGGTCGAGTGCGAACAGGTTCATCGCGGCGACCGGGACGAGCAGCGAGACTCGCCAGCGCTCGAAGGCGGTTCCGGCCACCTGGCGCAGGACCAGGGCCAGTACAACCCACAAGGCCAGCAGGGCCACCGCTACCGCGGTGGGCTTGGCGACGCTCAGCCCGGTCCAGCCCTGAGCCAGCACCGTCGGCTCGGCGAAGCTGAACGCGGCGAAGCCGGACGTGCCGATACTCGCACCGGCGTAGTTGGCGACCACGGCGCCGGTCCCGGCGGCCAGCAGCGCGGCGCCGGCCGCGTAGCCGACCAGGCGCCAGGAGCGCGCGGTGAGCAGGGCGGCGATGCCGACGATGAAGAACGTAAGCTCCATGGCATCCGGGTAACGGCCGGACGCCCAGACGGGCGACTGGTTGACCGGCAGCGCCCCAGGCGCGACGTAGATCGCCTATTACTTTCAGGTCCATATTGGCGGAAGGTGCGAGCAGCCTGAGTGTTTCCTCAGCGTGGCAACAAAGACATGCGAGTCTTCCGGGCTGGTCAGATGGTGCCCGGCGGCTGGGGCGCGAGCATCCCGGCACGCTGCCGTCAGCTGAACGGCCGGCCCCGGCCCGATCTCGACAAGGAGATCAGGGAAATCGCGGACAGCATCGCCGACGCGGAATTCGGCCGCCAGAAAACCGGCGATGTGCTGCGTATCGTCTTTTTCAACATCTGCGATTCCGAGGAGCACGCGCGCGGCCGCCGGACGCCCGGGATTTCCGCTTTATAACGGAACGCCCGGATGGGCAGCTATCCGGGCGCTCAATGACGCTCGCTCAGGCCTGGTGCCTTTGCAACTGGTGAGCGATGCTTTTTCTGTTGTGTCCTTCGTACCCGGGGTGGCGCGGTGACCGAGAAAGACGAACAGCGAGACTGGCGGGAGCAAACGCCCGCGGCGGCCGACGTCACAATGGTCCTGGCCGTACTGGCCGGGCGCTTCGACAAGGTGGAAGGTCAGCTGTCCGAATTCCATCGGCGTTCGGCACACCGTGAATCGATTATCGACCGGTTGCACGAAGAGAACCAGCGGCTTCGCGGCGGTATCGAGCGGGCCGTCCTGGACCCCGTCGTGGCCGACCTGATCAGGCTGTACGACCAGCTCGGCCAGGAGGCACGGCGCCTGGAGGCCGACGGGGCGGAGCAGCGACTGCTACGGTCGTTCGCGGACGAGGTCGCGGAGATCCTGGACCGGTGCGGCTACGAGGTCTTCTCCGCTGCTTTAGGCGATCCCTTCGACCGGGACCGGCACCGGCCGCTGGGCGTGGTGCCCTGTGCCGATGAATCCCGGCACAACACGGTGGCCGAGGTGGTCGCGGCCGGGTTTACCGAACGCGCCACCGGCCGGGTCAGGCGTCCGCTGCACGCCCGTTTCCACCAGTACTCCCCCGGGCCCGGCGCGGCGCAGGGTCGCGGGCCGATCCCAGATCAAGCGCATTTCCAGTGAGGTGACATGGCTACCTACGGAATTGACCTTGGCACCACCTATTCCTGCATCGCCTACGTCGACGACACCGGACGGCCTGTCGTTCTGAAGAGCATGGTGGGCGAGGACACGACACCGTCGGTGGTCTACTTCGAGTCGCCGGGCAGCGTCGTGGTCGGCACGCAGGCGAAGGACTCGGCGCTGCTCGCGCCGCACCTGGTCGCCGAGCTAATCAAACGGCAGATGGGTGAAGACGTCCACTACTCCTTCCACGGCCAGGACCACACCCCGGAGTCGATCTCCGCGCTGATCCTGCGCGAGCTGGCCCGGGCCGCGCAGGATCAGACCGGCGAGCAGGTCAGGGACGTAGTCGTCACCGTGCCGGCCTACTTCGGCGTACTGGAACGGGAAGCAACCCGCAAGGCTGGGCAGATCGCCGGGCTCAACGTGCTGGACGTACTGGCCGAGCCGGTGGCCGCCGCGCTGAGCTACGAGGCGGTCGGGCGGGGCACCGGGGTGCGGCACCTGTTGGTCTTCGACCTCGGCGGCGGCACCTTCGACACCACGGTCATCCGGATCGACGGCGACGACATCCAGGTGGTGTGCACCGACGGCAACCATCATCTGGGCGGCGCTGACTGGGACACGATGATCAGCGATTTCCTGCTGAACGGCTTCGAGGAGCAGTACCCGGACCTCGACCCGGCGGGCGACGAGCAGTTCATGCAGGACCTCGCCAACTCCGCCGAACAGTTGAAGAGACAGCTCAGCGCCACCCAGGCCCGCAAGCACAATGTGCGGTTCGGCGGATCGGTCGTGCAGCTCGAGCTGACCCGGGAGCAGCTGGAGGAGATGACGTCCGAGCTGCTCGAACGGACCATGGAGAGCACCGAACGGACGATCGCCACCGCCCGTGAGAAGGGCGTCGAGCACTTCGACGATGTGCTCCTGGTCGGCGGCATGACCATCACCCCGGCCATCGCCCGGGCGCTCAGGGAGCGGTTCGGGCTGACTGCCCGGCTGCAGGATCCGCACCTGGCGGTAGCCAAGGGCGCGGCACTGTTTGCCCTGATGAAGAAGGTGAAGGTAAGCATGTCGGCCGAGGGCGAGGACGCCCCGCCCAGCGAGGCGGCGGAGCAGGTCGCGGACCAGCTCGGCATCAGCGTCGAGCAGGTCGAGAGCATCGCCCGCAAGCGGGTGGCGACCGTCGTGCCGCGCGCCTTCGGGCTCAAGGTGGTCGACGGCAGCGACCCGCTGTTCAAGTCCGACCCGAACCGGGCCCGCAACTACGTCGAGCACCTGCTCACCGCCAACACGCCACTGCCGGCCGAGACGGGGCCGCAGACATTCCGGACCATCAAGAACGGCCAGCGCCGGGTCAGCCTGGAGGTCTGGGAACAGGCCGGCTCGGTCGCCTCGGCGGAACTTGAGAACAACAAGCACATCGGGGAGGGCGTACTGCGGGATCTGCCGTCCCGGCCACCCGGGGCGCCGTTCGAAGTCGAGTTTCACATGACCGAAACCGGGCTGCTGCAAGTGCACGCCTGGGAGGCCGGCGGCAGCGACGTCCGCTTCGAGATCCAGATCGGCGGCCTGGA
>Ga0302220_10003337_pt1 | contig 11190 bp, 7 predicted proteins | sample II_Palsa_E1_3_FD_194572 | JGI IMG/M metagenome (GOLD analysis project Ga0302220, IMG submission 194572) | Peat permafrost microbial communities from Stordalen Mire near Abisko, Sweden - II_Palsa_E1_3 | ecosystem: Environmental > Terrestrial > Soil > Palsa > Peat permafrost | place: Sweden... | reverse complement strand
GTCTTCTAACTGCTGCCGACGGATCATGCTTAAGCGAAAACGAGTGGAGTTCTCACGCCGCGGTGTGGCAAAGGCAAACCGACCTTGGGCTGCCGCCGCTATCGGATCGCTCAAGATAAATTCGACCGGTTGTTGTACTGAAGCCGACAATCGAAGCACGGTGGCGAGCGTGGGCCTATGATTTGTGTTTTTCAGTAATCCACAAACGACGCTTCGATCAAAATCGATTTCGCGTGCCAGGGGCGCTATCCCTTTTCCCAGCGAATGTATGAGCGCGGCCAAAAAAGAGCGGACCGGATTTCCTTCAAAAGGCGGATCGCCGCCACGCACGAGTAACGCCGACATCTCCCTTCTACACCACAGCTCGGCAGGTGACGCCGCAACGCGCTCACACAACATACCTAGGCTACCTTTGCATCTGACGCAACGAGTTCTGGTAGCACCGGCGTAAGAAATGTAAGGCTGCACCGATAGGCAATGAGGGCACGTCGTCACGAGCCATGTATCGTGCTTAGAACATACGGATATGGACTTTAGACTCCACATCAACGGGTCATAACCCGGCTCCCTCGCCGTGAGATCGTCGGCAATACACGAAGGACACCACCGTCGTGTCGTCGAGATCGATTCGTTCGCATTGACGGATAAGACGTCGCGAAAACGGATCAACGTACCGTAGGCCAGATTATTCTGGCCCGCCAATGCGTTGATCGTGTCGACTGTGTTTGCAGCGAACCCTGAGTAGCCATTGAGCAGGCCTGGCTCCTTGACTCTGGAGACCGTCGCTATCAACTGTCGCGCTGACACCGTATGCGACAGCGCAAGGCGAGATACATAGGAAGCCATCGATTCAACATTGGCCGTGCCCGCCCCTATAAGAGATATCGGGAACAGTTGAGTCATGGCAGCTGCTCATCGTCTCGCAAGATGACAGAATGCTTCCCACCGGTGGGGTCGCGAATCGCGTGTCTCTGCCCGCATCGCTTGCCTTTTTTCTGAATTTTCAAGGCGGGAACGTGAGTAGCAGACGGCCGCGGGGCGCCCGACAGCATCTGCTCTCCGCCAAAGGTTTCTCGTTCCAACGTTATTCGCTTGGCGTATGAATGCGCCGCGTCACGAAGCATGCTCTTGGTAATAGCTTTCGCACCCGTCGCGACCATGCGCGAATAGGCACCCACCACCAGGCGATTGACCTCCCCAATGATGCCCAACGTGTTGTCATGAATGAATTCGTTGAGATCGCGAAGCGACAAGCCTTTGGCCAAAGGAAGCAGCTGCGAGAAGCTTTCCAGGATTTGCTCGAAATCGATCAAGTCGGCCTCGTCCTCGCGACGGTAGCGGTGAAGGACAACGTCCTGAAGCCGCCGATTCAATTGAGCCGATCGATTCCAAATAGGTAATATCTCGAACGTGCCAAACAGGATCACCGTTATTTTTGTGCGTTCGGCCAAGCACTTGATGGAGTCGAGATTGTTGATAGCTTTCTGCCGAGAACCTGTTTTGAGTAGATGCTGGGCTTCATCGAGTAGCAGGTAGCGCGTTCCACGGTGAAAAATCGCATTTTCCAACGCAAGCCGAAGATGCGGTTCTGAGTAGCTGAGTCTGATTTTTTCCAACGCGGGCGCAGGACCGCTTTCATCCTCCTGTGGTGAAAAGGGAAGTGGTTGATGCACCCCATAGAAAGGATGTACCACCGCTTCGAGCAGTCGAAGGATAAAATTCTTCGAGCTGAAAAGGCCCTGCACGTCGTTGCAAATGGGCGCGGCTGCAATCGGGATGGTGCCCGCTGGCCAGCTTTCCACCGGGCCGGCAAGTTCCTTTTGTAGCTGCCGGAGCATGGTCGTTTTACCCGCGCCCGAGGTACCCACCACAAGAATCATCGATCCCGGTGGGGAAAACGCAGCAAATGAACGCGTCATCTCGAGGGCTTCTGAGAACTTCCTATGGCGCCATACGAGTTGCTCCAAGGTCGTTTTGAAATCATTCGAAGTAATCATGGGCACACCCCCTTCAAGGGCTTCACTTCGATATCCCGAAGCCTGTCAAACGGTGACGCTGTCGGTGATGCCTGAGGCGGCTGGGATGATGGTTTTGATGGTGAGGCCTGATCCGTCGACGACGTCGCTGCAGGAGCGGTCGTCGCTGGGTCTATGGGATCAACAGCATTTTCGCGTGGATCATTCGACTCACGCGCCCAGTTCTGTCGTTGGCGCGTCACATAGCGCTCGTCAGCCTCGCGCTTGATGGCGGCGGCGTACGGCTTGCCGTAATAATCAATCGCGCTTTGCGACCAACGGCCAAACTCTTCTAAACACTTCAGCTCGCGGTGTTTTGCCGTGATGCATTCGATCCATGTGCCATCGAGGTGGGCGTAGATTAACGAGCTATCAAAAGGCTCTCGACGTACCTCAACGCGCACCCCGTCGTATTTCGGTTGGGCAAAGTCGCTATGCCAGTAGATTCGCTTGCCCACACGCAGGCCGCGACGACTATCCACCGGGTACATCTGCCGAGTAAACCGAGATGCCGTTTCCACGCGAAACGACAAGTCGTATTCGACACGCCTGCCCAGAAGCCCCAGATCGGCATCACTTTGGTCGAGCATCTGTTTCGGGGTGAAGGTATTGGGGCCGTGTGGAACGATGTTGTGATGATCAAAGAGATACCGATCAATCTCGGTATGGATCTTTTCCAGAATGAAACGTGCATTGGCATCTGACTTGTGTGAAGTCGTCGCGCTTCGCCATTCCCTGTCGTTCTGCATATTCCCATCAAGCTGATAGATCAGCGCTTGGTGAATCATGTGAAAGGATCTTTCGACCTGTGAGCCGCAGCGCGCATCGGCGATGGCACGCTCAACCTTGGTGCACCCGTGGTTTGCGCTGAACAACTCCCAGAAGATGCTGCCAAACTCGCTCCCTTGATCAGATATCCACGCACTAGGCAAACGACGGTGCCGTCGGACGCAGTCCCGCGCCAGCATCGCGAGCGACTCCCAGCTCGGGGGCGAGAACGATAACCAGAACGCCAGGATGGCGCCGCTCCAGCCGTCAACCATGGTGGTTAACCACGGCCTTCCCAGGATTTGAGCAACGCCCAGTTGACCCCACACCTTTTCATCAATGGGGGTGTGATCGATATGGACGAGCTCCCACCCTCTTGTTGGCCAAATAGCCCTCACGTCGGGGTGAGACTGCGGTCTCGCCGCGAGTGCCATCCGGTGGCCGGAGCGCGCTTTAGCCAAGCTGTGTTTCGGCGTTTTTCTGACAAAGCGAAGAAACGACTTGTAGCTCACTCTTGGGACACTTTCCCAAGCAATAGACGCATAAACCCAGCGCACCGATCGTCTTGCTGGCGTAAGTAAACAGTCACGTATCGTCACCGCCATGAGTTCTTCTTGTTGCGGCGTGATGCGGGGTACGCGGTTTCCTCGCATGTGATGTCGTGGAACAAAACCCTGCAGTGCACCCGCCCCTGCAGAAACGCCTTGTCTCATTCGCTTAATTTGACGGGATTCAGTGCGGCTGGGTGTGCGCAGCCCCTGGATCGCGGGAAGTGCGGCTGTGTAACGCTGCAGCGCTAGCGCTAATTGACGATCAGTCAACGCTTCTGCGATGACATTGCTCTCTTCTGACGCAATCCACGGAGGCTCGTCGGTTTTTGCCGACTGGTTGTTAGCGTCCAGTGTTCGGTTGGGGTGAGCATCGATCTGCTTGGCGGCGAGAAAACGCGCGACGGCGTCTTCGTCGCTAAAAACACGCGCAGTGCGAACGTCGGACAGTAGTTGATCGGAAGTCGCGGCAAAGAGCACACCTTTGGCGATCCAGCCAAGAACAATTGACGCGTCTTTGAGTGCGAGATCAGCGACAACCATTTGTATGGTCGGCACGGCGTCGGCATTAATGACGGTGCTTAGCCTCTTTAGGAGTGCGGCTTCGTTGGGATTCGCCGGTAAACGATGGGCGGCCTCCAAGAGATTCAAATTAGCGGCTTCGACCGCGTTGATGTCTTCGACAAGATGTATCCGATAAGGAATACCCATCTGGTCAAATTCAGCCGCAACGGGCAGGCAAATCCAGTACCCGTCACGCATAGCCCATTCATCGGGATGCTTTTCGCGAGCCTTTTCGACCACTTCCCGCGGCTTGACCTCGATCACCTCAACCCGGTCGTTACGCAGTACGAGAAAATCGGGGGTGTACGCGCTGACATGTCTGCGGCCCGAGCGACGCCGTTCTACTAGCACCTGCGAAGGCTGATCAAAGTATTCAATCACCTCCTTGTCGAGCTCTAACTTCAAGACAAGTGGATATTCTCCTGTCCGGCTCTCCGCCTGGATCGTGCAGCCCATTTTTTGGGAGGCGAAGCGGCAGGATACGGACAGGAATCGCGTGCCGCCGACGCGCCGGGCAGGCGGCGACGAGCGCACTCGCTCGATGTACATTTCGCCCTGTTCAGTAAGGCCGTTGGCGCGATAGCGCTCGATGTTTTCCCGTTTGATTGCCATAAGTTGTGTCCGCTAAGACACAACCGCACGGTAGCCACTCGCTAAGAGCGGCTCATCACTTGACGTGAATTTCGGGCAAGCAGATACTAACAACGTCAGGAGTCCAAACTTGACGTCAGTAGAAAGCAGAGCCTGGTTCGCGCCGGGCTTTGTGCTTTCTGCAACTACCTATTTGTGCGGCTGCATTGTCGCGGTGCTGCCTCCGTCGGTTGGTGGGTGGGTAAACCTCTCTTTAAGACGCATGGTGTTTCCCAAGGCTCAGCTATTTAAAAGCCGCCGTCTGGTTAATGACATTCATTCAATTCCCGCTTCGCATTGAGACGCGTGCTCACGGCAGCTCATCAGCCACGCCGCTATCTCCTTAGTGATAGCGAAGTACCCGCGACGATGGGGAATAGGGAAAACTGGAACTGGGGTTCTACCTCGTCGGACGGCTTGTCGAAAAGCTTCAACTGTCGGATAGCACAGGAGTTTTCGTAGCTCTTCGCCACCAATCAGCAGACCGTGGCGTTCCACGAGATCTGTTTCTAAGGCTTGCGCATAACCAAGCTTTTCGTGCCCAAGCGAAGCTGTATCCGCGGCGACCATGCTTAGTCCGAGTAGATCTGACAGATTAAGTCTGCTCCGGATCTACATAGTTCGCAACAGTAAAAATTGAATAAGCACATGATTTCATTACCAAAATAGGATATCTTGGTAAGACACTTTGAGGTCACAGGCCGCTTCCCAACGAAATCCTCCGTGAAGCACCACGTATGATCCACTGCCCTATTGGGGATAGCGGACAAACGAAGATAACCAACGAAGTCCGGCTGGAGGGCAGCCAAATAGCAGACCGCAACGAGCTCTCAGCAGCAATGAAAGATCGCACCCATATCGTCCCCTCAGGAGGCCATCGGAGGCGAATCCGAATGGTTGTGCGACGTATAAGCCTTCAGCCACCCACAGCGCATCAGTCGAGGCCTACAGCATGCTGCCGCGTTCGCCGGCTGCGGCGGCATTCGCCATGATGCATCGTGAAGCTGCCCCGCGAGTCTGGCCCGATCCGACAGGTGTCCGGCAGTAGCCGACGCTGCAACGTCAGGTGGAACCGACTGCGGGGCACCCCTCCCCGATGCGGTGCGCACGATGCTTGAGATCAGACCAGCACGCGAAGGCTTCATCGTTTTCGACACCGACGAGCAAGAAGCGATCATGCGTTTTGAGAGCAGGGACGAGGCAGCCGACCTTGTGGCGGAGCTGGTGATCGCCGAGTCACGCGAGCAGTTACAGGCGTGGAAACCTCCGTCGGCGCGGCGACAGTTCTACCTTGCGCAGTGACAATGCAAAATCAAAGAAGCATGCCGGCCATGCACCTTTCATTGTGATTGCCCACCCGATCCCGCGTCATCACCCCGCTCCGCGTCGCGCGCGAACGTAACGTTTCGATCGCGGCTTGCGTGCCGGCAACCCTTTTCGAAGCCGCCTATCTTCGACGAGAGCGGGAATCGCCCATAGCGCAATACCGACCGTTAATCCGGACAAGCCTGTCGTCAGCAGCTTTGACCACCACGGAGCCGAGGCCGGGAGAAAGGAAAAAGTTACTGCGATGACGAAGGCGGCGCCAGCAACATGAAACGATGGCCATGCTAGATCGTTGTACACCCGCAGCACGGCGCCGCAGCCGGGACATGCAGCAGCACTATCACTGACCTTGTTGCCGCAATCGCGGCAGTCGATTAAAGACATCGTTTAGCATCCCTGGCTGAGCGTGATCAATGGTGATGGGTGTAATGGTTGCCGGTGCGTGGATTCACGTAGTGGCCACCCTTGTGCGAACTGCCATGACCGCTGGCGTAGTGCCCTCCCTGATAGCCGTAGTGCGCGTGGCTGCGTTTCGCCTCCACGCTCAAGGAGCAGATGATGAGGATCGTTACCAATGCGATGCTGAACTTTTTCATGGTTTTCCCCTGGATGAAATCGACGGACATTGACGCGCTGAAACTCACAACCACCGCCCCACGCCGCCATGGCGGGAACACGTCCCGCGGTGGTTCATGCTGAAGCTGTAGCTGGCGTCGCGGCATTGAGCCGAAGCTCCCCACCGGAAACTGTATGCGCCTGGTGGTGCACAGAATAACCATCGTGGTTTGTATAGCTACCCTGCTCAACGAGCGTGGTCGAGCCATTAGTGACGTTCTGCGCGCTCTGTTGAGTTTGCTGCTGCGCGTTACTCGACGTGACCAGAAGGCTGTTGAGCCCCATCGCCAGTAGGCATAGCGATAAAGACAAGCCGATGTGCTTCAACATGCGGACCCCTTTCGTTTTTGACAAAGGGATCAAAGCAAGAGTGTTGCCACAGATGCGGTCTAAGGCAGAGAGCCCAGAATAGTTAGGCGAAACCCTATGACGCAGCGCACGATAATTGTCCAAAGTAGCTGCTATCTGTAAGGCGTTTGAAAACTGGCTCACGCGGATTGATCGCGTAAGCCTAACCATCACGGTTGCGGTTTCAAGGGGAATGAAATGGACTTTGTTCGAAGCCTTTGGCTGGTGCTTTTCATCAGCCTGTGTGGAATAGCGTCGGTTTCAGCTACCGGCGTGCCTGCAGGGTACGAAAGCGCGCAAGGAGGGCCAGCAAGAGCATCAAGTTCCCATCCAGCAATAAGCGCGTCGAATATTGCCGTGCGAGCCGTTCCCTCTCCCCATGCAACGGGCGCAGCGACTTCCTACTACGGAGCTCCGTACTACGCGGACGATTATTACTTCGGGCGACAACCTAACGAAAGCGCGCTGAGTGCGGCCATTAATGACTGGTGGGTCGCGTACCAAAATTACTGGGGGGTGAATTCATCCAACTGCGGTTACTTCGATGTACCGACCGGCGATGGCGCGTCGACGGGAACCTTTGTACTCATGTACATACGCGGATCGGCCTGCGGAGGAGGACCTTCTGGCGTCTACGGCACTGCGTATTCTTACAGTCCCGCCAAAAATGCTGGTAGCGGTGCGGGTTGTGATGGCGGCGAGGGGAGTAACGCGGGTGGAAGCGGTAGCGGCTCTGGAGGCAACGGCGCTTCATCTGGATCATCCTGCGCAAACAGTAAGGGTGCACCAATGGCTGGCGACCCCATAAACACCTCAACCGGCAACAAGTATCTGCAAGACGACGATTATCCGAATGGTGGTTGGCTGACATTCCGCCGGTTTTACAACAGTATGTCCAGCGTGGCGTCCACCGCCATGGGTGTCGATTGGAGACATAGTTTTGATCGCTCTTTGCAGCTTTCAAATACAAGCTCTACTCCAGAGACAACGCTTCCACCCACTGCTGCCGTCTTATTCCGCCCCGATGGGAAGCAAGAGGCTTTTGCCAAGTCCAATAGCGTTTGGACGACTGATTCAGACATTCCCGACGTATTGATTGAGAACGACAACGCGCAGGGCGTCGCAACCAGTTACACAGTATTTATCGCCGCGTTGCGACAGTTCGAGACCTATGACGCGTCGGGCCTATTGCAAACGGTCACTGACGAAAGCGGGCAAGGCATTGGACTGACCTACAGCACGACTTTGACCGCTCCCGCTGTTGCACCAAAGCCGGGTTTGCTTTTGACGGTCACAGACCCGCAGGGCCGTCAACTCAACTTTATCTACAACAGCAACAGCACCGTATCTCAAGTAACGCTGCCAGATGGGGGCAAGCTTACCTACGCTTACGATGCCGGCGGCAATTTGTTGTCTGTCCAATATCCCGACACCAAAACCAGGCAATACGTCTACAACGAATCATCGTTGACCAGCGGTACAAACCTTCCGAATGCCATGACTGGGGTCGTTGACGAAGCTGGTGTGCGTTACGAGAACACTACTTACGACAGCGCCGGACGCGCGACGTCGTCGAGTTTTGCAGGTGCTGTGGGTACCACGGGTATCACCTACAACAGCGATGGCACGTCTACGGTGCAATACCCACTTGGTCACAGCGCAACGATGGGTTTTACCACGGTGAACGGCCTCATCCGAGTGAGCTCACTTGATCAACCGTGCGGACCTCAGTGCGATGAGCCATGGCAGACTCGCAAGTACGACGCCAATGGGTATCCCGCCTCTGCAACGGACTTCAATAACCATCAAACCACCACCCAGTACGACATCAACGGACTTCTCCACCAAGAGGTGGATGCGGTAGGAGACACCAATCAGCGGACCGTTAACACGACTTGGGACACAACGCTGCGTAATCCCCAAGTCCACACCGTGCTCGACAACAGCGGCAAAACACTGGCGCAAACGTCATGGGTCTACAACACCATTGGACAACCTCTCGCACGCTGCGAGATTGATCCGACCATTGCTGCTGCTTCGTCTTACACCTGTGCCATCACCGGGACGGTGCCGGCAGGTGTACGTCGCTGGGTTTACACCTACTGCACGACGGTCAATGCAACTCAGTGCCCCATCGTAGGTCTTTTGTTGACGGTGACCGGTCCCCGTACCGATCTGACCCAGACCACCAGTTATACCTATTACACCAGTAGTAGTGCGACGAGCTGTGGTACCCCAGGTGCCGCCTGTCATCAGGCGGGTGATCTCTACCGAATTAAGGATGCCCTGGGTCGCACCAGGACCTACAACTCCTATGACGGTGCCGGACGCGTCACACGTATCACCGACGACGCCAACAGCGTCAATACCGACATGACCTATACGCCGCGCGGTTGGCTGGCCACGCGTACCGTCGGCGGCGCGGTGACTACCTTCGGTTATGACGCAATGGGTAACGTCAATTCAATCAAAGACCCCAGCGGCATCACCACCAGCTTTAAATACGATCCCGCGCATCGCCTGACCGATATTACCGACGCGATGGGTAACGACATCCACTACACCCTGGATGCGGCCGGTAACAAAACGGCGGAACAAACCAAAACGGCGTCGGGCACCGTGGTACGCAGCCTGTCGCGCCAGTTCAATTCCTTGGGTCAGCTCACGGCATTGATCGATGGACTGAACAAGACCGTCTTAAATGCAAGCTACAGCGACAGCTATGACGCCAACGGCAATCTCACGCACACCGCCGACGGATTAGGGTTCCAACGCGAGATGGGCTTTGATGCGTTGAACCGTCTCAACAGCACTATCGACAACTACAACGGCACCGATACGGCGACAGCCAACACCGAGACCGTGGTGGCCCAGGATGCGCTGAACCGCGTCGTCGGTGTCGGTGACCCGAGCAATTTGAATACTGTCTCGACCTACGATGGCCTAAGCAACCGCACGCAGCTGCAAAGTCCCGATACGGGCACGAGCACTGATACGTTCGACGCGGCTGGCAATCGGCTCGTTCACACCGATGCCAAAGGCGTTGTGAGCACGTCAACTTACGATGCGCTCAATCGCCTGAAAACGACGAGCTACAGCGACACGACACTCAACGTGTCGTATGACTATGACGATGCAAATTCGGTCACCGGTTGCACAAGCTCATGGCCCGTCGGGCGGCTGACACGTATCGTCGAAAACAGCGTGACCACCGTGTTTTGTTACAACAGCCGCGGCAAGGTGCTGCAGAGAAAGCAGATCATAGGCAGTCAGACGGATGCGACCACCTATACCTACACATCCGCCGATCGGGTAAGCAAGGTAAGCATGCCGGACGGCACGGCCGTCGCCTATGCGTTCAACGCCGATGGTCTGCCGAACAGTGTGACCGTCACGCCCAGCGGGGCGACGTCAGCTGCCACGGTGGTCAGTGCCGTCACCTACCTGCCATTTGGGCCGATCAACAGTTACACGCTGGGCAACCGCCAGACGGTGACGCGCACCTACGACGTGAACTATCGAGCCACCGATATCACCAGCCCGGCTTTCAATCTTCACCTGGCGCGTGACGCCATGGGCAACGTCTCGGCGATCGGCGCGGCGTCCGGTGCCAACCCGGCGACCGAGAGCTATGCGTACGATCCGTTGTACCGCCTCACCGCGTTGAATGAAGCCAATGGCTCGACACTGGAGAGCTACACCTACAACCCAACCGGTGATCGAACGAGCAAGATAGCGACAGGGCTGGCAACTGGTGCTTATCTCTACACCACGGGCACCCATCAACTCAAAAGCATCGGCAACGCCTCACGCGCTAACGATGCCAATGGCAACACGACGGGGAGCGTGTCAGCGGGAGTTCCGTCTGGATTTGCGTACAACGGGCGCAATCGGCTGTCTCTGGTACAAGTCAATGGCATAACGGTTGGGACCTATACCTATAACGCGTTAGGGCAGCGCATTGGCAAGTTGACCTCAACCACCGAACGGTATGGCTACAACGAGAATGGCCAACTGCTGGCCGAATACGGCGCCACCAATCGCGACTACATCTGGCTGGGCAACTTGCCAGTCGCTTTGGTGGACAACACCATCAATGGCAGCGTGACGACCAGCGTGGTCAGCTACGTGACGGCCGACCAAAATAATACGCCGCGCGCGGTCACCAATAGTGCCGGTACCGTGGTCTGGTCGTGGGCCTATGCAGGCAATCCGTTTGGGGAGCAGCAACCAATCAGCGGTGGCTTCTTGCTGAATCTGCGCTACCCCGGCCAATACTACGACGCAGAGAGTGGAACGAACTACAACATGTTCCGAACGTATGAGCCTGCGATTGGTCGCTATCAGGAAAGTGACCCGCTAGGACTCCGTGCCGG
>Ga0302220_10003335_pt1 | contig 11196 bp, 10 predicted proteins | sample II_Palsa_E1_3_FD_194572 | JGI IMG/M metagenome (GOLD analysis project Ga0302220, IMG submission 194572) | Peat permafrost microbial communities from Stordalen Mire near Abisko, Sweden - II_Palsa_E1_3 | ecosystem: Environmental > Terrestrial > Soil > Palsa > Peat permafrost | place: Sweden... | reverse complement strand
TGCTTTTTGATTAGATTGAAAAAACTTAGTTATACGAACGTATTTACTTACAATCAGCACTGATCAAGCAGGTACTCTTCGGAACCGTTACTCACTCTTGGAGGGTTATCAAATGCGCTGCCGAGCGACGCAACGCACCTCTGGTCTATGCTGAGCCTTCATCGCACGCCATTCGATCGCGATCCCGCACAGGCGCGACTCGCAGCCGAAAAAAGATGCGCTCAGCCACGCTATCCTCGGAATTGAAGTTGATCGTTTGGTAGACGTTACAGATGCCAGCAAGCTGTGCGGCGGGCAGGGTATCGCACCGCACTGGGGGGCCGTCGAGCAGGATGTTGCCGGCGGCTTGCGAAAAAATGGTGGCATGGTGTGTTGCTGGCAGCGAGGGCTAGGACACGAGGCTAGTGATCACTAGCAGCATCACCACGCGTTGCAGCGCTCTGCGATTCGTCATCCTCGTCTCCATTGTCGTCGCATCGATCGTCTGCCCAACGCGAACAGCAGCCGATGCCGCGAGGCGGTACGGCAGCCTCGCTAGGTAATAATATTAATACATAATATTACCTAGTTATCTCAGTATATTCCCGCATGCTCGCATAAAGGAATTGTACGGCTGTACGCCGCTGCAAGGGAGCGTGGCGCACGTAGTTGGGCGGGTTAGTAATATTATCGCTAATGTAAATTGTAATAAATCGACGGATTGCTCGTCGAACGTTCGTCCGGCGGCGTGATCGAACACGCATGATAACTGAAGCATCCCTAATCAAGTTTTTAGCCGCGTTGTGTGTGCGACTTGCTGGAAACGATCCTTTTCCGGTCAGGTCCGTTTATGCGGCTATCTCCTGGCAGGATGCTACGCTGCCAAGAATGATCGCTGTATTTGGGAAGCTGCCGCCTGCCGCAATTGGCGACGAACGACATGAAAGTTCGGCTACGGAAATTCAGCATGAGACCGGACTTGTGCCAGAGGTGGTTGCTAAGGCGCACCTGCTAAAATCATCCCGATTTCCGACTTACGCATCTTTGAATAAGCCAATCATGAAGAGTAGTCCCAAAGGCGGCCTTATCTATTCCACCGATGGCGGTCGGATGTGTCCCGAATGCCGGCAGCCGCTCGCGGCATGTATCTGCAAGACCGCTGCCAAGACACTGCCGGCAGGTGATGGCGTGGTGCGGGTGAGTCGCGAGACCAAAGGCCGCGGCGGGAAGAGCGTGACGCTCGTTAAAGGGCTGGCGCTCGATCCGCTTGCCTTGGCGTTGTTAGGCAAGCAGTTGCGCACGGCCTGCGGTTCTGGTGGGACAGTGAAGGACGGGGTGATTGAAGTGCAGGGTGACCATTGCGAGCGGGTTATCGAAGCGCTCAAGAAGGTAGGCCACAACGCGAAGAAGGCCGGGGGCTAATCGCTTCAATGCGCGGCGGCGCGATGAGTTCGATGGACCGCGTGCGGCCCAGAGGGGTCTTCCACAACGAATCATGGATCGTTCAATTCGAACAGCACCATCGCCAAGATCCGCTCAACGAAAGTTCATTCGCAACGCACGTTACGGTCGCGCGTTCGAATCAAGTGCCAACCCCGCTCGCACCGGTCGGCTCAGGCAGACTCGAGAACCTCTTCCGGTTCGCCGAACCATCGCGACGCGACCTGCGCAGCCTCCTCGAGGTCAGGAGAGCCATCACTGGCCCAGGCGACAAAGCCATCGGGTCGTACGAGCATCGCGCTCAAGCCAAGCCGATTCTTGGTGTCACTTCCGACATACATGATCCGGCCGCTCCAGCGCTTCGCCAGCGCTTGAAGCGATGGACGAGATTCAAAGTCCAGGAGTAAGCCCTTTCCATTCGAGAGAAGCTCACCGAGCTTCGTGCCGTTGATCAATTCGAAATTGGGGGCGCTGCGGCCTGTCAGCGGGTGGCTGCCGCCAAGATCGTAGCGAAGAGAAACACCCCAGGCGCGTTCCGCGAAGTAGGTTGTCCCGTCGCGGGTTTCCATGAGATCACGGATGATGGCTTCGAGCGCGCGCGAACTCCGGCTTGGACGCATGAGCGCGACCTGAGCGCGCGACCAGTCGAGCACCTGCGCGCCCACCGGATGCCGTTCACTCGTATAGCTGTCGAGCAAGCTGTCCGGCGCGTCGCCACGGACGGTAGCGGCAAGCTTCCATCCAAGGTTCATCGCGTCGCCAAGCCCGAGGTTGAGCCCTTGCCCGCCCAAGGGGGAATGGATGTGTGCGGCGTCGCCGGCGAGCAGCACCCGCCCGTTGCGGTACACCGTCGCCTGATAGGTGCGATCCGTCCAGGTCGTGACAAGGTGAAGAGCCGTCAAGGTGACGTCGGTGCCGGAGATATGACGCAACACCGCCTGCACATGATCGAGCGTGATGGGCTGAGTTCGGTGAAACGCGCCTCCATCGAATGCGACCATTGCAATGGTCCCGGGTTGCGACTGAAAAACCATACCCGTCGGCGTGTAGTGGCGACCCATGCGGAGCTTATCGGGATCGGCAATCTCGACTTGAACGGAATAGCCGGTGAACTCCGGATCAGTGCCGATGAATTCAAAGCCGGCCGCCTTGCGGACGATGCTGTGACCGCCATCGCAGCCGACAAGCCAGCGCGCCCTGAAGGACTGATCGCCGGCGCGCACGGTCACTTCGTCGACCGATTGATCGAAGCCATCGACCCCGAGGCCGCGCCTGATATCCACACCCATCGCGCTCGCGCGAGCGGCCAGCGCCGCTTCGATATGCTCCATGCCGGCCGCCATGTTGGTGTCGGCCGGACTTGGCAGGCGATACCGCCATTTCGAGGTATCGATGTTGCCGTAGTCGAACGGAATGCCGGCGAAGTGGCCGGCCTGACGACGGGGTTTTTCCACTCCCTGCGCTACGCTCTTGCCAGCCCCGTCCTTGGCGAGATCGTCCAGCAACCCGCGACGGTAGAACGCTTCGATGGTCGGCACCGACAGGCCGCGCATTCCGAAGGGGAGCCGCTTCAAGGGCGAGTGGGGATCGGCCGCTCGCTCGAGCACCAGCACCGAGAGATGAGCGAGGCGCAATTCACAGGCGAGAAACAATCCGACCGGGCCCGCTCCGGCGATGACACCATCGTAGATCAAGTCAATTTCCTTAACCGCCTCGGCCATTACAGATCGGGCCAGGGCTTCATCAAATCGCTGACGATCAGCGGCGCCTAATCGCCCGGTCTGAAAGCAGCTCGTCGTCCCACCTGCGGACTGTGGCAAGGAACATAGCGCTTAACTTCTGATCGATCCAGTGATATATATGCAGCATGTCGATGCACCAAATTGATTTAACTCGGATCGATCTCAACCTGCTTGTTGTGTTCGAGGCGTTGCTGCAAGAGCGGCATGTCGGCCGAGCCGCCAAGCGGCTCTCGCTTTCCCAATCCGCGACGAGCCACGCGCTCGGTCGGCTCCGCACCCTGTTCGACGACCCTCTGTTCGCCCGCAATCCACGAGGGATCGAGCCCACGCCGCGCGGGCGCGAACTGGCGAAGCCGGTTGCCGATGCGCTGTCGCAGCTTCGGCAGCTCTTGAGTCCAATGGCCGCATTCGATCCGGCTACGCTTCGCCGGACATTCACGATCGCCACACACGATTACGCCTTTGCCGTCCTTATGCCATCGCTCATGGCCGAATTGCGGACCCAGGCGCCGGGCGTCGATCTACGTTGCGTCAGCATCCATCCGGCCAAAGTGATCGACGGTCTGGATCGCGGTGAGCTGGACTTCGCCTTGGGCGGATTCGTCGGTATCAAGTCGGCGCGGGTCACACGGACGTTGCTGTTCTCCGATCGGTTCGTCGGCGTGGCGCGGCGAGGCCATCCCCGGCTGAAAAATGGCCGGATGTCGCTAAAAGACTTCGTGGACCTGCCACATGTGCTGATGTCGCCAGGCGGCGAATCTCGCGGCGACATCGATCAGGCGCTTACGTCGCTCGGGGTCGAGCGGCGCGTCGCGATAACCGCGCCCAACTTCCTCGCACTGCCTTTCATCATTGAAAAGGCCGACATCATCGGCGTTCTTCCCGAGCGCTTGGCGCTGCGCACGGCCGAGACCGCCTCGATTACGCTGTTCCAGTTGCCAATCAAGGTCGATCCCGTCGAGTGCAATATCCTCGCGCTCGCGCCGCTGATGAAGCAGGCCGAGATGCAGTGGCTCATGGGGCTTTTGAAAAACGCCGCCGCGTCGCCCGCCTGAGAGATGGACCTTGCACCGTAGGGTCTCGCACGCGCCGATCCAGCACGTCGATAAAAAAACGCTTTAGACCACCTCTAATCGATTGAAAGTTGCGCAAATGGGCTAGCGCCCAATTTTGGCTATTGCGGCGCTCTTTTACCATCTTCACAGCCCCCCGAATTGTCCAGGGCCAACATCGTAGCGGCATCATTAGCTGAAGCCGCTAACGCAACTGAGCGAGCGCCCGACCATGCAAAACCTGAAACTGACTCCTATTCTGCTGACCGCGTTAGTTGCGGCGCAACCGCTTCTGGCGCAAGCCGACGTAACCGTGAAAATCGGCCAGGTCTCACCATTGACGGGTGAACTGTCCCACATCGGCAAGGACGACGAAAACGGTGTCCGCCTCGCGATCGAAGACCTGAACGCAAAGAAAATCCGTATCGGCGGACAGGCGGTGACATTCGTGCTTGATTCGCAGGATGACGCCGCTGACCCCAAGACCGCCGTGACCGTTGCTCAGAAACTCGTTGATGACCATGTATCGGGTATCGTCGGGCATGCCAATTCCGGTACGTCGATTCCTGCTTCGAAAATCTATTCGGACGCGGGCATCCCAATGATCACCGAATCCGCAACCAACCCGAAACTGACCGCCCAGGGATACAAGACCGTTTTTCGCATGGTCGCTAACGACGTCCGGCAAGGGACTGTCATTGGCACCTATCTCGTGAAGGATTTGAAGGCCACGAAGGTTGCGATTGTCGATGATCGCACTGCCTACGGACAGGGCCTGGCCGATGAAGTGGAAAAGGCAGTCAAGGCTGCGGGCGGTACCGTTGTAGACCGTGAATATGGAACTGACAAAACGACTAACTGGATGGCTGTTCTCACGACCATCAAGAGTCACGTTCCGGACGGCATCGTATTCACGGGCGGAGATACGCAAGCCGCCGCGTTCGCGCAGCAAGCTCAACGACTCGGCCTGAAGGCCAAATTGATCGCGGGCGACGAGGCATGCACCCCGCAATTCATCAAGCTCGCCGGTGCATCCATGAATAGCGACACGTACTGCACACTTGCTGGGGTGCCTCCCTCGAAGATGCCCCAGGGCGACGCTTTCTTCAAACGCTATCAACAGCGATTCGGCGTGCAAGTCCAGCTTTACGCACCGTATGCCTATGACGCCGTGATGGCGATGGCTGGTGCAATGCAGGCTGCGGATTCAACCGACCCGAAGGTCTATCTGTCAAAGCTTCAAACGCTGAATTTGGACGGCGTGACTGGCCCGATCCAGTTCGACGAGAAGGGCGACATTCGGAATGGAGCGATTACGGTTCGGCAGTTTGGCCAGGGCGACTGGCAGGATCGGAGCGTCGTCCGATAAAAAGCGCGGTTGGTCCTTGGGCACGATGCGAACCGCCGGCGGTGCCATTCGCAACGGATCGAGGTCGAGGGCCGGCGACGGCGCAGTTGTTGCCGCCTTCGCGCGTCTTTCGATCATCAGACTCCGTGGTTCATTCATCGAGATCCACAGGCACGTCCAGCCCGACTTTCACGCGGCTCATGCTCACCAGTGTCTTGAAGCGCTTCACGTTGTTATTGGCGAAAAAAAGCTGTCGGGTAAGGTCGTTGTATTGCTCCATGTTCCGCACGGTCAGGACAAGCACGAAGTCCCACTCGCCCGCGACGTAGTAGCACTGCTGGATCTGCGGACACAGTTCGAAGGTCCGCTTCATCGCGTCCAGCAGATCGATCTGTTCGCTTTCGACTTCTACCGTTGTCACGATAGTAAGAGGGAAGCCTACTTTCTCCGGCGCAACGACGGCCGTGTACCGGTCTATCACGCCGTCGTCGGCCAGGCGTCGCAGACGGCGATTGACCGCGGCGGTCGACAGATTTACCCGGGCACCCAGTTCGTTCTGCGGGATATGAGCGTCGCGCTGGACTTCGGCCAGCAGCTTGCGATCGAAGGCATCGAGGGCAGCGGCCATGGTTTTGTGTCCAACCTTAAGTAGATAATTTTTGCGTCACGCAGGCGAATTCAACAGCAAAGCTGCGAATTTGACGCAATATTATTTACCTATCAAAGGCCCGTCAAGGAGTCCTTTAGCCATTGGGCTTCGTCGACAGACCTGTTGGATTTCACATTCACTCCTCGCATTTCACATCCGGCTTTGGCACAACGATAATCACCGGATATGTCCCTTGGTCAAGCTCCACGCGCGCGACCACGGCCATCGTCGCGCTGTCGATGTCGTCGTACACGCTGACTTTTTCATGCTGAAGGGTTGTAATGCCGGTACAGCCAGACGTGCGACCCTCGTCGGAGACGTGGCATTGGATCGGGTTGTCCTTAAGGAAGCGATATTTGTCTCTGTCGGGGGCCGCAAGGTAGTCACGCACGCTTTGTGCCGACCCACCGACACCGGTCACATACCCAATGGCGCACTCTTGTTTGGGTGTATCGCTGCCTGCGGGTGTTTGGGCTATCGCGGTCATGCTTGCGGCCGAGATGACCGCCGCGAGTGTCGATGCAAAGAGGTATCTCATGGCGCAAGTCACGGTTGTCGGATAGAAGTGCTGGATTGTAATGGCACCTTGCATAAAATGCCCGGCATCTCCGACTGCGTCAGCTTTTGCTTCGCTAAAGCGACCTGCGTCGCTCGACTCGTTCAGCGTTTAATCAGCATCGACAATACCGCGCTCGCCGCGCACAGCCCCGCGACAATCGGGAAGATGATCGACGTATTACCCGTTGAATCAATCATGTGGCCGATGACCGGCTCGCCAATGCCCGCGAATATATAGGACATGGTATTGAGGACGCCTGTCGCAGTGCCCGCAACGCGGCGTCCAAAGATGTCTGGACAGAGCGCCCAGAACGATGACGCCGGGCCGAAGACAAAAAATCCGCAAAGGAACAGCAGGGCGATCGCGATCATGCTTGCATGCGGCACGAACATCATCACGATCGCGGTCGTTGAAGCCAATACCATGTACGCGACGATCGCGACGTAGCGTCTCCCCTGAAACAGCACGTCGGAAATCCAGCTGTTCGATAGTGAGCCAAGCGCCATCCCGACCGGCAGCGCGACAGTGATCCACTTCGGGTCGATCAGCGCTGACGACGTCTTCCAGTCCATGCCGAGAAAATGGACGGGCACCCAGACGACTAACGCGTATCGTGCGGCGTTCTGAAAACCGATGGCGAGCCCGGTGATATAAAGCCTCCAGTTTCGCAGCACGAGTGCGTAGCGCTGTGCACTCGTCAGATCATCCTGCACTGCCAGCGGCGGGGTGTCACCTGCCTGTTCAACGCTCTTGAGATGTTTGTCTTCAGGACGCTCCGATACAAACAGCAACAAGACCAGTGCGCCGAGCAGCATCGACAGAGGAGCCAGTCTAAAAATCCAGATCCAGTCGAGATGCATCGTGCCGAGAATGAGAACGGGGAAGACATAAGCGAGCACGGAAGAAAATCCGGAAAACCCGATATATACGCCGTACACAAAGCCGCGATGTTTGTGATCCCACCAGTTCGACAGCAAGCGGCTACCGGGCGCGAAACCCATCGACTGAAAGTAGCCGTTCGCACCCCATGCAAGTAGAAAAAACAGGAATGTGTGACCGAAGCTGAAGACCCAGTTCGCCGCTAGCGAGAGGACCGCTCCGGCGATCATCATTGCCTTGCCACCGAGTTTATCGCCCAGATTTCCGTTGATGAATTGGCCGCCTGCATAACACCACAACATGGTTGCGCTGATCCAGCCAATTTGGTATTTCGACAAGCCGTAATCGTGCTGGATGCCGGAGACCGCAAAGCCCAGGGTCTGGCGCCCCGTGTAATAGAAGAGATAGCAGAACGTCACGCCTATGAGTGCGCGCCATTTGTACTGGCTGAACGTGGCGCTTTGCGATATCGGTTGGCATTGCAAAGTATTAGGCGTATCTGAGGGCATTGTTGTCTCCGTGCGGCGCGCAATCTTTGCTGCGCTAGCCGGTTGCTTGATTAACCGAGATGGTTGAGCGCGATATCGATAATGTCGAAATTACGCAGACGACGGCCGCGATCAAGATCAACCACCTTGCGGTTGAAGATGAGCGGCACTTTTTGCTCGGACATCCCGCCGTGAGAACGCAAAGGCACGGTCAATCCGGACAAGTCATGTTTGTCGGTAGCGCTGCCTAGCACCGTCAGCCGTTCTCCGAGCACCACGAGATCGCCAATCCGATCTTCAGGCAGTTCGAACCGCTGACTGGCTTGCGAACGCGTCAATACCGCCTCGACGCCCGCGATGCCAGCGAGAAAATCCGTGACATCGCGCTGGCGTTCCCCATCGGGCAAATAAATCGTCGCATAAGACCCTAGCGCGCCGTGATGTTTTACGTAGGGATCCGTAATAGGCAGGATGACGCGCGCGAATTGCGCCCCATATCGGGCGTCTATAAGGTCTTGCAAAAATACGATGTTCGGGCGGCCGATTGCATCGGTCTTGGCATTCATCCCGTGGTCGGCCGTGATTGCCAATACCGCGCCTTCCTCGTGATAACGCTTGAAGTAGCCGTCCATCATCGCGTAGAACGCATTGGCTTCCGGCGTGCCCGGCGCGTGCTTGTGTTGTACATAATCGGTTGTTGACAGGTACATCAAGTCGGGCCGCTCGTTAGTCAGCAAAGCAAGTCCCGCGGCAAAAACAAACTCTGAAAGCTCCGCGCTGTACACGGGAGGCACCGGCATACCGACCCTTGCCACGATGCCCTCAATACCGTGATCCGCCCGGTTCACCTCGTCGGCTTTTTCAGCGGAAAAGCAGATACCTTTGAGCTGATGACCGAGCAGGCTGCGCAACTTATCCTTTGCCGTCACCACCGCGACGCGCTGGCCCGCTCGGGCCATCTCGGCCAGGATAGTCGGCGCGCGAAGGTACTTCGCGTCGTTCATCAGGACCTCCTCTTTCGCTTCCTGATCGAAAAAGAAGTTTCCGCAGATGCCGTGAACGGACGGTGGTGCACCGGTGACAAGCGACAGATTGTTCGGGTTCGTGAACGACGGAACCACGCAGTCTCCTGTTAGCACCGAGCCGAACCCGGGCAGCTCGGCGAGGAACGGAGCCTTGCCCGCCTGGATGGCCTGATTGATGTACTCCTGCTCGCATCCGTCGACGCAGACAACAATCGTCGGAGCCGAGGGCAGTCGATAGGATCGGGAATTAACGTTGATAAGTTCAGTCATGGATCACCTCTCTCGTTGAGCTGGTGTCAGCGTATGATGGGACGCTTTCTCACACAATCGCTAATAACTAGCCGTATCTGTGCATAAAGCTCACACATGAGACAAAAGCTTCCCCCGCTTAACGCGTTGCGCATATTCGAAGTCGCTGCCCGTGCAGGCAGTTATTCGGCCGCCGCGCGAGAGCTGAACCTGACCCATGGCGCCGTCAGCCGGCAAATCGCGAGTCTCGAGGACTGGCTGGGCCAGCCATTGTTTGTGCGCGAGGGGCAAAGCATGGTGGCGTCGTCTCATGCCCGGGCGCTCGCCCGCGAAATCAGCGCTGCATTCGACCACATTGCGGACGCTGCCGAACGCTATGGAAAGAACCGGCATGTAAAGGTCATCCGGGTCAGCGCATCGGCCACGGTCGCGATGCGCTGGCTGATCCCCCGGTTGCCTTCATTTGCTGAGATATGCCCGGAGGTAGACGTGCGTGTTTCAACCGTTCTCTCCACGGAGCCCGCGTTCAGGGGAAGCTTCGACGTTGCAATACGGCGGGACGTACCGAGCGGTGGCCAATTTCAGGCGTGGCCGCTGTTTCGAGAGTCAAATACCGTGATCGCCAGTCCGTCTCTGCTCTCTCGTACAGGCATCACGACCGTTGAGCAACTTGCCAGCGAGACTTGGCTGTCGACCGAAACCCGCCCGGGCGACTGGGAGGCATGGGTTGAGGCCGCGAATAAACCTACGCTGCGAGCCAGTCGAACGTTACGGTTCGATCATTTTTTTGTGACCTTGCAGGCTGTAGTCGATGGACTCGGCTTCGGCATCGGCCCCTTTCCTACGCTTGACACCGATTGCGCAACCGGCCGGCTGCAGAAGCCCTTTCCCGATTTGCTCTCGCCGGGCTCAACCTACTACGCGTTGGTGCCACTTGACGCTGATAAGCCGGTGCATATGAGAGCGTTTGTCGATTGGCTGCAATCAGTCAGCACGAAAGAGAGCGGATCGTAGTGCCAGTAGCGGGAGCGCCGATAGTGTCGGCGGGCTCAGACTTGCGTTGCTTTATGCGCGAGCGATTAACCCGTGGCCGTCACCCATCCGGAATTTTGAAGCCGCGCTGAATTCTCAGCAGGCAAATTCAACCTTGTCCCTTGATCCGATTCCGGTGCGCCGCTTGCTTCGCCCGGTTACCGCAAGCCGCCATGCTGCACCAGCGCCGCGCATGTCCTCGCGTGTGATCGGCGAACAGCAACGTGCAGGTCGGACCTTCGCACGCCTTCACATAAGTGAAGTCTTCCTCGCAAACCAGCTTCGCCAGGATTTCCCCGATCGGCAAAAGTAGCGACTCCGGCGAACTCCAACGCCGCGAGCGTTCAAACGTCAGGGCGCCCGACGCCCCCTGTTCATGAGCAACGATCTGCCCAAAGGCTTCATCACGCGCCAGCAGCAGGTTCAGAGGCTCCAGCTCACGTAGATCCGCCGCCCCAAGCGTTCTGCCTTTGCGCTCACGGACGAACACCCTGAACCACTCTCGCAGACTGCGCGCCTGGTCCGCCAGGCGATCGAACTCGCCCGGCATCGCGCGCTCGCGCATCGTGCGCAGCACTTCCGCGGGTACCAGTTGCGACTGCTCGAGCCACGCCAGCAGCCCCTCGCCATCGTCGATCCAGTCGATAGGGACGTCGACGGGCGTCGCCACCGAATTCAAAAAATCCAGGCCGGCCGAATCGGCAATGAACATCGCGGGAGATTGCTGGGGCATGGGCTACCTCAAGGTGGACGG
>Ga0302220_10003321_pt1 | contig 11231 bp, 13 predicted proteins | sample II_Palsa_E1_3_FD_194572 | JGI IMG/M metagenome (GOLD analysis project Ga0302220, IMG submission 194572) | Peat permafrost microbial communities from Stordalen Mire near Abisko, Sweden - II_Palsa_E1_3 | ecosystem: Environmental > Terrestrial > Soil > Palsa > Peat permafrost | place: Sweden... | reverse complement strand
TCAAGAATGGGGTTCGTGGATTCTGCACTGGCCGCATTCGTAAGTGTGTATTGCGTGAAGCCGCCTCCCGGTGCCGTAAGAAACTCTGAAGCTCCTGAGGCGTTGATGGTGGCTGGTGGGATGGGAGGAATTGCGATTGGCGTGGAATTAAACGACGGGAAGATGGAGAACGCAGGAGTACCTGACCCGGTGGGGGCACCTAACGTTGGGGGGCCGGTAAACTTCGTAGCAGAACCGCCTGCTAATAAAGCGTTACCGTGCGGGATCGAACCCATTCGAGCCACAATTTGCGAATCCTCGGGCGGGTTCTCCACCGGGTCAGTGGTGGGGGCATGCGTGACCCAGATGCCTGGCTCTATGTGAAGCGCACCGCCTGTGGTGGCATCACTAATTTTTTGCAAATAGGTCAAGCCGAAGAGCTCAATGTCTTGTTGAAATGTGCCGCGATTGGGGATCGACGACGAAATAGGATCAAACTTCAAAGTCTCGTTAGTCAAATTGAGCTCAAGGAACAAATTGGAAGCAGGAACCGCCGGTGTTGAGGGAGGTACGGCAGGCTGGCCGAAGAAGGGCCGCGCGACAAGGTTGAACCCTTTACCGTGCCAGTTTCCCGCGAGGTCTTTCAGCAGACCTAACTGCTCCAAGACCGTATCATTGTCCGGACTGATCCGGACGGAAGGAATAAATTGAGTAGGCATTGTCAGCTCCTTTAGCAAATAAATTCAAGAACTAACCGGGGGATTATCTCAATAGTGAAAGAAGTAGCTGAAACGTTTCGCTTCTAATTGACAAATTTTGAGGATGGCAGCTCGTTGCACGAGCAATTGATCGAATCCAATCTGCGACGTAGAACCTTTGCCGAATCTGTTCCCAACCCGACCTTGCTCTAATCTCATCGGTTCTGCAGAACATGACAAAATTGCGGCATTCTCAAAATAGTTGGAGCGCGGCTATTCATCTGTTGCGTTCTTGGCAGCTCTCCGGCAACAAGCTTGACCCCACCCAAAAGCTGGTGGCAGCACTCAAGCCGCTGATTGAATCCTTCAGCCAACCAGAAGACATTGCTCTTGATCCGTTCTGCGGTTCGGGCTCAACATTTCTGGCCGCGAAGATACTCAACCGCCGCCGCTATCTCGGCATCGAACTCTATCCTCATCACCATGCAGCCGCTAAACAGCGGCCGCAACCTAATGGCATCCGCGCGTCTGAGAGAGTTTACCCGCTGCAGACGGAGCAGGCATCAACGCTCATGCCGCCAATCGGCGGTACGCTTCAATTTTCGCGATCATTTAGCGCACAGAGCGCAGCCTTGACGCCTGCTCTGCAGCGCTCTCTTTGCTATTCATCGCTATGAATGGCCGTTTTAAAACGGTGATTTGCTAGTGTCACGAGCTAGATGCACAAACAACGAACCGCCTACTGCGGCAATCGTCGCGACGATTGCCGCGAGCGCCTGTAGACTCACCGAAGTGCACATGATCGATTGCTACAATCATTCGTAGTCAGGCTAGCCTTGGAGGTTAGCGGCCGGCTCTGCCCGAGGTATAAAAACAACCTGCTGAATGTAGTGGTGGATTCGGCGGAATATGTACTCAAAGCCGGGAGTTGAAATGACATTGCATGCTGCATAACGAGCCGTGCCCGGTGGAACTAGAGGCCGGCGTACCAGTCGTATCCGAGTTTAGTCCAGTAGTCGTCGGGTTCCGAACTGGTGTAGTGGATGAGACCGATACGCTTGATCTGTTTGTAGCCATACTTCGTGGGCATGTGCAGGCGCAGGGGTGCTCCGTGGTATTGGGTAAGCGGAGCCCCCATCATCTCGGTAACAAGCAGGGTTTGCGGGTGGCGGCAGACATCAATGTTGTAGCCGGTATAGTAATCACCGTTGGGCGTCTCCATATAAACGTACTTCGGTTCCGAATTACCGATTGCCTCCGGCGGGTAGGCTTCGAGGAAGTCGGACATTCGTACGCCTGCCCATTGGACAATTTGGCTCCAGCCTTCGATGCACTTGAACTGGGTGACAAGCTCGTGCCGCGGCAGCTTGAGGATGTCGTCGAGTGTGAGCAGCAGGCCTGGGGTTCCAGGTGATAGTGTGGAGCGGCTCTCGCCAGCCTCTTCTTGTCCGCGAGGCATACGTCTGGTTCTGTTCTGGAACTCCCGCTCGCGTTCCAGCATGGAGGCTGGAGCCATCTTCTCCGCGGTGTCAGAGGCTGGCGCTACCTTGGTGTCGTGGCCTTTGGATTCTTTCGTCTCTTCGTCGGAGTAGAGGTACTCCCATGAGGTGACATCGGGACTGAAACGGAGATGCCGCGCTGCGCCGCGCACCCCGACGAGCTGCAGCCTCCAGCTTTCAGGCACGAGCGCCTGTTTGAGACCGAATACCCCATTCACGCGAAGCTCTTCGGCAAGATGCTGGGGATAGGTGGGGGCGAGGGCGCGCTCATCGAAGATGGTGCGTGAGATGGCTGCATTTGCCTGTAAGGTGCGGCGCAGCACAGTTGGCTGCATCATGTCGTCGCCGTTGGTGATCAAGCGATGCAGACCATACCCTGCGGCCACCGCGGCTACTCCGACAGCGAATGCCCGGCGGGTGTAGCGGCGCGATTCCGCCAGTACGGTGTCGGGGTCGTCCTGGTGCTCGACTTCTTCGATGGTTGGCTTATTGTTTGCGGGGTCGCCCTTTTCGTCGGGATGCTCGATCTGAGGCTCTGGCGCAGGCTCTCGCTCGTTTGCGGTCGGAGCACCGTCGGACTCGACGATCTTCTCTGCGGTGCGGTCAGCAGGAATTTCGTCGGGGGGTAACGGAGCTCTCTCATCGGACATTACCAGCGACTCCTCTCCACCTGGATCAATGGCTCATCGGCCCGACGTATCTCGCGTCCGCTTACCATGCTGCGGAAGTTATTCCATCCGGCCAGTATCACCTGGCCTATGTGAACGAGAAAAAAGGCGACGAAGCCCATGGTCAGCCAGAAGTGCTCCCAGCGTGCCATCTCGTATCCGCCAAGCAGGGTGGTGAGCCAGTGAATCTGGGTGGGTTTATAGATGGATAACCCAGTCACGAGAGAGCCCAGTCCCATGAGGATGACAGCGGTGTAGGCGATCCTCTGGGCTCCGTTGTACTTGGTCTGCGCGGGCAGACCATAGCGCAGGTGCAGATCAACGAGAGTCACCTGAATGGCATCTCTCAGGCTACTGCGTTTGGGCACAAGCAGGCGCCACTCGCCTGAGACGACGAGGTAGCCTATGTAGGCGATGCCGTTGATCGCAAAGATCCACATGAAGAAGAAGTGATTCCCCAGTCCCTGGGTAACGTGAAAGGGAGCGTCGATCAGTTTCCAAAACCATTCGGGAAAGAGCCGGATCAAAGTGAACTTGCCGATGCCTATGCGGTAGACCGCGTGGGGATGGCGGTAGGCGTTGTCAGAGTCATTCCAATAGATGAGCAGGCCGCTCCAGATCATCATGAAGAGGACGGGAAAGTTGATCCAGTGCATCCAGCGAATTGCGAGCGGATGCTTGTAGTCGAGGACGATAGGAGAGGCGGCTGGAACAGGGGGCTCGACGGCGTGGCCATCGACTGCAAGTACGTGTTCGCGGCTCGCCGGATCCATCTTGGTACTCCTCTCATCATTTTGAAAATCTGGTTGCCAGGTATGACTCGTATCATTGGAGCGCGGCCGGAGGATATGGTTACAAGCTCAAAAAAAGAAATTTCCTTCGGGGAGGCTCGTGTAACAAATCTGCACAGATTGCGTCAGACGCTGGGGCACTTACGACTGCAAAGATAATGTTTGCCATCTCGATGGTGGCGAAGTGGTGATCCAAGTACATCATAAGAGAGCATTGAGGCGTGTGAGAATGGGATCGACTGAGAATAATCTCGCCGGGTGCGCGAAGTTACCAGAGTCTGGTAGCCTCTTCGAGCAGTGCTCTTGGTTCTATGCGCTATGCCGCGAGTATCTGTTTCGCGATCAGACGACGGAGATCTCACGCTCGCTCTTTCCGTCGGCTCCTCCTCCCGGTACGAATCTGCTGGAGCTTGGGTGTGGTCCGGGGTTCTATGCCTGCAAGCTGGCGCAGATACATCCGCAGATCTCGGCGGTGGGGCTCGATCTCTCGGCCAACCTTGTCGAGCGGGCGCGAGACCGGGCGGCCAGACGCTCATTGGGAAACTGCAGCTTCTGGCGCGGCGATGCGCAGTCGCTTCCAGAGCTTCCCTTCCGCGTGGATGCGATTATTCTCTCCCGCTTGCTTCTCATCGTTCCGGACAAGATGGCTGTCCTCTCCGAGGTGTACCGCGTCCTGCGCCCTGGAGGTCGATGCTTCATCGCGGAGCCTACCTCGGGGTTTCGTACCCGGTTTCCGCTGAGTTGCATGTGGCTACTTTCGCGGTTCAGCAGCATCCCCGCGGGAAAGTATCGAGAGCCGCAGCAGGCCGATGTGATGTCGGGGGCGGAGTTTACCGGGCTGGTTAACTCGCAGCCGTGGGGCTCCGTTGAAGTGGTGCGCGATGGATGGTATCAATATGCTGTGTGTGCCAAGCAAGCAGAAGAAGACCAGCCTAGCGCGAACCTCAAAGCGACTGACTGGAACGGTCCGCCTAGATGAGTTACCCCATCCTCAGCCCAGAAGATAAAGATCCGGCACGCTGGTCGAAGTGCGCTCTCGCGGTGATGGCGAAGGCGCCGCGCCCCGGCAAGGTGAAGACTCGACTCTGCCCTCCGCTGACGGCCGAGCAGTCAGCTGCGCTGAACATCTGTTTTCTCCGGGACACGACGGAGAACCTTGCTAGGATTGCAGCGTCGGGTCAGGCTGCAGGGATCATCTCTTACACGCCCGTTGGCGATGAGGCGCTCTTCGACGGGCTGCTGCCGGAGGGGTTCGCTCTGATCGCTCAACGGGGAGATGGATTCGGAGAGCGTCTGCTGGCGGCGGCCGAGGACATCCTCATGTGCGGCTTCGGATCTGTGTGCCTGATCGATTCAGACTCACCAACGGTTCCGGCGACATGTTTTGAGCAGGCCATCGATGAGCTGTCCCGTCCTGGCGATCGCATCGTGCTGGGTCCGGCGGACGACGGCGGCTACTATCTGATCGGTCTGAAACAGCCGCACTCTGAGCCCTTTATGGATATTCACTGGAGCACGTCGACCGTCTTTGCCGAGACTGTCACGGCGGCGGAGACTGCAGGGATCGAGGTTGTACGGCTTCCTCTGTGGTACGACGTAGATGACCAGGCGACGTTGGGGCTTCTCGAGGCGGAGCTTGTCGACTCCGAGCCTCCCGCCTTTGCGAGTATGAGCGGGTATGTCGCGGATCATAGCCGGGAGTTTCTGAAGACACTGCGAGCCACGGCCGCGTGCGGATAACCTTGAACAAGCCACAACACTGGTCGGAAGCTCGTGCCTGGCAGACGAACACGGCGCTGGGGATAATCGGCTTCGGACTGGTGCTCCTGACCCGCCAGCTGGTCAGTGAGTTCAGCCATTTCACGATCGGATTTTCCGGCGTTTCCAGCCTCTTCTTCATCCTCTATTCGGCCGCGGTTTTGCTGATTCTGACGCAGCCGGTGAACCGTTATACTTTTGGGATCATCCTGACAGTTGCGATTGCGTGCAGACTTGTGACGCTGGTGCCGAATCCATATCTCTCGTCAGACATCTACCGGTATGCGTGGGATGGCGTTGTGCAGCATGCCCATATATCGCCGTACCGGTATGTTCCCGGCGATCCTGCGCTCAGCGATCTTCGGGCGCCGAATCAGGATCTGTTCGATAACATTAATCGCCGGGACTATGCGCACACAATCTATCCTCCGGCAGCACAGTTTCTGTTTTACCTGATCACCTTCATCAGCCCGACTGTGATCTTCATGAAGCTCGCGATGATTCTCTTCGAAGGACTGACCATGTATGCGCTGGTCAAGCTGCTCGAAGAGTTCGGGATGCAACGCGAACAGACGCTGCTCTATGCGTGGTGTCCGCTGGTGATCTGGGAGATCGGCAGCTCCGGCCATCTGGACTCTCCCGCAATGGCTTTCATCTTGCTTGCGCTGCTAGCGCGCTATCGACGACAGGCTGTGCTGACCGGCGTCTTCATCGCAGCGGCGATTCTGATCAAGATCTATCCGATCATCTTGTTGCCTGTGCTCTTTCGACGCGGAGAGTATAAGATGCCGGCCACAGTCGCCGCGATCAGCGCATTCGCCTACGGCTGTTATGCCAGCGTCGGTACGCGCGTCTTCGGATTTCTGGGTGGCTACGTGCAAGAGGAGGGGATGCAGACCGGAGAGCGGTACTTCCTGCTTGGTTTGGCGCATCACCTGCCCGGTCTGCGTGCTGTTCCTGTCCCCACCTACCTTATTCTCTGCTGCTGCATCTTCGCGGGGCTCTTTGTGTGGTGCTGGAGCACCTGCTGCCGCGCAGATGATGCGGAGCTTGCGTTCGTGGAACAGGCGCGCCAGTTCGGAATTCCACCGCGGGCCGACTTCATAGTTCCGTCGTTCGTTCTGGCGTTCGTGTCCATGCTGCTCTTTTCGCCGCACTACCCCTGGTACATCGCATGGCTGATTCCGTTCTTCACGCTGGTACCGAGTCTGACTGTGTTTGTTTACATCGGCGGCCTCTTCTATCTGTGCACGACGGCGATCGCGGTGGGCCAGGGGCCGCTGCAGTTTCTGCTGAACGAGATCCTGTATGGCAGCGTGTCGATCGCGTTTCTTATTGAGGTCATTTTGCGCCGCTGGCCGGTGTATCAGCATCTCTTGAGCCGCTCTGCCGCGCGCGCAGCAGGAAGTTCGTTCGACGCGGCCAAAAAACGCTGATGAGGATATCGGTCATCATTCCGGCTTTGAATGAGTGCGAATCTATCGGCCACGTTGTCGCCTCGATGCCGTGGGAAAGTATCGCTGAGTGCATCGTCGTGGACAACGGCTCGACGGACGGGACGGCAGAGGTGGCCGCCGCGGCAGGTGCGCGTGTGATTCATTCGCCGCGCGGGTACGGCGCAGCGTGCCAAGCGGGATCTGCGGCGGCGCTTGCGAGCAGCACGATCCTCGTCTATATGGATGGCGATGGGAGCGACGTCATCGCCGACCTTCCGCGGCTGATTGCGCCCATCGAAGAGGGCATAGCAGACTTCACGATCGGCTCGCGGATTCGCGGGCATCGTGAGCCCGGAGCGATGCTCGGAAGCCAGATCTTCGCTGCGCATCTGGTCGGATTTCTGCTCCGTATCGTGCATGGAGTCCGCTACACCGACATGGGACCCTTTCGTGCGATTCGAAGGTCTTCGTTCGAGCAACTGCAGATGTCGGAGCTGACCTACGGCTGGAATCTGGAGATGCAAATCAAGGCGGCCCAGTATCGGCTCCGCATGGTGGAGCTGTCTGTGGACTACCGCTGCCGCATCGGAGGGATGAGCAAAGTCTCGGGCAATCTGAGTGCTTCTTTCAAGGCAGGGGTTCGCATCCTTAGGGTCTTCTTCCGGATCGGATTATCGCGTCGACCTGCCCGTCAGTTCTGAACGCTCTGCACGATTCCTTTCGCGCGTAGTCCGGCTTCCGCCTTCGAGAAATAGTCCTCGACCGCGCTCTGGGTTCGGATCCAGTTGATGTAGCGCGCGATTCCTTGTTCGAGCGTCGTCTGCGGCTTGTAGCCAATGGTGCGGATGCGGCTGATGTCGGAGATCAGCGAACGGATCTCGCCTGGCCTGAACTCTCCGCGAGCTATGGGTGGAATCGCGATGCCAAGTTGGTGGGCGATGATGCCTGCGAGGTCGCGCACGCTGGTGGCACGTCCGCTGCCTACATTGACGGGTAGGCCGTCGAGCTTGTCGTTCGTGGCAGCAAGAAGGTTTGCCATGGCTATGTCCTCGACGAAGCATAGGTCGCGTGTCTGTCCGCCATCCTCGTACAAGATCGGCGGTTGCTGGTTGAGTAGGCGCGTGCAGAAGATCGCAATCACACCGGTGTAGGGATTGAACAGCGATTGCCTTGGCCCGTAGGTGCAGGAGTAGCGCAGAGCTACGGTCGGGATGCCCGTCTGCTTGCCCCAGAGCAGCACGAGGCGCTCCTGATCGACCTTGGTGAGAGCATAGACCGTTTCACCGCCACCGGGCGTATTCTCGGGGGTTGGGATGGAAATGGTCGTTTCGCCGCACACAGGGCAGTGAACGGAGAAGTCGCCGGAGCGAAGCTGTGCCGCCGGGCGCAGCAGTGGAACCACTTGACCATGAACCGGGCACTGGGCTGCGCCCTCGCTGTAGACAGCTTGTGAGCTGGCGACAATGACCTTTCTGACGGGAAGTTGATGATCGCGGATAATCTCAAGCATCTGGGCAGTGCCAAAGCTATTGACAAGGACGTACTTCGCCATCTCCGGCATGTAACCGCCATATGCGGCTTCGTGGAAGACGACGTCGATTCCGTCGAGGGCTGACCGCATGGTCTCGTAGTCCTGAACATTGCCCTGGCAGAACTCGGCAGCGGGGTTGATCCACTCGGGCCTGCCGTTCTTATGGGTCTGTGGCTCGAGGTTATCGAGGATGCGAACCGTCCAGCCTTCATGGACGAGCAGGTCTACGATGTGCGAACCGATCAGCCCCACCCCTCCGGTTACAAGTGCGCGCTTCTGTTGTTCCTTCATCCAGGTAGCCTAGCATCCTGAATGGGAACGGCGACGAGAATGAGGCTTCACGATGGCGTGATCAATCAGGCGATGCCACGATCTCCGATCGCCTCCTGGGCAATCGCTGAGATTACAGTCGAAATCGTCCTAAAGCATCCCGAAGCGACTAGGTAATCATCAATCATATCACTGGTTCCAAAGCACTTAGTTACATTGCTAAGCGGCCCTGAAAAGACTGGCGACGGCGGTTCGATTCCAATCTCTAACCGAAAAAGTGAGGGTGAGCGGACGGGTAGCGCCCGACGCTCCTACGATGGCTGATATCTCTTGTAGCGATAAGTCTTCTTGAAAGCGAAGAACGAGTGCTTCGCGATAGATTGGTGCCAGCACTTGCATTGAGTGAGCAAGCCGAGCGGCATCCTCCGATTGCGCTGCAAGCAGGAATGGCGAAGGCGCGTTTGATGCCGGCGATGGCGCCCCGGCATCCCACTCGTCATCACTATTCGACTCCACACTAAAGGTTCGCCGTTCCGCATGTCGTCGAATGCGAGATTGCGTGCAATTGTGAAGAGCCAAGGCTCAAAGCGAGAGCGGCCGTCGTAAGAGGAACCGCGTTCTAGAACGCGCAGCCACGTCTCCTGCACCAGGTCATCAACCCCCTCCCGTTTGCCAAGCAAATAAATGAAATAGCGAATAAGGCGGTACTGGTATTGTTCGACGAGCGCATGTAGGAGGGTGACATCTCTCTGGCGCAGACCAAGTGCGAGTTCTCGCGCATCGTTCGCCCCTGAAGATTCCCGTGTCATGTCATAGTCGAACATACGTGGTGTATACGATGAAGCGGCGCAAAATTAGGCATGTTATCAAAATAGATATCGGATTATTAGTTGTCGTGGAATCACCTGCTCAACAACGGAAACTCTGGCAGAATTCACTTTCAGATCCTTGGGATAATCAATGTCCATTGCGGTTTTGGCCGGAATCGGAATGCCAAATCATTGAATCTGTTTTCAATTGTTTAGTGCCGTTAACACGCAGTTTGCCGTTGTGAAGAACATAGCCGAGCACAACCAAGTCATAGGTTTTTGGGGCAAGATCAATAGAATTCAGATCAGCCTCGACAAATTCAAATGGTGCCCTACAACAAAGCGGGTCGTATAGGTCTTCGCAATGTCGATGACCTGAGGAAAATCCAGTGCCGTAACTCGTGAATTGGGAAGCGCGTTGGCAAAAGCCTTTCAGTCGCGATTTTCACTTGCCTACGAGTAGACGTTCGACTACGCTTAAGACAGCCATTTGTGCCGGGAAATCAGGGAAAGGAACCTTGATGGAACGTGCACGTTATCAATTTGGAAGTCTCACGCAAGAAGCGGGCGAAGGGATCAGACGCCTGGGAGTTTCGTTACTACGAGTCCACCGAGAAGGGCTCCGGCTTCGGAAGACTGCAACCGTAGGCACGGTCGACAAGTACAAGAAAAGGCCGTCGAAGCTCATCTCCTCAAACTCAACTCTGAAAGGCCACAGCATCATCTCGGATCCGTGACGTTTGGCGGGGTGTGCGATCGATACATCGCGGAAGAGTTGCCGGAACGCTACTCCACGCGAAAGTCGTATCTTTCAAACATCAACGTCCACATCAAGCCCCGCTGGGGTGATTACCTGCTTGCCCAGATTCGACCGATGGCGGTTGAAGGTTGGTTGAAAGAGCTCGACATGGCGCCGAAGTCCAAGGCGCATATCCGAAGCGTTATGCATTTGCTTTTTGAGTGCGCGGCGCGTTGGGAACTCATCGACGACCGCCGAAATCCAATCGAGATGGTGCGGGTCAGGGATTCAACCAAGCGGCGCAAGCGGCCCATGATTTTGACTGTTGAAAGCTTCGAAGCCGTCGTAGCCAGGCTGAAGGAGCCGTATAGAACGATGGTTCTGGTCGCATAGTGTTTGGGCCTTCGCGTGAGCGAGATCACAGTACTGAAGTGGGAAGACCTCGAAGTTGAAGCTCGTCAGCTTCTCGTTCAACGCAGCGTTGTGAACGGTCGAGTCGACGAGGTAAAGACCGAATACTCCCATGACCACGTACCCATCCATGAGTCTCTGCTAGAAGTCCTGCTCGCGTGGGCCGACCGTTGTCCGGCCACCGAGGACGGTTGGATGTTTCCCAGCCCCCTCGCGAACAGGCCGTACTACTCGACCGAGATCCAGAAACGGCTGCTGAAGCCAATCGGGATCAAGCTTGGGTTGGGACCGATCGGCTGGCACACGTTCCGCCACACGTATCGCTCGTGGCTGGACGATACCGGGGCACCGATGAAGGTCCAGCAGGAACTCATGCGTCATGCGTCGATTCAGACGACGATGAACGTATACGGACAGGCGATGCCGGAGTCGAAGAGGGCAGCAAACGGGAAGGTCGTCACCATGGTACTGAAGCCTCTCGTGAAGGCTTCAGCGTGACCTGATAAGTGATGATTTTCTTATTGGGAGTCAGTGGGAGTAAATCCGATTTTGAGATTCTCTCTAAACCACTGATTTTATTGGTTGCGGGGGTAGGATTTGAACCTACGACCTTTGGGTTATGAGCCCAACGAGCTACCGGGC
>Ga0302220_10003318_pt1 | contig 11235 bp, 5 predicted proteins | sample II_Palsa_E1_3_FD_194572 | JGI IMG/M metagenome (GOLD analysis project Ga0302220, IMG submission 194572) | Peat permafrost microbial communities from Stordalen Mire near Abisko, Sweden - II_Palsa_E1_3 | ecosystem: Environmental > Terrestrial > Soil > Palsa > Peat permafrost | place: Sweden... | reverse complement strand
GTTGAACTCCTCACGAAGCAATCCAGATCCGAACATCGACTGGAGCACCTATGAGCCGATAAGCGGCATTCCAGGCTATGACATTCACAACCGAGCGCCTTACACCGAGGAATGGATGCTCTCGATGGAGCGGCAGGCCGGACCGAATACCGTTTTCACCGCCAGCTATGTTGGTACCGCAAGCCATCGGCAGCGTGTTCTTATCGAACCGAATGCCGGAAACCCGGCGCTATGCCTGAGCCTCAGCCAACCGAGCGAGGTGCAGCCCGGAACGTTGACATGCGGCCCAGGTGGCGAGGACACAGTGTACTTCCCGATTGCAGGCGGTCAGGTAAACGGAACGCGCGGTCCGCTCGGGCCAAACTTCGGAAGCAACGCGTTGCAGTCGAACATCGGTCACGCTAACTACAACGCACTGGAGCTAAGCGCTCGGCATACCAGCGGCCGGCTCGAATTCTCTGCTGCCTACACTTACGGCAAGTCTCTGGATCAGTCGTCGAATGTCGGTGAAGAGGTCAACCCGTTCAACCCTGCGCTCAGCTATGCGCTCTCTTCGTTCTCGGTGAAGCACAACTTCGTCGTCAGCTACGAGTACCAACTTCCCTTCGACGAGCTTTTCCATCCGAACCGTCTGAGCCGGGGATGGTCCCTCTCCGGCATCACGCACTTCGCGAGCGGATTCCCCATCACCATGATCAACAATGGAGACAACTCGTTGATCGGTACGAATCCGAACGGAATCAACAACAGCAGCATCGACGAACCCGACTATAGCGGTGGTGCTCTACACCTGAACCACAATCCGCGCACGAATATGAACAACTACTTCGATACTACGGCCTTCAGCATGAATACCCTCGGCACGCCCGGCACCGCGAAGAGACGTTTCTTCTATGGCCCCGGCGCAGATAACTACGACATGGCCGTTGCGAAGAAGCTGTCACTCACCGAATCGAAGTTTCTTCTCTTCCGCGTGGAGGCGTTCAACGTCTTCAACCACACACAATTCAATGGACCCTCTTCTGTCGACGGTGACATCGGCAGTTCGACCTTCGGCGATGCCATCAGCGCTACGCCTCCCCGGATTATGCAGGGAGCATTGAAATTGAACTTCTGAGAGCGAACCCGACTGCCTCGTCCACCGACGGCACCCCAGAGCATCTCGGTGCTGATCTCAACATATCTAGGTCCAGCCTGCATCACAGCAAGATCGAGACCGGCACCGAGGTGTGATTCCTGGACACGCGCAGGTTTTTCGCGTCGCGGTTAGAGGTATCGTCTGCATATTAATCCAGGCTGCTGCCGACTACTTCGCGAAGATCTGTGATCGGTCGGCGAACGCTTTGAATTCGAGTGCATTGCCGGATGGATCGAGAAAGAACATCGTCGCTTGCTCACCAACTTCTCCCTTGAAGCGCACACACGGCTCGATCACAAAGCTGATTCCCGCATCCCGAAGATTCGCGGCCAACTTCTCCCACTGCTCCATCTCGAGGATCACGCCAAAGTGGGGAACGGGAACATCATGGCCGTCGACAGGGTTATGGTGTACTGCCTCAGCTTCAGCAGAGACAGGTTTGTAGTGAGCGACAATCTGATGGCCAAATAAGTTAAAGTCTATCCACAGGTCGGAACTCCGGCCCTCGGGGCAACCAAGAATGCTGCCGTAGAAATGCCGTGAAGCTTCGAGGTCACTAACTGGAAATGCAATATGAAAAGGTGTGAGCGTAGCCATAATTATCCTTATTTAGACTGCCATAAATATCTATGAGGGTGATTTGCGACTGCTGCGAATTTCGAGACTGGTCGAGAATGGTTATATGAATGCGCTGGAAGCTCATCGAGAGCGCTGAATGACTATGCGGCACTCCACCTTCTCCTTTTGAATATATTTCAGGTCGTGCGTCAAGTGACCACATTCACCACGCATTGCACCACAAATTGACCATCAAACACCACGTTTTTGATACTTGTTTTCACACCCCTGTAAAAAAAAACACACTCAAAGCCACTCCACAAAAATCTGCCCGGACTTCTTTGTGTGTGATAAAAAGCGCAAACGCAAAAGCGGGCAGGAGCAGAAACATTCCTGCTCGCTTCAGCGCAATCACAATCAGGCATGCCGGGTGCAGATGCTTACTGAAAATAATTTGAGTACCAGTAAAAATTAATCTTTGCTCTTTCTACATTGAGAATCATAGATATACCGCTTTATTACTGATTTTTCTGTAATTAAAAATCAAAAATCAGAATTAACTACTTGACTGTGTGTTTTTTGGGTGACTATAGTTTGCGGCGCAAATAAAAGATGCCCTGTGCGGTAATAGCAATCTGGTTGAGCCGAATCGGACAGACCATATCCCCGCAATGTCCCAGGTTCAGACGGTCGCCATACTGCACGAGGCAGGTGGATCAGGAGAGTAGAAACCCATGACAAATGTCAGATTCAACTCAATTCGCCCGTACTTGTTCCTCGCCGTATTGCTCTCACTGGCAAGCCTTACAGTGAAAGCTCAAACGCCGAACTGCACCGCCGCCCCCTACGACGTTCCCGCAGGGCTTCCGACCAGTTCCATCACCGCCGTTCAGGACCAGGCACAGATGATGTGCCAGCAACATCTGCAGTTCCCTACGGCCACGTCGAATCCACCGTTGACGGCCACGCGCGTAAGCGATCCGTATAAGCCAGTCAATGCATTTCCTGGCACGATCGCTTCTCCTGAGACGAGCAACTGGACCGACGCCCTGGGCCACACCATTGTTCGGTGGGGCTGGGGAGCCTGGACCACTTACGATGACTCACAGAGCGGCGGCGTCGCCTCCGTCCTCTGCGATGGCGCAACCCCCTGCACCACGGCGCTCGAAAAGGCTACAGCCACCGGCGGTGCCATGAGCGGCTTTGGCGACTACGGCCCCCGCGGCTCTCGTCCCTACCCCACCGGCGATGCATTATTAGGCATAGGAGGAACGGTCCCCTGCGTCGCGCCAGGCTGCCTGGCCTCCGGCACTTATACGCCCCTCAGTTTATTTACTCTTCAGAAAGACGTCCAAAAGCCGAACGACTGGCTCTATCCGCCCATCGATTTGTTTACGATGAAGGACACAGGGGAGAAGATCAAAACTCCCACTGACTGGTGGGTTAAACGCCGCCCGGAGATCTTCGATCTCGTCCAGAAGGAGATCTACGGTTACACCTGGCCCCAGAAGGTCTGGCCCGCAATCACCTGGACCATCAGCGCTCCGACCACCGGAACCGAGACCGGAGTCGTCAGCTGCCAGACCAGCACCACCTGCCCCAACGGCACCATGAGCAACGGAGTCACCTACTCCTACCGGCAGAAGATCTATACCGCGACCATCTCCACCGCCGGCTATCCCGCAGTCAGGAACGCACCCACTCTCACAGTCACCTGCCGCTTCCCGGCCAATCCCAGTGGAAAGGTTCCGGTCTTCATCACCATCAGCGAATCCGCCACCAACTTCCAGTACACTGCGCCTCAGGGCTTTGCGGTCTGCGGTTATCCCCAGACGACGCTCCAGCCTGACAGCGGTGGCGAGGTTACCTCCAGCTACCTCATCGGCCTCATCAACCAGGGCAATTGGAGAAAGCCAACCGATCCCGGAGCTCTCGTAGCCTGGGCATGGGGCATCAGCCGCCTGATTGACGAGTTCGCCCAGGACCCTGACCCATTCGGACCCGATCCCGACAAGGTAGCCGTCGAAGGCCACTCGCGTGACGGCAAGGCAACCCTCGTCACCGCAGCCTACGACGACCGCGTCGTAGCCGCGCTTCCCAGCTGCGGTGGAGAAGGTGGAACCTCGTGGATTCGCAGGGCCTACGGCGAAAGCATCGAATCCATCGTAGGCAACGGCGAGTATTACTGGATGGACGGCTATCTCATGAACTACGCCGGAGCCAAATGCCAGAAAAATCCTGACGTCGGTGCTCCCGGTTGCAAACCCGCCTTCTTTCCCCGCAAGGTCGAGGACCTCGACGTGGACGTCCACTCCGTCATGTCGCTCATCGCTCCTCGCGCTGTGATGACCAACGGAGGAACAGACACGCCCGAGGGCTACGGAGACGCATGGCAGGATCCACGCGGCATGTATCTCTCCGGCAAGTTCGCCAGTCCCGTCTGGGAGCTCCTCGGCTGGAAGGGCCAGGTCATTCCTGAGGGCACCGTCTTCACCAGCAACCCCACCCCCTACGGCTCCGGTGAATCCATCGGAGGCACGCCTCCATTCGACACGGCCTTCATCGACGGAACTGTCGGCTATCGGCGTCATGTTCAGGGCCACACCGACGTGCCGGAGTGGCCGGTCTTTGTCACCTTCGCCTCAAAGTACCTCAACGACGTAAGACCCGTCATCACGCCGGGCCAGACGTTTACCCTGCAGAATTCGTGGAGCAACGAGATCGGCACGGTGAAGGGAACTCCCGGCGGCGGTGGCGCTCTTCAGAACTGGCAGATCAAGGGTGGCAACGGCGCCTATATCTTCTCAATCAACGGCGAGACAGGAGCTATTACGCTGGCTGACAGCAGCAAGCTGGATCCTCACGTCTCCAGCTACACCTTAACTCTGATGGTGAGTGACGGTATTCTCCCAAGCCACGATCAGACCGTTACGATCACCGTGCCTCACAACGGCGGCTGGCTGGCGCAACGCTGATTCAACGTCCTCGATAAAAAGAAGAGGCATCTTCGGGAACGAGGCCTCTTCTCAATCCTGATCGTTCCCGGAGGGAGCGTTCCGCATTCGAGTGCCCATCTTAGCGACAATAAAATTGTCGCTAAGATGGGCACTCGCTTATGTGCGAACAGCTTTCCTACTCAGCGTTGGTGTCCACGTTGTTTGTGCGCATGCGGTGGGGATTCTCTTCCTCTTGTTTCAGCCGTATGTAGTGGATGAGGGGGTACCCCTGGATAACATGCTTGTTTTCTTTTATTTACGATTTCATGGGTCTGTAAAATATTCATTCCAAATGGGTTACAGGCAAATTCTTATTTCTAAAGGAGTTAGCTGATTCTTAAGATGAAAAAGCCCCGACGATTTCGGGGCTTTTTTTATCCTCTATATCCATTATAGAGGATCGGATGGAACTACTATGCCACGCGATTTCCCTTGTCTGGCGCGGGGTTTCGTTGATCAGGGGCTTGACAGGCTTTAAGGCGGAAGAGCAAAGGCAATGCAGATGTCTCGCCGCTACGGAGACAAAGTATGACGCCTCCGGTCGAGATGCCGATCCTTATAAATAGGTGGGGAAAGAGCGCAGGCAAGAGCAACAGCAGGTTCTTCGAGATGTAATTGCGTCGCAATCACTTTGCTTAGGGCGACGCCGTGAATCTTTTTGGTGAACACTTTCACTTTATGGAGTGCACACTAAACGTCCTCGGCGGACAACCCTGCACGATCAGTGAGCACCTTAAGGCAGAGCCCTTGTCGTAACAGGCCGATTGCAGCAGATTATGTGATGGTCTGTGATGTGAATGCATGGCCGTGAGGCGCGCTGTCAGAAACCTGCATGACTTTCCCGGTTATTGTGTGTCTGCCCATACATTGCAGTGCTGTTGAACCGCAGATTCGATGAGCGGATTCTCAACCTCGGAGGCTTAATGTTGAGAAAAGACAATTATTCAGGAAATGTTGCAGGCAGGCTCGTGTCTGTTGCTTTCTCTCTTTTCATGATCCTCGCGTTTGCCCGATCGACAATGGCCCGCGCGCAGTTCAATGCCAGTCTTTCCGGAACGATCACGGATCAGACGGGCGCCGTCGTTCCCGGAGCGACCATCACGCTGAAGAACACCAATACCCAGTCCAGCCGCTCTGTCACCACAGGACAGCAGGGCAGCTACCAGTTCAGTGAGCTTCCTCCAGGGACCTATTCGCTTGTCGCCAACGCGAAGGGATTTGAGGCATCGTCTCTTGATAACGTGACATTGATTGCAGAGACCCCTCGCAATATCGATTTGAAACTGCAGGTTGGTGAATCCTCGCAGACGATAACGGTCTCCGCGAGCGATGTGCCGGTATTGAATACATCTGACGCGAGTACAGGCAACAGCCTCTCAGCCGCCGATGTTACAAGCCTTCCCTCCTTTGGCCGTGACCCTTACGAACTTCTGCGCCTGACACCCGGCGTAATCTCAGACGCGGCGCGTAGCGGTTCGGGTTCGAGTGTTGCCCTGCCAAATGCGACGGGGCCGGGCCAATCCAACGCCGGGATTTTCCAGACAGAGAACCAGATTTCAGCAGCAGCTGCCGGCCAGCGGCTTACGTCCAATACCTTCCTTATCGATGGAGTCAGCGTCGACAGCTTATCGCATGGCGGCTCGGCGATTGTGACGCCTAATCCAGAGTCCATCGCGCAGATCACCAACACTTCAAGCGCTTTCGATGCGAGCGCAGGACGCAATGTGGGGTTGCAGGTTAGAACTGTAACAAAATCAGGAACAAATAATATTCATGGCAGCCTGTTCTTTCAGTATGACGAGCCTGGCCTGAATGCCTATCAGCCGTATGGCGGTCCCATGGGTGCATTGCCAATCCGGGTCGAAAACAAACAGCGTGAGTATGCGGCGAGTCTTGGTCTTCCTGTCATCAAAGACAAGCTTTTTTTCTTCGCTTCGTATGAGGGAGCCAGCAACCTCAATGCCGGGTTCTCCGAGCAGTATGTTCCTACGCCGGCTTATCTCAGCGCGTTGAGTAAAGCGCGACCTACGGGGATTGTCAACGGTGTACTGAACGGGGCGGGCGGCCAGCCGTCTGTTATTTCTGTGTTGCCAACGCTGTGTCAGAATCTCCAGCTGCCGGCCTCGGGTTCGACAGTTCCGGTCTGCGCGCAGGTGCAGGGGGGCGTGGATCTGGGCTCCTTATCAGGCGGTGTCGGTACTTATCTGGCTGCCTACAATCCTGCGAGTCCGGGCTCGCCGAACGTTCTGACAGGCGGCGGACTCGATGGTGTGGCCGATGTAGAGTTTGCGCAGGTAAAGACGCCATCGACTTATCGTGGGAATCAATGGAATGCGCGCGTGGACTGGAACATCACGCAGCGTGACCAGTTTGCGCTGAGCGGCTTTTACACAAAACTGGCCCAGACCAGTCCGGATGCCAGCACGGGTGCGCAGCCAATTTCAAATCTTCCATTCAAGCCGCTTACGGCATCGACGACACTGGTTTATATTCACACCTTCAACCCGAATCTGATCAACGAAGCGCGCGCTAATTTTACCCGCTTCTCCGATAATCAGATTACCGATGCAGGTAATACCGTCGACTTCGGTATACCTCGCTTCGAGGTGCAGGGGTACACGTTCGGACGGCTTTACGCGGGCCCTATTCAGTCCTCGGCTACGCCGGGGATTTTAGCGCAGACCACGTATGAGGCGCGCGACACCATTATTCAGACGATCGGTTCCCACACGATTCATTATGGCGCTCTGATTCGCTGGGAACAGGACAATGACAATCTCAGTGGCGCCTCGCGGCCCGATTACGTCTTTCAGGGAATCTGGAACTACGCCAACGATGCTCCAATCGATGAGTCCATTGCGGCCAACCCGAATACCGGCGGACCGGCAAGCGGTCAACGCTACTTCCGCGATCATGACGTGGCAGCTTTTGTGCAGCATGACTGGAAGGTGACGCAGAATTTCACTCTCAATACGGGGCTTCGCTGGGAGTACTTCGAGCCGCTTTATAACAAAGGTTTCGGCATCAATGAGCCGATCTTCGGATCGACGGCAGCGACTTACCTGATCGGAGCGCGGCTGGCGCCGGTCAATCACATCACGAACTCGAACTATAACAACTGGGGGCCTAAGCTTGGCTTCGCGTGGTCGCCGAGCGCGGCGAATAACAAGATGGTTCTCAGTGGCGGCTTTGGTGTATCGTACGACCGTATTGATGATGGGTTATATCTTCCGGGATTTGAAAATGGTCCGGGCTACGCTCAGTTCGGTCTGTGCTGCGCGACGGACGCTGCGTCTCTTGCTACGTCCGATATTTTGTTTGAGCGTGGCACGTCGCGTTCGCCATTCAGCTTCGCGCCCAATTCGGCTTTGTCTGTCGGAGTGAATCCAACGACAGGCCTGCCGAACGGAGCGAATGAGATTGAAGTTTATGGGGCTGCTCCACATACGTCGCAGCCAATTCTTTATAACTACTCTCTTCAGACACAGTACGAGTTGCCGCGTCAGATGGTTGCAATTATTGCCTATCAGGGCTCGGTGGGGCATCACTTCATGCGGCTTGTCGACCAGAATTTTCTCTATCCGACCTGCGCGACGAATCCGGATGGCTCATGCGTAACGGGAGGGGCGATCTCACCGTTCAACAATGCTTATATTCCCACGTCGGATGTTTACACCAACTACAACGGGGTGAATGTATCACTCAATAAGCGAATGGCTCGTGGCTACAGCGTCAATGCCACCTATACCTACTCGAAGAGCCTCGATCAGTCTTCGGCGGAAGGGCCGAGCAGCCTCTCTAACCAGACGAATCCTGCGCACCCTGCGACGGAGTATGGTCCTTCTGATTTTGACAATCGACACCGCGTATCGGTCTCGGGTAACTGGAATCTGCCGAAGGTTCATTCGGGTCACGGCTTTGTCGATGGCATAGTGAATGGATGGCAGGTGAATGGAATTTTTCAGTATCACACTGGTTTTCCGTGGACTCCTGTTACAGGTCAGCCTACAGTTGCGCTTGTGCAGAGCGCTGCGACGATCGCTCCAACGCGTCCACTGGCCTACTATGGCGGAGCACATAACTCCTGCTCCAACAATGCTTTTATTAACGGCACGAACTTCTCCGGCGGTGGTCAGAAATACTTCAAAATTGGGCAGCCGGGACCTCCGGGGATCGGCCGCAACTCGTTCAACGGACCCTGTTATATGGATACCGATTTAAGCGCCGCGAAGGTGCAGCCGTTCAGCGTGGCGGGTCATGAAGCATCCGTCCGCTTTCAGGCTAACTTTTATAATGCCTTCAACAAAACGAATCTCGCGCCAATACTCTTCGGCACGCAGAACGCTACTATTGAGAACTCGCTCTTTGGATTGTCTCCCGCGGCCGATGCTGGAAGAGTCATCGATTTTTTTGTGAGAGTCGATTTCTAGCGAACTGAGTCTGAATAAGAGAGGGGATACGAGCCGCCCTGCTCTTTCATCAAAAGAAGCGTCGAATCATGTAAAGGAAGAGGATGCAATCTTTAAGTTCTGCCGTGGGAGTTCTGATACTGGCTACGATGCTGCCTGGGCTCTCTGCACAGACGGCGTCGAGTATGGCTGCACCCTCGGCAGATACAGTGATTCGCGTGGATGCGAAGGCGCAAACAACGCCATTTCCTCATTTTTGGGAGCAGACTTTCGGGTCGGGCCGCGCGATTCTTTCACTGCGGGAGAGTTATCGCGACGATCTTCGTACGGTGAAGAAAGCTACTGATTTCAAGGCTATTCGTTTCCACGGGATATTTATGGATGAGGTCGGTTTCTTCGATCTCGATGCAAGCGGCAAGCCGGTCTACAACTTCTCCTACATCGATCAGATTTATGATGGGCTGCTTGCTAATGGTGTGCGGCCTTTTGTTGAGCTGAGCTTCATGCCCAAAAAGCTTGCCTCTGATCCCGCTGCACTGCATGCCTTTTGGTACAAGCAGAATGTCTCTCCGCCGAAGGACTATGCGCTCTGGGACAACATGATTACTACATTCACGCAGCACCTCGTCGATCGGTACGGTATCGACGAGGTTTCGAAGTGGGACTTCGAGGTCTGGAACGAGCCGAACATCGACTTCTGGATCGGCAGACCAGCGCAGGCTACCTATTTTACGTTCTACGACCACACCGCTCTTGCTGTTAAGAAAGTCAGCACGCGAATTCGCATTGGAGGGCCGGCCACAGCGCAGGCAGCATGGGTCGCTGCATTTCTGCAACATTGCAAACAGAACAATATTCCCGTGGACTTTGTTTCATCGCATGTTTATGCGAACGATACGGCGAAAGATGTCTTTGGCACGGATGAGCAGATTCCACGGGACCGCATGGTTTGCCGTTCCGTCAGCAAGGTGCATGACGAGATCGCGGCATCGCCGCTTCCCGGCACACCTCTTATCTTCAGCGAGTACAACGCTACCTATGCCAATGAGCCTGATGTTACCGACACTGTCTACATGGGTCCCTGGCTTGCTACTACCATAAGCCAGTGCGATGGTCTCACCGAGGCGATGAGTTACTGGACGTTCTCCGATGTCTTTGAGGAGCAGGGCGTCGTCAAAACTCCGTTTTATGGCGGCTACGGTCTGATCGCGGCTGACGATATTCCCAAGCCGGCTTTGAATGCATTTGCTATGCTGCATCTTCTCGGCGACCGCCGCATCAAAACGGACTCCGACTCTGCTCTTGCGACGAGACAAGCCGACGGCTCCATCGTGGTCGCACTCTGGAACTACGCTCCTCCCTATGGCACCGGCGCAACCTATACGCCGCCGCCTGTAGATGCAGGTCCGGCCAAAACTTTTGTTCTAAAACCGGAAGGTCTTGCACCCAACGCTTCCGTGCAGATATGGCGGCTGGATGCCGATCATGGCAATGTCGTCAAAACCTACGATGCGATGGGACGTCCTGCCTTTCCGTCGCGCGATCAGATTGTCAGGCTCCGTGCGGCAGGGGAGCCTTCTCGGCCGCAGAATACTTCGCTCAGGAACGGCAGCCTGACCATCACGATCCCCTCTCAGGGGCTGGTGCTTGTTAAGGTTGCAGCGCCAGGCCAGCTAAATCATAATTAAGTAATCAATCCGGCACGCAGGACATGCCCAGTACGTACGATAGAGCTCAATGAGCATTAGCTCCTCCCGATCAGAGAACATCACGCGACGCACCGCAGTAAAACTAATGGGCGGCGCTCTTCTCTCCAGCGTTGCAGCCTCGTCCCTGGGACGGGCGCAAACATCTGCGGCAGCTCAGGCAGCGTTGCCCAGGCTGCTGAGCGATTCTGATATCGAGTTTCTCGAAGACATGGAAAAGAGCGCCTGCCTCTATTTTATGGAGCAGGCGCATCCCATGACCGGGCAGGTGCTCGATCGAGCCAGCAACAAGAACAACACGGGCAAGCTCGAGGACCGATTCGTTGGGAGTATCGCTGCGACCGGCTTTGGTCTCACCGCACTCTGCATTGCCGATAGCAGAAACTATGCTCAGACAGATCACCTGAAAAAACAGGTTGTGACGACGC
>Ga0302220_10003315_pt1 | contig 11245 bp, 6 predicted proteins | sample II_Palsa_E1_3_FD_194572 | JGI IMG/M metagenome (GOLD analysis project Ga0302220, IMG submission 194572) | Peat permafrost microbial communities from Stordalen Mire near Abisko, Sweden - II_Palsa_E1_3 | ecosystem: Environmental > Terrestrial > Soil > Palsa > Peat permafrost | place: Sweden... | reverse complement strand
ATTGGTAATCCAGTCGAACGCTACGGCGGTTTCGCCGCGGGAAGGAAGCAGACTAGCGGTTGCAACGGTCGCGAGCAGACAAAGCGTGAAGTTATCGGGTAAAAGCTTGGGGCGGGCCATGATGTCGATTCAAACCAGGGTGAGCCATATGCACGTGCGATATAGCGGAAAACCCTTATTTTCCGCGAATTTGAATTAGAAAAACAAATTCATTTAAATTTAAAATTGATGCACCGGTTGCATGAGTGGGTCCGCGACGAGCTTGCGTCGAGCTAGTCATCGACAATTTATGCTTATAGGTCAATAGGTTACAGGGTGTTACATCCCTCCTGCCGGGCTAACACTTTGTGACTCGACATCGGAGGCGGGCCGCACTAAATTAAGGTCATCGCGCTTTCAAACGTTTTTCCGCAAGGAAAACGCTGCGCACCCCGACCAAACGACGACCCATGATGGTTAAGCGCATCCCTTTCTACGCGGCAGTGGCGACTTCCCTGGCACTAGGGGGCGCACTGCTACTCGGGACTTGTGCGGTAGCCAAAGACGAAGCTGCGTCGACGCAAACCTCACGGCCCCAGGCGAGTTCCGCCAAACCTCCCGCACTCACTACCATTACGCCCACCGCCAAGACGCCCGTGCAGGGTGGTCTGGTCGTACGGCCACAAACGGGATGGACGCCTGGTCTGAAACCGCAGGCACCTCAGCCGACCAAACACGGCACTGGTTTGGGATACGGCTTGCACGCGGGTTCGACACAACCCGTTGGACGAGCCAGTATTCGAGAGGCTTCTGCTGGACTTGCAGCCAGTGCAGCGGTCAATTCGGCTACGCCGAGTACACCTCTGAGCGTAGGCAGCGTCACGGCGTTTCGACCGCCGCTCGACACGGGTCCGGTGCGCGCGGGCTCGCTGCGGGCAGATATCGCTCGTTATAGCGCCGAACGCTCGGGCCGCGGGCCGGCGGAATCGAGTTCGGCAGAGCTGACTCGTATGCCGCAGACTTACTCTCCGAATCTCTACCGCAATTAAAACTTTAGCGCGCGATCAATCTTTGTCGCGCCGTCTCGTACTCATCCTTCAATCGCGCGACTAATTCAGCCACGCTCGGCACATCGTTGGTCAGGCCGACGCCTTGTCCTGCGCCCCATACGTCTTTCCATGCCTTTGCGCTCGAACCATCGCTGAAATTCATCGCATGCTTGCCGGAATCGGGCAGGTTATTCGGATCCAGTCCAGCCGCGACAATGCTTTCGCGGATGTAATTGCCATGCACGCCCGTGAACAGGTTGGTATAGATGATGTCAGCGGCCTGCGCGTCGACGATTGCCTTCTTGTAGCTATCCGCGGCGTGCGCTTCGCGCGTGGCGATGAAGCGCGTTCCCATATAAGCGAGATCGGCGCCCATCGCTTGAGCCGCCAGAATCGAACCACCATTGGCGATGGCGCCCGACAAAATGATCGCGCCATCGAACATGCGCCGCACTTCGCCGACCAGCGCGAACGGCGATAGCATGCCGGCATGACCGCCGGCGCCGGCCGCCACCAGGATCAGCCCGTCCACGCCCGCTTCCAGCGCCTTCTCGGCATGACGGATCGAAATCACGTCGTGCAGGACGATGCCGCCGTAGCTATGCACGGCATCCACCATTTCTTTGGGCGGCGCACGCAGGCTGGTGATGAAGATCGGCACCTTGTGTTCGACACATACCTTGATATCGTGCTCCAGGCGCGCGTTCGACACATGCACGATCTGGTTCACCGCGAGCGGTCCGACGATGGCATCGGGGTGCTGGGCGCGGTGCGCGGCCAGGTTCTCTTCGATCTGGGCCAGCCAGTCGCCGAGCATCTCCGCCGGTCGCGCATTGAGCGCGGGGAATGCGCCGACGATTCCCGCCTTGCACTGGGCAAGCACCAGCTCCGGGTAGCTAACGATGAACATCGGCGACGCCACGACGGGTAGCGCAAGGTGTTGCAAAATCTTAGGCAGGGCCATACGGGACTCTCCTGAAATACGAACGATCGTTCGATTATAGAGGCTCTGAGCGCTCGTTCGTGCCGGTCAAATTTGAGTAAACATTCGGATTGCGCAAGAAACGCGCAATTCACGGTTTGTCTCGCTGCGGCGCCCGCCTACAATTAAGTCTCAAAAAAAGGGCGCATCCATCATGGCGTTTGAAAACTTCACGCAGTTTCAAGTCGATACCGGCGGCGCGCGCATTCATGGGCTCAAGGGCGGAACCGGGCCGGCACTGTTGCTGCTGCATGGCCATCCTCAGACTCACATGATTTGGCATCTGCTGGCGCCGCGGCTGGCAGAACACTTTACCGTGATCGCTACCGATTTGCGCGGTTACGGCGCGTCTTCCAAACCGCGCGCGGTGGCGGCCGGCGGCAACGATATTGAGGACGCCGCGCACGCGCTCTACAGCAAACGTGAGATGGCAGCCGACCAAGTTGCCGTGATGCGCCATTTCGGCTTCGACCAGTTCCTGGTATGCGCTCACGATCGCGGCGCGCGTGTCGCGCATCGGATGGCGCTCGATCACCCGGCGTCAGTCGAACGGCTGATGCTGCTCGACATTGCGCCGACCTTGACCATGTACGAAAACACCGATCGCGCCTTTGCCACCGCGTATTTTCATTGGTTCTTCCTGATCCAGCCGGCGCCGTTTCCGGAGGAGTTGCTAGGGGCCAATCCCAATGCCTATGTGGAGCGCGTGATGGGTAGCCGTCACGCGGGGCTCGGAGTGTTTGCGCCCGAGGCGCTGGCTGCGTACAAAGCCGCGTTTGCCAATCCGGATACCATCCATGCGATCTGCGAAGACTACCGGGCGGCCGCCACCATAGACCTTGAACACGACCGCGACGACCGTGAGCGGGGCCGCAAGGTGGCATGCCCGCTGCGCGTGTTATGGGGAGAGTATGGCGTGATCGAGCAATGCTTCGATGCGCTTGACGCGTGGCGAGGCGTGGCGCGCGATGTCAGCGGGCGAGCGCTGTCGTGCGGTCATTACATTCCGGAGGAAGTGCCGGACGTGTTGTATGCGGAGATGATTGCGTTTTTTACGGCGCAGGAAAGTTAGAGGATGCTTCGCACGAAGCATGTTCGGTCACGCGATGGAAAACTATCGTGCATGGCCGACCGAGCCGGTAGCCCGGCGGAAAATGACAGGTTCATCGTTGCTGATTGGCGACTATCCAGAAGAAAATTTCCATAAATAGGAGCTGGTACTAATATAGGTTAGGAAGCCGAAGGTTATATCTTTTCGGTGGTGTGGTTGCGGATCGCCGGTAGCATCTAGCCGGAAATTCGAGTAAAAAAACCACGCGTGATGCCATGCGCAGCAGCAACCTTACTGCCGATTAGTCTTTGCAGGAGGCACTGATGGAAGATCGCCCTGTGATTGGCGGCGCGGTGCGTCATGCCTCATCTTTCTTGTCCCATCCCGCAGAACGACAGAACAAAGCCGCGGTTTGCTGTGCGTTGGCAGGCGCGGCGGCCGTGGTCATTTCCCTCATGGCGGCATCGGCCCACGCAGCCAATATATCGACCGGACAAATAGATAATGTCGACGCGGGCGAGACGACAAGTGGCAACGCCATATTTTTGGGAGGAGTACAGAACGTCAATAGTGGCGGTACGAGTGTGATGACCTTTGTTCAATTCGAGGGCACGCAAAACGTAAATAATGGTGGCTTCGCTAATCGCACTCAAGTAGCGGCTAGTGGTGCACAAATTGTGAATAGTGGTGGTATCGCCGCTAGCGCTGCGATTTCTGCGGGCGGGGTTCAAAACATCAACGCCGGCGGTCTCGCAACCGCCGGGCGGATCCTTGCAGGCGGCGTCCAAAACATCAACAGCGGCGGCTCGGAGCTCGGGCAAGTGCAAGTGAATGGTATCCAAAATATAAACGCTGGGGCGAGCGCTTCTGCTGTCCTTGTGACCCAAGCCGGCACGCAAAATGTGTTCGGTGGCGGTATTGCGAGCAACGTGAGCGTGAACTTCGACGGTGCCACGCAAAACGTATACGCGGGCGCTAGTGCCATCACCACCAGGATCAACGGGGGAGGGGTACAAAACGTAAGTGGCGGATACGCTCAAGACACCGCCGTTGCAAACGCCACGCAAAATGTGTTCAGCGGCGGTATTGCGAGCAACACCACGATAGGCGTGAATTCAGGCGGCACGCAAAATGTGTACGCCGGCGGCAGCGCCAACCAAACCCGCGTTTTGAACAGTGGTGTACAAAACGTGAGCGGCGGGTACGTCGAAAATTCCAACATTGCCAGCGGGGGCACACAAATCATTTTCGACGGCGGCCAATCGGTGAGTGCGTCTATTAGCGGTCAGCAGATCGTGTCGTCGGGCGGTTTAAGCCGAGATACCGTTATGGTTTCGAGTGCTCAGCAATTGCTCAATGCCGGTGCGTCGGCCAGCAATACCACCGTGATCTCGGGCACGCAAATTATCGGTTCAGGAGCCGCTGCCGTTCAAACTACCGTCAACCTCGGCGGCGCTCAAGTCGTCAACAGCGCAGGGAGTGCCTTCGGTAACATACTTAACGCCGGAACGCAGATCGTCTCCGCAGGTGCGGTTGTTTCCGCAACGACAATGGTCGGTGGCGCCGCGCTCCAGCAGATCAATTCAGGCGCTAGTGTCGTAGCGACCACGCTGGTGTCGGGCGCTAGCCAAAACGTGCCCAATGGCGCCACGGCGATCCAGACGCTGATCAACGCCGGGACCCTACAAGCCATTGCTGGCAACGGCCTTGCGATCGCGGCGACGATAGCCTCTGCGGGCACACAAATTGTGGCGGCGGGGGCCAATGCAAACGAGACCACGCTGTTGGGCGGTGGCATCCAGGCTATCAATTCAGGAGGCACCGTCACCGATACTCATGTGGTCAGCGGCGGTGTGCAGAATGTCACCGCTGGTGCTACCGCGATCCACTCCGACGTCAACGAAGGCAGCATCCAGAACGTCAGCAGCGGCGGCGTGGCCATCAACACTGAAATCGATCTCGGCGGCCTGCAGGTGATTCTCGCTGCGGCGCTCGTGTCGGGTACGCTGATCAACGTCGGTGGCAGCGCGGCGGCACGCCAGACGGGCGTGAGTTTGAGCAATCTGATCCTCAATGGCGGTACGTTGTGGCTTAACGATCCCCAAGCTGGGGTGGTGAAACCGGTCAGTTTCAACCAAGTCACGGTGAACGGCCTGAGCGGCACCGGAACCGTCAGCTTTGCCACTGAATTCACCGCGCAGGATGGCGACAAACTCAATCTGCAAAACGGGCAGGGCTCGGTGGGCGTGACCGTGCGAGACTACAGCACCACGGCCGCCGATCCGACGCAGCGTTTGCTGCTGATTGCCACTGACGCCGCCACCACGACCCAAGCCACGCTGAACGGCCGTTACGTCGATGTCGGGGCGTTCCAGTATGGCCTGGTCAAGATTGGTAACCAATACTTCCTGGCCGCCGACACGGTAGGGCCCACCACACCCGGATCGGGGGGAGGGTCGAACATTGGAGGAGGCGGATCGGGTCCTGGGGGAGGAGGGGCGGCCGACAGCGCAGACGACGGCATAGGCGGCACCAACGGCCTGGTCCCTACCGACACCACACAAACTGTGGTGGCCGCTGCGAAAGCCGCAAGCGCCATCTGGTATGACCAGCTCCAACAGGTGCAAAAGCGCCTCGGCGATTTGCGCAGATCAACCGGCGATGATGGCGCGTGGGTCCGTGGTTATGGCGACGAACATCGATTGTTCGATCCCGGCGTGAAAATAGAAGCGGGTGGCGTACAAGCCGGCGTGGACCATCGCTTTCGTACCGATAGCGGCGACTGGATCGCAGGCTTTACCGCGGGTACCGGCTATGCAAGCCTCGATATGGGTGCAAGCGGCACGGGCAGCGTCAACCTATGGAACGTCGGCCTGTACGGACTGTGGCTGAACAACGCCGGATGGTATGCGAGCGCCACCGCGAAATACAACGGGCTCGACCAGCACATCAGCTCGGTGACCGGCGAGGGCATACCGGTGTCTGCGGCCTATAACCTGAATGGTTATACCGTGTCGGTCGAAGGTGGCCGCCGCTTCACGTTGGATCAGGGCTGGTTTGTCGAGCCGCAGGCCGAATGGACGTTGACTCATGGCGGCGCGGCCGCCTATACGACGAACACGGGTTTGCCCGTGAATGTCAACGCAGCCACGGCGCAGTTGGGGCGTCTTGGCGTGTCGTTCGGTAAAAAAATTGTGTTGTCGGATCAGGACTTTGTGGAGCCGTACATGCGCTTGTCGGCGGTGCGCCAGTTCAGTGGCGACAACGCCGTCGTAGTCGCCGGATCGCCGTTCGACGTGACCACCCGCAGCACCTATGGCGTGGTATCAATCGGCGCCACCGCGAAGTACCGTCAGCGGTTGCAATTCTACGGCGAAGTGGGCTACGCACGCGGCTCGAACTACGAGATGCCCTGGGCGGTCAATGTGGGTCTGCGGTATACCTGGTAACCGTGAGTTGGTAACGCCGCGCGCCGCCACGCGGGGCAGGGTGCGTTTGCGCCCGACGCGCTGCCTGCATACCAACTCGGCGTTGCTGATTGGCGACTGTTGCGCAGACCGATCTCAATAAACATCCGATTCTAATAATATAGTTTAGGAAACCGAAGGTTAAATTTTTGACGTAAAAATGGCGTTAATTGTCTGTGGAATCTAAGCTGGCCTTCTAGTTTAAAGGCTTGTGCGTGACGCCACGCGTCGTCTTGACTAACCTGCGTAGTGCCTCATCGTTGAGTCTCGACGTACGAGTCGATATAAATATCATTAAATTGATTAGTTGTATTAATTAAAAAAATTATCTGCGATGTGAAAGATGTTTCTGAACGACTGCTGCGTATTGAGACTTGTGGGAGGCACTGATGAAAGATCGCATCGTTGTTGCCGGCGCGCGGCGCATTGTTCCCTCTGCGCGGCGCTCTCCAGCGAAACCCCGGTACAAGGCCGCAACGGCGTGCGCTTTCGCAGGGGCGGCTGCAGTGATCATCTCCCTTATGGCAGCGTCGGCTCACGCAACCACCATATCGGCGGGACAAGTCGACAATGTCGACGCAGGCGAGACGGAGGATTCCGACCTCGTCTTTTCCGGCGGAATCCAGAACGTCAATAGCGGCGGTACAGCATTGAACACCCGGATCGACAGCGGTGGGACGCAAAATGTAAATAACCGTGGCGTCGTGAGCGGCACTGCACCGATCGGAGTGGGTGCAGTACTCAACGTCAATAACGGTGGCACCTCTCACAACAGCCTTATCCTTGTTAGTGGCACTGAAAACGTCGGCGTGGGCGGGGTGGAGTCCGGCGGGAGCGCGAGCGGCGGGGGCATCCAAAATATCAGCGGCGGCACGGCCTTTCATACCTTCGTTATCGCTGATGGGACGCAAAATGTGTTCAACGGCGGTATTGCCAGCAGCGCGCTCGTCACTAGTGTCAACGCGACTCAAATTATCAATTCAGGAGGTACGGCGCTCCAAACCACGATTTCCTTCAGCGGCCGGCAAGAAGTCTTGGCCGGTGGCAGCGCCATCGGCAGTATTGTGTCCGGCGGTGGCTCGCAGATTGTCTCTACCGGTGCGTTTGTTTCCGGGACTACATTGATAGACGGTTTCGCACTCCAATTGATCAATTCAGGCGCCACGGTCGTAGATACCGAATTGGTGTCGGATGGGGCCACTCAAAACGTGCCCAACGGTGCCACCGCAGTCCGGACGCTGATCAATTCCGGAACCGTGCAAACAATAGCTGGCGGCGGTCTTGCGATCGCAGCGACGATATCGGCTTCGGGCACGCAATCGGTGGCGGCAGGCGGAAACGCAAATGGCACAACGCTCTATGGCGGTGGTATTCAGCTGATCAGCTCCGGTGGCACTGTCACCGATACGCACGTGCTTAGCGGCGGTGTCCAGAATGTCAACGCTGGCGCTATTGCGATTCATACCGATATCAACGACGGCAGTATTCAGAACATCGGCAGCGGTGGCATGGCCACCAACACCGAGATCAATCCCGGGACCACGCAAACTATCGCTAGCGGGGGGCTCGCGGTCGCGGCGACGATAGCCTCTGCGGGCACACAAATTGTGGCGGCGGGGGCCAATGCGAACGAGACCAAGCTGTTGGGCGACGGCATTCAGGAGATCAATTCCGGAGGCACCGTCACCGATACGCATGTGGTCAGTGGCGGCGTCCAGAATGTCACGGCCGGTGCGACCGCGATTCACAGCGAGGTCGGTGACGGCAGCATCCAGAACGTCAGTAGCGGCGGCGTCGCGATCAACACCGAGATCGATCTCGGTGGTCTACAGGTCATCCTGGCCGCAGCGCTCGTGTCGGGCACCCTGATCAATGTCGGCGGCAGTGCGGCGGCACGACAGACAGGGGTAAGTTTGAGCGATCTGATCCTCAATGGCGGCACCTTGTGGCTCAACGACCCGCAAGCCGGCGTGGCGAAACCGGCCAGTTTCAACCAAGTGACCGTGAATGGGCTGAGCGGCAGCGGCACGGTTAGCTTTGCCACGGAATTCACCGCGCTAAGCGGCGATCAACTCACCTTGCAAAATGGACAAGGTACCTTGGGTGTGACGGTGCGTGACTACAGCACGACTGACGGCGATCCAACGCAACGCTTGCTGCTGATTACCACGGACGCCGCCACTACGGCGCAGGCCACGCTGAACGGACGCTACGTCGATGTCGGCGCGTTCGAGTATGGCTTGGTCAAAGATGGCAATCAATACTTCCTGGCCGCCAAAACGGTAGAACCTGCCACGCCAGGATCGGGGGGCGGATCGAACCTGGGTGGCGGCTCGGGTGGTACTCCGGGAGGTGACGGTGGAGGCGGAGGTGGCGGCAGTGGCGGCAGTGGCGGTGCCGGTGCAGACAGCGCCGACGACGGCATAGGCGGCACCAATGGCCTGGTCCCTACCGACACTACACAGACCGTGGTGGCCGCAGCGAAAGCGGCGGGCGCCATCTGGTACGACCAGCTCCAGCAGGTGCAAAAACGCTTCGGCGATTTGCGCAGTTCAATAGGTAACGACGGCGCGTGGGTCCGAGGTTATGGTGACGAGCGCCACCTATACGACCCTGGCGTGAAAATAGATGAAGGGGGCATACAAGCGGGTGTCGACCACCGCATTCGCAACAATAGTGGCGAATGGATTGTGGGCCTCACCGCAGGCGCGGGCTATGCCGGCCTGGATATGGGCGCAAGCGGCACGGGCAACGCCACGCAATGGAATATCGGCGTCTACGGGCTATGGCTGAACGACGCCGGTTGGTACGCCAGTACCACAGCGAAGTACAACGCACTCAACCAGCATGTGAGCTCGGTAACCGGCGAGGGCATTCCGGTCTCGGCAGCGTATAGCCTGAGTGGCTATACCGTGTCGTTCGAAGGCGGCCGGCGCTTCCTGTTCGATCAAGGCTGGTTTGTCGAGCCACAGGCCGAATGGACTTTGACCCATGGCGGCGCGGCCTCCTATACGACGAATACGGGTTTGCCCGTGAACGTCAATGCCGCCACCGCACAGATGGGGCGCGTAGGCGTGTCATTCGGCGAAAAAATTGAGCTGTCCGATCAGGACTTTGTGGAGCCGTATATGCGACTGTCGGTGGTGCGTCAGTTCAGCGGCGACAATGCAGTCGTGGTCGCCGGATCGCCGTTCGACGTGAGCACACGCAGCACCTATGGCGTGGTTTCAATCGGCGCAACGGCGAAATACCGCAAGCAGTTGCAGTTCTACGGCGAGCTGGGCTATGCACGCGGCTCGAACTATGCGATGCCGTGGTCGATTAATGCGGGCTTGCGCTATACCTGGTAACTGAGCGCGGATGAAGTGTGCGTCAATCGGGCCCGGCGTCATGCTTGCCGAGCACCGGTGGCAGGTGCCGCACTTCGAATCCTGCCTCACTCGGTACAGCCAATACATTGACCATGACCAGCGTGGCGTCGACGTCTCCGTGCTGCTCAAGGAAGATATCCACGCTTGCCTTGAAATAGTTGTCTTCTTGATGCAGCGGCACCTCGTGCCACCACAGCCGGTACCGCTGCGCCAGCAGCCACTCGAACAACTGCGGGCGCGACTCGCCAATGTCCGCATCGAAATAGAGCAAGGGCCGATGCAAGTCGATCAGCCGCGCTGCGCCATGGAACACATCGAGCGCCATGTTGCCCGCACTGACCTTAAGCAAGCTGAGCTTGCCCTGCGGCATCGCCTCATCGAGCCGCACGCCTGCCACGGATTCACCAGCGAGGTGATCACTGGTCTGCATTTCGACCACCCCGAAATTACCCGGTTGGTGATAGTCGGGCGCCACGAAGCTGAGCATCTGTGATTGCGCGCAGCACGCCCAGGGCATTGCATCGACATTGCGTATGCCATTGAGAGCAAGGTTTGCGCACAAATTCTGGAACAGAAAGCGCTGCGGCTCGAAGGCTGTGAGCAGGGTGCCCGGCGGTGCAGCGGCGGCCAGCGCGATGGTCAACGCGCCGCTGTGAGCGCCCACTTCCACAATGTGGCCGTGCCCCAACGGCAATGCGGTTAAAAGCTTGAGCACCGGCTCGCCATATTCCCCGTAGTGCAGCAGCGATTGCCCGACCACAGTGTCGTTGCCATTGACGAGCATGGGTCCATGGCGAGTGCGTAGCAGTGTGTACGGCGGGGATACGCCCGGTGAGGCGTCCGTGCTCATACCGGTGTCACCGGTCTGTGGCCGGCAGGGCCGCCGGCTGCTCGCGCGCCACCGCAAGCGAGGTGACGGTAGCGCTCGCGCGGTCGCGCACCGGCGGGCGCAGGCAATATTCCTCGATCAGTCTATCTATGGTGGCGCTCACCTGAGCCGGCGTAATCAACCGCGAGCATTCGAATTGCCGGTCGGTGTCTTTATGACGTGGACACCACATGTAATCCTTGTGATCGAACTCGACGGTCGTATCGTTCCAGCAACTATTGCACGCATGGAAATTGATCACGCGGTAAGGCGTCTCGAACTCGTTGAAGGGGTGCGTGAAGCCGCTGATCATGACGACCGGCGTGCCCACCGCCCAGGCCAGCCATGACAAACCGCTGGACAAGCCTACGAAGAATTCGGCGTGTTTGATCAGCTCAGCCCGCTCCAGCAGCGGCCGGTCGCCGGTAAAATCTTCGGCGCCGTGGGGAATGGCGTTCCATAACAGGCCATAGCCATT
>Ga0302220_10003313_pt1 | contig 11247 bp, 10 predicted proteins | sample II_Palsa_E1_3_FD_194572 | JGI IMG/M metagenome (GOLD analysis project Ga0302220, IMG submission 194572) | Peat permafrost microbial communities from Stordalen Mire near Abisko, Sweden - II_Palsa_E1_3 | ecosystem: Environmental > Terrestrial > Soil > Palsa > Peat permafrost | place: Sweden... | reverse complement strand
GTGAGGGGTCTTGGTCGGTCAGGCGTACGTATTCGTGGCGGGGCGGTGCCGGATACGGCCGTGCCCATCCTGCAGGCCGTAAGTCAAGGTCGGTGATAGAAGAACCATTTCTAAGCGATTCCCAATGTTCTGACGGTTATAGGGGAAGACCCTGCCGCTAGCCTCTCCCCGCGTGCACCTTACGAAACTACCGCACGTTGAAAGCATCCTGCGGCAGAAAAACGATTAGGGAAAGTTAGAAAAATTTATTGTATAAATTCAGGATCGTTTATAGGTGGAGATCCGTGATGATGCGAAATGCGACGCTTAGGCAACTGAAAATATTCGAAACCGTTGCACGGCGGCTCAGCTTCTCGCGCGCCGCCGAAGAGCTCTATCTCACCCAGCCGGCCGTCTCCACGCAGGTCAAGCAGCTCGAGGAGCACGCGGGATTGCCGCTTTTCGAGCAGCTTGGCAAGAAGATCTACCTGACATCGGCCGGTCAGGAAATGCTTCACCACAGCCGCGCGATCCTCGAGCAGTTCCGGGAAGCCGACGACGCCATGGCGCGACTCAAGGGTATTTCCGGAGGCACGCTGAACGTGGCCGTGATCAGTGCCGGGGACTATTTCTTTCCGCGCCTGCTGGCCGAATTCACCAAGCGCAATACCGACGTCAAGCTGAACCTGGCGGTTCATAACCGCGAAGAACTGCTGCACCAGCTCACCGACAACCTCACCGACCTCGCGATCATGGTTCGGCCGCCCAAGGACATGGACACCGAGAACGTGTCGTTTGCCCCGCATCCTTACGTGATCGTGGCGCCCCCTGGTCATCCGCTGGTGGGCAAGAAGAACATTGCGCTGGAGTCGCTTGTCGACGAGCCGTTCATCGTCAGGGAGCGCGGTTCCGACACCTGGAATTCGATGGAGGAAGGTTTCGCGGGACGGCTCAAGCCGCTGAACATCGCCATGGAGATCACCAGCACGGAGACCATCAAGCAGGCGGTGATTGCCGGCATGGGGATCAGCTTCTTGTCGGCGCATACGGTCAGCATGGAGCTGCAGATCGGACGGCTCGCCGTGCTCGACATAGCGGGTTTTCCCGTGATGCTCAACTGGTATCTCGTGCATCGTCATAACAAGCGGCTTCCGGCAGTGGCGATGGCGTTCAAGCAATTCCTCATCGACGAAGGGGCGGCGCAAATCTCGGCTATTACGCATATCGGGTAAACCATCTATTAGGTATCTTTAATAGTTACGCTAAAAACAAGTGACTATCGTATATGGATCAATGTTCCTATCCTTCAGTTAAGCCACGCAGCCACAGCACGCTGTCATTCATGGCTAACTTCGCAATTACATTGCATGGGACCGGAGACAAACGACCATGAACCGTTCACAAGCCACGATCGCCGATGCACGCGAACTCCAGACCCAGCTTTGTGCCTACAACAGCGCCTTCGAAGAACTTGACCTGATGTTCCGCTGGGACGTGGAAACACTTCGGTCGCTGGCGCACGCACCCAGCGATCAGGCGCGCATTGCGCAGTACATCGAATTGCATTGCCCTCATTTGCTCAAGGCGTACAGCGCGGAGTTCCTGTGCGAGGCCATCGTGAGCAGGAAAAACGCGTATTACGAGGCGTGCCGTGCCACGACCATCGCCCGCGCCGACGACACGCGCGGCGCACGGATGTGGCGGCCCGACTGCGACAGCCCACATGCGCAAGCCGCTTGAAGCTTGAACCTTGAAGCGCAGAGTTGTTCGCGCCTGGGGTCATACCTCAGGCAGGTACTAAGTTCTCGAAGGGAGCGGGTTGAACAACCCGCTCCCTTCTTGCATACACCCTCATTGCGCCAGCGACACCCACACGCTCTTAGGCTCAGTGAAGTTCTCGATAGCCACATCCCCGTGCTCGCGGCCAAAGCCTGAATCACCCGAGCCGCCCCACGGCAATCGCACATCGGTATAACCGTACGTATTCACCCAGACCGTGCCGGCCCTCAGCGCCGACGCCATCCTGTGCACTCGGCCTATATCCGCGCTCCACACGCCCGCCGCGAGGCTGTACAGCGTCCCGTTGGCAATGCGCACGGCATCGGCTTCATCGTCGAAGGGAATCACGCTGACCACGGGACCGAAGATCTCTTCCTGCGAGATACGCATCTCGTGCTCGACATTGGCAAACACCGTGGGCTCGACGAAATAGCCGCGCTCGCCCCATCGCCTTCCACCCGACACGACTGACGCCCCTTCGCGCTTGCCAATGTCCACGTAATCGAGCACCGTCTGCATCTGCTTCGCGGAAATGAGCGGTCCCATGGACGTCTCTTTCTGCGATGGATCACCCAGCGTAATCAACTTCGCACGCTGCGCCAGACGTTCAACGACCTCGTCATACACAGATCGCTGGACCAGCACCCGCGAGCCCGCGGAACACACTTGCCCCGCGTTGAAAAAAATCCCCGACGCAGCCGCGCGTGCGGCCTGATCGAGATTGGCATCGGCGAAAATGACGTTGGCGGACTTGCCGCCCAGTTCGAGCGTGACTCGCTTGAAGTTGACCGCCGCGCCCTGCAAGATTCCCCGACCGACTGAGGGCGAGCCGGTGAACGTGACCTTGTCCACACCCGGATGCGCCACGAGGGCGTCGCCGACCACCGAGCCCTTGCCGGTAACAATATTGAGTACACCCGGCGGCACGCCCGCTTCCAGCGCGAGCCGGCCGAGCATCAACGCCGATAACGGCGTCAGCTCCGCGGGCTTGACGACCAGTGTGCAGCCGCAGGCAAGCGCGGGCGCGATCTTCCACATGCCGATCATCAACGGGAAATTCCACGGCACGATAGCCGCGACCACGCCGACCGGTTCGCGCACCGTGTAGGTCAGCGCGTCCGGGCGCGTGGGCACCACTTGTCCATTGATCTTGTCGCACCAGCCGGCGTAATACGCGAGGGTGTCGATGGCAGCCGGTACATCCTGTCGCCGCACACCGGAGATCGGCTTGCCGGCGTCGAGACTTTCCACTGCGGCAATTTCATCCTGATGCGTACGCATCAATTCTGCAAAGCGCATCAGGATCCGGCCGCGTTCAGATGCCCTGATTGCATTCCACGGTTTCAACGCGGCGCGCGCCGCCTGCACGGCACGGTCGACATCCGCCGCGGGGCCCTGGGCAACGCTTGCTATCGGCGTCTCGGTCGATGGATCGATAATGCTCGAATACGCGCCGCCACCGGGCGCCACTGCTTCGCCACCAATCAGCAGTTCGTAACGTTCCAAGTCCGCTTGGGCGGTCATTGTTGTCTCCTTGTACTGTAGTGCGGTCCCGCGCGCAGTCCCGGGTGTAGTCCCTGTCTTCGGCTCACGTGCCGGATTTTGCTTCGAGTTCAGCGAGGCGCTTGCGCAGATTGCGCTCTTCGGTGAAGCGGCTGGTTTCATCGCGTATGACGGCTACGATGCCGGTCACACTCTGTTGCGCTCCCGCTGAATGCAGCAACGCGACCGTGAATGCAATCGATAAGGACCGGCCGTCCTTGTGCACAGCCGGCACGCGCAGCACGTCGTGTCCGTAACGTGTCTCGCCGGTCGCCATGGTTTTTTCGTAGCCGCTCCAGTGACGTCCGCGCAAGCGTTCGGGAATGATGAGGTCCAGCGAATTGCCCAGCGCTTCTTCGGGCGTGAACCCGAACATGCGCTCGGCAGCCGGGTTCCATAGGGTGATCGCGCCACTGGCGTCGGAGATGACAACCGCGTCGCCGATCACGCCAACCAGTTGCTCGAAATCGATGGGGAATTTGGTATGCATGGCGCTATTCATTGTTGAAATGGCCTTGGTCTTATCTGGCCGCGATTCAGGCAGCGCCGTGGGTCCGTCAAGGCAATCCACGGCGCTGCGCTTTCGCGTTTATCGCGTTTAAACGGCTTGTTTCTGATGCAGGTTGGCGATTTGCGCGCTGCTGTAACCGAGGCCCTCGAGCACTTCGTCCGTATGCTCGCCCAATAACGGTGATCCCGTGATCTCCGGCTTCATGTCCGAGAACTTGATCGGGCTACCCACCGTGAGATACGAGCCGCGTTCCTTGTGCTGGACTTCGGCAATCGTGCCGCTCTCACGCAACGAAGGATCATTGGCCAGCTCTTTCATCGTCAGCACAGGCGCGCAAGGAATATCGAACTTGCGCAGGATGTCCACCGCCTCGAACTTGGTTTTATCGGCGAGCCATTCTTCGATCGTCTTGAAGATGTCGAAGATATGCGGCTGACGTGCAGAAGCCGTGTTGTAGTTCGCGTCTTCGATCCACTCGGGTTTGCCGATCGCGCGGCAAATCGGCGCCCACGCGTGACCCTGGATCGTGAAGTAGATGTACGAGTTCGGATCGGTTTCCCAGCCCTTGCATTTCAGCACCCAGCCCGGCTGACCGCCGCCGCCGGCGTTGCCGCCGCGTGGAACGACATCGCTGAATTCGCCGTGCGGGTATTGCGGATATTCTTCCAGGTAACCAAGCCGGTCCAGACGCTGCTGGTCACGCAGTTTCACGCGGCACAGGTTGAGCACGCTGTCCTGCATCGATACCGCGACTTTCTGCCCCTTGCCCGTCTTGTCGCGTCCAATCAGCGCCGTCAGGATGCCGATGGCGAGATGCATGCCGGTGTTGCTGTCGCCTAGCGCCGCTGCGCTGATGGTCGGCGGACCGTCCCAGAACCCCGTGGTCGATGCCGCACCGCCCGCGCATTGCGCAACGTTTTCATAGACTTTCAGGTCGTCGTAATGGTGGCCGTCGCTGAAGCCTTTCACGGACGCCAGGATCATCTTCGGGTTCAGTTCCTTGATGTACTGCCACGGGAAGCCCATCCGGTCGAGTGCGCCCGGACCGAAGTTTTCCACCATCACATCGGATTCCTTAATAAGCTTCTCAAGGACTTCCTTGCCCTCCGGCTTCTTGGTGTCGAGCGTGAGGGACTTCTTGTTGCTATTGAGCATCGTGAAATACAGCGCGTCGACATCCGGGATATCGCGCAGTTGCGTGCGGGTGACGTCGCCGGAGCCCGGGCGTTCCACCTTGATCACGTCGGCGCCGAACCACGCAAGCAACTGCGTGCAGGCCGGACCTGCCTGCACGTGCGTGAAGTCGATAATCTTGATTCCCTCGAGTGGCTTGCTCATGATTCCTGTCTCCTGACTCACTGGCTAAAGGTGGATTACTCAATGTTCTTGCGGCGGCATCAGCGGCGCGTTTGGGCAAAGCCGTCAATGCCACCGATCCAGCCGGTACCGCCGGTACCGGCCAAGCGGATTACTTTTTCATCGCCGTGCTTTGCGGATTCAGATTCGTCAGGCGGCCGCTTTCGGTGCCGGCGGCTTCATCGATAACCGCATTGATGAGCGTCGGCTTGCCAGATGCAATGGCTTCCTGAAGTGCCGTCGTCAGCTCTTCCGGCGTCGTGGCGTGGCGGCCTACGCCACCAAATGCCTCAATCATCTTGTCGTAGCGCGCGCCCTTGACGAACACCGTCGGGGCAACATCCTTGCCGCCGGTCGGGTTCACGTCGGTGCCGCGATACACGCCGTTGTTGTTGAAGACGATGGTGCAAACCGGCAGGTCGTAGCGGCAGATGGTTTCGAGTTCCATGCCGCTGAAACCGAACGCGCTGTCGCCTTCAATGGCGACGACCGGCTTGCCGCTCGTGACCGCCGCGCCGATCGCGAAGCCCATGCCGATACCCATGATTCCCCACGTACCCGAGTCGAAGCGCTTGCGCGGCTCATACATGTCGATGATGCTGCGGGCGTAGTCGAGGGTGTTCGCCCCTTCATTGACCACGTTGATGTCCGGGCGCGTCTTCAACACGTCGCGAATCGCGCGTAATGCGCTGTGGAAATTCATCGGCGACGGGTTCTTGGCGAGCGTCGCGGCCATCTTTTCCAGGTTCTTGTTCTTGCGCTCGGAGATCGCATCCGTCCACTCGGCGGCGGGCTTCGGGAAGCTGGCATCCATGCCTCCCAGCAACGCCGACACGCAGGACCCGATATCGCCGATCACCGGCGCCGCGATCGCCACGTTGCTGTCGATTTCCGTCGGCGAGATGTCGACCTGGATGAAGTGCTTCGGTGCGCCGCCCCACGTCTTGCCCTTGCCGTGCGACAACAGCCAGTTCAGGCGCGCGCCGATCAGCAGCACGACGTCGGCTTCCTGCAGCACGAACGAGCGCGCGGCGGACGCCGATTGTTCGTGCGTATCGGGCAGCAATCCCTTGGCCATCGACATCGGCAGATAAGGAATGCCGCTCTTTTCGACGAGCTCGCGAATCTGTGCGTCGGCCTGGGCGTAAGCCGCGCCCTTGCCGAGCAGGATGAGCGGACGCTTCGCACTTTTCAGCAAGTCGAGCGCACGCTTGACCGAGTCAGGCGCGGGAAGCTGACGCGGCGCCGCGTCGACCACGCGTACCAGGGACTGCTTGCCCTTCACGGCGTCGATGGTCTGGGACAGCAGTTTCGCCGGCAAGTCCAGGTAGACGCCGCCGGGACGGCCCGACACGGCCGCACGGATCGCACGCGCAATGCCGATGCCGATGTCTTCCGCGTGCAGAACGCGGTACGCGGCCTTCGCGTAGGGCTTGGCGGCGTTGAGCTGGTCCATCTCCTCGTAGTCGCCTTGCTGCAAGTCGACGATCTCACGCTCGCTGGATCCGCTGATCAGGATCATCGGGAAACAGTTCGTGGTCGCGTTGGCAAGCGCCGTCAGGCCGTTCAGGAAGCCCGGCGCTGACACGGTCATGCAGATGCCCGGCTTTTGCGTCATATAGCCGGAAATGGCGGCCGCATTGCCCGCATGCTGTTCATGACGAAAGCCGATGAAGCGCATGCCTTCGGCTTGCGCAAGTCGCGCCAAATCGGTAATCGGAATGCCGACCAGCCCAAAGATGGTATTGAGGTCGTTCAGCTTCAGGGCGTCGATGACCAGATGGAAACCGTCGGTGGTCGCCGGTGTTTCCTGCTTCGCTGTCTCGGCTGCAGTGGCGGTCTGCGGGTAGTTCAGTACTTCTGCCATAACGTCTCTCCTCCTTGGCTGGCGTTGTTTGGTTTGTGATATACAATATTCCACACACAGTATTAGTCAAGCGGATTTGTTTGACGGGTCGAGCTTGGTGCGGTGCGATCAAGGCGGAAACGCTGGCGCTACGGCAGGTTTGCCGTTTTTTTTGCTGCGATGCGATGGGAGGTGTTTAGGCAATGCCGATGTTTCGCGACCGAGGATTGGGGCGAACGGGGATTGCGTTGGTGTGAGTGCGGCGCGACTGATTTTGGCGCGCGCCGGGGTGGGTTTACCCGCGTCTGGAGGCGGGTAGCGGTGGTCGATCCGTCAACCCTGATCAGGTCGACGGGGTGGTTTGTTCTCTGTCGTCACACGTTCTAGGACGTCCATCGGAAAACGAGATCGGCACGCCCACGCGTCGCATCAACCAGCGCCGCGTTCACTTCGTCGGTTCGCTGAACCCATTCGCGGGCGGCGTCTTCATCGCGACCAAACTTCACGTGGCGCGCAATGAGCCGCTGCAAACGCAGCTCTGGATCGACGTCGACATACCAGGCTTCATCGAGCAGAGGACGAACGGCCTTCCATTGGCCTTGCTGTAGCAGCAGATAGTTGCCTTCAGTGATCACCAGCGGCACGTCCGGCGTGACCGGAATGGCCCCGGCAATGGGTTCTTCGATCTCTCGGCGAAACGTGGGGGCATAGATCATCTCGTCGTGACGCTGCGCGCGCAAGCGCCCCAGCAGTGCGACGTAACCGGCGCTGTCGAATGTATCCTCGGCGCCCTTGCGGGACGCGCGGCCAAGGCGTTCGAGTTCGACGTTCGCAAGATGGAACCCGTCCATCGGCACGACCACCGCGCGTCCTGGCAGCGCTTCGAGAATGGCCTGTGCCAGCGTTGATTTGCCTGCGCCCGGCGCACCCACCAGCCCAAGGATACGACGCTGGCCATCCGCCACGAGCTGTTCCAGTCGCACGAGAAAACGGTCTTCGATCATCGGCAAAATCCTGTGTCGTTTTTAAATGGCGTGAAACGCCTCGCCGATCTTCGCACAGCCGGGGCCCCACCGCGAACGAAGACCAGACAAAGTCCGGCAGCGCTGCATTGCTTACCGGTCAGCGCAAGGGGGCAACCGTTCTACTGTCGCGGTCGTGTTCCATGTCCTCCTGCGTCCTCCTGCGTCCTTCTGCGCCGCCCGGCAAACATGTCGTTAATGATGCGCCCTTGCTTTGGCCGCAGCGTTGATGCTGCCAGCGATGAAGGTCCGCGCATGAGTGGCCAGATCCATGCTGTCGTCCCACAAGTTCCGCCAGATCGCCAGTGCGTTCGACAACTGCTCGTTCACAACCGTGGACGAGAAGCTTTCGAACGTGACCACGCCCTCATAGCCAATCATGGATAGCGCATGAAAGAACTGTGCAAAGTCAATTGTGCCTGAGCCCAGGTAGCCCCGATTACTTTCGCCGATGTGGACATAACCCAAACGCTTCCCGCATGCCAGCACCGGCTGCATAAAGTCGGATTCCTCAATATTCATGTGATAGGTATCGAGGTGCACGACAACGTTGGGTGCATCGACTTCATCCAGCATGCCGAGCGCTTGTGATGCCGTGTTGAGCAGATTGCTTTCATAACGATTCACGACTTCGAGGCCGAGAGTGACATCCTTCTTCAAGGCGAAATCGGCGATCCGCTTGAGCGAGTCAACCGCGTTGCGTCTTCCCTGAGCAGTGAGCGGCGCCTGGTACTTCGCCATTGCACCGTATAGGATGCCGCCGAAGTACTTGCCACCGAGTTCCGCGGTGATGCTCACGCCCTCTTCCAGCAATGCCAGGCCACGTGCAACCGACTCCGGATTATCGCTGGATACATCAGCATCCAATGTAAGGCCACGCGAACACCCGATCTCCAGACCATGCTCCTGGAGCAGGTCGCGCGTAAGCCCCAGGTCCATGACCTTGGGCCCGTGAAGGGATAGCTCGACCAGATCAAAACCTGCCGCCTTGGTCTGGCTGATCACTTTGCGGGTCGACTCCGGCGTCAGGTCGCCGGCCCATACCAATGCATGAACACCGAGCTTATTCATTGAGTCACTCCTCCGGTAGCGGTCGCGCGTCTGCGGACCAAAGACTGAAAATAACCGCGTGCCCACGCCCAACGCAGGAACATCACGGCAAGTAAAAACACGCCCCACAAAGCGGTCGCAAGGTGCTGGTTGGCGCCGAGCAGATTCAGGCCAGAGGCAATGACCTGCAGGATGACAAGCGCAATCACGACTGGCACGACGCGCCCAAAACCGCCGAACGGATCCACGCGCCCGAGGAAACAGGCGAGCACGGCGATTAACAGGAATGCCTCGCCGTGCCCGACGCGCACCGAGTTGAAACTGGCCAGCATCACTACGCCTGCAACACCGCACATCAGGCCGGAGAGCATGTAGATTCGGGTCACCGCGCGCCGCGTGTCGATACCCGAATAGCGCGTTGCCTCACTATTCGAGCCGATCATGCGGGTGGCGAAGCCAAGCCGAGAGCGCGTCATGACCACGTGCCAGAGAGCCGCACAGCCGGCGAAGATCCAAAGCGGGACGGGAACGCCGAGCATGAGGCCGTTGCCCAGCTTCAACACGAACGGCGGAAATCCGGAAATGTCGCCGCCGTGGGTCAGGAATTCTCCGAGCCCGCGCAGGAAGATCATCATCGACAGGGATACCAGGATCGGGCTTGCGCCGGTACGCGCGATGATGGCCCCCATGATCCATCCAGCCGCGGCGCCCGTGGCAAGCGCAGCGCAGGTCCCAAGCACGATCGCGCCGGCGCCGGCATCCGCGCCGCCCTGCGAATGCAGCACCCATGCCATCGCGAGCCCGGCTATGTTCGCCGTGAACGTGACTGCCAGATTGAAGCCGCCGGAGATCAAAGGCATCAGCATGGCCAGCGTAAAAAGACCGAGCTCGGGCAACTGGAACGCAACCGAAACAAAGGTTCCGGTGGTGAGGAAGCGGTCCGAGGCGAAGCTCATGGCCACGATCACCATGGCAAGGAACCCTAATAGGCCGACGACATCGGCTTGCACCAGCGGCACAACGGAGCGAACCGAACGATCTGGCGAGGAGTTTTTCATGACGATACCTTTGCGCGTGGTAGCGTGAACCGCGATCCGACCAGCTTGGCCAGGCCGTCGCTCGACAAGGTGATGGCGATCAGAATGATGGCGCCGATGATCATCTTGAACGCGTACGGCGAAATCCCAAGCAGATTCAAGCCGTTCGCGGTGATGGCTGTCAGAAGGACTCCAAGGATGGCGCCGAGGATCGTGCCGCGTCCGCCACCCAGCCGCGCGCCGCCAAGTACCACAGCTGCCAGTACGTCGAGTTCACGGCCGTACAGCGCGTTGGGCACCACCTCTTGCACATAGTGCGCCTGCATCAGGCCTGCGATACCGGCCATCATCCCGAGCCAGCCAAAGGCTACGTAATGCATCGCCCCCATGTTGACGCCCACGCGCCGCGCCGCTTCGGGGTTGTCGCCCATGGCGTAGAGTTGCCGGCCGATAGTCGTGCGCCGAAGCAGGAACCAGGTGGCCACGACCATGACTGCCATGACCGCGACGGGCAGCGCGAGCTCCGCGACACCGCTTGACGTCTTGAACGAAACCAGCGAAACGCGGTTCATCCACCAGTCCGGCAGGTCGTAGATGGACACGCCGCCCGTCAGGAACATCAATCCGCCGAAGAACACGTTGAAGGTCGCTATGGTCACGACGATCGATACGATGCGAAAGTGGTAAATGATCGTGGCATTGATGGCGCCAAGCAGACAGCCGAACCCGGCAGCCACCAGGAAGCCCAACGCCCAGTCGCCGCCACCGAGGCGCATGACGGTCAGCGCGCTCAGGTACTGGACCACGGACGCGCCCACGGCGAACGAGATGTCGATCCCGCCGGCAATGAGCACGACCAGCAAGCCGGCCGCGAAGATGATGTTGACCGCGCTTTGGTTAAGCAGGTCGAACAGGTTGGGCAGCGTGAGAAACGTTGAAGTCGTCGCGCCGAGCCCGACCACCATGGCAGCGATGACGAGAATCAGCAGGGCCTCGATGGAACCGATCCCCCATTTGCGCAGATCAGGCATGGACGTCTCGCTCGATTTGGTCGATGGTCGTGGTTCCGGGCACGTATTCAGCGACCATGCGCCCGTTGCGCATATGCAGAATACGGTCGGCGTT